>Ga0081535_100176_pt1 | contig 34823 bp, 25 predicted proteins | sample HotLakmasection3_FD_71020 | JGI IMG/M metagenome (GOLD analysis project Ga0081535, IMG submission 71020) | Hypersaline microbial mat communities from Hot Lake, Washington, USA - Section #3 (SPADES assembly) (version 2) | ecosystem: Environmental > Aquatic > Non-marine Saline and Alkaline >... | reverse complement strand
ATTTGGCCCCGGGCCGCCGCCGATCGCGCTGAGTTGTCCTATCAATATCCCTGTCGGTTAATTACGTTGACGGTGCACTCTAGTCTGACGGCGGTTGGTATGCTGGCGGCGATTACCCAAGCCCTGGCCACGATCAACATCAGCACGAATGTCGTGTCCGCTTACTATCACGACCATCTATTTGTGCCCTGCGATCGCGCTCAAGACGCCCTAGCCTGTTTGGCGGCTTTGGCTACCCAGGCCCAAAGCGATCGGGTACCGATCAGCTAAGGGACTGCCCCAGCTACCCATTCACCCAGCCATTTCCAAACTAGGCTTCCTGCACCGCTTCGATGGCTCCCAGGGTGATGCGATCGCGACCGCCTTTTTTGCTGGCATACAACAGCTCGTCAGCCTGGTTAAAAATCGATTCAAACGAGGTTTGAGCCGTAAAACATAGACGATGCACGCCAATACTTACCGTTACTAAGCAGTCTGCTGAGTTGACCGGGGTGAGGCCCTCTAACTGGAGTTGGGCAATTTCTTGGCGTAGGGTTTCGGCAATCAACTGGGCGCGGGGCAGAGAGCATCCCACCAACACGATCGCAAATTCATCCCCACCGAGGCGAGCGACGATATCAGCAGCTCGCGTGTGGCGATTGAGCACTTGCGCGATCGCTTGGAGCAGGCGATCGCCTACTAGATGACCGTAGGAATCGTTGATTAACTTAAAGTGATCAAGGTCCATCAGAATGAGCACATGCCCTTCTTTGCCAGAAGTCGCCGCAAGCTGCGTTAACTTCTCAAACGCTTGCTCCAGGCCCCGACGATTGGCCAGCCCCGTTAATCGATCCGTATTGGCGAGAATTTCTGTCTCCGAAAGCTGGCGGTGGAAGCCCATCAAACTCGGAATTTTGTCTTTGAGTTCCCAGGCAGTGGTCAAACTGGCGACGGCGATGACCACCTTCCAAGCTCCTTCGATCCAGTAGTCACCATGCCAGATGTTCCAAATTGACAGCAGATGCCCGACCCCACAGGTGAGAATAAACGCGGCGAACATGAGCACGAGGGAACGCATTTCGGGAGTGGCACGATCGCGGTTAAGATACATTATGCTGGGGAGCGAAAAATAGGCGATCGCAATCAGGCCATCCGACAGCACGTGTAACGACGTGAGCCCACGATCCCACAAAAAGCAGTAACCATGCGGAGTCAACCCGAGAAGCATCATTATTCTTAGGGCTCCAAGTGGCCTTACATGAGGAACTTCTCTACGCTAATCGGAAGATAGGGCATTCGACATCGGTTGAACTGCGGCAAAGCTCGATCGCCAGCACTCAGGGTCCGAAATCACCCCTGGAGAGATAGCCCGCCAAAAGAGCGCGATCGCCACAAGCCTTCCCCGAAGGAATAGAAATTCAATACTAAGTTGGGACAGCCGAGACGGCTATCCCAACTTATTCAATTCTCATTCCTTAGGTAAAGCGTTAGCGCAACCCAACGAAACACCTGAAAGTGTTGGGTTACATTGCATTTCACCCAACCTACGAGTACTGCTAATCAACTAACGTTAAAAAGTCATCGCAGTCTGCCCCTTTAGCGGCCTTGACGTTACCTAGTAAGGTTGCCACTGCTACACATTGCCGCCAGTTATCGCTTTCGGTGTTGTTACCAGGCCGAATATCAACGACAAAAGCCGTAGTCCCAGCACCACGAGTAGTGCCCTGGTAATCGAAGGTAACTTCATTATTGGGCGCATTTGGCGAATCCAGAATAATCATGCCAGGCCGGAGTTCGCCAGGGCCGAGTGATTGTGCCGTGCCATCTACTTCTACAGTAGGAATGCCGGGGTTGTCTTCGTCAATGATAGTTACAGTGACGGTGCGGCGTTGCGCGATCGCGGTTTGCTGCGCCTGCTTTAAGACTTGCACCAGATCGCTCTCGACGGCGGTCATGCGCTGGCGGGTGGCATAGGCCAGCCAACTCGGGGCGGAGATCGCGGCCAGCACAGCCACAATGACGATAACTGCCAACATCTCAATGAGCGTAAAGCCAGCAGTCGGGTTGGGTTGAGGCAATCGGCGGAGTTTCATGGCAAAGACGACTTTAAAGGAATTGTTTGAACGATGGGATCAATGAAAAGATTAAACCTCATCTAGATTCAGCCGTGAGGTTTTAACATTTGGCCGAACCTCACCGCCTGCGGCACCGCTCCTGACCAAGGAGCGGTTTAAGAACATTCTGGTTCCTCTCCTTTGAAGGCTACTGGATACACACAAGTTGCCTGTGATCACTTGCCAGTTATTCAGCCCCCTAAATCCCCCAATTCTGGGGGACTTTGAGATCCGGTCTCCCTCCAGAATTGGGGGGACTAAGGGGGGCCAATGCAGCATTTTGAGGTTTATCCCGAGATGTGTGTACTTAGTAACCTTTGAAGGAGAGGTGAGATGAGGTTTTTTCGATCACGCAAAACTCCAGTTCTCAACTTAGGCATGGTTTAACCCAGTGATCAAACCCAATCACTAGTGACTCGGGTTGCCTATTCTTGCGGCTTCTCAATCACACCTCGGATAAAGACTTCAGACTCTAGGGTCGGCAGACGACTCGCATCGCTGGAAGACCCCACGAGGATATCATTACCGCCACGGGCCGCATTCCCCGTGAGGGCAATGAACACGCTCTGGTTGGTGCGGTTGAGGAGACCTTCGTTAAAGCCTTCAGCGGTTATCTCCGTCTCGCCAGAGCGCACACAGACATAAAAACTATTCGAGAGCGTGGGTGTGCGGATAATGTCGTTAGGATCGTCAGGATCATCCCCAGGGCAGGGTCTTAAGTCGGCAGCACTGATGGCATCGGGACGGCTGACAAAATCCGTTAACGCTTGAGCAATACCGTCAGTATTCTCACCCGTTTGTTTAGTCCAGCCATCAAAGTCGGTCTCTTCTAAAGAGGGATCGAGATAGCCAGGGCGCTGATTGAGATTTTCAATATCGTCTGCTCCAGAGCCATATTTGGGGAGTTGATAGCGAATAATGCGAGATTCACCCTCCCAGATGGGACTGTCGGTGTTGTCATCGGTCTGAAAATAGACCACCAAAGTGTAAGCGCTTTGGCGCACGAGCAAGGTTTCGCATTCAGCCCGGTTGTCATCATCGCATTCGAGATCCTCTGTATCAACGGGATCTAAACGCCAGAAGGCCAAAATCGGGGTGGCGTTGGCGGGTTCGTCATCCAATTGGTCGACTACCGCAGTTGGATCGGTGTAAACAAACACCGCTTCACTGACATCGCTGCTGATGAAGTCGAGGGCGCGGCGCATATTTTGCTGGGTTTGGGTCAGCAACTCTTCGCGCCCGTTGAACCGATTCAGTTCGGTAACCAGGAACAGCAGCGCACTCACAATGATGGAGCCCACAATGATCGACACCAGCAGCTCAATCAGGGTAAACCCCTGACGGCGGTGGCGATTGGCTTTGAGTAGCCAACCGATAATGTGTTGTTTGGTGACGCCCGTAGTCATAGTATGAATTTCCCCTGTGCAATTAGCTCTCCCCGGTCATGCTGAGTCATAACAGGCCCTAAGGCTTGGTGGCTCCGGTTATTCTTCTTCCTCCTCGGCGGGCTCAGCCCCAGGGCAGCCAGTGGGCTTGTCGTATAAGTTAGAACCATCTTCGAAGCCCAGGTAATCGACGAAGTTACAGAGCGCCTGCCTATCTTCGCCACTGGCAACGGTGGTATACAGGGTGGCCAAGGGCTGTTCGGAGCGATCGCCCTGACTACTGGCTAACCCGATGGAGGCTTGCCGAGTGTCGAGGTTGCCGGTCGCGGCGTTGATCGCGGCGATATCGTAGACCCGGACCCCCATGGTAAAGGCCAGAATTTCACCAGTGCCGGCGGTTTCAGTGCGGTAAACCTGAACGCCGAAATCATTTTCACCATCGCCATCAATATCAACGAGGCGAGCGTTGGTAAAGGTGGCGGGATAGCGATCGCCACTGGGATCAGGTTGATTTGGCCCATCGGCGGTGGCCACTGCATTATTGGCCAAACCAGTCACGGCGGCGGGTAAGTCGGCTTCCGTTATCTCGTCCCGCTCCAGCAGGGTGCGGACAAAGTCGATTTCGCTTTGGGCCAGAGCCAGGGCTTGTTCCGCCTTTTGGCTTTGAATGCGGGTGGCGACCGAGATCACCAACACCGGGGCGATCGCTGCGCCGATAAACCCCACCACGATGATGGCGGCCAGACATTCGATCAGGGTGAGGCCAGCGTCATCTTCCGGCCCCAGCCCCCACTGGCGGATCTGTCGCCGCCAATGGGCCAGGAGCCGTGATCGGGACGAGGGCTGCGAGTTAGGAACGGGAGGATAGATACTCATGGGTCATTACCGGAAGGAAGGTCAGCGATCGCCGTCGGTTCGCACTGAGGGCACTTAGCCAGGGCAGAGGCTGGGCAATACCTTGTCGCCATCACTATCGAGGGCACATTTCAGCAGCTCGACGTAGGGGTCATCGGCGGCGACCTCACGGTAGTACTCACTCCGGGGCGAGCCGATGGTGACAAACCGCGCCGCCGCCGGAGCGGGGGGAACGTACAGCAAGGCCACATCGTAACCAAAGAAACGTTGGGGCGCGTCGTAGTAGCGAATAATTTCTTGATCGTTATTATCGCCGATGATCGGAGTACTGCCAGCTTCCCAAGCGTCTTGGTCTTGAGGGGCGGTGCTCCCCGTCGAAAAGTCGAGTTGAATGAACGACCCCTGGATATAGAGACCTTGTCTGCCGCCAGCCCCCCAGTTTTGTAGGAAACGAGTGTAGTTGTGCAGGCCCCCGTAGGCTTGGCCGGGGCGGGTGGGCACAATGCCACTGACAAAGGTGGCGTTGACATAGGTTTCGACCGCCGGTTGAATGCCGGTGGGCTCATCTAAGTCACGCCACTGGTTATCGTTAGGATAGACCTGGTAGAACGGAAGGGCTGGCCAAGAGACATTGTTATCTTGCCTATAATAAGTGCCGTTGCGGTCAATCCAGATGGGAGCATCGGCATCGGCCCGATTTTCCTGTATCCAGTCGGTGGCGGCTAGCAACGGATGTAAGGGCCGCGGTTGGTTGGTGTAAGAAGAAGCGGTGCTGCCTTGAGCCTCAGTAAAGGTATCTGACACGGCCCCATCCTCAAAGTTGCTCGACAAGATGGTAATAGAATCTGATAACAGCTCGACGGGTCGCCAATGGTCAACTGCCAAGTTAGCAAAGTTATCGAGATCTAATTCCTCGTTGGTCCGACCTTCATAAAACTCGGCAAAGGTAAAGCCGTCTTCCAAGATGGTGTCGGTAAACTCCTCTAACGGAGTCCTAGTCACCTCTTCTTCATCCACTTCAACTTCGACGTGCAAGTTGAAGTTGCCCAGGATGTAGACGCTGTTGTCGGTCACAAAGGTCATGCCGACGCCGCGGTCACCATTGCTAAAGTCGGCAGCGCTGCCATCGGCGGTACGCAATCGGAAGCCATAAGGCCGCCGCTCGGGATCGGGGATAAAGTCGACGGGCTTAAAGCTGATCAACTCATCCGTGAGCGGGGGATCTTGAGCGGTGTAGAAATCATCGCCATAAACCGTCGTCCCCACGGCGTTAATGGGCTCCGCTTGCATATAACAGGTGGCGTCGCGCTCGATCGCAAACAGGCGCGGATGCTCACCGCGATCGATGGTCTGACAGGCGGCTGCAGTCGCCGAAGCGTTCTGCGGCCTGACGATTTCGTCTTCGCGGACAGCATCTTCACGAAAGGCGTAAACAATGCCCTCGGCCTGATTTTCTAGATCAGAACTGAGCCATTTGTCGGAGACGGCATCATTGCCGGTGAGCTTCGCGATGTCGATATCCAAAACTCGAACATTCAACAGTTCGCGACCGTCATACAGGGCTTTGTCCAGCAAGGGCACGTCATGGGATGTGCCTTTGTAATTGATCGTGAAGGGCACATCATCCGGATCGGTCGTCGTAGTATAAGCAGTGGTGGCGGCAGAGATGGGCAAGGTCCAGGCGGCGTCAGTGGCAGCGGTCGCGGGGTCAGCCGCCAAATCAGCCGGATCGACGATTTGATACACCTCAGCGGTGCCATTGACGGAATAAGTCGTGATGTTGTCTAGAGTCCCGTCAGCAGTGGCGTCGATATATTCCTCATCTTCCGGTTGGTCAATCGTAGGCACGCCTGTCGGGGGGGTGGTGGCGGCAGCTTTTTGACCATGATCGGCCACTGGAAAGAGGTAGTAAAGGGAGGGATATTTGACCGCTTTGACGGTGGTTTGGGCTTGGCCAGGGGTGGTGATCGTATTTTCGTTAGGGCAAAGCGCTAACGCAAGGGTAAGGGCTTCCTCAGGATTTTCGATGTCTGGAGTGCCGTCATCATCGAGATCAGCAAATTCGTTAGGGTCACACTTAACTGAATATATTCCAGTTGGGTAGGTCGGATCTGTTGCTAAAGGCGTTGTCACCTCAAAAATGCCTGCTGCTTGATCATACGTGCCGAAGGGTGAGGTGCCGGAGGGAGCGAACGGTTGAGAGGCAGCAGCAGCAAGGCCGGGAGCTGAAGCAAAGCCAAAGGTGCGATCGCGGAGTACTTGCCAGTAATCAGCCGCCAAGCGAATGCGCCTGATATCAGCATCAGCCTCAGTCAGGGTGTTAGCCGTTTTGATGTTGTTGACCCACACATCAATGGGAACCTCGTCTAGCGATTCGACTGGGATCTGGTTGGCACCCGTGCCCACCCGATCTAAGAGCAATTTAGCTAAGCCGCTATCGCTGATGCCGTCTGCACCTGCAGCACCAGTCGTATCCACTGTATCAGTCGTCCACTGTGCAGCAGTAATTTCACCATACTCAACATCGAGTTTGTCTAAGTTATAAGCCAGCAGGCTCAGGGTACAGGCCGCCGAGTGCAGGGTAGACTGATCGGCAGGACTCAAGCCGTCATAGGTCGTGGTGCCGCCGTCACCCTCCACCACGATGCGCCGCAGTGGCGAAAAATCGCCCCACATCGCCATATAAGGAAACGGATGCACAAACGAGCTGTCTGGCACGGGCTTGAACGAAGGTGCGCCACCATCGGGATCGCCCGCAAAATAGGCCAGGTTTTTCAAGGCCTTTTTCAATGGGGTTTCGGTAGTAGCTTCATATTCCGATTCAAACGTGCTGGCACTGTTAAAGGCCGAGGGATACTGAAACTCCCAACCGTTAGTGCCGTAGCCATGTAAAAAGTCGGCCTTGACCCAGCCAGTAGCACTGGGATAGGCGTCAAAAGTACGACTGTTGTAAATCGATTGTTGGGTGCCAGGATGGGCGGTAAGGGCCATACAGGCCGCTGGAAACGTCCCATCGTCGGCCATGCTGCCAGGGCCTTCATAGTGGTAAACCACCATGCCCTGGACGGCAGCTAAATTGTCGCGCAGGGAGCGGCGCTGTAAGTATTGGTGATTGCCACCGACTCGGTCTGCGGCGTCATCCGCATCCAGGTTAGTCCGGACGGTATCGCCGGTGTTGATATTGTTGAGTTCACCATGCAAAGCCTTCGGCGGGTAGAGGGGATCGCCTAAAGCATTGACGTTGGCGTCATCGGCGACGCCGCTGGGGTCATAGTTCCAGCCATTAGCGTTACCTAATTCCAGGCGCTGGCCCACAATAATGCGCATCCCTTTCGTGACCGACTGACGCTCCCAATAGCCATCGAACCCATCGGGACCAGCCAGGCTAGTTTGCACCGGGCCAGTAATGGGGTCGCCAATGGTTTCAGGTTGTTGGGTGACATCAAAGTCATCGGTGCGACCGTCATAGCGGGGTTTGGGGCCCCAACGGTTATCCGCCCTAAAGAAGTCGTCCACAAACGGACGCGCGGTTTCATCGTTATAAATGCGTTCGTTATCCGGCACTGTAAAGTCACCGTTTGCCCAACCATTCGCACGATCCCACTGGTCCTCATCATTATGAACTTCGCGCCCTTCGGTAAACAGCACCAAGGGGTTCATCGCCACGTCCGAGGGGCGACCGTCAGCACCGTTCGTAACGGAGTCGGTGTCAGGGTCAAAGGTTTCAACCGCAGGCGGGTCCCCATCGCCATCAAAGATATGAACGTTAATATTGTCATCGACGTAGGCATCGCGGGACATCTTAGCGGCGATCGCCTGCCCCTGGAAGGTTTCAAACTGTCCCAGCGTAATTTCCGACGACTCTTGACTGTATAGACAAGAATTAAAAGAACTCACCATGTAAGGCGTGATGCCACCTTGCAACATGAGGTTGCCGTCGGTGTGCATGGCCCCATTCCAGTTAAAGCCAACACCAGGGTGCAACTCTAAGTCATAGCGGAACCACGCGCCCCACTTGTTGGCGCTGGCGGCAATCCGCGATTGCTGAAACTCCAGCGTTTCCACCACCGGGTTGGGATTTTCTCGGTCCACGTCAGAACTTCTAACGACGATCGCGTTGACCTGAAAATTCTTTTGCAGGGAAGCATTATCAGCCGCCGCCACCACTTGCCAGCCCCCCTGACTACGGGCTCCCTTACAGTTAGCGGTGGCTTCCGTCGTCGCGAGGGGGCCAGTGCGCGTCACCAGGGCGTTCGCCTTGGCGGCTTCATTGGAGTTGGTGATCAACACATCGTCATCTTCTAACGGCCCCGCATGGTCCGAAATGATGGAGTAGATGACGTACTCACCTTCGCCATCGCCGTCGATATCTTCAGTGCGGAAGAGCCAGGCATTGGCGACCCTGTCAGGCTCCTCATCTATGTCAATCGTCAGTTGCAGCCGTTCTTCACCGGGCAGGGTGTAGGGGTCGGCAGCGCCACTTTCCACATCATCCGCGTCATATCCCAAGTTGGTTAGCGACAACACCGTGGCATCATCAATCTGCGCTTCGTCAGTCCACGGCAGCATCAGGTTCGTCATCTGATCGCTCGGGGGCACCCCCGCCGGAAAGCGGTTATCGTTGCGGAACATGAATTCCAGCTTGGCTTTGGCCCGGTCGATCGCCGGGGTGGCCGCGTTGTAAATCACTTGCTGCTGGCGCTGCACGATCGCCTGATTGCTGCGGCTAAAGGTGCGATAAGTGAGCGCCGTTGCGGTGAGCGTCACCATCAGCAACAACAACAACGTGGTCGGAAATACAAAACCCGCTTGAGGCGATCGGCGTCCGGTGATCCACCAGAGCCAACGGAACAAGCCCTGCATGAGTCGCCGCAAGGGACGACGGTGATGAGGTTGGCGAGAGTTGTGACGATTAGGAGACATGTTGGCTCACCCTATAGCAAGTCCGAAAAGGAAATTTTGTGTAAATATCCACTGCCAAAACCGCTGGCAGTCTAAATAGTAACCAACCAGCGCAAAAAATAACCTGATTTGACTCGGCGTGTGCAGTTCCTGTAGATGATGCCGGGGCTAGGATATTAGATTCAATAGCCACAACCGGCGCTCAAGAATCCCTGAAAGATTTTATCGAAAGTTTTACAAAACACCACCTTTTGTAAGGTGACGTTAAAGAGAAGGTACCCATCCTTTCTAGCAAATCGATCAGTAGTCGTCAAAACCTTTTTTACATTCAAAAACCCTAATCACCTGCGTACAAATACATAGATTACCGGGAAATTACGGAGACTTTACACAGTGTCTTGACGCCGCGCGTTGATTTGCTCCAAAAAGAAGTCTTCGAGGGTGAGTCGGGCGAGCTTGAGGTCGACCAGCGTGCCGCCCATGCCCCGCAAGCTTGAGAGAAAGTCGTAAGGTTCGCCGTTGAGGGTGCCGTGCCAGAGGCCACGCTGAAACTGGAGCCCCGTCAACCACTTTTCTAAAACGTCTAAGTTGCCGCCCCGCCCTGAGACTTGATAGCTGGAAGCCTGACCGAGGAGGTCGTCCAGGGTGCCGACGCACAGCAGTTCGCCGCGATCGAGCAGGGCGACGCGATCGCAAATCGTTTCCACATCCGAAAGAATATGACTGTTGAAGAAGATGGTTTTGCCCTGCTCCTTGAGGGTCAAAATGACTTCCCGCACCCGAAATCGGCCCATCGGGTCCAGCCCGGACATGGGTTCATCGAGAAACACCAGTTCTGGGTCATTAATCAGCGCTTGCGCCAGACCGACGCGCTGCAACATGCCCTTAGAGAATTTTTTTAACGGCTTTTTATGAATCGCTTGGGGGTCGAGGCCCACCATATCCAGCAGTTCGGGAATGCGCTGCCGCTGTTGTTGAGCCGATAGACCAAAAATCCCAGCAGTGTATTCCAGCAGTTCGCGCCCCGTCAGATAATCATAAAAGTAGGGATTTTCCGGCAGATAGCCCACCCGATGTTTGACGACGCGATCGCCCACGGGCTGCCCCAACACCGTCGCCCGACCGCCCGTAGGCCGAATGATGCCCAGCAGAATTTTGAGCAACGTCGTTTTGCCCGCGCCGTTGGGTCCTAAGAGGCCGAACGTTTCCCCTGGCTGCACTGACAGGCTGCACTGACGCAGTGAAGTGACCATTTGGTTGAGCCAAAACCCGGTGCGATAGGTTTTGGTTAGGTTGTAGGTCCGCACCGCTGCGGCGACGGGGGCCACGGCTGGAGGGTCAACAAAGCTGGGAACAGGGGCGCTCATGGCAATACCATTTTTGTGTCACGCTAGGACGGAAAGCCCTGGTTAAACTAAACCACGTCTCAATGGCAAACTGGAGTGATGTTCACCCGTCAAAACCTTACCTAACCTCTCCTTGGCAAGGCTACCTGATACACACAAGTTAGCTGTGAAGTCTTTCAGTGCTGTTCGCCCCCTTTTCTGGTATGCCCGGAGGGCTTTAAGCCCCCAATTATGGGGGACTTCAAACTCCGGTCTCCCCCCAGAATTGGGGGGACTAAGGGGGGCCAATGCAGCATTTTGAGACAGTAACCGAGCTGTGTGTCCTTAGTAGCCTTGGCAAGGCGCGGAACCAGACTGTCGTTAAGCCTCTCCTTGGGCAGGAGAGGTGCCGTCGGCGGTGAGGTCGGGCGAGATGTCAAAACTCCACTGCTGAAACTGGATGAGGTTAAATCAAGGCGTTAACCGGAGGTTTTCCTCAAAAGCTGTATTTTAAGGTATCGAAAACCACACTGTTATGGACCGTTCCAAAATTGTCGCAATCATTACGGGTGTGCTGTCACTGCTGCTCGCGATCGGATATCTAGTGCTAGTGCAATTGCTCGATTATCGCGGCGAAATGGTGCCTGCGCCGATCGAGGTGGTGGGGTGGCTAAGCCGATCAGTCTGGTGGGCAAAGGGTTTGGGGTAGGCGCGACCCGGCTGCACGCCCCGACCAAGACAAGGGACTGGAGCTTGCTAAGTAGATGGGTTTAATTATTTGTAGGATGTGTTAGCGCCAGCGTAACGCATCAAATCCCTGTGGAATAGTGCGTTACGGCTTCGCCTAACAGCACCCTACAGCATTGTTTGTTTATGTCCACCTACTTAGTAACGACCGTGAAACAACCGGGCTGGGCCTAAGAGTATTCCAACTAAAAAAGCATCCGATTGGTGCCCTCACCCTAAATCCCTCTCCCAGAGCGGGCTACCGTGTACACACATCTCGGCCCTCATCCCCCAACCCCTTCTCCCAAAATGGGAGAAGGGGTTGGGGGATGAGGGCCAGACGGATAGTTATTTTCAGGGATTACTCTAAGGAATGAGGATCAGATAACATCCCAATTGTTAGGGCAGGCATCTGGCCTGCTCTTGGACAGCTGTCTCGGCTGTCCACACTTAATTCAATTCTCATTCCTAAGGGAAAAAGTCCTCGCTGGCTAGATAGAACGAACCGCGATCGCCACGGCCACCGACAACGCCACCGACCCGGATGGCGGCGCGGGCGATCGGTAGAGATTTCGACTGGCTGGCAACGGGGATCAGCGGCCACAACGAGAGGGCGATCTTTTCCCCTGAAGTGCTCTAGTGCCCCCACCAGCCAGCCCATACGGCTTTGTTCACGGCTAGCAGGAGGCATGGGCAGAGATTAGCGATAGTCGCGATCGAGCTCAGTTTCCGTTGAATAAAAGTTAGACGGGTCTAGCAAAAATCGCATCGCCTCTTCTTCTAAACGGCTGATCAGATAGGGCTCCAGGGCATCGGCATGACGGAGTGCGGAGATATACCCCTCAAAAAAGAGTCGCAACTCGTCTGTACGATAGCCCCGATTCCAATGATCAACCAGGGCATCGGTGATGCGCTGATAGTACCGAACCGATTTGGCATCCTGAAGCATAGTGATGTCGTGCTCTTAATCTAAATAACAATCTGCAGCGTGAGCAAACCAAATAAGTCATTTCTGTAACAAAAAGTCGTAAACAGTCACGATTTATCAGGTTCTTTACACTGTACAAAAAATCAACTGCGCTTGCTGGCGGTTATCGCGCTGGTCTCATCACCGGATTTTGCCCAGTCAAGGAGATCTCCAGCAATAAACGTCCCTGTAGGGGCAGGTTTGGCATCACACTATCGCTGCTCCCGAGCGGCGTTAAGAGGATGCGTTACGCTGACGCTAACACATCACATCCCTGTGGAATGGTGCGTTACAGCTTCGCCTAACAGCACCCGACAACTAACGGCACCCGACAACTAACGGCACCCGACAACTAACGGCACCCGACAACATTGTTTGTTGATATCCGCCGACTTAGGAATGGGAATTTAATTAAGTGTGGACAGCCGTCTCGGCTGTCCAAGAGCAGGCAAGATGCCTGCCCGACAAAACTTGGATTTTATAAAATCCTGATTCCTTAGGCCCAACCCGCCCCTAGTCAACTGGGATCGGCTTTTCCAGAAATCGCCTCAGTGACTAATACTACTTGGCGTCAATTCGCCCACCCTTAGCCCATTCGCAGAGAAGCTGCTGCGCGTCTACCCCCTCAATTCCTCGCCCCAGCTATAGCCCAAAGGGCATTCAAGAAAGGGAGAGAGACTTCTGATCGGCATCAAGACTTATAACCGCCGAGGACTCGTTGCACCCAGGGGTTAGCAATTTTTAGTCTAGTTAATCCCATACTTCGAAAACGGCTACCTGGTATAGGAGATCACGTCCACAGGGGTTGAAATCGGTTAATGCTCTCGTCCTTCTGCAGAGTGATGGTCACTATTTTTCACTCTCCTCCGAAAAAACCAGGTGGTTTTACAGAAGCTATCAAAAACCTTGGGTAGTTGGCGTTACAAAAACCTGATTAGCGCTTTGTTATGTTGAATTTCAATTTCGGATCCTGAGCAGAGGATACTGGTGGGTACAGCGACTATTCAAGTTATCGAGGGCAATCCTCATTTGCGATCGCTTTTAGGCTGGCACTTACAGCAGTCCGGCTATCGCGTTCAGCAATCGGCTGACCTGGCTCGCGCCCGAGAGACGTATCAAATCCACCATCCCAATTTGGTGATTTTAGATGCCCAGCTTCCTGGCGGCAATGGTCTGGAATTTTGTCAATGGGTCGTGCAACAGGGCAATAGCTACCTGCTCATGCTGTCGGCTCGGGACACCGAGGCTGATATTGTGGCCGGTCTCAAAGCGGGGGCTGACGACTATCTGACCAAGCCGTTTGGGATGCGGGAGTTTTTGGCCCGAGTCGAGGCTCTGACCCGCCGCCTCAGTCGCTTGAGTGCCCCGGCCTCGCTGACCTATGGCTCTCTGCATATTGACCTGGTGCAGCGACGGGTGCGCTACCGCGACGAATATATTGATTTGACTCCTCAGGAGTTTAGCTTGCTCTATGTGTTGACGCAGGTGGGGGGGCAACCCCTCAGTCGTACCGATCTGCTGCAGCGAGCCTGGCCCGATGCGATCGATAATCCGCGCACGGTGGATACCCATATTTTGTCTTTACGCAAAAAAATTGAAGCCGACCCCCGCCAACCCAGCGTCATTCAAACCGTAAGGAATGTTGGCTATCGCTTTAACGTCGATCGCTTGGTGACCGATGCAGCCCTGCAAGAACCCGCGCTGGGGCAGGTGCGACCGATGGCGGCAGCGACGGCAACGCCAGTGCCGGGGTCTGGGAGTGTTTAGGGATGGGGAGTTGGGTATGGGGTGATGGGGTGATGGGGTAATGGGGTGATGGGGTAATGGGGTAATGGGGTGATGGGGTGATGGGGTGATGGGGCTAGTTTTGAGGGATTGAGTTTCGCCTCAGGATGGAGTCAGCGTGCCCGCTTTTTACCGTCTGCTTTAGCTCGGGTTGCGTGAATTTGCGGAGCAGTGGGGCCTAGGCGATCGTTGTGGCGATCGCTTACCAAAAATTCTCAGACGAATCAGGGGGTTTTTACGGATTTTCCCTAGCCGGTCCGAATAAAAGAGTAGCCCCGTTTAGACTCATTTTTTCGGTATAAAACTATGCATACTTGGGCGCTCTTTTCTTGCAGCAGTCTCATTACGCTCACCGCTTATAACCTGGTGCAACTCCCCAAAGCCCAGAAACCGGGTCCCGAGCCGGAGCCCGATGCGAGCGGCAAATTTGCGGAGGATGCCAAGTTTTCGCTGGACCTGATGAGTAATCTGTTCCCCGAGTTTGAACGCGCGATCGCGCTGCCGCCGCTGCCCGATCAGCCTCAACTCTCTAAGCTGGACGAATTGCCGGGTTACAACCTGGCCCTCTATGACCCCGCCCAGTATCCGGTCAAAGAGACTGATTTAGTCGGTGCCCTGGAGCATAATTTGAATTTTCCGGCTCCTGACCAGGTCGCGACCTATCGAGCTGAGGCTGTCAAACCGTTACCTGGTAGCATTCCTGCGCCGCTCCCCAGGCCCCTGCCCGTATTTGCTCCCCTCCCGTCGGCGATCGCCGCCCCGCCGCCACCAGCCGTCCAGCCCCAACCAGAGCCAACCGCGGCCCAACCCACCTTTGCCCAAGGTCCAGCACCGACGGCGGTGGCCCAGGTGCCCACCCCCGCGGCTGACCGGCTGCCGCCGGTTCCGGCTACCCGCAACGACTCAGCGGCGGCCTCTCCCGACCTGTTTGGGGCCTTGCCCGTGCCGTCCGTCCCGCGATCGGTGGCTCGCGTCCCTGCCCCAGCCGACTGGGAAGCGCATCTTCCGGAGGCCGCCGAGACGTCTGTAGCCAACCACCCGACGGCCTCCGCCCCAGCCATGGCCGCCCCCTTCGCCTTTGCATTGCCTGAGACGACGGCCTCCGGAGCGTTGCCAACGCCTGAGCGATCGCCCGTGGCTGCCGGTTCTATGGAACTGGCGGTCGAGCGGCAAAATTTAATTAATCGCTACTGCACCCGCGACCAAGCAGACGTTAATGAGTCAACCAAGCTGGCCGTTTGTGACGACGGCACTAATGAATTAGCGCAGAGAATACCCGACGCGGCCACGGCAGGCACGCCGATGCCAGGCAGGGTGGAGTCGCCCACCCGCAGCAATCCAGCAATGGGCGTGCGGCAGTCAGGAAACAGTCCCTGGCCTGCCGCGATCGCCGGGCCGTAGGTGCCCTGATAGCGCCGGAGAAAGCGCTGGTGGGTGAGCGGGGTGCCGATGAGTTCGACCTGGACGCGATCGCGAATGTCGGGCATTACCTTCTCCAAGGCGCGATACAACGGTTCCGCTCGCTCTTGCTTACGCTGTTCGTAGGTCGCGTCGCGCTGCCAACCCTCCCAAGGTTCCAGGGTGTAAGCGTGGACCACGTGCTGCCCAGGGGGAGCCAGCGCCGGGTCGAGCACCGAGGGAATGGAAATCATGCCGGTGTTACCCGGTGCCGTGAGGTCGCGATCGCGGCTGTGGACCACCACATGATGCACCGCCAGATCATCCAGCCCCGTCCCATCAATGCCCAGATGCAAGTGCATAAAGCTGTTGACTGCCGGGGTTGCCAGGGCAGTTTCACGAAACGGCGGCGGCAAGTCGTCCGGTTGCAGCAAGTACTGATAGGTATCCCACAGCGTCGCGTTGGAGATGACCGTTGCGGCGGCGATGGTCTCCCCAGACCGAAGTTTCACCCCCACCACGCGCCCCTGCTCCACCAAAATTTGGTCGACGGGGGTACCCAGGCGCAATTCGCCGCCCCATTTCTTGAGACCCCGCACGAGGGCGTTGACCAGGGCTTCACTGCCGCCCACGGGATAATCCACCGGGGCGGTTTCGCGTTCGCCAAAGACAAAGGCCACTTCGGGGGCGATCGTGCCGTGGGCCTTGAGGCCCGACAGCAAAAAGCATTCCAGATCAATTAACTGGCGCACCCAGGGATCGGTAACTGTTTGGTCGAGCACATGCCCCACCGACTTTTGCACGACGCCCAACTGGGGCAGCAGTCCCAGCAGCGCTTTGGGATAGCGCAGCAAAAACGGCACCACCCCCCAATCGGGCCGCAAGCCCAGACTGGGAATTTGCCGCAGCGGTTCGTATAACGCCAGCAACCGCTGCACAAAGGCTTCGAGTTCCCGTGCGCCTTGGGGCGTGAACTGAGCCACCTCGTGGCGATAGTCGGCCAATTGGCGATACACCGGCAGCGTCCCCTCCGGCAGGTGATAGTAACCCAGGGGATCGTAGGCGATCGCCGCCATCTCCTCCCCCAGCACATCCAACACCTGGCGCAGCGGGTTCCGGGAAACAGGATCGCTCAAACCGGAGAAAAATGACGGTCCCGAGTCGAATCGATACCCCTGCCGGGTAAACCCATGGGCGGCTCCGCCCGGAATCGTGTGGCTTTCGCAGACCAAAACTTGCTGACCATAGCGCGCCAACAGCGCCGCCGCCACCAAGCCCCCCAGGCCACTGCCAATTACGACCACATCTGGCTTTGAGGCTAGTTTCATCAAGCTTGCGTCTTTCCTTAAGGAATGAGAATTGAATCAGTTGGGATAGCCGTCTCGGCTGTCCCCAGGCAGGCAAGATGCTTGCCCTAACAAGTTGGATGTTATTTGATCCGTTTTCCTAAATTGGCAAAATACGTATCAATCAGCGCCATACAACTCTGGACACTAGCGGCTTCTTGCGGATCAATGCTGTGAAGATAGGCAATGCGATGCGCTACCGATCGCTCCACCTCCTGGATCTCCTGGCGCAGCGCCTCGATTCGATTGCCCTGTGCCGCTTGGGCAGACAGTTCCTCAATTTCCGCTAACAGAGCCGCCCGCTCCGTAGCCGCCAATCGCTGCGCCGCCGACACCTGCGCCGCCGTGCCCCCGGCTTTCACCACACAGTAGATCTCCATCAGCCGCACATAGTCCGCTGATGACAGCGATCGCCCGTTGTCACTGAGTAACTGTTGAATCCGGTCTGGGGTGAGCGATCGCTGTCGCTGCGCTGGAAAAGTGTCCATACAGAGAAGAAACTGGTCGTTAATCAACACATTAATGCAGGTTGCCCCCGATCATGATTCATCCCCCCTTTGACCTGCCGCTTATACACATCTCGATTGCCCCCTCAACCGGCGCACTCGCCCCCCTTAGTCCCCCCGATTCTGGGGGCTTAAAGCCCTCCGGGCATACCAGAAAAGGGGGCTAAACCACTAGAAGCAGTCAGTCAGAAACTTATGTATCAGCGGTAGCCCTTTGACAAGGAGCCTCCGACGTCGCGAAATGCTGCCGGGGGGGCACTCAGGACGGCAGGATGGCCATCCAACCAGAGCACATTGGACGCATTGATATCAGAGCCACATTTAAAATCCCGATAATAAGTAGGTGGGATTCATTAAATATAAGACCTCGTGTAGGTTGGGTTGAGGCACAAAACCCAACACCCGCATGGGTTACGCTATCGCTAACCCATCCTACACTTCATTTCACCTACCTACTTAGAATTAGCCTTGATGGGGGGCAAAGGGTCGGAGATCATCTCAGGAAACTACCCGTTTGGGTGAAATGCAGTAGAACTGAACAATTGCCAGCAGTTTCTTGGGTTTCGCTGGACCCAACCGGCAAATTCAAGCTTGACACGGCACTCGTCTGAGTCGTCGCTCAATGCCCGCCATCGGCCTGATTATGGGCAGTCCCGAGTAAATAAGCTACCGTGCACATATCCCAGCCTGGTGAACTTGGCGGTTCCCCTGAGGGCTGTGATCCGCAAGATTGAGTTGCTGCCATGCGTTCCCCAACTTCCGATCCTGAAACTAGATTAGAAACCCTCAAGTTAATCATTTATCTGGTGCCCATTTTTGGCTTCTTTCCGGCGTTGTGGAGCCTCTATTGCAGGCAAGGGACGACGCGGGAAAAGACCGTGAGCAAGACAGCCGTCACCCTGGCCCTGGCCTGGGTTATCGTCTATACGCTCACGGCAGCCGGTAGCCAGGCGTCGGATTTGGCGTCAACACGATTGCTCATCACCAGTCTCTTGGCGACGACGGGGTATTTTGTGACCAATCTGTGGCTGATGGTGCGGTTGCTGCAGGGCGGTTCGGTGCGCCTGCCGGGCATCAGCAAATTCGGCGATCGCCTTCCTTAACCCGCTGCCAATCAGCGCCTACCGATCCCCGCTGCCGTACCGATACGGGAGCCGTATGATGGCCCGTCAGACCCCATTTGCCTCAAAAACACTGGCAACTTTTGAATTCGCCACTACAATACAGTGGATTTGATGGCACCCTTTGAAAAACATCGGTGTCAAGCCTTCAAAAAGCTGTTACTATTTCAGCCACTTGAAGACAATTGGGTCGTCGCTAGTGTCATGCTCTGTAGACAGTAAACCCATCAACATCGACTAACATTGAGACAAGTGTACTGATCTAGTTGACAGTGACTTGTCATGGGTTTGCGTCTTGATTAAACAGTCTTGGTGCAGTTTGGCTTCTCCCTGATAATCAACCCCCGTGGTTTGAGGTTACTTGTGTCTAGCAGAAAGTCCTATCGTCCTATCCGCCATTACCAACCCCATCCGTCAGCCCAAAAGCCTCGCGGTTTTCGCATTCCCAAGTGGTTAGGTGTGGGAGTCGCCTTAACGAGTGTGGCGACCGCCTCTGCTGTAGGAGGGGCTTTTCTGGCGATTTCCCTCAACAGCACGCCGCTGCTGCATGACAGCCTCACCGCTGAAGAATCTGCCGTTTTCAATAACGAAGAGCCCATTGCCAGCGGCAACAGCTTGCAGGTGCCCAAGCTGACGCGCCCGGTCAACATTTTGGTGCTCGGCATGAAAGTGCTCACCACCGACGTCAACGATTTGCCCCCCGAAGCCCGTAACCTGGGCTACCACGCGCTGGTCAACTCGTTTGAAGGGCTCTCTGACACGATGGTGCTGGTGCGCTTTAATCCCCATACTGATCAGCTCATCGTGCTGTCTTTGCCACGGGATACACGCACCCTTGTGCAAGGACAGATGACCAAACTCAACGAAGCGAATCAAATGGGGGGACCGGCCCTGACTGCTCAGTCGGTCAGTGATTTGCTGGGTGGCGTCGAAATCGATCGCTACGTCCGCATTAACGTTCAAGGGGTGGAAAAGCTGATTGATGCCCTTGGCGGGGTCACGGTTAATGTCCCCAAAGACATGAAGTATCAGGACGATAGCCAGCACCTCTATATCAACTTAAAAGCGGGTGAACAACAGCTAGATGGCGACAAGGCATTACAGTTTCTGCGCTTTCGCTACGATGACTACGGCGACATTGGCCGCATTCAGCGTCAGCAAATGTTAATGCGAGCCACTTTAGAGCAGGCATTGAACCCACGTACCGTAGCCCGTTTACCCAAAATTCTCTCGGTGATTCAGTCTCACGTTGACACCAATCTGACCGTTGAGGAACTGCTGGCCCTCGCTGGGTACGCCTCGAAAACCGACGCTTACAATACGCAAATGCTGATGTTGCCAGGTAACTTTAGCAGCAGTAGTGACTTTGAGTTGAGCTATTGGCTGCCCAACCTGACTGAGGTCAACACCATGGTGTCAGAATATTTTGGCTACGGCACCCGACAGGTGGCGGCATCAGAAGATCCTCAGTACATCCGAGTTGCCATTCAAGACAGCACGGGAGATGAGATCGCGGTGGATAGCCTGATCCAAACCCTTAACAATAGCGGCTATTACAACGTCTTTGTCGAGCAACAGTGGAACGAAGAACTCCCCGCCACTCAGGTGGTGGCACAAAATGGTGACTTGGCGAGCGCCGAAACGCTGCAGCGGTTTTTGGGCGTTGGCGAAGTCCGGGTCGAAAGCACGGGCATTCTCGATTCTGACATTACCATTCGCCTGGGGCGGGACTGGTTAGATGAATATGGCACCAGCTCTAGTTTATAAAAGGCTGATATGACCGAACCGCAAGTTTTGCAATGTCGTGTTTGGCTAGTCGACAGTGAGCCGCCCATTTGGCGCAGCTTTGAGGTCAGCAACCAGATCACCCTGGCTGCTCTGCACGAGATTCTGCAGGTCGTGATGGGGTGGGAAAACAGCCATCTCTATGCCTTCAAAGTGGCTGACCAACGGTATGCTGATCCCGTTTCTGAACCGCCCGAAGACACCCTGGACTCGACTACCGTGTCATTAGTGAGTCTGCAGCTCACAACCGGACACCAATTTACCTACGTTTACGACTTTGGCGATGGTTGGATCCATCAGATCACAGTGGGTGAGGTTTTGCCGCTTCCAGACGCCTCTGCGACCCCTCGCTGCCTGGAGGGCGATCGCGCCTGTCCGCCCGAAGATAGCGGCGGCATTTGGGGCTATGAAGGCCTGCTAGAGCGTCTAACCGACTACGAAGACCCCGACTACGAAGAGCTGCTGGAGTGGGTGGGCATCGACTTTAATCCTGACCGTTTCGATCTTGCTGCCGTCAACCGCCAACTTCAGGGCCAAGCCTGAGGGCTGAGGGCGGGGCGGGAAGATCACCTCCCAGTGACGGTAGTGGTTGGATAGCGGGGTAAGTTCCTGGTTAGGGGAGGGGCTTTGATGGCGATCGCGTCCCTGAGATATCGCCCGCTCAACTGTATCCCCTTACTGCTGAATAGCGGAAAAAGCGCTGAGATTTACAGGTCCCAACGCTTTCCCAACTTTGCTCAAGGGAAGGTGAACTTAGGAATGAGAATTGAATCAGTTGGGATAGCCGTCTCGGCTGTCCCCAGGCAGGCAAGATGCCTGCCCTAACAAGTTGGATGTTATTTGATCCTCATGCCTTATGCGGTTTGCCAGAGTTCTCGGACTTTACCTTCTGGCAACCACTGGGTGATTTCTTGCACCCGCTGCTCCGGCAATTCTTCTTTCGTCGCCGCGAAGACAGCGCGAGTCACAATCTCGCCATTGGACGTTTTGGGGACAGCGGCCTCGCGATCGACCCGCTTTAAGAATAGGTCAGAGTCAATGCCGAAGGGGGCTTGGCCCTTAAGGGGGGGACGCAACCGGCTCAAAAAGCTGACGATGGGATTGGTATCGTGCCACAGCTCAGCCACATCGACGTGGAGAGATTTGTCGCGAGCGCTCTCAGCGGCGACATCATCCGACAAATCTGCCTCGACTCGATCTGCTTCTTCGGTGGTCATGACGTCCCGCATTACCCGAAAGACGACCTCGGTCACGTCACGGGCATCATAGGGATCGGTCAGATTGCCCTTGAGCATTACCTTTTTCAAAAAGGACATGTGCTCATCCGGGATGGCAACGTCTGGCCCTTCTTCAAGATTGGCGGGGAGATTCGCATCCATGTCGGCCAGCATTTTGCGCCCTTTTTCCGTCAGCTCTGCCCGCTTAAAGGTGATTAGGTGAGGCAGCGGACCATCTTTAGCCCCCAGGGTGTTAGCGACTCGGGCATCTACCTCCTTAGGGTTAATCACATTGGGAACGTCCTGCTGATTCGCATAGGCGTTGCCGCTAAATTCCGCATTAATGTACTGCTTTTGATTGAGATAGTCTAAGTGGCCTAGCAGGTCGGCCTTCTCCAAACCCATGCCAGTAAAGTCAGACCCCTCAAAGCTGACATTGTGCATGCCTGAGGACTGGCTAGTCTGGTTAATTTTTTTGAGAATGACGTAGACCGCGTCATCGCGAATAGCAATCGGCATATAACTCATTCCTTAAACTGAACAACGTTTGAAGTTAGGACAAAGCCCAGAGCCTCAGTCTTCTTCGACCCGCATTGGTGGCTCAACGGCAAAGTTGTCTAAGTTGCCCGATTCACCAATGACGTAACCGTGAGTCGTCGGGAGTGTACCGGCTTCTTGCGCTTCAACCGCCTTGACCTGTTCAACATTTTTCTGAACGTCCACGTTGGCAGGGATTTTGGCCTCAGGATCATTCACATTGGGGTTTTGAGCGAGCTGTACGCCCCACTGTGCGCCACTGGCTCCTTTGCCCGGTTCGGCTTCTTCAGGCCGTCCAAGGTTGGGATCTTGTTCGATTTGTTTGTTGATATTCTGATCGGTCATACAAGCTAAGTTTTGAATTTGGTTAGCAAATATCCTTTAAAGGTTATGAAAATCTCACAAGCGCCAAAACCCTCGGGCGGAAGAGATGGCCTCGCGCCCCCTACCTCTAATGATGGGGGCCGCACTGCTGCTCCGGGGAGCGGGCTGCCGCTGCTGACAATCGCTGTCGGAACGATCGCGAGGGCGGTGCTGAGCGCCTGATGGTCGCGCCGTGATCACAACGAGTTGACAGACAGCTTTGCCTTATCCAGAGCGCGATCGCCCCTTGACCGGCGGCGGCGGCGTTTGTAAATATGGGCGATCGCCTTGCTGCCGTCCTTGAGGGGGGGCAAGCCTTTGAGTGTTCTTGCTTGTAGGGAATCCGGCAGTCCGCTTTGAGCAAAGCCTTGCGTAACGAGAATCTAAGGGCAATCTTAAGTTACTGGGTTTATTCCAGGTTTTGACTAAAAGCTGGTGTACGCACACACTGTTTTTGTAAGCCAGTTAACCACCAGGATTATGTCAGCCAGCTATATCATGGCCCTCGATTTGGGCACCACCGGCAACCGCGCCATCCTCTTTGATCAAGCCGGGCAGATTGTCGCCCAGTCTTATAAAGAACTGACCCAGTACTATCCCGAGCCGGGCTGGTTAGAGCATGATCCCCGCGAAATTTGGGACGATATTCGCGGGGCGGCCCGAGGCGTCTTAGACAAAGCGAAGGCGACGGCCAAAGAGGTGGCGGCGATCGGTCTCACGGTGCAGCGGGAAACTTGCTTGCTGTGGGACAAAGAGACGGGCAGACCGCACCATAATGCGATCGTTTGGCAAGATCGGCGCACCGCCGCCCTGTGTAACGAGTTGCGGGCAGCGGGAAAAGCCGATGAAATTTACGATCGCACGGGGCTCGTCCTGGACGCCTATTTTTCAGCCACGAAACTGGCCTGGCTACTCGATCACATCAAGCGCTACACCGATCCACCGCTCTATCTCGAAAAGACCCTCGCGGGCACCGTCGATTCCTGGGTGTTGTGGAACATGACCGGCGGCAAGGTGCATGCCACCGACCACAGCAACGCCAGCCGCACCATGTTGCTCAATCTACAAAACCACGATTGGGATCCGCACCTGCTGGAGTTGTTCAACATTCCTCCCCACCTGATGCCGGAGGTGAAGCCAAGTCTGGGGCTGTTTGGCTACACCGATCCCAGCTTTTTGGGGGCCGAGATTCCCATTATGTCGGTGCTGGGCGACCAGCAAGCGGCGTTGTTTGGTCACGGTTGCGACAGTCCTGGGGCGCTGAAATGCACCTACGGCACCGGGGCCTTTTTGGTGACTCACACCGGCACCGAGATTGTCCGTACTAAGCATGAATTGCTATCGACCATTGCCTGGTCCGAGGCTCACGGCAATGAAACTAAATTTGGCTATGCGATCGAAGGGGCTATGTTCACCGCTGGGGCCTGCATTCAGTGGCTGCGGGATGGCATCCGGCTGATTAGCCACGCCGCCGACACCGAACCGTTGGCGAGGCGGATTGGCACCAACGGCGGGGTCTATTTTGTCCCGGCGCTGAGTGGTCTGGGGGCTCCCCATTGGGATATGAATGCGCGCGGTTCCTTTATGGGCATTACCGGCGGCGTCCGGCGCGAGCATATGATTCGCGCGGTGCTGGAGGCGATCGCTTACCAGGTCAAAGAAGTTGTCGACACCGTCAACTCGGGGGCACCGATACCGATTAAAGAACTCAAGGTAGATGGCGGGGCCTGTCAAAATGATTTTCTGATGCAGTTTCAGGCTGACGTGCTCGGCATTCCCATTGAGCGCCCTGCCATCCTTGACACCACGGCTCAGGGGGCCGCCTTTGCCGCCGGACTCGCCAGCGGCTATTGGCAAGACTATCGCGCCCTAGTTGCCAGTCGCGGCATTGAGAAGGTGTTCGAGCCCGGCAACGCGACTCCCCAAGCCCAGGAAAACTACACGATGTGGAAGAAGGCGGTGGCGCGATCGAAGGACTGGATTGAGTAGCCCTGAGAGGATCATCCATCTGGTCGGGTAAACGTTAAGCCACCGAGCCCGCGCGCCCCAGGGGCCAAAACCGGAAGCGGGCGATGCCGATGACGTTCTCCTCCGGCAGGATACCCCACACGTGGGAGTCGTTGCTGTCGTTGCGGTTGTCGCCCATGACGAACAAACCGCCAGGGGGGACGGTGATCGAGCCCATGAGATAGTCCGGCGGTTCGAGAGTGTAGCTTTCCGGCAAGGGTTGACCGTCGATAATGACCTGATGGTCGGTGACCGTGACGGTTTCACCGGGGGTGGCAATGACGCGCTTGATGAAAGCCTGATCGCCCCGGTAGCCGTATTCCTGCAACTGGGGCGGGGGTTCAAAAACGATGATGTCGCCGACGTGGGGCGGGTGCAGCCGGGGGGAAACCTTGTCCACCAGCAGGCGATCGCCGACATGCAGCGTCGGCTCCATTGAGTTGGAGGGAATAAAGCGGGGTTCGGCGACAAAGATACGGAGAAACAGAGCGACCACCAGAGCGATCGCCAAAATCCGCAGATTGTCTTGCTGGCTATTCCACAGCCGTCGCCACCGGGGGAGGTCAGCCGGGCCTGCTACCTCCGCCGATTTGGCAGGCGTTAACTCATCAGGATTGGACTTCATCGTCGACCCACTTAAAACCGCGTCTCATACTCTAGCAAGACTCCTGTCCGTTCGCTGAAATCCTCATAACTGGTGGTCCCGCGCAGGGTGAATTCATCGCTCAGCCGATACCGCGTACTGAACTGGAAGGGCGTGTCGTTGGTCAGCACCTTGAGCACCGACACCGAAATCGTGGGGGAAATCTCAAAGCCAATTTCGCCGCCCACGTCATCGCTGTCAACCACCTGAAACAGGCGCACTTCACTGATAGGCACCGTATCTCCCAGAAAGTCGCGGATGGAGTTGAGGAGAGCCGAGCCGACGAGGGTGCCAATCCCGGTGAGGGCGTTATCGCTGCCGAGGGTGTTGATCGCCCCGATCACGTTGCCGCTGAGGAGCGTGATGATTTCGGCGTCCGTCCGGGGCGGCGAACTGCTGAACTCCAAATTGCGGGAATCGGTGGCCAGATTTGCCAATTCGCTGGCGGGGCCAGTATAGCGAGCGGTAATGCGCACCAGTCGATTGCCCTGTTGAGTTAACCCAATGTTGGCGAGGGTATTATCCGAAATCTCGTTTTGGGGAAAGGGGCTGGTAGTCAGAACGGGATCAAAGGTCGTGGGTGAGACCTCAGGCAGCGCCGTCTGCAAGGTGACATCCAAAATGGGATCAAACGAGCCCCGGAATTCCGCGCGATCGCGATCGCCCGCCAGTCGCAAAGCCACCGCAAACAGCCCGATGCGGCCCCTCGGGAGTTGAATGGTGCCCGTGGGCCGCAGGGTCGCCAACGTCCCATCAAGTCGCAAGCCCCCCTGCGCCGTCACATTCAGAAAGTTGCCCTGCACAAAGTTAATGTTGCGCGCCAGAAAAATCCGCAAATTTTCGAAGGAGAAGGGTGGGAAAGTCCTATCACTAGCGGTGGTCTCGGGGCTTGACACCGTCGCCGGATCGCCCCCCTCCGGGACGGTGATGGTGCCATCCGCCAGGTCGATTTCCCCCGTCAGTTCAGGACCCAGCAGCAGACTCCCTAATAGTTGCATCTCCCCGTTGACTTGGCCGTTGTACAGGCCTTGGAGGTTGAGCGCAATGTTGTCGAGGTTGATCGTCAGCGGTTGATTTTGCGGCAATGGTGGGGGCGTGGCCGGGGCGTCACCAGGGGCAGCGCTAGCGGGCGTTTCAGCGGTTTCGTCTGCGGCATCGGGGACCGCTGCCGGCTCCTCCGCAGCGGTAGTCTCTGGCGTTTGCTCCAGGGGCAAAAAGAGGGGGAAGGCTCCGCGAGCCGACAGTTGGCCTTCGCTAAACTGGCCGGTGAGTTCCTCGACGACGATCGCTTGGGCTTGGGGCAGCAATCGAATTCGTCCGGTCACGTCGGTCATCGGAGCCGGTAGCGCACTGGCGGAAATCGTGGCGTCTTCGAACTCAATCAGCCCGCGAAAGGTGGTGGGCAGACCGTTGTTCACGCTCAAGTCGCCCTCGATATCTAACAGCACCTGGCCCTCTCCCGATTCCCAGGCAAGTTGCTGAGTGAATAGATTGAGCAGGGCCAACCCCTCATCTTCGACGTTGGCTTGCAACGTGTAAGTTTGGTCAACTGGTTCAACATCCACAAATCCGAGGCGATAGGGGACTTGCGCCGACAGCGTTAGGGGATTGCTGGAGCCCGCTAAGAGCAGGCGCGCATCTAACCCGGCCCGCGCATCAATATAGGAGTAAGCCGCATTAGTCGCCGCGATCGCGGCACCGTTGAGGGTGCCATTCACCACTTCGAGCTCACCCACCAGATTCGGATCCCCCAGTCGGCCACTCAAGGTCGAGACGCTGTTGACGCGCCCGTCTAAATCAAACGGTAAGTTTGCAAACTCTTCAAGGTCGCTGATGGGGACGTTGACCACCTGCAGCACCATCTGACGCTCCGTGGTATCTGCGGGGTCGAGCGAAAAGCTGCCGATCGCGGTGGCAGAAGCGATTTCGCCCTCAAGGTCGGAACTAAACTGCAGGGGCGCAAAGGTGAGCAAACCATTTTGATAGCTGCCCTGGGCCACCATCGTGTCGGCGCTGATATTGGGTCCCCACTCCCAGTTTGCGCCCGTTAAGTCATAGGCAACCCGCAAATCTTCCGGCAAGGTGGCGGTGAGATCGACGCGACCGCTAAAACTGCCCTGCAACTCGCTCAAGGGCGGCAAGGTGGCGTCTTCTGCCGCAATCTCTTGCAGGATTTGGAGTTCTAAGATTTCTGCCAGTCGCCGCAGTTGGTTGAGCAGACTGGCGTTGGGGTTGCCGACCGGATTGGTCGCCAGAATCGCCTGGGCCTCAGCGGTCGATTCGGGAATGAAGCCCTCGTTAGGGGTGAAGCCCCGGCCAAAATCCGCCAGTTCCTGAATCTTGAGCACTTCAAAGAGGTCTCGCAGTTCCCCTTGGTCGGCGGTGAGGGTGGCGACAAGTTGCGGCTCCTGGTTAAAGCTGTAGCGCCCGGTGAGGTCATAGGCGCGAGTCGCAATGATTTCACCCCGCTGGTTGCGATCGGCCATGATGATTTGTCCGGCATCGAGTCGGGCCACGCCGTCGGCATAGCGAAAACCGCCATACAAGCGATCCACACTAAAGAAGCCGAAGCCTAAACCTTGGATGTCGACCTGGCCGACTGTGTTGAAGTTGTTCAGGTTAATGCTGGCGCTGGCAAACTCAATGAAGCCCCGCAACGAGCCGTAGGCCGACTCCTCAGCGGGGATATTCAAGACAGAAACGGGGAAATTATAGAGCTGGGTCTGCAGCAAGTCGCCGACGGTTGTCGCTCGGGCGATCGCTTCCCCCGCTCGAATCGTCGCGTTCAGTTGCCGGGCCTGGGGCGCATAGTCCACCAAGATCTGGTCGTTCTGGCCGATGAGATCCACGATTAGCCCGCCCTGGTTAGAGTAGGCGACCGTCCCGGCCAGTCGCTGCTCAAAGTCCAAATCGTTCACCGCGAGATTGGTCAGGGCCAGATCCCCCGCAAAGGTGAGATTGTTGGGGGGGCCGGTGAGCCGTCCCTGCAGGTTGGCCACGCCCTGCAGGGCAATGGCCGGGGGCAAGGCGATGGGCAGGGCCGCGACATCGTAATTTTGGGCGGAGAGGCCCAGATCCAGAGCCGCAATGCCGAAGCCACCGGGACCGGTGAGGCGGGGGGTGACGGTGCCGCTCGCAACTAGGCCGCCAGTTTCCAGACTATCGATGCGCAAAATCCGGCCATCCCAGGCGACGGCAGCATCCAGGGGAGCCCGCGATCGCCCCAATACTGGATTCAGCACCCGGCCCGTCGCCAGCCCGTCTGACAACCGCAGATTCGCCCGCCCCCGCATGCCCCCTGGGGTGAGATCGTCAAACCGCCCCGCCAGTTGGAAGGTGCCCGCAGCGGTACCCCGCAGATCGCGAGCAATCTCTTGCAGAATCACATTGTCGGCTCGCCCCGCCACCTGCCAGGCCCCACTCGCCACCGTAAAGTCACCCGTGACGGTGCCCCCCGCGATCGTCAAAGTCGCTACCCCCGTCCCGCGAATGCCCGCTAGGGAGAAGTCATCAACCCGTCCCGATAACCGAGCGTCTGCCGTCAAATTACCGATGCGGGCGTTGGGCGCAAACTGCTGCACCAGCAAGTTGCGGGTTTGCACATCGGCGTTCCAGTTACCCTGGGCGAGGGTGAACTGACTGTCGAGGGAGCCCCCTTGCAGCGCTGCGGCCACCTCCCCCGTGCCGCGTATGCCCGCTAACGAGAAATCATCGGTGCGCCCCGCCAGTTGCACATTGCCGCCAGCCGTGACCCCGCGCAACTCCCGATTGAAGGCCCCGAGTTGCAGCCCCTGCGCCTGTACATCTGCCGTCCACTGGCTTTGGGCAAACTGGGCTACCCCCGCCACTGTGCCCCCGGCAATTTCGGCATTCCGTAGGCGGACGGTGCTGGCCGTCACTTCGGCGGTGCCGCGAGTGGGATAGGTGCCGCCGGGTGCGCTCCAGCTCACGACCCCGTTCAGATCATTGATCGGCCCCACAATATTGGCATCCAGGGTAAGGGTGCCAATGGAGAGGTCGGCGGGCAGACCATAGAGTTGAGCGATCGCATCGGCAGGCAAATTGCGCCCGGCCAACTCAAAATCGATGACGGGGGGCCGCCCAAAGTCCAGTTCCCCATTGCCGCTCAGGCGGCCTCCGGCCAGGAGTTCGGCCTGGAAATCCCGAAACGTAAACTCGCCAGGGCCGTAGGTCACCTGAGACGAAGCTTGGGCAAACTCCACCCGGTCAATGGTGGCGGTCTCCGTCGTTGCCACCAGGCCGGTGATAGTGGGTTTGTTGAGGGGGCCGGTGAGCCGCACGTCGGAGGCCTTGAGCGTCCCCGCCATCTCCACAGGATATTCAAAGTCAAAGGTGGCCGCGATGCCTGCCAGCGTCACGGGATTGATCGTGCCGGTCAGGTTGTAGCCATCCTGCAAGTCAATGGTGCCGCTGGCTGCGGCGCTGAATGCGCCGTAGGTTGCCGTGGTGTCTTCAAGGAGGACGCGATCGCCCTGGAATCGTGCCTGGGTGTTGATGTCCGAAAAAGGCACATCATCCCCGGTGATAAACAGCTCACCGTTTTCTAAGCTGGCGGTGCCGGTCACCTGTGGCGTCTCAAAAGGCTCCAGTTCGAGCTCCAGATTGCCGCTAAACCGTCCTGCCGTCACCGCGATGGGCACCGACCCCGGCGTAGTAGCGACGACAATGGGGGCGAGGGTAGCAAAGTCAATCGCCTGCGCCCGCAGGACAATTTGCGCTTCGAGCGAGTCCAGCAGGTTATCTGGGGCATTTTCGCCGTAGTCGAGCTGGCGAATCACCCCCTCAAATTCTAAATTACCGGTCGCTTGCGGTCTGGCGCTGATTTCCAGGGCAATTTCTTGGGCATCAATGGTGGTGTTGACCCCTTCTCGCGGATTCTCAACCTGAATCTCATCTACCGAGACCGTACCGACAATGTCGCTGATGGTAAATGTTTGGGGCGCTGCCTCATCATCTATGTAAGGGACTAACACCACTTCGCTCGTGTCAAAACTCACCGTAGGATTGACGCGAACAAACGGATCGCCGTCGTCGTCGTCTTCATCCAGATCTAGTTCGACATCGACCCAGTTACCCTGGGCATCTTGCACGATATAGGCTTGCACCCCCGAGAGTTGGATGTGGGGATTTAGCTGCCGACGCAGCAAGTTCAACGGGTTAATGCGGACCGCAATGGACTCCACAAACAGTTCATCGGGGTCGGTCGCAGTCGCTGGCATGACCGAAGGACCAAACCGCACCCCCGTCAGCGAGACGCGCTCTACGGCCCCCAGGGTCACCGGCCGATCTAGGGCATTGGTCAGATAGTCAGAGGCCCAGGGCGCGAGTTCTTCGTTGACGAACATCCAGACCCACCAAGCCCCCCCGGCGATGCCCAAGGTCGCGATCGCCCCCAGCGTCAAGCCAGTGGCCTTCCATATGCGGCGGCGTTGATGCGGTTGAGACGATTTTGGCTCTGGCGATGGCCCGTTGCTCATGACCTACACACCTGTTGTACTGACCCTCCGTTGACCTCAAAGCAAAACTTGGTTAGCCACTAGATACATACCGGCAAATGCTCCTCTTGTCATCATCGAACTTGACGGAAATTTAACAACTGGTGGGGATCATGAATGGTTCTTAACCATCGGTGGGGGATTGAACTGGTCTAGCTGCCCATAAGATACTTAAAATTAACGCTTATGGACGATCAAACGGATTAGAGACTCATGCAAGTCTACGTGCTCTTGTTTAACGCGGGTACTGATAACGAAGGCATTCACTCATTGCAAGCCAATGGCCGCAACACGGTCCTCATGTTTGAGGATGAAGATGACGCTACCCGGTTTGGGCTGATGCTGGAAGCGCAGGATTTTCCGACTCCGGATATCGAGGTGTTTGAGCAAGACGAAATTGAAGAATTTTGCGCAGAGGCGGGTTTTGATTTGCGGTTGATTCCTGCGGGGGCGCTCATGGTGCCCCCCGACAGCAAAGTGGAAGCAACGGATTGGGATCCTGACGGCCATTATGATGAAGATGTGCCCCCCATCGCCGACGAATCGCGATTATCCAACGCTGAACTCGACGACATTCGGCAGCGCCTCGAAAAGCTACTCTAGATGGCGATTGCCCTCAATCGGAGCGGATGCGGGCGGATCAAGACCTGACCCGGAGGGGGATAGTGGCGCGTATAGCCGCCGCCCTGGCTAGAGGTGACGCCTGCGGCGGATGCGGCTGACCGCCCTGGCTGGATTTTTGCGGTTACGGCGATCGCGGTGGGAGGAGATAGCCGCTGGAGTCCTTTCGGCATCGCCCCCTATCCTGAACGCGCTTTGAGTTTCATTCGGGGTACGCTTTTACCCCAATCGGTAAACTTCACGGAGATTTGCAAGTGACCTTCCCGACTGCGCCTCAGCCCGAAAACCTGGTCGACCGGGGTCACTTACTCACGGAGCAAGCCAACCCCGCCAGCCACAACCTGGATCAGCTATCGCCCCTGGAATTTGTGGATTTGGTGAATGCGGAAGACCACAAGACCCTGAGCGCGATCGCCGCCGCCCGTGAAGACCTGGCCGCCGCGATCGCCCTGACGGCCGCCGCCCTGCGCCGGGGGGGTCGCCTGTTTTACGTGGGGGCGGGCACCAGCGGTCGTCTGGGGGTGCTCGACGCCGCCGAATGTCCGCCCACCTTTTGCACCTCCCCCGATTTGGTGCAGGGCATCATCGCTGGGGGAGCCGGGGCCTTAGTCCGCAGTTCCGAAGGGTTAGAAGACATCGCCGAAGATGGTGCCGCGATCATTCATGGGCACCACATTCACGAACACGATGTCGTCGTGGGCATTACCGCTGGCGGCACCACCCCCTACGTGCACGGGGCCCTCAAAGCCGCCCGTCAGCGCGGAGCCCAGGCGATCCTGATCGCTTGCGTCCCCCGTGAGCAAGTCCCTGCTGAGTACGACGGCGACATTCGCCTGGTGGTCGGACCGGAGATTCTCGCAGGGTCCACTCGGCTGAAAGCGGGCACCGTTACCAAGATGGCGTTGAATATCCTCTCGACGGGGGTGATGGTGCAGCTCGGCAAGGTCTATGGCAACCGCATGGTGGATGTGTCGGTGACCAATACCAAACTCCGCGATCGCGCCATTCGCATCCTCAGTGACTTAGCCGCGATCGATCGAGACGCCGCCGCCGCCCTGTTGGATCGCAGCGGTCAACGGGTGAAACTCGCGCTCCTCATGCACTGGAGCGGACTCACTGCCGCTGAAGCCGCAGCTTTACTAGATCAGCATCAGGGCCAACTCCGCGTCGCCTACCAGAGCCTTAACTTGAAAGAAGAATAGGAAAGAGCCAGACATAAGCCGGGTTCTGTTCTCTCAGGGAAAACCTGAGAGGGCGATTATCTATCTGGGACGACTGTTACCAGCCGCCTCATGCGGTACACCAATAGCGGGACAGGCAAAAGACCAACCCTTGCCCCTGCGACCTTGCTCCCGACCGGGGTTTACCGAGCCAGCACCTCTCGATGCTGCTGGTGCGCTCTTACCGCACCTTTGCACCCTTACCTGTGAGCGCAATACGCTCCATCGGCGGTATGTTTCTGTGGCACTCTCCTCACGGTCACCCGCACTGGGCGTTACCCAGCAAGTCTGGTCTTTCGGGAGCCCGGACTTTCCTCAGGTCGGCAACGCCAACCCGCAATCGCCGCGCTGACTCTTTCCTCCTCCTAGTCTAGGAGCAATGTCCCCGTTCATAAAGCCTTACAGGGCAAATCCTACCGATCAATTCAGCAGTGAAAACCCGAAATCACCAGTGGCTACCCAAACTGAGTTGGCGGTCGATCTCAAAAATGTCTGATTTTGCAAATCATCCCAACGACAGAGGTAAAGCAGGCACAAACCCACCCGCAAGTAGACGCCAACATCACCTATTTGTTGAACGATGAAAGTAATGCTTCTGAATTGAGGCAAAAACTCGAAACAGTCCGAAAAACAATCCGAATTGGATATTGGAATTTGGAAGCAATTTTCGTGAAGTTATAGCAAGATAAGCGTTAAATATGTCTACTCAAATGCCGAAACAGCTTCCTAGACCGGAACAGCTTCCGAAATTACCCAGTGCTGAGCAACGAGACTCCTACGACGCTAAAGTCAGGGCTGAACTTGATAAGCTAAACGCTCGCATTGATGAATTCAAAGCCAAAGCAAATCAGGCCAAAGCCGATGCTGAAATCAATTATTACAGCATTGTGGAAGAGCTGACTGCCCGCCGTGATGCGCTAATGGCAAAGTGGGAAGAAATGAATTCTGCTAGCGAAGCGGCTTGGGCAGACCTGCAAAAAGGATTTGAAGCCGCGTGGAATGAACTTGCTAATTCATTTGAAAATGCTGTTCAGCATTTTAATCGGTAGGATACTTGCTCATGCAGTCACTATCGAGCACACAATCAAACCAAAATTGAGGAGATGGGTTTTGGCTCATCTCCTCAATTTTGGTATCACGATAGGCTAATCCCTTAAAGCTCATTTTTAGCTGCACGTTGTGTTTAGATCCGGCGAAGCAAACTATTCATCGGGTAAGGTCTCCGCTTTGTGCTAAAGGGTAGAGACCATGGGCAACTGATAGCGATCGCTAAAACTCAGCAAGGGGTCGGGGAACAACTCGGCGATCGTCCGCCGCACTAAAAAAGATAAATTGCTACCGTTGCAGCGGGTTTGCTCAGTGCAAGGCCAACCCTCATGGGGGAAAATGAGCTGGCTCGGTGACACGTGCCACTCTGTTGCTGACCACCGCTGCAAGTAAAACAAGTCTCCTTTACAAACCAGTGGTGCGTATTGAAAGCGCACATAGGAATAGTGTTGTCGTCGGGTCCAATGTTTGAGCAAGGTACTGCCTTCATGCAGCAGCACAGTTTTGATTTGCGTGGGCACCAATTCCCACATCATGGGGCTAGGTTTTCCGGGCCCAGGCAGGTAGCCAGGGCACTGATTTCCCGGTGGAATTGCCATAAACATTCCCTCTCTGACGGGACATCGGCTGACTGCACCCTGGTAACGGCTAGACGGCGTTGCTGATTTTGGATAAACGGCGATTTATCAAACTGTGGGTGCTTGGGTCAATGTGAGACATTCACCGCTTCGCAATTGGTCCAGTCTCTCGTTGGTCGGCATGACACAAATGGCGTTAATGTCCGCTGGCTGAATCAGGTGGCACCCCAGATCGACCAGTTCTCTCGCCCATTTCATCTCGGGGGGGTGAACGCCCTGCTGTTATTGGGCAGTCGTATTCGCATTGTGATGGATCTACCCTGGGATCTCGCAGGGCGATCGCAAAAGCTGTAATGGGTTGTCATATTTTGGCGAAGAAAGATTCAAAAAGTTTAAGTTGTATGTGCTGACTGCCCCCATGGTTTGCTTAGAAAAATGTCTATGTATTGAGAAAATCCTATTCGTTAACAGCGAGGATTGATGTTAGCCATGATCACTTTATGAACTAACGCTACAGATATTCAAGAATGCCAACATTAGGGAGCCAACTTCTTTTCCTTTTTGCAAGATGGGAATAGCTAAATACATTCAGTAGATTACCTGAGACGTAAACACTCCACATTTCATTGATCAGTTTTCGGGTTGGTGATTTAACCAAATGTTCCGGGTGCATCCCACTTTTGCCAGGTTGTCTCCCTCAGGGAGAGGGATTTAGGGTGAGGGTTACATGCTTACAAAAACCACCCAATCTCTTCCCCATTGACTCTTATGCATTGATGTCGGTTATCCCTTCGATCTGGAAAGTTGGGTGATGAGTGGGTGCGCCATCTACTGAATATTGGCTGGCAATTTTCTCTGAAGGAGTTGGGTATGAGTACCT
>Ga0081535_100371_pt1 | contig 35107 bp, 41 predicted proteins | sample HotLakmasection3_FD_71020 | JGI IMG/M metagenome (GOLD analysis project Ga0081535, IMG submission 71020) | Hypersaline microbial mat communities from Hot Lake, Washington, USA - Section #3 (SPADES assembly) (version 2) | ecosystem: Environmental > Aquatic > Non-marine Saline and Alkaline >... | reverse complement strand
GATCGCCTGATGGCGCCGCGACACCTCGGCCTGGTGGGTCACCAGCTGTGCGGCCATCGGCTCCATGCTCTTGCGGTCGCCCGGCAGCAGCAGGCCGGTGAGATAGTCAAACAGCCCGCGCTCTCGCGCCGCATTGCCCAGCACGGCAGCCAATCTGTTGCCATACGCCAGAAACCGCTGCCACATCTCGGCGTCGAATACGATCGTCTCCATACCCGCCATATGGACGGCCGTCGGGCCGCGCAAAAGATAGAAAGCTAAGAATTTGCGCCTGACACAGTCGAGTCCCGTCATCGCCACAACCCCGCCCGGCGCGAAGCCGCGCGGCGGGGCGGCGGTGGGGCCGGCGGCGGTGCCTCCTCCCGCCGCCGGCTGCCCCTTGTCCTCCCTGCCTGACCCCGGCCGGCCGTGCCGCCGCCGTCCCCCCGTGCTCCCCGGGCGGCGGCGCGGACCGGCCGGGCCTTTTCGCGCGCGCCCTCGGCCCGCCGTCCGCCTCTGCCGGCGGGCGGCCGACAACCGGGCGGCGGTTCGCGCCCGTCCACCGAACCGCAACCCGCAGAAACCATGAGGTCCGCTCGCCATGGCCCCCTCCATCGACCAGGCGTTCATCAAGCAGTTCGAACGCGAGGTCCACGAGTCCTACCAGCGCATGGGCTCGAAGCTGCGCGTCACCGTGCGCACCAAGGGCAACGTCAAGGGCTCGTCCACCACTTTCCAGAAGGTCGGCAAGGGTGTCGCGACCACCAAGGCGCGGCACGGCATGGTGCCGGTCATGAGCATCAGTCACGAGTCGATCGAATGCACCCTGGCCGACTACTACGCCGGCGACTGGGTCGACAAGCTGGACGAGCTCAAGGTCAACATCGACGAGCGCCAGATCACCGCCAACGCCGGCGCCTACGCGCTGGGGCGCAAGACCGACGAGCTGATCATCGAAGCCCTGTCCGCCGCCGACACCGCCGCGCTGGACGGCACCACCGGCCTGACCAGCACCAAGGTGCTCACCGCGCTCGAGCTGCTCGGCGCGAACGACGTGCCCGACGACGGCCAGCGCTACGCCATCGTCGGCTGGAAGCAGTGGACCGAGCTGCTCGGGCTCAAGGAGTTCGCCAGCGCCGACTATGTCGGACCGGAGGAGCTGCCGTGGCGCGGCACCCAGGCCAAGCGCTGGCTGGGCACCCTGTGGATGCCGCACTCCGGGCTGCCGCTGTCGGGCACCGTGCGCACCGGCTTCTGGTACCACAAGACCGCCGTCGGCCACGCCTCGGGCGCCGACGTGCAGAGCGACGTGACGTGGCACGGCGACCGCGCCGCGCACTTCGTCAACAACATGATGAGCCAGGGCGCCTGCCTGATCGAGAAGGCCGGCGTGGTCACCCTGCCCTGCCTGGAGACCTGATCGGTCAAGCCGTGCCGCGCCGGCACCGCCGGCACGGCATCGGGCTCCCTGGGCCGCCCGGCCGACAATCCGGACACCGCAACGACGGAGAAGATTCCGATGGCCTTCACCCTGAAGGACCTGAGCGTGCTGGCGTACGCCAACGGCTTCACGCTCTGGCACTACAAGACGACCGACCCGGACACCGACGTGGACGACGCCGACTACTTCCTGGACGCGATCGACATGCTGCGGCCCGGCGACATGATCCTGGCCAACACCGGCGAGGGCGGCACCGCCTCCGGCGGCATCTTCAGGATCGTCGCCAACGACGGCGTCACTATCGATGCCGCCAACATGACGGTGGTCGGCGCCACCAACACCTGACCCCCGCCCGGCACCCGCATCGGCCCGCCGCCCGCTCCCTCGCGCCAAGCGGGGGAGCGGGCGCGGCGCCGCGCCGCCACCGCTTCAGGAATCCCGCCCATGGCCCTGTCCGACGTCGCCCTGTGCGGGCGCGCGCTGATCAAGATCGGCGCGGCGCCCATCAACGGCTTCGACGACGCCACCGCCGAGGCCGAGGTCGCCGGCGCCCTGTACGGGCCGGTCCGCGACGCGCTGGTCTCGGCGCACCCGTGGCGCTTCGCCACCGCCCAGGCCGTCCTGAACCGGCTGACCGACGTGCCGGCGGCCGACTACGCCCACGCCTACCAGCTGCCGCCGGACCTGCTGCGCCTGCTCTCGGCCGGCGACGGCGGCCGCGGCCGCGGGCTCGACTACCGCGTGTCGGAGCGCCGGCTGCACTGCAACGCCGCGGCGGTCACGGTCACCTACGTGTTCCGCCCGGCGGAGGCCGACGTGCCGCCGTTCTTCGACCACGCCCTGATCGCGCGTCTGGCCGCCGAGTTCTGCATCCCGCTGACCGAGAACACCAGCCGTGCGGAGACCCTGACGAAGCTGGCCGAGGACGAGCTGCGCCGCGCCCGGCTGATCGACGCCCAGCAGGACACGCCGCGGCGGTTCGAGGACTTCACCCTGATCGAGGCCCGCTCCTGATGTCGCGCCTGCACACCCTGCAGACCAACTTCACCGCCGGCGAGGTGTCGCCGCGCCTGCTCGGCCGCGGCGACCTGCGCGCCTACGCCAACGGCGCGCGCCGGCTCGCCAACGTGTTCATCCACCCGACCGGCGGCATCGACCGCCGCGACGGGCTGTACTTCGTGGACACGCTGCCCGGCCGGGCCCGGCTGATCGCCTTCGAATTCAACACCGACCAGACCTACCTGCTCGCCGTCAACGACCGGAGCACGCGCATCTATGCCGACGGGCAGCCGGTCGCCACCCTGGCCACGCCCTGGCGCGAAGCCCAGCTTGCGCAGCTCACCTGGACGCAGAGCGCGGACACGCTGCTGGTCTGCCACCCGGACGTCGAGCCCCGCAGCATCACCCGCCACGGCACCGGCAGCTGGGCCATCGCGCCGTGGCCGATCCCGTGGACCAGCTCCGTCAACCGCCGGCCCTTTCACCGGTTCGCGGCGCCGGAGGCCAGGCTGCGGGGCAGCGCGACCCACGGGATGATCACGCTGAGCGCCGACCGGTCCGTGTTCCTGCCCGAGCATGTGGACGCCATGGTGCGGCTCAAGGGCCGGCAGTGCACCATCCGGCGCGTGGACAGCACGACGATCGCCGTGGCCGCGCTGCACCAGGACCTGCTCGACACCGGCTGGACCGAGGACTGGGACGAGTCCGCCTGGTCGCCGGCGCGCGGCTGGCCGATCTCGGCCACCTTCCACCAGGACCGGCTGGTCGTCGGCGGCTCCCGCGACCTGCCCAACCGGCTGTGGATGTCGCGCTCCGCCGACCTGTTCAACTTCGATGTCGGCACCGGCCTGGACGACGAGGCGATCACCTTCCCGATCCTGTCGGACCAGGTCAACGCGATCCGCGCGGTGTTCTCCGGCCGGCACCTGCAGGTGTTCACCTCCGGCGCGGAGTGGATGGTCAGCGGCGACCCGCTGACCCCCGCCACGGTGCAGCTGCACCGCCAGACCCGGATCGGCTCGCCGGTCGCCGCCGCCGTGCCGCCGCGCGACGTGGAAGGCGCCACCGTGTTCGTCGCACGCAACGGCCTGGAGCTGCGCGAGTTCCTGTACACCGATGCGGAGCAGGCCTACCGCGCCACCGACCTCGCCCTGCTTGCCCGCGAGATCGTCGCCGACCCGGTCGACCAGGACTACGACCGGGCCCGCCGCCTGCTGTTCCTGGTCATGGCCGACGGCACCGTCGGCGTGCTGACCGCCTACCGGGCGGAGCAGGTTACGGCCTGGACCCGGTTCGAGACCGCGGGCGCGGTCGCGGCGGTGGCCGTGGCCGGCGATGCCGTCTATCTGGCGGTCGAGCGCGACGATGCCTGGCTGCTGGAGCAGCTCGACGGCACCGTCCGGCTCGACGCCGCCATCACCGGCAGCGCCGACCCGCCCGCCGACACCTGGAGCGGGCTCGACCACCTGGAGGGCCGCAGCGTGCGCGTCCTCGCCGACGGGGTCGACCGCGGCGCGCACACGGTCGACGGCGGCGCCGTCACGCTCGGCGAGCCGGTGTCGGAGATCGCCGCGGGCCTGCCGTACACGCACACGGTCGAGCCGCTGCCGCCGTTCCTGCTCGGCCAGGGCGGCGGCAGCCAGGGCCTCGCCATGCGCCCCGTCGAGACGATCTTCCGCCTGCACGAGACCCGCGCGCTGTCCCTGGACCTGGGCCGGGGCCCGGCCGCGGTCCCGTTCGGCCGGCTGGCCGCCGGCGCCGGCTTCGACCATGTGCCGGCTCCGTTCACCGGCGACCGCCGGGTCCGCCACCTGGGCTGGACCCGCAACGCGACGGCGCCGCTGTGGCGCATCGAGCAGGACGTGCCGCTGCCCTTCTCCCTGCTGTCCGTGACAACCGAGCTCAAGGTGAACGACTGATGGCCGCCCTCGTCCCCCTCGCCACGATCGCCGTCGCCGGGCTGCAGGTCGCCCAGGCGGTGACCGCGCAGCGCCAGCAGCGCCAGCAGTACCGGATCGACTACCCGGTCCAGCAGCAGGCGTACGAGGTCCAGCGCCAGCAGGTCGCCATCGACCGGCAGGAGCTGGACGTGCAGCAGGACCGCCAGCGGACGGTCGCCTACGAGGACATGACCGACCTCGTCCGCGAGCAGGACCAGTCGGACCGGCGTCGCCGCGAGGCCCTGCGCCGCGCCGTCGCGCGCCAGCGCGCCCGCCTCGGGGCCCGCGGCATCGACGCCTCGGCCGCGTCCGGCGAGGCGCTGCTGCTCGGTCTGGTCAACGAGTCCGCCTTGCAGGCCGCCGACGAGCACGCCGACACCCGCAGCCGGTACGAGTCGGTGCAGCGCGACCTGGACCACAAGCAGCGCGTCAACCTGCTCGACCGCGGCCGCGTGGCCAACGAGGACCGGCTGGCCGCGCTCAGCCAGCAGCGCCACGCCGCGACCCGGCCGCGCACCAGCTTCGACACCGCCGGCGCCGCGCTGTCCGCGGCCCGCACCCTGGGCAGCGGGCTGCACAGCCTGCTGTAGCGCCGCACGCCTCCCGCTCCGCGTCCGCAACCGCAACTCCAGGCAACCGCCGCCATGACCGACCACATCAAGATCGGCGAACAGCCGCCGCACGTGCAGTACTACGCCGACGGCGTCCAGACCGGCTTCGACTATCCGTTCCCCGTGTTCGGCACCGACGACCTGCAGGTGTTCCTGGACAACGGCAGCATCACGGCCGGCTACGTCGTCACCGGCGCCGGGACCAGCACGGGCGGGTCTGTGCAGTTCGACACCGCGCCGGCGGCCGGCCGGGTCGTCACCCTGCGCCGCCGCGTGCCGATCCGCCGCATCACCGACTTTCTCCAGGGCGGTGCGCTGCGCGCCGACAGCTTCAACGACGAGTTCGACCGCCTGACCGCCATCGCCCAGCAGCTCAACGACGACCTGGGCCGCGCCGTGCGCGCGCCGGCGTTCGACAAGCCGGCGGTTCTGGAGCTGCCGGCCCGCGACCAGCGCGCCGGCAAGGCGCTGCTGTTCGACGCCGGGGGCAACGTGACGGTGACCGAGCTCGAGGTGGCCGCCGGGGCGGGCGACGCGTTCGAGGCCCCGGTCAGCGGCGCCGTGCCCCGGTCGCTCACCGCCAAGCTGGCCGACGTGCTGTCGGTGCGCGACTTCGGCGCCGCCGGCGACGGCCTGGCCGACGACACCCCGGCGTTCGCCGCGGCGCTGGCCGCCGCCGCCTCGGTGTACGTGCCGCCGGGCACCTACCGCGTCACCGGCACGATCACGCTGGGCCAGGGCAAGACCCTGTACGGCGCCGGCGACGGCTCGATCATCGACGCCGCCGGCACCGCCGCTCCGGTGGTCGAGATGACCGCGGGCTACGCGGGCCTGCACCACCTGCGCCTGGTCGGCGGCAGCGTCGGCGTCAAGCTGTACGGTCGCGACGACGCCTGCGTGCAGAACGCCCTGCACGACCTGACCATCCGGCAGGCCGGCACCGGGCTGCTGCTCGACGGCCACACCGATCCGGCCAGGCCGTGCTACTGGAACAACATCCGCGACGTCCTGGTCATCCAGCCGGCGGTGCACGGCGTTCACCTGACCCGCAGCGGCGCCGGCGACACGCCCAACGCCAACCGCTTCGCCAGGGTGCGCGTGTACAGCCTGGACGCCGACCTGAGCGGCAGCGGCTTCTACGTCCAGCACGGGCGCTTCAACAACGCCTTCACCGACTGCGAAGCGAACGTGGCGGCGACCGCGCACAGCTGCTTCCGGATCGGACCCGACACCGACAAGACCCTGATCGTCAACCTGTACACCGAGACGCCGGGCGAGGTGCCGAACGTCTACATCGAGGCGGGCTCGGTCGAGACCGCGATCACCAACCTGCTGTCGGCCAGCGCCGGCCCGGCGATCTGGGACTTCTCCGGCGGCGCGTACATGGCGGTCAACGCCGGCTATCCCGACAAGAACCGGCTGCTGCACACCCGGATCGCCGAGCTGGTGGTCGAGCGGTTCCGCTTCGAGACGGGCATGCTGGAGCCGGTCGGCGGCGGCCTGGTCGAGCTGGACCTGGGCGCATCGGTGTACTTCGTCAGCGCCACCGGCGGCGCGGTCGAGGCCCGCCTGCCGGCGGCCGGCGACGCCGGCGGCCGGCAGGTCACGCTCAAGAAGATTGACGCCGGCAGCGAGCCGGTCACGGTCACCGAGGCGGGCGGCCCCGGGCCCGACGGCAACGCGGTCTCCCTGGCCAGCCGCCACGACTTCGTGACGGTCGTGTCCGACGGCGCCGCCTGGCACGTCGTGGCCTCCAACCGGATGGCCGAGACCAGCCGGTCCCACGACGCCGCCGGGCTGTTCGAGCCGGACCTGACCCGCCGCGTCTACCTGATCGATGCGGCGGCGGGGACGGTCGAGGTGCGCCTGCCGGCCGCGGTGGCGCCCGACGCCGCCGGCCGCCTCGCCACCGTCAAGAAGAGCGATGCCTCGGCCAACGCCGTCACCGTCACCGAGGCCGGCGGCGCCGGGCCGGACGGCGCCACCGTCACCCTGGCCCAGCAGTACGCGTTCGTGACCGTGTTCTCCGACGGTGCCGTCTGGCACGTGGTCGGCAAGGGCTGATGCGCATGTCTTCCCCCGAGATCGAGGCGCTGCGCCGGGAGATCGCCGGGCTGCTGCCGGCGGCCATGGCGCGCGCCGTGGACAGCTACCGCGCCTTCGCCCTGGGCAGCCGCGACGAGCCCGACGAGGCGCAGGACTTCGGCCGCCATCATGCGGCGTGCCGGGCCGCGCTCAACCACCTCGACGCCCTGACCCGGCTGGCCCGCTGGGCCTCGGCCGAGCCGGAGGCGGCCGCGGCGGTCGCCGACGGCACGCTGCTCGGCATGGCCAGGGCCGCCCGCAGCGCGCTGGCCCGCCACCGCGACCATCCGGAAGACGGGCCATGATCGCGCTGACCCTGGCCGAGTTCATCGAGATCTGGAACCACGAGATCCAGGGCATGACCACGCCGGCGCACCATTACCGCATCGCCCGCTGGCTGCAGGCGTGCTGGGACGGGGGGCACCGGCAGCTGCTGCTGATGGCGTTCCGCAACAGCGGCAAGTCGACCCTGGTCGGCCTGTTCGCGGCGTGGCTGCTGCGCGGCAACCCCGACCTGCGCCTGCTGGTGCTGGCCGCCGACCTGGCGCTGGCGCAGAAGATGGTGCGCAACACCCGGCGCATCATCGAGCGCCACCCGGCGACCCCGGCCCTGCGCCCGCGCCGGCGCGACCAGTGGGCGGCGGAGCGGTTCACCGTCGAGCGGCCGGGCGAGCTGCGCGACCCGTCGATGCTGGCCCGCGGCATCCAGGCCAACCTGACCGGCAACCGCGCCGACGTGGTCATCTGCGACGACGTGGAGGTGCCGAACACCTGCGACACCGCGCTCAAGCGGGCCGACCTGCGCGCCCGGCTGGGCGAGGTCGAGTACGTGCTGTGCCCGGGCGGGCTGCAGCTCTATGTCGGCACGCCGCACACCTACTACACGATCTACGCCGACGCGGCGCGGCCGGAGGCGGGCGAGCAGGCGCCGTTCCTGGACGGCTTCACGCGGCTGGAAATCCCGCTGCTCGGCCCGGACGGCGAAAGCGCCTGGCCGGAACGGTTCGGCAACCGCTCGATCGGGCAGATCCGCCGCCATACCGGGCCGAACAAGTTCGCCAGCCAGATGCAGCTCAGGCCGGTCAACATCATCGACAGCCGCCTGGACGCCGACCGGCTGCGCCCGTACGACGGCGAGCCGGACTACCGCGAGTGCGGCGGCCGCGCCGAACTGACCCTGGAGGGGCGCCGGCTGGTCTCGGCGAGCTGCTGGTGGGACCCCGCGTTCGGCGGCCCCGGCGCGACCGGCCGGGCCGACGGCAGCGTCGTCGCCGCGGTCTACGGCGACGGCGACGGCCGCCGCTTCCTGCACCGCATCCGCTGGCTGAACCGCGACCGGCCGAGCGCTCCCGACCGGGACGACGGCGAGGACGAGGCGAGCCGCCAGTGCCGCGCCGTCGCCGCGTTCCTGGCCGAGCTGCACCTGCCGGCGGTGACGGTCGAGATCAACGGCGTCGGGCGGTTCCTGCCCGGCCTGCTGCGCCGCGCCCTGGCCCGCGCCGGGGTCGGCGCCGCGGTCACCGAGGCGGCCAGCACCACCGCCAAGGACCGGCGCATCCTGGAGGCGTTCGAGGCGCGGCTGGCCGCCGGCGCGCTGTATGCCCACCGCAGCGTCTGGGACACGCCGTTCGTGACCGAGATGCGCGAGTGGCAGCCCGGCGGGCGCAGCCGCGACGACGGCCTGGACGCGGTCGGCGGCTGCCTGCTGTCCGACCCGGTCCGCCTGGGCCGCCTGCCCCCGCCGCCGCGCGGCCCCGACTGGCGCCCCGGCGGCGGCACGTTCCGGGCGGACACGGGGTTCGACCTGTAAGCGTATCAACAATGCTTTTCAGGCGCCACGACGCCATCTATGACTACCGGCGCATGCAACGGATCCCTGCCAATGAGGCACGCACCATGACTGAGACGGAGCATTCGCCGGCGAACGACGACGTGGCGGCCATCGAGGCCTTCGTTGCGGACACGCAGTTTCGCCTGCACCAGCTGATGAAGGCGAAGGGCGTCAGCCGCGCCGAGCTGGCGGAGCGGCTGGGGGTCAGCAAGGCGCGGGTGAGCGCCATGTTCGGCGGCAACACGAACCTGACGCTGCAGACCGTCGGCCATGTCCTCCATGCCCTGGGCGAGCGCGGCGTCCTGGCCTCGCCCGCGATCGACGCACGGCTGCGGGAGCTGAAGGCCGAGGTTGCCGCGGCCGCGGCCGAGCAGGACACCGGACGGCTGGTGCCGACCGAATGACGGCCGGACCGCCGTCGACGACACGTTGACCGCACCCAATCCGCCGGCTCGCGCAGAGCCGGCGCCGCATCCGGGCCGCCCTTCGGGGCGGCCTTTTTCGTTGGCCGAGACTCCGGGAGCCCTGCCCATGGACCCGATCGTCCCCTTCGACCCGCAGTGGTGGGTCACCGCCGTCGAGCTGCCCGTGCTCGGCGGGCTGTACTGGCTGCTCTGGCGCACCCGCACCGACCTCGACGCGCGCACCGGCGACAACCGCCTGCGCACCGAGGCCGGCGACACCCGGCTGCGCGAGCGCATCGCCGACTTCAAGCTGGAGGTCGCCAAGTCGTACGCCTCGGTCGCCTCGCTGAACGACGTGGAGCGTCGGCTGGTCGCCCACCTGGTGCGCATCGAGGCCAAGCTGGACCGCCACGTCGCGGCCAACGGCGGAGACCCGGCATGACCCGGCGCCTGATCCCGGTCCGCCGCACCGCCGCGCCGGCACCCGCCGGGTCCGCCGCCGGCCGTTCGGGGCCGGACGGACCGGCCGCCGCGCCGCGCAGCCGCGCCGAGGTGCTCGATCTGTTCGCCCGCACGCTCCGGGCCGAGGCGCACGGCCGTCCGCTGCGGGCGATCGAGGCGCTGGCGGCGATGATCGTCAACCGCGCCGCCGCCGGGCGCCCCGGCCCCGCCGCGATGCCGCGGGCGGTCGCCGATGCGTGCCTGGCGCCCGGCGCCTTCGCCGCCCGGCGCGACGACGGCGCGGGCGACGCCGCCCGGGCGGCGCCGGAGGCCGACCCCCTGCTCGCCGTCTGCCGGCGCATCGCCCGCCTCGCCCTGGGCGGTGCGCTGGGCGACCCCACCGGCGGCGCGACCCGCTGCCACCCGGACGACCGGACCCCCGACTGGGCATCCGGCCGCCTGCCGGCCGCCGAGATCGGCGGCCTCGTCTTCTACACCGATACGGAGTGAGACACGATGCTTGCCCTTCCCGCCCTGCTGGCCAACATCGGCCTGCCGGTGCTGACCCGCGTGGTCGGCCGCGCCCTGCGCGGCATCGACCACCCCGCCGCCACTGCCGCCGCCGACGGCCTGGACCGCGTCGGCGGCGCGGTCGAGGGCGGCGAGATCGCGCCCGAGGCCGTGGCCGACGCCAACCGCCACATCGAGGCGATGGCCGAACTCGAGTCCGGCGACTACCGCACCACCATTCGCGAGGTGAACCGCACGATCCGCGCCGAGGTCGGCTCCGACGACGCCTACGTGCGGCGCATGCGACCGACCTTCGGATACATCATGGCGCTGACCTGGGCGGCGCAGATGGGCGCGATCGCGTGGTCGATCGTGACCGACCCCGAGGGCGCGTCGCGCGTCATCGCCGACATGGCCAACCTGTCGGTGATCTGGACGGTCGGCCTGAGCGTGCTGGGGATCTACGTGTACAAGCGGTCCGAGGAGAAGCGGTCTGCGGTCGATCCGACCGCGGGTGCCGACGGCGGACTGATCGCCGGGCTGGTGCACCGGCTGCGCGGCGCGGGCCGCTGAGGACGGGCCCTGCCGTACGCGGCGGCGGGGCGGGGCGGGCCGGGTGGCGGCACGGGGCCGCTATTCGGCCGCCTTGATCATCGCCTGGTAGACCTTCCAGGCGACCTCGACGGACACGTCGCCGGCCCGGGCGCCGGCGGCCAGCATCTGTGCGGTCGGCTTCGTCGGCACGTGCACCAGCCCGTTCTGGCCGTAGTGGGAGACGGCCTCGAGGGCGAAGTCCATCGGCCCGCTCTTGTCGTCGTCGGCGGCGGAAGCCATCATCCTTGCCTCTTTACCCATCCGAACCTCCTTCGCGATGGCAACACCGAGGAAGCAAGGACGGTGCCACTGCGCGGCATCGCGGCCGACGGCTGCCGCGCGCCTGCCCGCGCCCGTGCAATGCACCGGAATCTACTGGATTATTGGACGGATTTGGCGAAACCTTGAGCCGTCGACCGTTAACGATTATTAACCTTCGCGCGCAACGATATTTGCAAAATGCAAACCGTCCTTATCATGCGTTTGCAAAATGCGCAGGACGGACGCTCCCGGCCGCCTCATCGCCCTGAAATCCCAGGCTGTTCCGCAAGCGGGCTGGACGCGGCAGGGTTCGTGCGTTAACCAAGCAAAAACCATACCGGGTGGCGCAGCGCAACATGATCGACGTCTTCCCCCTGGTCCGCCCGCTGCTGCTGCGCCTGCCGCCGGAGACGGCGCACGCGCTGACGGTGCGCGCCCTGGCCGCGGGCCTGGGACCGACGGCGCCGGCCGCGGACGATCCGGTGCTGCGGGTCGCGCTGTGGGGCCGGGAGCTCGCCAACCCGCTTGGCCTCGCCGCCGGGTTCGACAAGGACGCCCAGGTCGTGGACGCCATGCTGCGCCTGGGCTTCGGCTTCGTCGAGGCGGGCGGGGTCACGCCGCGTCCGCAGGCGGGCAACCCGCGCCCGCGCGTGTTCCGGCTGCCGGGCCAGGGCGCCATGATCAACCGGCTGGGCCTGAACAGCGCCGGGCTGGCGGCGGTGACGGCGCGGCTGCGGCGGCGGGCCGAGTCGCCGCGGCGGGCGCCGGGCCTGGTCGGCGTCAACATCGGCCGCAACAAGGACGCCGCCGACGCGGTCGCCGACTACGGCGCCGGGGTGCGCGCCCTGGCCGGCCTCGCCGATTTCCTGGTGATCAACGTGTCGTCGCCGAACACGCCGGGCCTGCGCGACCTGCAGGGCCGGACGGCCTTGGCCGGGCTGCTGGCGACGGTGCTGGCGGCCCGGGCCGAGGCCGAGCCGGGCGCCGACCGCCCGACTCCGCTGCTGGTCAAGATCGCCCCCGACCTGGCGCCGGGCGACCGCGAGGACATCGCCGAGGTGGCGCTGGCCGCCGGCATCGACGGGCTGGTGGTCTCGAACACCACGACGGCCCGCCCGCCCGGCCTGCCGCCGGACCTGGCTGCCGAGGCGGGCGGGTTGAGCGGCCGGCCGCTGCTGGCGCCGTCCACCGCGCTGCTCGCCGACATGGCGCGGTTGACCGGCGGACGGCTGCCGCTGATCGGAGTCGGCGGCGTGGCCTCGGGCGCCGACGCGTACGCCAAGATCCGCGCCGGGGCGACGCTGGTGCAGCTCTATACCGCCCTGGTCTACGGCGGTCCGCGGCTGGTCGGCTGGATCAAGCGCGACCTGGCGGCAAGGCTGCGCGCCGACGGCTTCGACTCGGTCGCGCAGGCGGTCGGCAGCGGGCTGGGCTGACCCGGCCGGCCGCACGCGGCCGCACCGGCCCGATTTACCGGGCGTCAAGACAATTCGAATTCAATTCAATGCCGAGACAAATGCCGTGCATCCGCCGCCGGCCGCGCGGCGGCGCCCCAAAACACGAGACCGCCGGTCAGCCCGACCGACGGCCCGTGTGGCATGGAGGTAGCATGGAGGGTACTGCTTGACGATCGGGGTGCTCGGCGGGTCACCTCATTTGGTCTGTTGCTCTCTGGCGCCGGAAAAGAGCATAGTTCCCAATTCCTTACCAAAGAGTAAAGCGTTTGGTCTAATGCAGCTGCGTGCAGGCCGCCAGATCCGGTTCCATTTGCGTGTGCATTTCGTTTTCGTCACGAAATGCCCCGGCGAGGTGTTCTGTCGCGCCGCGCTGGCCGACCTGCAGGGCATGTTCGCCGACATCTGCCGCAGCTTTGAGGCCGAGCTGCTGTTTTTCGGCGGGGGCACCGACTGGGTGCGACTCACCGTGGCGCTGGCGCCGACGGTGGAGCTGCCGCACCTGGTCAACAGCCTGAAGACGGTGTCGTCGCGGCTGATCCGCAAGGCGCCCTACCCGGCCGTGCACGCCGCGATCGCCGGGGCCAAGGGCGCGCTGTGGTCGCCGAGCTACCTGGCCGCCGCCGGCGACGCCCAGGAGGTCGAGGAGCTGGTCCTGACCTTCGTCGAGGAGCAGGGCGGCGGGGCGATGCTGTAGCGGGCCCGAGGGGCCTTAACCGATCGACAACCGAAACCGGCGACAGTCGGAACGAACCACGTCCGGAACGCCCATGTCCCTGTTGCGCCACGCCGTTTTCGCGCTCGTCTACGGCGCGCTCGCCGTCGCCGTGGCGCTCACCCTGCCGTACAGCATCGACGGCATGGAGCGCTGGACGGCCGTGGGCATCGGCGCGCTGGTGCTGGTGTTCGGCGCGCTGGTGCACGAGGTGTACGCCCGCCAGGAGCGCGAGCGGGCGCTCGCCGAGCGGCTCAGCACCATGGCGGCGAGCCGCGACGCGCTGTACGAGGAGCTGGCCGGCGCGCGCGAGGAGCTGCGCGCGATCCGCTCCCGGTTGACCGAGCAGCCCGGCGCCGACCGCACCCTGGCCGAGGTCTCCGCCGAGGTGCGCATGCTCCAGGAGCTCGTCGCCCGCCTGGCCCGCGACGCCGGCCCGCCGCAGCGCCAGCGGCCGCGCCCGCTCAGCCCCGGTGCCGAACCCGACGAGGCCGCCCTGCTCGCCCTGGTCCGCGACGCCGTCCACCACGACCGCATCGACGTGGCGCTGCAGCCGATCGTCAGCCTGCCCCAGCGCAAGCCGCGGCACCACCAGGCCTTCCCGTGCATCCGCACCGCCGAGGGCCGTCACCTGATGCCGGCGCAGTTCCGGCGCTTCGCCGAATCGGCGGGCTTGAGCACGACGATCGACAACCTGCTGCTGCTGCGCTGCGTCCAGCTGATCCGCTCGACCCTGCACCGCCAGCGCACGGTCGGGTTCTTCGCCGCTGTCTCCGGGCGGTCGCTGCGCGACGCCGCGTTCATGAACGAGTTCGCCGAGTTCGTCGCCGGCAACCGCGAGCTGGCGCCGCGGCTGGTGTTCGAGGTCTCGGCCGAGGCGCTCGACCCCGACCTGGCGCCGCTGGCCGCCGCGGCGGCGCGGCTGGCCCCGCTCGGCAGCCGCTTCGCGCTGGACGGCGTGCGCGGGCTGGGCGCGCTCGACGTGGCCGCCCTGGCGCGCAGCCACGTGCGCGTGCTCAAGGTGCCGGCGGCGGTGCTGCTGGCCGAGGCCGCCGACGGGCTGCACGTCGACGGGGTCAAGGACCAGGTGGAGCGCAACGCCATCGACCTGGTCGTCACCGACATCGACGACGAGGACACGCTCAAGGAGGTCCTGGACCTGCCGATCGACTACGGCCAGGGCCGGCTGTTCGGCGAGCCCCGGGTGACCTGACGCTCAGCCGGTGCGCCCCGGCGGGAGCGCCGGCGCAGCCGAGCCCCGGTCGGCGGCGGCTTCTTCGTCCGTGCCGCCGATCAGCCCCCGCAGCACGGTGTGGAAGCCGTCGACCGCCTCGGCCCCGGCGCGCCGGTAGGCGTCGGCCAGGCGCCGGTGCTGCACGTCGTAGAGCTGCCGCTCGACGGCGCGGCCCGCGTCGGTCAGGGTGAGCTGGCGCCGGCGGCGGTCGCTGGCCCCCGGGCGCTGGGCGATGTAGCCGGCCCGGACCAGGTCGGCCAGCACGCGGCTGAGGCTCTGCTTGGTGATCCGCAGGACCGCGAGCAGCTCGCCCACCGTGATGCGCGGGTGCCGGCCGACGAAGAAGATCACCCGGTGGTGGGCACGGCCCAGCCCGAGCCGCGCGAGCAGCGCATCGGCATCCGAGGCGAGGTCGCGCTGGGCCCGGAACAGCAGCTCCATGCCCCGGCGCAGCGCCTCCTCCCTGAGGAACAGCTGGTTGGCACCTGCCTTGCTGTCGCTCATGTTGACTCCGGCGGCGGCCCGGTGCTAGGACCGCGTTCACGCTTCGGACATAAATGAATAACCGGAAGCCCCGTATCATGACAATCGTGCCGTTTGACGACCGCGACGGCCTGGTCTGGCTCGATGGCCGGATGGTGCCGTGGCGCGACGCCCGCATCCACGTGCTGTCCCACGGGCTGCACTACGCCAGTTGCGTGTTCGAGGGCGAGCGGGTCTACGGCGGCACCGTATTCAAGCTGACCGAGCATTCCGAGCGGCTCGCCCACTCGGCGCGCGTGCTCGGGTTCGAGCTGCCGTTCTCGGTGGCGGAGATCGACGAGGCGACGCGCGCCGTGGTCGCCGCCAACCGGATCGGCGACGGCTATGTCCGCCCGGTGACGTGGCGCGGTTCGGAAATGATGGGCGTGTCGGCGCAGGCGACCCGCATCCGCGTCGCCATCGCCACCTGGGAGTGGCCGAGCTATTTCGACCCCGCCGCGCGGCGCCGGGGCATCCGTCTGCGCACGTCGCAGTGGCGGCGGCCCTCCCCGGAGACGGCCCCGGTCGATTCCAAGGCGGCCGGCCTGTACATGATCTGCACGATGAGCAAGCACGCCGCCGAGGACGCCGGCTACCACGACGCCCTGCTGCTGGACTGGCGCGGCCGCGTCGCCGAGGCGACCGGGGCCAACATCTTCCTGGTCATGGACGGCCGGGTGCACACGCCGACCCCGGACTGCTTCCTGAACGGCATCACCCGGCGCACCGTGATCGAGCTGGCGCGGCGGCGCGGGCTGGAGGTGATCGAGCGCGCCATCCTGCCGGAGGAGTTGAAGGACGCCGACGAGGTGTTCCTGACCGGCTCCGCCGCGGAGGTCACGCCGGTGGGCAGCATCGACGACCTGACCTTCACGCCCGGCGCCATCACGTTCACGCTGATGGACGACTACAGCGCCCTGGTCCGCCAGGGCACGGCCGCCGAGGCCGCGGCCGAATAGCCGGGCGCGGCGGGCCGGCGCCGGGCCTCTCCGGCCGGGCTTCGGATCCGCCGCTCCGGGACCTCTCCCTCTTCCGCGTGTGGCGCGTTTTGTCACATGGCTGCCGGCGCCGGCCGGCCGCGGAGCGTTACGCCTGACCCATGCCCATATGCGGTATAGGCGTATTCCGGAATCGGGGAGACCGAGACATGCCGAAGTATCACGTCACGTTCGAGCGCTCGCACCGCGAGCGGGCCGAGACCGAGGTCGAGGCGGAGAACCAGACGCAGGCGCTCAACATCGCCGAGGAGATGGTCGAACACGGCAAGGTCGACGGCTGGTCGCCCGCGGGCCCGACTGCCACCGGCGTGGCCGCTGTGGACGAGATCGCCAAGGCCGGATGAGCGGGAGGTTGCTCCCGAAGGAGCGGGTCAGGCGCCGCGGCAGTGCCGGCCGACCCGCTCCACGTCCTGCCGGCTGACCCGCGGGGCGAAAAGGATGTCGTCGGTGTCGATGCCCACCGGCAGCGCCACGTTGCCGGTGTCCCAGTCGATGTAGTAGCCCTGCTGGAACAGCCGCTCCCATTCGTCGGGCCGGATCGTCATCGCGTCCACGCCCGGTTCGAGCGTGGCGTACAGCTCGCCCTCGATGAGCGCCGCCGTCAGGGTGCGGCAGCCGTGTTCGTAGCCGTGCTCCCTGCTCAACAGCATGGCGGCGGCGTGGAACGACAGCCAGGTGCCGCGCGAGCCCGGTGCTGCTTGTGCCAACGTTCCTCCTCTCGCCCCGGCCGGGCGGGTCGTGGTCAACCCGCTCCCGCCGTGCGCACGGCAGCTACTCGCTGCCACTTCCGCCGACGAGCGTGCCCAGGGAAGCGGCCGCGATGCCCAGGCTGAGCACGGCCGCGGGGATCTCCCGCCCCTGAAGGTTGACGTACTCGCTCGGCGCCTCGTAGGCGCCGCGCCGGGCGTAGCGGTACTCGTAGAAGTCGGCCAGGGTCTCGGCATAGGCCAGCTGGGTCGCGTTGGCGTCGTCCAGCGCCTGCTCCCGCTCGATGTAGAGCCGCAACGCCGCGGTCACGTCGCGCTGCACGAACAGCTGGTCGCTGGGATAGAGCGCGACGCGCTCGACCATGAAGGCCGCCGCCCGGCGCCGCTCCAGCGCGTCCGCGCCCTGCGACAGGCGGCCCACGCCGGCCCAGGCCTCCTCCAGGTCCGGCCAGAGCTGCGCGGCCTGTTCATAGAGGCCCAGGGCAGCGGCCGTGTCGCCCGCGGCCTCGCGCTCCTGCGCGCGCGCCAGCAGCGCCAGGGCGCGCTCCCGGTCGAAGCGTTCCTCGCCGACATTCTCCCGCAGCGCCTCGGCGGCGGCGGACGGCGGCGGCCGTTCGGGCCCTGCGCAGGCGGCGGCAAGCAGCGCCGCGGCAGCGGCACACAGAGGCACGATGCGCGCACGGGCGGGACACCCCATGACCGTCTCCCAGGATGCGAGGATACCGGCGGTCATTATACGCGTTCGCGGCCGGCCGGCAGCGGCTTTATCCGCGCACATGCGGGCTGGGGAGACGATGCGGGCGATGGCGGCAGGGCGGCTGTCGCGACAGCCGCCCTGCCGCCGCAGGTTTCGCGCCGGTCAGGGCCGCACCGGGGCGCCCTTGCCGAAGGCCACCACGCGGTCCGGCCCGTCGTCCGGCTCGACCGGCAGCTCGACCGCGATCCACTCGCCGCCGCCGCTGCCGTCCGCGGGGCGGCAGGTGAAGCGGTACCGGTGGCTCCAGGTCGAGGCGTACCGGCCCCGCACCGTGCCGGCGATCAGCGCCGCATTGTGCGCGCAGCGGGCCTCGGTGGGGTAGGTGATGGGGCTGGCCACGTACTCGCACTGGCGCAGCCCGACGCAGGCAACAAGCAGCAGTTCCAACATGGCACGACCTCCTTTCTAGCTGTCGCCGCCGCGGCCGATGCCGGTCCTCGGCATCGGGTCGTCTACTTTGTTTCGGTTATATTACACCGTCAATTGTTGAGAAAACGGAAAGACCAACGTCGTAGGGTGTTGAGCAACATTCGAAGCAATGGCTGAGATTTTCACCGCGCACGGCGCAAGATTGCTGCCGCCCCACCTGAAGCACGCGCCGTGCCAGGCGCACAACGGCGCCGCTGCCGGTCGGCGGCGGGTCCCGCGGCGCCCGGAATGCATACGGGTTGGGCAGGCGGTGGAGGCAGGCGGCTCAGCCGGCGGGCGGGCGGCTGCCGGGGCGGGAGCGCGCGATCGCCAGGCTGAGCAGGACGACCGGCAGGATCCCGACCGCGACGATCGCCAGCGCCGCCGTCGAGGCCTCGGCCAGGCGCTCGTCGGAGGCCAGGCGGAACACGCGGATCGCCAGCGTGTCGAAATCGAACGGCCGCAGGATCATGGTCGCCGGCAGCTCCTTCATCACGTCGACGAAGACGAGCAGGCCGGCGGTCATCAGGCCGCCGCGCATCAGCGGCGCGTGCACGCGCAGCAGCGCGCCGCGCGCGGTCTGGCCCAGGGTGCGCGCCGCGCCGTCCAGGTTCGGGCCGATCTTGCCCAGGCTGGCCTCGATGCCGTTGTAGGACACCGCCAGGAACCGGACCAGATAGGCGTAGACCAGCGCGGCGATCGTGCCGGTCAGGATCAGGCCGGTGGACACCCCGAACGCCTGGCGCATGATCCCGTCGACCGCGTTGTCCAGCGCCGCGAACGGCAGCAGCACGCCGACCGCGATGACCGAGCCGGGCACCGCGTAGCCGAGCCCGGCGACCCGCGCCGCCGCGCGCGCCGCCCGCGTCGGCCGCAGGCGCACGCCGTAGGCCAGCAGCACCGCGATGGCGACGGCCAGCACTGCCGTCACCGCCGCCAGGATGAAACTGTTGGTCGCGTACTCGGCAAAGCGCCGGCCCCAGTGCGGGTCGCCCTGCGCGATCGCCAGGTCGAGCAGCACGCCGGCCGGCAGCCCGAAGCCGAGCACCACCGGCAGCGCGCAGCCGGCGCAGGCCAGCCAGCCCTTCAGCCCGCGCAGCGGCCGGCGCGTCAGCGTGCGGTAGCGCGCGCTGGTGTGGTGATAGCGCGCCCGCCCGCGCGACCGGCGCTCCAGCGCCACCAGCGCCGCGACGAACACCAGCATGAAGGCGGCGAGCTGCGCCGCGGCGACCGGCTCGCCCAGCCCGAACCAGGCGCGGTAGATGCCGGTGGTGAAGGTCGGCACGCCGAAATAGGCGACCGTCCCGTAGTCGGCGATCGTCTCCATCAGCGCCAGCGCGACGCCGGCCGCCACCGCCGGGCGCGCCAGCGGCAGCGCCACGTCGCGGAACGTCCGCCACGGGCCGCGCCCCAGGGTGCGGCTGACCTCGAGCACGCACAGGCACTGGTCCAGGAACGCGGCGCGGGCCAGCATGTAGACGTAGGGGTAGAGCACCAGCGCCATCATCGCGACGGCGCCCTCCACCGAGCGGATCTCCGGGAACCAGTACTCCCGCGGCCCCCAGCCGAAGACGTCCCGCAGCGCCGTCTGCACCGGGCCGGCGAAGTCGAGCAGGTCGGTGTAGACGTAGGCCATGACGTACGCCGGCACCGCCAGCGGCAGCAGCAGCGCCCACTCGAACAGGCCGCGGCCGGGGAAGCGGTACATGGTGACCAGCCACGCCGCGCCGGTGCCGCACGCCGCCGTCAGCACGCCGACTCCAAGCATCAGCGTCAGCGTGTTGGCGATGTAGACCGGCAGCACGGTCCCGGCCAGATGCGCCCACACGCCCTGGGAGTCGGCGAACACCCGGCTCAGCACGACCAGCACCGGCAGCGCCACCAGCAGGGCGACGCCGACCGTGAGCACGGCCCAGCCGCCGGGTCTCGGCAGCCTCAGGCCGCGCCGCGGCAGGCCCGGCACCAGCGTGTCGGTGGTCACGGAGCGGCAGTCTCCTTGGAAAGACGGCGCGGAGCGGATCGGCGCCGGTCGTCCGGATGCATCGAGTCATGTACTGCGAATGATTTGCAATTGCAAACCGGAAAAAGGGGACGGTCCTGCGGCGGATGCCCGCGGCGCCGCGCGGCTTTCCGGGCGCCGCCGCAGGCCCCATGCTTGGGGCATGATCTCGGTGGTCATCCCGACGCTGAACGAGGCCGGCACGATCGGGCCGGTGTTCGACGCGCTGGCCGGCGAGGCCACGGCGCACGAGGTGATCGTGGCCGACGGCGGCAGCACCGACGGCACGCCCGCCCTGGCCGCCGCCCGCGGCGCGCGGGTGGTGGCGGCGCCGCGCGGCCGCGGGCATCAGCTTCGCGCCGGGGCGGAGGCGGCGCAGGGCGACGTGCTGCTGTTCCTGCACGCCGACAGCCGGCTGGCGCCGGGCACGCTGGCGGCGCTGGCCGCGGCGATGGCCGATCCGGCGGTGACCGGCGGCAACTTCCGCCTGCTGTTCGACGGCGAGGACGGCTTCAGCCGCTGGCTGACCGGCTTCTACGCGTGGTTCCGGCGCCGGGGCCTGTACTACGGCGACTCCGGGATGTTCGTGCGCCGCACGGCGTACGACCGCCTGGGCGGCATGCCCGCGCTGGCGATCATGGAGGACTACGCGCTCGCCCGCCGGATGGAGCGCCTGGGCGGCACGCTGTGCATCGCCGAGCCGCCGCTGACGACGTCGTCGCGCCGGTTCCGCGGCCGCCACCCCGTGCGCATCGTCGCCAAATGGCTGGTCATGCACACGCTCTACCACCTGGGCGTCCCGCCCGCCCGGCTGGCCCGGCTGTACGACCGGAAAACGAAAGCAGAGGAGCCATGACATGTACGGGAATCTGCGGCCGTCTTGATCAGGCGTCCGCGCGGAGCAGGCGGATGGCAGGCTGCGAAGTGCCCGACCACCTGTATTCGAAATGCGCCGCCGGCCTGACGTTCTGCACCAAGGGTGGACGGAAGCAGGCGATGCATTCCCCACCCGGTTTGCGGACGCTGCGATAAGCGATGCCATCGGCTCCCTCGGCCCGCAGTGCTCGGGCGAACGCCTGCGACGCTGAATAGCTGTCAGGGTCGTGGAGCCGGGCAAAGGCTGGATCTTCACCGCGAATATCGTGGAACTGGGCATAGAAGTCCGCGAGATACTGCCGCACTTCGACACGCGCCTCGAAGACCCCTATTTCGGTCAGCTCGCGTGTGCGGTGATAAATGACTTCGGCATGTGCCGTTTCCAGAGCAAATGCGGCATACCAAGCCCCGCGATCTTCATCATTGAAGCGCCCACCGCCCGGTCGCGGATGGCAGAAGGCGGCCATGACAGCAGTCGCATGGGGACGACCAACGACCCACTCTTCCGGTGGAATCAGGTGCAGGAGTCCGAGTTCCACGGAGAGGCGGTCGTTGGTCCAGCCCTCCAGTTCCACGACGGCGGCAAGGTCCTCGGAGCTTGTCACTGTGTCGAACAGGCCGACCGGCGGATACCGGCTCGAAATGAGCCGGTGCGTGTCTTGCAGCCGGAGCCAGAGACGTGGCGACGTTAAGTCCATCCGCTGCGCCGGGCATCGAGCAGCCGCCGGACCCTGTGAAGCCCATCAATCCCGCCTTCGATCATCATGGCGAGCGCCGGCCGGCCGCCGAACAGCGGGTTGGCATTGGGCAGCTTGACCCAACGATCAGCGAGATCGGCATCAGGATAGAGCACATGAAGCGCCTTGTAGATGCCGAACACCAGCGACAGCCGGACGAGCATATCGTAGGGTAGTGTGCCAACGGCGCCGGCCTTGTATTTGTGGTACGTGGAAGCCGCCGGCCAGCCCAACAGTCCGCGCTGCTCTTCCACGCTCAATCCCCAGGCCTGGGCAATATTCATGAACGTGCGCATGGCCGGGCTTGACAGGCGCCTGCGCACGGCTGGATCGCGCCTTTGATCGGCAGCGACAGCATCCGGCTCAGGGGTCGCTACGGCAAACTGGGACATGGTCAACCTCCATTTCTGGAGTGTATGCTCCAATTATGGAGGCGTCAACAGCCTGGCTGTCAGGCATCGGCGGAATGACCCACATGGCACCCCGCGCCGGGCCACGAAATCGCCCCGCAGCCGCCCGGAAGATGCACGGCCGGTTCATGGTTCGGACATGGTTGGCGCGCTAGGTTTTCTGCCGGGGGGCGGCCGATCGGTTGCCGGGCCGCCCGTTGCGAGGAGGACGCCCATGACCGTTCGCTCTCTGCTGCGCGCCGCTGTGCTGGCCCTTGCCGCCGCCGCGCTCGCCCTGCCGCCGACCGCGGGCGAGGCCCTGGCCCAGGCCAAGCCGGCCGCCCACGAAGACCCGCTGCGCGCGTTCTTCGGCCACGACGACCGCCAGCGCGTCGACTCGTCCAGCTATCCCTGGAGCGCCATCGGCAAGGTGTACTTCGATTCGGGCGGGCATTGCACCGGCGCCCTGGTTGCCCCGCGGGTCGTGCTGACCGCGGCGCACTGCTTCTTCCTGGGCGACGGCTCCAGCGTGATCGACCGGCCGACCGACTTCTTCGCCGGGTTCGACGGCGGCGAGTACGTCGCCCGCGCCTACCCGGTCAGCTACTATGTCCCGCCGGGGTTCGAACCCGGCCGCCATCTGCAGACCAGCGAGATCGACGGCCTGGACTGGGGCTTCCTGGTGCTCGACCGCGATATCGGCTCGGTGGCCGGCACCTTCGCCGTGCACCCGCTCGCCGACTGGGAACTGCGGCAGGCGCTCGACCGGCAATGGCTGCCGGTCAGCCAGGCGGGCTACAGCGCGGACGACGAGAACCGGCTGACCGCGCACATCGACTGCCCGATCGTCCGATTCTTCTCGGACCGCACCTTCTTCCACGAATGCGACACGCTGCAGGGCGACTCCGGATCGCCGCTGTTCGTGCGGGTCAACGGCGAGTACCGCATCATCGCCCTGGAGTCCGCCACCTACATGAACGAGGCCGGCCCGTACGACTTCAACATGGCCGTCGATGCGCGCGCCTTCTATCAGGAGTTCCTGCGCTTCCTGACCAGCAGCACCTACCTGCGGCACGCGCAGTGACGCGGCCTCGCGGGATCGCCGGGCGGGGCACGCCCCGTCAGGCGATCTCCGTGAACGGCAGGAACTGGACGACGCTGCCGCGGTCCAGGTGCATGACGTGCTCGGGCAGCTCGACCAGGCCGTCGGCCGCGGCCAGGGCGCTGAGGTCGCCGCGCCCGGCATCCTGCGGCAGACGGGCCAGCGGGATGCCGTCGCTGGCCTCGGCCAGCACGACCCGGACGTATTCGCGGCGGTCGCGCTTCTTCACGTAGTCGAAATCGGCGCGCACCGGGAACAGGTGCGGCGCCGCCTCGCAGGCGCCGGCCAGGCACAGGATGACCGGCCGGGCGAAGCGCTTGAAGCTGACCATCGCCGCCGCCGGGTTGCCGGGGAGGGCCATGAACCCGACCGGGCCGGCCGGCCCGATGAGCCGCGCCAGGCCGAGCGGCCGGCCCGGCTTGATCGCCAGCCGCCAGACGTACAGCCGGCCGCCCAGGCCCTCCACCGCCTCGCGCATGCTGGTCTGCTCGGTCGCCGACAGCCCGCCGGTCGCCACCACCAGGTCCTGGCCGTCGAGGACCCGCGCCAGCGCGGCACGGTAGGCGGCCGGGTCGTCACGGACGATGCCCACATCGGTGACGAGGCAGCCGAGCTGCTCCAGCAGCGCGCCGAGCACGGGGCGGTTGGCGTCGTACAGACAGCCCGGCGGCAGGTCCTCGCCGGCGTTGCGCAGCTCGTCGCCGGTGGAGAACAGGGCGACGCGCAGCCGCCGGTAGACGCTCAGTGTGGCCCGCCCGACCGCGGCGGCCAGCCCGAGGTCGCGCGCCCGCAGGCGCCGGCCCGACTCCAGCACGCGGCCGCCGGCGGCGGCGTCCTCTCCGGTCCGGCGCAGGTTGGCGCCGCGCTCGACGCCCGGCGGCACCAGAACGTGCGGGCCGACCGCCGCCTCGCCGTCGGCGGAGCAGTCCTCGGCGACGACCACCGTGTCCGGCCCCTTGGGCGGCAGCGCCGCCCCGGTGAACACCCGCAGCGCCGCGCCGCGCGGGCACGGGCGGGTGTAGGGATGGCCGGCGCGGATGGTGCCGGCGACCGGCAGCCGCGTCGCCATGAAGCCGTCCAGGTCGGCCAGGTAGACGGCGTAGCCGTCGGCGGCGACGCTGACGAACGGCGGCACCGGATGGTCGGCCACGACCGGCTCGGCCAGGATGCGCCCCAGCGCGGCCCCCAGCGGGACCGTCTCGACGTCCGCGATGGGCCTGAGCCGCTGGTGCAGGCGGCCGAGCGCGTCGTCCAGCGGCAGCTCGCGCCGGCCGACCAGGGCGAACGGATCGTCAGACGACGGCACCACGGGCGCGCCTCCCGGCATCATGACGAACCGGCCGACCCGGCGGCCTCGACATCGGCACGGCGCTCGCGCCGGGCGATGCGGCGTCTCGACAGGCGGTAGCCAACGTATCTCCCGAAATAGTAGCCGGCGACCGCGCCGGCGGCGGCGAAGGGCAGGCTGCCGACCAGGCAGATGGCGAAGAACCAGCCCGAGTCCAGGATGATCTGCCAGGCGCTCGCCTCGGTCAACCGTGCGACGAGGCCGTCGACCGCAACTTCCTCCGCAGTCGGCATCCAAAGGATGGTGCGGCCGACCACGAAATAGAGCGAGTACATCGGCGCCACCGTGAGAGGATTGGTGATCGCGGTCAGCACCAGCGACACGGGATAATAGAACGGGCGGCGCATCCACCGGGCGACCAGCCAGGACAGGGTGACGCCGATCACCTGCAGGCCGACCGTGGCCGACAGACCCCACAGCAGGCCCGCGGCCATGGTCCGGCCCACGGCCGCGGGCTCCAGTTCCAGCCGATTGATCGGCCGGAGCACGCGTTTGAAATAGCGGCGCCGAACGAAATCCACGGTTTCCGCCCGCAAGCGCAATCATGGGATGAACGGTGGGGGCCGAATGTGGCCCCACGATGGCTGCCGCCGGCCCGCCCTCAGGTGCCGGCCGGCCGACCCGCCGCGTCGCGCTTCGCGGCGTCCCGGTCCGAAGCGCCGGCCTGCGCGCCGCGGCGCTCCTCGCGCAGCACGTGCAGCCCTCGGGCCACATAATCCCAACCCGTCACCACGGTCAACAGCGCGGCCAGCCACAGGCCGACGATACCGACCGTGGCGACCGGCACCCCCGCCGGTCCGGCGTCGCCCAGGATGAGGAGGGCGAGCGCGCCCATCTGCACCGTGGTCTTCCATTTGGCCAAGGGGGTCACCGGCAGGCCCTCGGCCGACCGGCTGGCCATGTACTCGCGCAGGCCGGAAATCAGGATCTCGCGCAGCAGGATGATGACGGCGGCGACCACGGCGGCGCCCTGGATCCGGTCCGTGGCCACGATCATGAACAGGACCGCGGTGACCAGCATCTTGTCGGCGATCGGGTCAAGCAGCTTGCCGAAGGCCGACACGATGTTCAGCCGGCGGGCCAGCTGACCGTCGAAGTAGTCCGTCACCGCCGCCAGCACGAACAGGCCCAGCGCCGCCCAGGCCGCCCACGGGGCCGGGACGAAGAACAACCCGACGATGATCGGAATGACGGCGATGCGCGTGAGGGTCAGCGCGTTGGGCAGGGATGAGAGCATGGTGCGGCGGGCCGGGGGCGAGCGGGGCGGACCCGGCAGTGTAACAAGGCGCGGAGGTCCGAGTCAGCCCGGAACGCGCGCCACATGCCGCGATCCGCCCGACCGGCCCGCCGGCACGCGCGGCGTCGGCAGCCCGGACACACCGTCGTGCGGTCTGTCATGCGGTGTGCGATTTGGTCTTTCCTTAACCCAAGGCTCGTATAAGTCTGTGTGGGTCGGTTCCCGCATCGCCGCCGCACCGCGTGCGGCGCAGCACGGCGGACCGAACGAGCCATCGTAGCCGCCTCCGCCCGCGCCTCGACTCAAGAGGCAGCCTCTCGCGGATCGGCGTCGGCCGGCGCACCGGATCTTGTTGCAGTGCAGCATAGCTGCTGCGCCTGTACCCTGGAATTGGTCCGATCTCGCCCGCTTGCCCTTGGTTTTCCCCGCGCTTCGATTTTTCCCTTGAACCCAGGGCCGATCGCAGGCACATTGTGCATTGCGGCATGCAGGTGATCCCTGCTGTCGTAGCGCACTTCTTGGGCGTTTCCTCCCTAAACTTGGGCCGCGGCTTCGCGGCCCAATTTTTTTTGCGGCACCTGCGAACGGCGCTGCGGGACGGGCGGCGGGCGCGAGCCTACGGCGGCTCCCCCGCGGTCGGCAGGCTGCCGCCGCCCTCGCCCAGGGCCCGCTGCATCAGCACGACATCGACCCAGCGCCCGTGCTTGAATCCGACGCCATGGATGATGCCGGCGTGGCGGAAGCCCAGCGCCGTATGCAGCCGGATCGACGCGGTGTTGTCGCTGTCGCCGATCACCGCGATCATCTGCCGGAAGCCGAGCGCCGTGCAGCGCACGACCAGCGCGCCGAGCAGCGAGCGCCCGACGCCGCACCGGGCCACGGCCGGATCCACGTAGACGCTGTCCTCGACGGTGTGCCGGTAGGCCGACCGCGGCCGGAACGGGCCGGCATAGGCATAGCCGCGCACCTGCCCGCGACAGTCTGCCACAAGCGACGGCAGGCCCCGCTCCCATAGCGTGGAGAAGCGGGCCAGCAGCGTGGCGACGTCCGGCGGCTGCTCTTCGAAACTGCCCAGGCCGTGCAGCACGTGGTGGGCATAGATGCGCTGGATCGCCGGCAGGTCGCTCTGGCGCACCTCGCGGACGGCGATGTCGGTCACTTCGTCGGCGGCGATCATTGATGAAATACGGGCTCAAGCGGCGCGCAAGGCCGCCACATCGATCTGGCCGAGCGCTTCTATGAGAAGCGGCATCTCTTTGGCAAGCGTGGCGAGGTACGGTTTGCGGGTCAACCGCCGCTCGTCCATGTAGAGCGACCGATTGATCTCGATCTGCAGGGCATGGACGCCGACGCGCGGCCGGCCATAGTGGCGGGTGGTATAGCCGCCGGCGTACGGGGCGTTGCGCACCACGCTGTAGCCCCGGTCCTCCAGCCACGCCTCCGCCGTCTCCACCACCGCCGCACTGCAACTGCTGCCGTGGCAGTCGCCCAGCACGAAATCGGCCGGCGACACGCCGGCGTGGTCGCCCGGCGCATCGCCGCTCGACGGCATCGAGTGGCAGTCGATCAGGATGCACAGGCCAAAGCGCAGCCGCGTCGCCTCGACCAGGTCCGTGAGCGCCCGGTGATACGGCCGGTACAGCCGGTTGATCCGCCGCAGCGCCTCGGCGAAGTCCAGCTTGCACCGGTAGATCTCCTGGCCCTGCCCGACGATGCGCGCAATCGTGCCGAGCCCGGCGATCACCCGCGGCGACCGCGTGTTGACGTAGGCCGGCAGCGGGTCGACGAACATCTCCGGGTCGAGCTCGAAGGCCTCCCGGTTGGTGTCGAGAAACGCGCGCGGGAACAGCGCCTTGAGCAGCGGCGCGCCATGCAGGGGCGCGCGCGCGAAGATCTCGTCGACATAGCCGTCCTCGGACCGGCGCAGCGCGAGCGGGTCGAGCTGCGAGGCGGCGATGAACGTGTCCGGGTAGGCCCGGCCGCTGTGCGGCGAGGCCAGGACGATCGGCAGCCGCTGGTCAGCCGGCGCCAGGATCTGGAGGGCGCCCGAGGCGTCGGCATCGGCGGGTACGCGGCTGTCCATGCTGCCTATCTAGCCCGAATCGCAGGCGCTGTCATCGGCCGAAAGCGTGAATCCGCGGCCGGGTCCGGGCGACACGAGGCCACGACAAAGCGCCCCGCCAAGGGGGGGGCGGGGCGCCGTCTCTGCCGCAGCCCGACTCGAGCCGGGCGGCCGCCTCACGCGGCCTGCTGCTCGATCTGCTGCGGAGCCGTACCGGTCTCGATGTGCACGGAGCGGGGCTTCAGCGCCTCGGGCACCTCGCGCACCAGGTCGATGTGGAGCAGGCCGTTCTCCAGCCGCGCGCCGGTCACATGGACGAAATCGGCGAGCTGGAAGCGGCGCTCGAAGGCCCGGCCGGCGATGCCGCGATACAGGTAGGCCGACTGCGCCTCCTGCTCCTCCGGCCGGCCGCGGCCGCGCACGATCAGCGTGCCCTCGGTCTCGGTCACCTCCAGGTCGTCTTCGTTGAACCCGGCGACGGCCATGGTGATGCGATAGGTGTCCTGCCCGCGCTTTTCAATGTCGTACGGCGGATAGGCCGGCTCGTCGAACTGAAGCGCGGCGTCGAGCAGGCGCGACATGCGGTCGAAGCCGACGCTCGACCGGAACAGCGGCGAAAGATCCAGGGTCCTCATCGATACCCTCCTTTGAGCGATACCAACCTTGCCGATGCGCCTGTCCGGCCGCATCGGCCTTCTACCCGTGCGGCGCACCCGTGACCGGCGAACGCCACACCCTGAGATCTGGGCAGGGCCCGCGGCCGTTCAAGAGCCGCCGGCGCCGCAGCATCCGCAGCCGGCCGGGCCTCGACAGTCCGCGCCTGCACCATATGTTAAGTCCTTGTCGCGACCCTGTTCGGGGGGCGGCCGTTCACGCGCGGCGCCCCTAGGATTGCCGTAACTCGCCTTCGCCTCGGGGGACCTCGCGTGAGCGGACTGATCGCGCCGTCGGCGTTCTTCGACAAGACATATCAGGAGGCGTTCTCCCTGGTGATGGAGGCGCGCAACTACTTCGCCTACCGCGAGCCCTGCGACGTCCGCCACCTCGATCCCGACGCCCGCCTGCTGGTCAGTCAGGAGACCATGCGCATCACCACCCGGCTGACCCAGGTCATGGCCTGGCTGTTCTGCCAGCGCGCCGTGCACAACGGCGAGAAGCCGGTCGAATGGGCGCTCTCGGAGGAGTATGCCCTGGGCGGCGAACGGGTCTGTCTGGACGACAGCTGGACCGACGACGACCGTCTGCCGCCGGCCGTGCGCAGCCTGCTCGACCGGTCGCACCGCCTGTACGTGCGCATCGGCCGACTCGACGACATGGCCCGCCAGCGCGCGCGGCAGGCGCAGTGACGGCGCCGGCGGCGGCTGCCGGCCAGCCGGAGACCGCGGCATCGGCCGACGCCGCCCGAACGACGGCGCTGCCGGGGCTGCCGGCGCGCCGGGCCGCCGTGGCCCTGCTGCGCGCCGTGCTGGCCCGCGGCCAGCCGCTGGAAGACGCCTTCGAGCACGACTCCGGCGTCGCCGCCCTGGACGCCCGCGACCGGGCCTTCGCGCGGCTGCTGGTCGCCACCGTGCTGCGCCGGCTGGGTCAGCTCGACGCCCTGGTCAGCGCCGCCCTGGCCCACCGCCTGCCGCGCCGGGCTGTCGGCGTGCGCGACGTGCTGCGCCTGGGGGCCGCGCAGCTGCTGTTCCTGGGCACGCCGCCCCATGCCGCCGTCGCCACCGCCGTGGCCCTGGCCGAGGCCGACGGGCTGGGCGCCTACAAGGGGCTGGTCAACGCCGTGCTGCGCCGGCTCGCGCGCGAGGGGCCGGCCCGCCTCGCCGCCCAGGACGCTGCGCGGCTGAACACGCCGGACTGGCTGTGGCGCGCCTGGGTCGCCGCCTACGGCCGGCGCACCGCCCGCGCCATCGCCGCCGCGCACCTTGAGGAGGCGCCGCTGGACCTGTCGGTCAAGGCCGACGCGGCGGGCTGGGCCGAGCGTCTCGGCGCCATCCTGCTGCCGTCGGGGACGTTGCGCCGCCCGGCCGGCGGCCTGGTCACCGAGCTGCCCGGCTATGCCGAGGGCGCCTGGTGGGTGCAGGACGCCGGGGCGGCGCTGCCGGCCCGGCTGTTCGGTGACGTGGCCGGCCGGCCGGTGATCGACCTGTGCGCCGCCCCCGGCGGCAAGACCGCCCAGCTCGCCGCCGCCGGGGCGCGGGTGACGGCGGTCGACCGCTCCGCCGACCGCCTCGCCACGGTGCGCCGCAACCTGGACCGGCTGGGCCTGGACGCCGGGCTGGTCGCCGCCGACGCCGCGGAGTGGGAACCGCCGGCGCCGGCGCCGTTCGTGCTGCTCGACGCGCCGTGCACCGCCACCGGCACGATCCGCCGCCACCCCGACATCCAGCGCCTGAAGGGCCCGGACGACGTGGCCGCCCTGGCCGAGGTGCAGGCCCGCCTGCTGGCCCGCGCCGGCATGATGACCGCGCCGGGCGGGCTGCTGGTCTACTGCACGTGCTCGCTGCAGCCCGAGGAAGGCCGCCGCCAGGTCGAGGCCTTCCTGGCCGCCGACGCCCCGTTCCGCCGCGCGCCGATCCGCGCCGAAGAGCTCGGCGGCCTGGCGGACGCCGTCCTGCCCGACGGCGACGCCCAGACCCTGCCCTGCCACGCCGCCGACCGCGGCGGCGTGGACGGGTTCTTCATCAGTCGTTTGCGGCGGGAGGGGTGACCGCCAGCCCGCGGCGCAAGTCCGCCGCAAAGGCGCCATAGCTCAGGGCACAGGCCTTCGCCAGGACTTCCAGGTCGATACGTTCGGCAAGGGCGTTGTGCGTCCCGCGGTCGGGTGCGCATCCGGCCTCGGTGCAGAGCCGGGCGAACAAGGCCTTCGGATGGTCGCCGTGCGGATCCCGCTTCGGCCCCCACAGGTTTTCCGGGTCGCGCGGCAGCGGCACCCGGTCCGGGAGACCCAGCGCATGCCAGGCACCGCCATCAGCGAGCAGCCAGCTCTCGGCCATGCTCTTCGGGACGCACGCCAGGCTCGCGATTCGGACTCCCGCCTTTCTGAACCCGTCCAGGATCTGCGCGTGTTTGGTTCGCCATACCGAGGGGACCGGGCTGTCGGCGTCCGCCATGAACATGACGGCATCAAATCCTTCGCGCGCCGCGATGCGGGCGGCGATGAACGCCTTCTCGGCATGGCCGGGCAGCCGTGGCCGCCTCCCGACCCCGCCGAGCGACAGCAGTTCGCCGCGCCGCCGCCGGGCGAACTCCATGTCGGCAAGAGCCGCGGTCCGTCGGATCAGCGGCTGGAGCCAGCCTTCGCGATCGTCATGGTCAAGCCGGCGAGAGTTGAACTCGCGGGCACCGAAGTCGCTGACGCCTTCGGCGCACAACAGAACCCTCATGACGCTCCGTGGCCGTCTTCAGCCACCGGCTCGCAGCCGGACCGCCGCCGGACCGCCTCTTCGGCCCATCGGAACAGGTGATCGTTGCTCGACTGGCTCCAGAGCTCGCCCGGACCGAAATATTCGAACTCGTCCTTGAACGGCTCGATCTCGGACAGCGGCACGGCGAGCGTGGCACCACCCGGCACGCGCACGAGGAAATCCACCTCCTCCGGATCGAACATGTTGACGAGCAGCGGCGAATGCGAGGTCATCACGACGATGCCGCTGACGGACTGCCGAAGGCTGTCGATGACGCGCGGCACGACGTGGGGATCGATGCCATCCTCCACCTCGTCCAGGAGCACCAGGGTAGGCTCCGGCCGGAACTCCGGTATGGTCGCGAGAGCGAGCAGCCGCAGGAAACCGTCGCTGAGCTGGGCGGTGCCGAGGGTGTGGCCGTCGTCGAAATCCTCGCGCACCCTCAGAGCGACGCGCCCGTCCGGCAGACGTTCGGTACGGAGATCGACGAAAGGGTTGTGGTAGTCGCGCAGCCGTGCCGCGACGCGATACCGGGCCTCCTCGTCCAGGCCATTCAGGAAACTTGCGAGGAAATGGCCGTTCTGCCCGATGTTCCCCGTCAGTTTCCTGGCACCCGAGCGCATGTCTGCCGGGCTCAACAGATCCAGGCAGACGTTCGCCTGCGTCCAGCGCAGGATATCTCCGGCGTGGTCGCGATCCCAACCGGCCGTCTGCGTCGTGCCCGCGATGTCCGGCAGGAGCGAATGCATCGGTCGGGAGCCGCCCTCTTCGTCTCCGATAAGGGTCTTGCCGTCACGACTCCCGAACAGGACGTCCGTCCGGCCATCGCGAACGCCGCTGAGCTGTTCGAAGAGGTTGCGGCCGGAGGCGCTGTCCCATCGGAACGTCCAGCGCAGGCACCCCCCGTCAGAGGTCTCGAACAGGAGGTCGAAAGCAAGCTCCGCCGAATTGGTTTGCAAACTAATGAAATCTGCGGGCGCCGCGCTTCGATTCTGAAAAAAGAACTCCGGGACTCCCGTCGCAAAATACTTAATGAAATCCAACGCCTGCAATATAGAGGACTTGCCCGAACCGTTGGCCCCAATCAGGACCTTCATCGGTGTCGGAAACGTCAGGCCAAACGACACCAGCGACTTGAAGCCGCGGACGTGCAGCCTTTTCAGCCGAAGCGGTGCCATGCCGGTATCCGATCGCGTGTCCGGGCAACAGGATAGGCGGAACGGCAGTGATCGGCAACATGCCGCCCCGAACCTGATCGAGCCGGCGGAAGGTGCCCGCGCTCTTGCCACGAACGGGCACAGTGGCACACTCCCTGGCGTGCCTCGCGCCGCCGAACTCCCGAAAAGCACCATAAGTCTCGCCCCATGCTCCGTTTCCTCGTCATCCGGCTGATGCAGGCGCTGGGCGTGCTGGCGGTGATGAGCTTTGTCGTGTACGGGCTGATCGGGCTGATGCCGGGGGATCCGATCGACCTGATGATCCAGGCCAATCCGGAGCTGACCCCGGCCGACCAGGAACGCCTGCGGGCGCTGTACGGGCTCGACCGGCCGATCGTCGAGCGGTACCTGAACTGGGCTAAGGCGGCCGTGCAGGGCGACCTGGGCTACAGCCGCACCCACGGCGTGCCGGTCCTGGAGGTGCTGCTGCCGCGGCTCGGCAACACCCTGCTGCTGCTGGGGATCAGCGCGGCGCTGGCGGTGGCGATCGCGCTGCCGGTCGGCGTGTACGCGGCGGTCCGGCCCTACGGCGTGCCCGACACCCTGGTCAACCTGGCCTGCTTTGCCGGCATCTCGGTGCCGCCGTTCTGGCTGGCGCTGCTGGCGATCATGCTGTTCGCGGTCACGCTCGGCTGGCTGCCGGCCGGCGGCATGGGCTCGATCGGGGTGGAGGGCACCTGGGCGGCGCTGGCCGACCGCGCCTGGCACCTGGTGCTGCCGGTGTTGACGCTGACGCTGGCCACGGTCGGCGGCTACACCCGCCACGTCCGCGCCGCGATGATGGAGCAGCTGCGCCAGGACTACGTGCGCACGGCCCGCGCCAAGGGCGTCGGCCGCGCCGCCACGGTCTGGCGCCACGCCCTGCGCAACGCGCTGATCCCGGTGGTGACGGTGATCGCGCTGGACTTCGGCATGCTGTTCTCCGGCGCGCTGATCACCGAGACCATGTTCTCGTACCTGGGCATGGGCAAGCTGATCTACGACTCGATCCTGGGCAACGACTACACCGTGGCGCTGGTCGGCCTGCTGCTGGCCACGGCCACGACGCTGCTGGGCAACTTTCTGGCCGACCTGGCCTATGCCGGGCTGGACCCGCGCATCACCTTCGGCGAGGCGCGGGTATGACCGCCGGGGCCGGCGCGGGCGCGGACCGGGCGGCCGCCGGGGCCGCCGCCCGGATCGCCGCCGGGGCCGCCGCTCCGATCCGCGGCCTGTCGCCGGGGCGGCTGCGGCTGCGCCGGTTCCTGCGTCACCGGGCGGCGGTGGCCAGCCTGGTCGTGCTGCTGGTGCTGGTCGCGCTGGTCGCGGCTGCGCCGCTGGTGGAGGCGTGGCTGGGGGTCGACCACACCGCGATGGACTGGATGGCCGCCAACGCGCCGCCGTCGCTCGCCCACCCGCTCGGCACCGACGCGCTGGGCCGCGACGTGTTCGTGCGGCTGCTGTACGGCGGCCGGGTCTCGCTGGCGGTGGGCCTGACCACGGCGCTGGCGGCGGCGGGGATCGGCACCTTGATCGGCATCGTCGCCGGCTATTTCGGCGGCTGGCTGGACGGGCTGCTGATGCGCCTGACCGACGGGGTGATCGCCCTGCCGCTGCTGCCGCTGCTGATCGTGCTGGCCGCGGTGGACCTGGGCAAGCTGCCGCTGCCGGAGGGCTGGGCGCGGGCCGAGTCGGCCGATCTGTGGCGCATCGTGGTGATCATCGCGCTGGTCGGCTGGACCACGGTGGCGCGGCTGGTGCGCGGCGCGGCGCTGAGCGTGCGCCAGCGCGAGTACGTGCGGGCGGCGGTGGCGCTCGGCGCCGGCAACGGGCGCATCCTGCGGGCGCACGTGCTGCCCAACGTGGCCTCGCCGATCGTGGTGGCGACCACCCTGTCGGTGGGCAACATCATCCTGCTCGAGTCGGTGCTGAGCTTCCTGGGGCTGGGCATCCAGCCGCCGACGCCGAGCTGGGGCAACATGCTGACCAACGCGCAGGAGCTGATCTGGTCGGCGCCGCAGCTGGCGGTCTACCCGGGCCTGGCGATCTTCGTGACGGTGATCGCGTTCAACTTCCTGGGCGACGGCCTGCAGGACGCGCTCGACCCGCGCGCCGCCGGCTGACGCGGCGGGGCCGCGCGCCGGCCGCGCTCGGCAGGGCCGCGCTCGGCAGGATTGTCCGGCGGCCGGACCGCGGCTACAGTCCGCTCCGCCGGTGCCGTGCCCGGCCGCTGACGGAGGCCCGCCCATGCTGAACCTGATCTGGCAGATCTACACCGCCGGCATCGTCATCTGCCTGCTGGTGTTCCTGTTCACCGTCCCCGACATCGCCCTGGGCAACGCCGTGATCAGCGCCCTGCTGTGGCCGTGGGGGCTGTACCAGCATTTCGTGGCGGCGTGAGGGGGCGGCCGGGGCAAGCGTTTCAGGGTTCCGGCAAGCCCTCAGATGGGCCGCGTCCTGGTCCAAGGGCCCTTCCTTGAGGGACGGGTCACCGCAGCCGCAGGCGCAAGGCCGCATCCAAGAAGCGGGGCAAGCGCCTCTGCCAGCCGGGATATTCACGGCATTCCGTAGGATGATTGCGCCAAGCGTGACGGGACTGGATTGCCGCGCTGCAATGCGCACCCGTGCCGTCACCGCGAGCGAAGCGACGCGGCCCAGTCCCGGCGGTGCCGAGTCCGAAACGCCGTAGACCTGGCATGCGGCGCCGCTGGATTGCTTCGCTGCGCTCGCAAAGACGGGTTGGGGCCCTCAGCCATCCCCTCATTTCACACGGATGCAGAGACATCTGGGAAAAACTGTTTTTGGTTGAGGGTCTCGTTGAAGCGCTGGATGAGCGGGCGCAATCGGTGTTCCGGCATGTTCGGGATCA
>Ga0081535_100368_pt1 | contig 35241 bp, 32 predicted proteins | sample HotLakmasection3_FD_71020 | JGI IMG/M metagenome (GOLD analysis project Ga0081535, IMG submission 71020) | Hypersaline microbial mat communities from Hot Lake, Washington, USA - Section #3 (SPADES assembly) (version 2) | ecosystem: Environmental > Aquatic > Non-marine Saline and Alkaline >... | reverse complement strand
TAGTCCCCCCAATTCTGGGGGGAGACCGGAGTTTGAAGTCCCCCAGAATTGGGGGATTTAGGGGGCTAAACCACTGAAAGCAGTCAGTTAGAAACTTATGTATAAGCGGCAGCCTTGTGAAGGAGAGGTTGATTCACACGCTGGTGAACCATTGGTCCCAAATCTGACAGGGTTCCGGTTCCTCTCCTTCACAAGGAGAGGTTAGGTGAGGTTCTACAGCCCGTAAAACGACCGCGATCGCTCCTTGAAACCTTCTGAGAGTCAGTAATACAGCGACTTTTGGATATAGCCATCCTGGGGGGATCGCTCTCTGAAGTCCCTCAGAATTGGGGATTTAAGGGGCTGACAAAATCTATCCGCTGCACCGATTCATTCCTGGATTCAGCAACGCCCGCAGCGCATTCTCTGGCTCTAGCCTCCTTGTCCATCATTTGCCAGGCGCAGGTTCATAGATCGGGCGATCGCTCTGTAAACCTTCGCTGCACTGGCTTGACAAGGTCCGCTTTCGCCCCCTAACTTGGGCCATACTCTCGTATGTTTGAGGTGCCTACCCGTTTGCCAGACCACGCGCTGTCCAGGATGGATATCGGGCAGACGATTGATGTCAATGCTTCCGTTTGAACAATCAGCTTCTAAAATAGGGCGATCGCGATTCCTCGCCCGCGCCGCAAAACTGAGGCATGGGTAAACGGGACAACTCTCTTCCTGGTTGTGAGTGATGTTTAAGGCTTTTACCAAAGCTGACTATCTGATTCGAGAAACCCTGCTGGGATTACGGCGGGGCGGTTGGATGAATTGGGCCGCCATCAGCACCATGACTGTGCTGTTATTTCTCTTTGGCATTAGCTTGCAAGCCAGTTGGCAACTTGAGGGCTTACTCAATCAATTTGGCAGCCAGCTAGAAGTCTCCGTCTATCTCGACAGCGGGGTGCAGGCCGCCTCCCTGGAGGAGGTCGTGTCAGCCCTACCCGAAGTCACTGCGGTGGAATCTATCTCGAAGGAGGTCGCCTGGGAAGAGTTGGTGGCCGATTTGGGCATCTCCGACATCGCCGGAGCCACGGATCAGCTCAAAGGCAATCCCTTGGTCGATGCCCTGCGGGTCAAAGCGAGCCGTTCTGAAGCTGTCCCCTCACTCGCGGCGCAGCTTCAAAACATGCAAGGGGTCAGCGACGTCCTTTATATCGACGAAGCCGTCAAACGGATTGAGCAGCTTAATCAAGGGTTGCGGTGGTCGAGCTTTTTTGTCATTGGCATCTTGAGTTTGACCGCGATCGCCGTCATCACCACCACGATTCGCCTGATTGTCATGGCCCGTCGCCAAGAAATTGAAGTCATGCAACTGGTCGGCGCGACCAATATCTGGATTTACCTGCCCTTCATCCTCCAGGGGGCCTTTTTTGGGCTGGTGGGGGCGGGCGTTGCTTGGGGCCTGTTGACCGGCATCCACCAATTTCTATATGAGCTGGTGAATCAGCAGCCCGACTTTATCCAGTTCGTCGTCAATGGTCTGCAGCTCACCCCTCAACAAACCATCCTGCTGCCGTCTGCCCTGCTGGGCTTGGGCTGCCTTATCGGCCTGTTAGGCAGTCTGGTCGCCGTGCGCAAATATGCCCTGCGATAGCCGCGATCGCCTCTGGTAATGTTCACAAATGAGGACTCAAGCTCAAGTCACCGGTTTCACAGGTAACCGTTTTCCCAGAGGGTCCCCATCCCTGGCGGGACAAGGAGACTTCTGAAAACGAATTTACCTGTCGCCCAAGGTTGCAGACATTGCGCCCCTACTCGGGGAGATTATTTTCCTGTAGCTTGCCTAAATACTTGCGGTGCAGCTTCACCCAGCACCCAAGACCTTTCCTACCGATCCTGGCATGCCCTGTCCTACACCCGCTCTTCCTCATCCTCTTCGATGTAGGTCGTCTCTTCGACATCGGTGGTGTTCAACTCGTCCTTAAAGCTGCGCAAGGTTTTGCCTAGCGCGTTACCGAGTTCAGGAATCTTTTTGGGGCCAAAAATGAGCAGCCCTACCCCCAACACTAAAATCACTTCCGTCCAGCCGATATTAAACATGACCTGCCGCTCCGTAGGATGTCTTCACTGTAGAAATTGTAGGGTAGTCCTGCTTGGGGCGAGCATGGGAGAAGAGAATTCAGCAGCGATTATCTTGTCAAAGCAGCGTAAATCAGCTGTCGCACACGATTCCAGAAGATGAAAAGCATGAACTCAGCATCTCTATTCTCTGAGTTCTGAGTTCTGAGCCTGCTGGGGCGGCTTCGGGCAATGGCTCATCGGCTTAGCTGACGGATTTGTTTGAGCCCGTCACTATCGCGATCGCTTCAACCGGGCGATCGCTTAGCGCTATATTTTCTCACCACAGAAGGCGATCCATCGCGGGGTGGTGTCTCCATTTTGAGCGGCAGAGTGACCAGGGACCGGATGGACGTGAAACGCCTCCGGTGCAAACCCAGCCTCTAAAGCGTAGTGGGGAAAGTCCTCAAACTTGGATGAAGCTAGATAGGGCTCCGAATTCGCCCAAACCTCTGTGTCTCGAAAATAACGGGCCACTAGATTGGGCGGATCCATGAACATTTGACTTTCTAAATGCACCATGATGCCCCCTGGTTTGAGCAAGCGGTAACTCTCAGCGAAAACTCGCTGTCGCGCCACCCCTGGAATTTCATGGAGGAGGATATGGCTGACCACCAAGTCGAAGGACTGATCCGGGAAATCGGTACTTTCCGCATTCTGCTGAGCAAACCGGACTGATTTACCCAAAATCCTCGCCCGCGCCGCTGCATAGCGTAGCAGCGAAGCTCCCAAATCAATTCCGGTCACTTGGGCATCGGGATAAGCCGAGGTATAAGGCAACGTGCTGTGACCGACCGCGCATCCTAAATCCAAAATATGCTGGGGACTCAGGTGGGGGTAGTGCGGTGCCAGCACTTGATAAATCAACGTCTGCCCGAGCTCGTCATTGAGGGGGCCAAACCAGCCTCGTCCATACAAAAAGGTGCCGTGGTCGTATAGCAAGCCAGTTCCAAACGGATCGGCGTCCAGGTCTTGGTGATAGCCCCCTGGCATGCGATGAATGTCTGCCTTGCGCTGATGCAGGGGCACATCGAGGTTGGCAGCGAGTGCTAATTCACCGCTGCCCGCTTGATGGCTGGCATAAGCCGTTTCGAGACGAAGGCGATCGGCCTCAATTTCCTCCAATACTTTCGCCCAGAGGCGGTCTTGCCACTCCCCGCGAAGCTGATGCATCGTCATGATCTCAGGACAGCTGTCCAGAGTATGGCGAATTTGTCGATACAACTGCTCTTCGTTTTCCACATCCGGATGAGCCGCCATGGTTTCAGTCATTTTCTGCTGCAACAGCCCAAACATCGATTCTCGGAACTCCTTGATCTGACTCACCAGGGCCAAATCTTCTGCCGACGAATGCGCCTGCGGGATCAAATCATGTTGAAGTTGCTTGCAAAGAAACACCATGGGGCATATCCCGTGCCGAGGAGGTAATTCCTACTTAACTTAAAAGCGGCTTGAAGGGCTCTAAGTGGATGACAATCTTAACCATAACCATCAATGTTAACGCTGCTCCACGGGAATCTGAATATCGTTGCGCTTGAGAAAGTCAGGCACAAATGGCCCATCGTAGAAAAAGCGCCGGGGTGGGCCAGCGACCACATATTCGGGATGCTCGACCAGCCAAGCCTGTAACTGTGCGATGCCATTAATGTAGTTGTCGTAGCTATAGCCACCGCGCATCCCCAAGCTCACCACCGTCATGGGCGGAATGTCTTCTACCTGGACGTCTTGGGCAATTTCCTGGGGCACAATGTCTAAGCTGCGATAGAGAAATGACACGGCTGTTTGCCCTTCTGTCGAAGCGTCTGCCTGCAGGGTGGTGGGGGGATAGCGCGTTTCGACCGGAGCGGTCATGGAGATGTCGTTGCGGCTGATGTGATTAAACAGGGGCGAGAATCCTTGGGACGGTGCATCAGCTAGACGTCCCGTCACCTGAACTGTCGCGGCCCGGTAAGCTGGGTACTGTTTGATGGCGATCGCGCCATCGGGGGTCGGCTCTGGAAAGCCCTCAGGCAGAGGAGCTGAAGCCGCATTGTACGCTCCCAAAAGCAGCGCACCAGCCAAAATTGCTCCAACTCCGATTAGCACCAGTCCTGTGTTCAGCTTCATATCAACCTGACTACGCTGCATAATTTCAGTGTAGCGCCCAGTTTTTGGATGGTTTTTGCAAGTTCAGGGTCTGGCTTATACCCATTCTCTGAAGTTCGACTACCCATCTTGATCAAACCGCTTCCCCCAACACCTCTTGATCAAGGGGGTGGCAACAGGGGGGACTCTTCGATCTGTAGCGCTATTTTGCAGAATTGTTACTAGAACTTCGGTACAGAACCCCGGTTTCTTAGCCAAAAAGCCGGTTATGCCGTTAGAGCCGCGCCGAAGAAACCGGGTTTTTAGCCATACTGTACCGGTGCTCTAGGTAGGTAATAAAAAAGGATATGGGTGTGAAATCTCTGGCAAAGAACGATTTTGATTTATTTCAAGGACATCGTTGTCTGCTTGACTCGTTTTAGATGAGCGTCAGGGCGGTCAAAAAGGCAGTTGTGCAAGGTGCCCGGAAAGGATGTGTTGATAAGTTGTGATCGCGCGTTCCGCGATCGCGGTCCAACTGTAGTGATCCTGGGCGCAGTGCTGGGCGTTCAGGCCGCGTTGGGTGCGCTCTTGAGGAGCTTGGAGGGCGGCGCGGAGTTGCTGAGTGAGGGAGTCGACCGTGCACTCGCAGATCCAACCGGATTCCGTATCCTGAATGGTCTGCCAGATGTGCACCTGGTCAGAGATGACGACGGGCAATCCGGCCAGCATGGCCTCGGCGACAGCGATGCCAAAGTTTTCATAGTAGGAGGGCAGGACGAACAGGTCGGCGGCTTGCAGCAGGGCGGCTTTGCGATCGCCGGAAACGAAGCCGGTGAGGGTGGCGTGCGATCGCAGCGGTGACTGCTCCACCCGCTGGTGGACTGACCGTTCGTAGTTGCGATCTTGGGGATTTGCGCCGCACATGACGAGATGAAAGTTCAATCCCTCCTGCTGTAAGGCTTCTAGGGCGGGCAGCAGCAGGTCGATGCCTTTTTTGGGATCAAGGCGCGACATAAAGAGCAGGAGGGGGCGATCGTGGGGAATTTGGAACTGCTCGTATACGTCGATCGCGGTGGTGGCGGGCGGCGGCGGCACGACGCCCAGCGGTAGCACGATGCCCGGCGTCTCGGTGCCAAAGCGTTCGGAGATGTGCGCCTCTTGCTCGCTGGTGAAGTGGATGGCGGCGGCCCCGGCAAGGTTGGGCCGTTCGAGGACGGCGGCATAGAGCTGTTTGAACTGCTTTTTTTTGCGGAGGTCGGCGGGGTCGAGGGTGCCGAGGGGGCGCATCAGGTAGGGGATATGACGCTGGCGGAGGACGGTGGCGGCGAGGGAACTGACGGGGGAAAAGAGGGCGTGAACGTGGGCGATGTCGTAGTCCGGGGCGTGCTCCCAGAGCCAGCGCAGCAAGTCAATGGAGAATTTGTAGCGGCGAAAGGGGGAGCAGCGGAAGTAGTAGACGGTGTAGTTGTCTTCTTTGACGGGGATGCCGAGGGGCCTGTCGAGGGGGGCTTCGTCCACATCGCCGTTGGAGTCGGTGGTGAGGATGGTGACGTCGGCTCCGGCGGCGGACAATGCTTGGGAAAAGCCGCGTACCATCTGGCTGGGGCCGCCATAGACAAGGGAGATGGAGGGGACGATTTGGAGGATTTTGAGGGGCTGGCTCATGGTTGGGAGGGCTCGATGGCGGGACGGGTGGGGGGTGGCTGGCGGTCACATTTTGGTTTGGGGCCTGGCAGTCAGGTAAGGCGACCATTCGGGGCTTCCCCAAGCCGTTGCGACTGGGGGAAATTTTGCTTTCCCCCAGACCCCCATCAACCAGGACGTTCCGCCGTCCTGGACCTCACGAAAGTGCATTTTGGTGGAGTGTTTGTGGCGATCGCCCCGGTTAGCGATCGGTGATGCAGGCCTACAGACCGCAAGCGGTTTTCCAGGATCTGACAATAGCTGAATGGCCCTAAACAAGTTATTTGCCATGGCTGAAACCCTTGATTTACCGTAGGGTGGGCACCGCTCACCAGCCTTAATTCTGTATTCATGCCACCAGTTCTCGGTAAAAATTGAGGGCTTGGTGGGCGAGGGCGCGGTTGGTGTATTTTTCCATCGCTAGGTCGTAACCTCGCTTGCTGAGGTCGGTGCGGGTGTCGGGGGAGTCCATCAGGGTGCGGAGGCGATCGCTCAGCTCGTCGGCGTTGCCTTCGGGGAAGACGAGTCCGGCATCGCCGATGACGTGGGGAATTTCGCCGGAATCGGAGCCGATAACGGGTATCTGGCAGGCCATGGCCTCGATCAACACATGGCCGAACTGCTCTTTCCAACCGACGGCGGTCATGGTTTTGAATTTGTAGGTAGTTTCGGAGGGCAGGATGAGGGTGGACATCAGGTTGATATAGCGGGGCACGTCGTCGTGGGGTACGCTCTCGACCCAGCGCAGGCGATCGCTGATCCCCAGTTCCACCGCCTGTTGTTGCAAGTCGTCTTTCAGCGGGCCGCGTCCCAACAGCAGGCATTTCCAGGCGTGGGGGTGATCTTTCAGCTGCCCGAGGGCTTGCATCAAGGTCAGCAGTCCTTTTTCCTCTACAAAACGTCCGACAAAGCCGATGACGAAGTCCTCAGCGCCGATTCCCAGTTGTGCCGCCAGTTCGGGCTGGGGTTGGGGACGGAAGAGGGTTTCGTCGACGCCGAGTTGGGGCATGACGCGGATGGGGCCAGTGTAGCCGCGATCGCGCAAAATATCGGCCCCGTCCTGGTTACCGGAAATGATGCCGTCGGTGCCGCTGAGGTTGTATTTTTCCAGCAGCGAAATGGGGAATTTCAGCTTGTAGGGCAGGTTCCACCAGGTGAAGAACAGCATTTTAGCGTGCAGCCCCAGCAGCCGGTTGAGGGTGATCATTTCGGCGTAGGCCAAGCCCTTAGAGCCCTGCTCGACTTGAATGACGTGGGGGCGAAACTCCCGTAGCAGCTTCACCAGGTCCAGCCCAAAGGTCAGCATGCCCTGATTGTTCTGGCTGAAGTTGGAAATCGGCACGACGCGAAAGCGGCCATCTTGCCAGGCTTTCTTCTCGATGATGCGGTTTTGCACGCCGCCGGGTTTCCACCGCTGGGGGATGACCACGGTGACTTCCACATCCGGCTCCTGGGCCAGGGTGCGAAACTTCTCGCAATTCAGGTCAACAATGTAGGTATGACTGGCGACCAAGACTCTCATGGTTACGTTTCCTCTCAGGGCGTTGGGGGGCCAAGGGGACGGTTCCTTCTAAAGGAACCGTCCCCTGCTGTCGTGGGTAAAGCAAGTGAGTTAGCAACTCAATATTGGGCAGAGAGGGACATGGGGGTGTCGGCGGGGGTGGTGTAAACGCGATGCCGCTTGCCGGTTTTGATTAAGGTGCCCACGGCGTCGAGAAAGCCGAGACAGTAGAAGCCAAAGCGGGTGACGATTTTGATGGGGGAGCCGCTCTTGTTGCAGGGGGGATGGCCCAATACGTGGCAGTCGAACAGTTTGGCGTAGAGGCGCAGACCTTGGACAGGGGTGAGGTTCTTGAGCCCCATGAGGAAATGGTTGTGGTAGAAGGTGATCTGGTAGGCCAGCGATCGCGTGCTGATATCGTGGCAGCCGCCGGTCTCTTCCCCCAGGTGAACGAGGTTGGCCTCGGGAGAGTACCACACGATGTAGCCGGTCTGGCGCAGACGCAGGCAAAAGTCGGACTCTTCGCGCACCGCGTTGCCGCGAAAGCGCTCGTCAAACCGCAGTCCGTGTTTGGCAAAGACCTCGCGCCGAAAGGACATATTGCAGCCTCGGGCGCTGATCACCTGCTGGGGCTGGGTAGTGTGCACCAGATCGATGTGATACCAGGCAATGCCAGGGTCCATCGCTTCGGGGGGCAACTGCTCGATGGTCAGGTTTGGATCGTCGCCGAGCTTCATGCGGTCAAAGACGCGCCCCGCTACTGCCCCCACTGTGGGCTGCTCCAGAAAAACTTTAGCGTGGGCCTGGAGATAGCCCTCTGGCAGTTCTACGTCGTCGTCAATGAAGAGGATAATGTCGCCCCGCGATCGCTCCACTCCATAATTCCGCGCGCCGGGCAGACTGGCCCAGGAAAGTGGGTAGTACTGAATCTGGTCAGCTTCGATCAGCGAATCTAGATAGGCTTGCGTCTCGGGCTGATGGGTTCGAGTCTGATCCACCACGATGACTTCGTAGTCGGGGTAGTCTTGCTTCAGCACGTCGGCTAGGGTGCTGCAAAGCACGGCTTCGCGCTGATAGGTCGGCACAATAATGCTGATGGAGGGCCACTGCGTCATAAGAAGAATGGGATCGTACTCCCGGATAAATACTTATGCTTTGGTCTAGTGTTCTCAAATTTTCGCAAATCTAAACATCTAACCCGGTAAATTTTCTGAAAAGTCTGCCCCAAGGCGGCGTCAGATCGAGGGATGGTGGCGGCGATCGCCCCCACTCACCAAGGCTGCAGTCAGACCAGCCTGACTCAACCCTGCCTCTATGATTGGATTTGAGCCCCGCGATCGCTGCTTACAATAACATTACGCCCTTCCCCAGACCTGCCCATGCCCTCGCTCTTCCCCGGTATGGATCCCTATTTGGAACATCCTCGTTCCTGGCCGAATTTGTATCATCGGCTGATTACAGCGATCGCCATTCACCTGGGGCCACAGTTACGTCCCAAATACCGGGTCGTAGTCAAGGAAGCCATCTATCAAACCTCCTCGCAAGATTCTTGGCTGGTGGGTATTCCAGACGTTGCGGTGCAGAAATCAGTGCGGATACGGCAGAGGGATGATGTTGCGGTGGGGAGTTGAGTGGCGATCGCTCCCGTAAAATAGCCTCCCTGCCGCCTGCTCCATCGGTTCGAAAGCGCATTCTGGCAACCAATCTTCTGCTAATACCTGCTCCACAGGATAGGGACAGGCTTCTGGAAACACCGAAATATCGATTTCCGTCTGCTTCGCGGCTTGTCGGCGGGCGCGGTGGTAACTCTCTGCTAACTTTTCGGCGGGATAGCTTTTGAGGCTCGGGCTATCTTCGACAATCAATTCAATTTGCGTCCGCGCATCGGTAATGGCGTCGAGCCAACTATCAGAGCGGCGTTGAGGCTGATATTGCCACTTGAGCAGATGCAGCAGCAGCCGAATGAGTTGACTGGCCATTCCCCGTCTTTCGCTTTTGCCCAAATCTTCGACTTCTTCCACTAACTTGGGCACATCAATTTCTTGCCAACGGTGCTCCCGCAGCAGTTGAGCGGTTTGGTCAACCCACAAACTAAAATCTCTTAGATACGTTTCGCTCATGCTGCACCCACAAAGTTTCAATCGTCGTCAAACACGCTGACGAAGAAATCGATCGTATCTTTCAATGCCGCGATGAACGTGTCGATCTCGTCGCGGGTGTTGTAGAAATACAGACTGGCTCGCGCGGTGGAAGTGACGTTCAAAATGCGGTGCAGGGGTTGGGTGCAGTGGTGCCCAGAGCGAATGGCGATGCCCGACTGATCCAACAGGGTCGAGAGGTCTTGAGCGTGGACGCCATCGACGGTGAACGTCGCCAACGCGGCCCGACCGGAACCGTCCGCCTTGGGCTGGGGACCGTACAGCGTCAGGTGGGGAATTTGGTTGATTTGCTGGTACAGGTAAGCGGTTAGTTCGTGCTCGTAATCGGCAATTTTGTCCATGCCGATCGCGTTCAAATAATCCACCGCCGCGCCCAAGGTGATCGCTTCACAAATCGCTGGCGTACCGGCTTCAAACTTGTGGGGTAATTCCGCGTAGGTGGAGTGATCCAAGAATACATCGGCGATCATCTCGCCGCCGCCCATAAAGGGGGGCATTTCCTGAAGCAAGTCCAGCTTGCCGTAGAGGAAACCCGCGCCCGTGGGGCCGCACATCTTATGACCAGACGCCACCAGCCAGTCACAGCCCATCGCCTGCACATCCAGCGGCATGTGGGGGGTACTCTGGCAGGCGTCGATCAGGACCCGCGCCCCGTAGCGATTCGCCAGGGCGACGATGTCCTCGACGGGATTAATGCAGCCCAAGGTGTTGGAAACGTGGTTGACGGCAATGAGCTTAGTCTGGTCGGAGAGGTGCGATCGCAACTCCTCCATATTCAGCTCGTGGGTGTCCGTCAGACCGACGAACTTGAGCACCGCGCCCGTCCGCTGGGCGACAAACTGCCAGGGCACCAGGTTGCTGTGGTGCTCCATCACCGAGAGAATGATTTCGTCCCCGGCTTGCAGGGTGTTCATGCCCCAGGCGTAGGCCACCAGGTTAATCGCCTCGCTGGCATTGCGAGTGAAGACAATCTCGTCCCGCGAGGCCGCGTTGATAAAGGCGGCAATTTTGTCCCGTGCGCCTTCGTAGGCATCTGTTGCCCGCGCACTGAGGGCATGTACACCCCGATGGACGTTGGCATTGTCCAGCTCGTAATAGTGCTTGATGACATCCAACACCTGCTTGGGTTTTTGCGAGGTGGCGGCGTTGTCAAAATATACCAACGGCTGCCCGTTCACTTCCTGATGGAGAATCGGGAAGTCATCACGAACTTTAGCAGCGAGGGACAGTTCTTGGGCTTGAGCCAGAGTCATAATGCCAGTTTCAATGGAATATATAGTGCAACCTTACAATCATCCTAGCTAGCGCGATCGCCCCGTCACAGTGTTGGTAAGCGATCCTCGCAGGGATGGCACGGGAATGCGATCGATGATGTCCATCGCAAATCCGTAAATCAAGAGCCGCTGAGCAGCTTCGGCGTCAATGCCGCGACTTTGCAGGTAGAAAACTTCGTTGGCGTCGAGCTGACTCACCGTGGCCCCGTGAGCGCACTTCACATTGTCGGCCACAATGTCGAGTTCTGGCTTGGTATCGACCCGTGCCTTGCCCGACAGCAGCAAGTTGCGGTTGAGCTGACGGGCATTGGTGAGCTGCGCGTTACGGGGCACCCAAACCCGACCGTTGAAAACGGCGTGAGCCGAGTCGTCAATGATGGCTTTATGCAGCTGATCGGCGGTACCGTGAGGATGATTCATGGCGATCAGACTATGGGTGTCGGCGAGTTGGGATTGAGCGATCGCCGTCAGCCCATACAGATTCGTATCCGTTTGCGGGCCGTTCTGGTACACCTCCAGATTATGCCGTGAGAGGCACGCGCCCAGCGTCACGGGAACGAGGGTATAGCGACTGTCGCGCCCTTGGGTGATGGCGGTTTTGCCGATATGGAAGGTGCCTGCGCCTTCCCGCTGCAGGCGCACATGGGTCACTTGCGCATTGTCATCGGCCCACACTTCAGTGACGCTGTTGTTGAAATGGTCGCGATCGTGAGCACCGAAGAAGTCTTCGACCACCGTCACGGCACTGCCGGACTCGGCAATGACCATACAGCGGGGATTGGCGATGATCGGCTCAGCCCGAGCTACAGACAAGTACACGACCTGAATCGGCTGTTCGACCACCTGATTGCGGAGCACGTATACCACCGCTGCATCTTGGAAGCCAGCAGTATTTAACGCGGTGAAGACTTCGTGACCACCGTTGGACATCGCGAGGCGAGCGGTGAGCTGGTCGCCCAGAGCGCCATCTTTGAGATTTGCCAGGTTGCCGACAACCACACCAGGAGGTAGCTGGTCAATGTCTGACAGCGTTTCGTTGTATTGGCCGTTGACCAGGACGATGCGGGCAATCGCTTCTGGCATCTGCACCGGACCTAACGCCCCCATATCAATTTCAGAGGGACTCTCCGCCGCTTGGAAGGGCACTGAGATCATCGGGCTTAAGTCGGTAAAGCGCCAGTCTTCGTCCCGGTTGGAGGGGAAGGTGTGCTCGTTAACGATCGCCTCAGCTTTTGCCCGCAAGTCGGAAAATGCCAGCGCGTCGGGCACATGGGCCTGAGCAGTGCTGAGCAGAGACTTAAGATACGCCTCCCGCTGCTCCCGCTTCGTCGGCTGGGTAGAGGTTTCGGAGTTGGAAACTTGAATTGCCATTACACTGCCACCTCCACTTTGTGCTCTGCCATGATGTCTTCATAACCTTCGGATTCCAGCCGCTCGGCCAGTTCTTTGCCGCCTGTGGTGATGATGCGACCATCGGCCATGACGTGCACGTAATCCGGCACGATGTAGTTGAGCAAGCGCTGGTAGTGGGTAATCATCACCACCGCATTGTCGGGATTCGCCAACTGATTGACGCCCCCAGCGACGGTCTTTAGAGCGTCGATGTCCAAACCGGAATCGGTTTCGTCCAGAATCGACAGGGTGGGCTCCAGCAGCGCCATTTGCAGGATTTCGTTGCGCTTCTTCTCGCCGCCCGAGAAGCCTTCGTTGACGCTGCGATCCAAGAACGCCGCGTCCATTTTGACGACGTCCAGCTTTTCTTCAATCAGGTCATCAAAGTCGAAGACATCCATTTCGTCTTCGCCCTGGGATTTGCGGTGGGCATTGAAAGCCACGCGCAAAAAGTCGCGGTTGCTGACACCGGGAATTTCGAGAGGATATTGGAAGGCGAGGAAGATGCCAGCAGTGGCGCGATCGTGAGGCTCTAGCTCGGAAATGTCTGTGCCCTTGAACTGAATTTCGCCGTGGGTCATTTCGTAGTCGGGATGCCCCGCCAGCACTTTCGAGAAGGTGCTCTTGCCGGACCCGTTCAAGCCCATGATGGCGTGGATTTCGCCAGCTTTCACTTCCAGGTTGACCCCTTTCAGGATCTCGGTGCCGTCCACGGTGGCGTGCAGGTCACGCACGGACAAAATGACTTCGCTGTTCTCGTTAATCATGGTTCTGGTTGAGCGATCCTAACTACTTCACTGCGTCTTTTGGGTTTTGGTGGGCATTGCCCACCCTACGGTTGGGTTATTTCAACAACAATCGCGCTTGGTCGGGACTATCGGGGTTAACGATGAGTCTTTCCCGTTTGGGGTCAATCACTACGTCCATTCCCTGCATCGGAATGGCCCCTAACAGCACCTCAGTTTCAGCTTCAATCACAACGGCGTTTACCAACGTTTTGCGGTTTTGAAACCGGACTTCCACGGGGCCAACCACATCAACTTGCATAATGTCGCCATTCGCCAGTTCTGTCTGAATCTCGTCCATTTTCCTCAGGTTCAACATGCGGGCAAGCGATCGCGGGATCGCCAACATGGAAGAACCACTGTCTACGAGGGCAGTTACTGACACGCGACAAATTTGATCTTCAGTCAGATAGCCTTCCTGTACCAGGATCAGATCAGCGGCGCGGATTAGTTCAATGTCGGCGTAGGTAATGCCCATCATGGTCTTAACCCACGGTGTTTTCCAGCTTCAGGGCCATGAGCTTGTCGGCCTCAGCGGCAAACTCCATCGGTAGCTCGTTGAACACTTCGCGACAGAAGCCGCTGATGATCATCGACACGGCATCTTCCGGCGAAATGCCCCGCTGGGCAAAGTAGAACAACTGGTCTTCGCCGATTTTGGAGGTGGAAGCTTCGTGCTCGACTTGCGCGGTGTGGTTCTGCACCTGGATATAGGGGAAGGTGTTGGCGTTGGAGGTGTCACCAATCAGCATCGAGTCGCACTGGGAATAGTTCCGTGCGCCTTCGGCTTTGGGGCCGATTTTTACCAGACCGCGATAGCTGTTTTTGGAGTTCCCGGCAGAAATGCCCTTAGACACGATCGTGCTGCGGGTATTTTTGCCGATGTGGACCATCTTGGTACCCGTGTCGGCCTGCTGCATGTTGTTAGTCAGCGCTACCGAGTAGAACTCACCGACGGAATTATCGCCAAGCAGCACACAACTGGGATATTTCCAGGTGATAGCGGAGCCGGTTTCTACCTGAGTCCAGGAGATTTTGGCGTTTTTGTGGCAGAGACCGCGCTTAGTCACGAAATTGTAGATGCCGCCTTTGCCGTCTTTATCTCCGGCGAACCAGTTCTGCACGGTGGAATATTTGATGTCAGCGTTGTCTAGGGCCACCAGTTCGACGACCGCCGCATGGAGCTGGTTGGTGTCGTACATGGGGGCGGTGCAGCCTTCCAGATACGTCACGGAGCTGCCTTCTTCCGCCACAATCAGCGTCCGCTCAAACTGGCCGGAGTCGCCGTTGTTGATGCGGAAGTAGGTGGACAGATCCATCGGACACTTCGTGCCTTTAGGGATGTAGACGAAAGAGCCATCGCTGAAGACGGCGGAGTTCAACGCGGCGAAGTAGTTGTCACCGACGGGCACGACGCTGCCCAGATACTTCTCCACCAGGTCGGCATGCTCTTCTAGGGCTTCGGAAATGGAGCAAAAGATCACGCCATCCTCAGCCAGCTTTTCCTTGTAGGTCGTACCAATAGAAACGCTGTCGAACACCGCATCGACGGCGACGTTGGCCAACCGCTTCTGCTCTGACAGCGGCAAGCCGAGCTTTTCGAAGGTTTCTAACAAAGCTGGATCAGCATCATCCAGGCTGTTCAGCTTTTTCTTTGGCTGCTTCGGAGCCGAGTAGTAGATGATGTCCTGATAGTTAATGGGGGGATAGCCGACGTTCGCCCAATCCGGCTCCGCCATGGTCAGCCACTTGCGGTAAGCCTTGAGGCGAAACTCCAACATGAATTCTGGCTCGTTTTTCTTGGCAGAAATGAGCCGAACCGTGTCTTCGGTAAGTCCGCGAGGAATGACGTCGGCTTCGATGTCGGTTCGAAAGCCGTACTTATAGGGTTCGCTAACCAGTGACCGGACGGAAGTAGTCATAAACGTAGAAGGGGGGGTATCTACAACAGTGAACTCAGGATGGGCGATCGCCCTGCAACACAGAACCGCGATCGCATCCATCAAACATTAATACTTGTTAGTTTCAGAGCGAATTTCGTCGAAAGAAATCTCCTGCTTATCGCCCGCGAAGGGATTGTCATCCTTCAAAAACAACATGCAGTGACATTCGTGGCGCTCTTGCATTGGTACGCAAGGGCAGTTCCAGTAGGTGGCTTTGGCTTCGGCCTCTTTGTCTTCGTAGTGGCGACAGGGGCAAAGTGGCGCACCCAGATCGTCTTTGTGCTTCGCCAACCCCTCTAGAACGACAGCCGTTACGCCCAAGTCAGCACAAAAGTAAGTGCCTGTGCGCTTGGCATAGCTTTGCGCAAAATTTCGCATCAGCTCGAGGTTTTTTTCGGTTGCTTGAGTAGTCGCTTGAGTATCTTGCATCGGACTTTCTAAATGGGTGGCGTCTTGACTGTTCAATCTTATAATTAAAACAACCTACAGGTTGTGTAAGTTGCTCAACTTATCTTCAGGTTACTTTAGCAACATGAATGTTGTCAAAGTAAAACAACCAAAATGTTGCTAAAGTGGCAGGCAAGCTGCCAGGATGGAGGTGACATCAGCTCGGCGAGCCGCCGTTGCTGCATCTATCTCCTATGAGTTTGGGCGATCGCGCTTCCCGTGAGTTTCGCAGTGAGTCGGCATCGCTCTTGTTGCATTCTTGCGGATGCCGTCTGCCAGATTGCTAGTTCGTCAGCGTTGATCCGATTGCAAACATGACTTCTCTACAGCCAATCTCCACCAAAGACGACATCCTGCAGTTTTTGCTCAAGCGAGGAGAAGCTAGTGCCCAGACGTTGGCCGAGTCGTTGGGGGTGAGTGCCCAAGCGATTCGCCGCCATCTCAAGGATCTCACCGCCGAAGCCTTAATTGAGCATCGCACGGTGCAAACCGGCATGGGACGGCCCAATCACCTCTATCAGCTCAGCCGCAAGGGACGCGATCGCTTCCCCGCCCAATATGACAATTTCGCCATTTCGCTGCTCGATACGCTAGCTGACACCGTCGGCCAAGATCAGGTGCAGACCATTCTGCAAAAGCAATGGGAACGCAAAGCCGACGAATATCGCCGAAAAGTCGGGGAAGGCCCGATCGAAGAGCGGGTAGAGCGCCTGGTCAAATTGCGCAAGGCCGAAGGCTACATGGCCGAATGGCACGCAGTAGAACCCGATGGCGAAATCTGTGCGACGGGTCCGTGCTACATGATTACCGAGTACAACTGCGCCATTTCCCATATCGCCGAAAACTTTCCCAGTGTTTGCGGACACGAGCTAGAAATGTTTCAAAGGGCGTTGCCCGACTGTGCTGTGCAGCGCACCCATTGGCTAGTGGAAGGCGAGCACCGCTGCGGCTATCTGGTGCAGGCTGAAGCGATCTCATAGGTGGCGATACCATCGTCAAGACGCGACATTCGCAGCACCGACCCGATCGGTTTAATCTTGCGTAAAGATTAAAGAATCCATTCACGCCCCCTGGGTTCGACGCCTTGACTGGCCTGCCGCTTGTTTATCATTCTGACTACGTCGCGCCGCTGCCGCCGGAGCATCGTTTTCCGATGCCCAAGTTTGGCCTGCTGAAAGATTTGCTGGTACAAGATGCGGTAGTCACTGCTGACCAAATTTATCAGCCAGGGCCGCCGCCCCAAAGCTGGATCGAACAGGTGCACATCCCTGAGTATGTGCAGGCTTACTGCACCGGCACACTGGATGAACCAGCCCAGCGCCGCATCGGATTGCCGTGGAGTCCCAATTTGGTGAAGCGGACTTGTACGGCGGTGGGGGGCACGATTCTCACGGCGAAGCTGGCGCTGAGTCAGGGGCTGGCCTGTAATACCGCCGGGGGCACCCATCACGCTTTTCCCAGCTACGGGTCAGGATTTTGCATTTTTAACGATCTAGCGATCGCTGCCCGCCTCCTGCTCTCTCAAAACCGCGTGCAGCGCCTGTTGATTTTTGATCTGGACGTGCATCAGGGAGACGGCACCGCCTGGATATTTCGCGATGAGCCGCGGGTGTTCACCTTCTCGATGCACTGCGCCGTCAACTTTCCTCGGCAGAAGCAAATCAGCGACCTGGATGTGCCCCTGGCCGAGGGGTTGGGCGATGCGGATTATCTGTCTAAGGTGCAGACGTATCTGCCGATGGTGCTGAGTCAGGTGAAACCCGATTTGGTGCTTTATGACGCGGGGGCCGATGTCCATGGCGGCGATCGCCTCGGCAAGCTGGCCCTTACCAATACGGGGCTGTACGAGCGCGATCGCTACGTGCTGGAGACCTGCGTGGCGGCAGGGTATCCTGTGGCCTGCGTCATCGGCGGTGGCTACGACAAAGACATGGCCGCGCTGGTCTATCGCCACTCGCTGCTGCATCGCGCCGCCGCTCAGGTTTACCGGCAATATCGTTTGTAGAATAGAGGATGGTCTGTCAAACCGGAGTTCCCCGTTGGAGCCTTGAGCCTCATGCCTGTCGTGGTTGCCACCTTTTATAAGTTTGTGTCCGTTGAGGATTGTGCGGAACTGCAGCGATCGCTCCAGACTTGCTGCGAGGCGTTAGCCCTGCATGGCACGATTCTGCTGGCCTCAGAGGGCATCAACGCCACGGTCTCCGGCACCGATGAGGGGATTCAAACCTTGCTGGACGAGTTGCGATCGGACGCGCGTTTCACCGACCTCACTGCCAAGTTCTCTACGGCGGACGAGCATCCCTTTGAACGCCTGAAGGTGAAGGTGAAGCGCGAAATCGTCACCCTGGGCCGCCCGGAGGCGAACCCCACGGAACGGGTCGGCACCTACGTCCCCCCCGCCGAATGGAACCGCATCATCAGCGACCCCGCCGTGGTGCTGGTGGATGCCCGCAATGACTACGAGGTCAACATTGGCACGTTCAAAGGCGCGGTGAACCCCCATACCGAGTCCTTTCGCGAACTGCCGGACTACCTGACCAGCCACCTCGATCCCCAGCGGCATCCCCAGGTCGCCCTGTTTTGCACCGGCGGCATCCGCTGCGAAAAGGCGACCGCCTACCTCCTCAAACAGGGCTTCCAAGAGGTGTATCACTTGCAGGGCGGCATTCTTAAATATTTGGAAGAGGTGCCTGAAACCGAGAGCCTGTGGGAAGGGGAATGCTTCGTCTTTGATGAGCGGGTGGCGGTGCGGCATGGCCTGCAACCGGGTAGCCATGACCTGTGCTACGCCTGTGGGCATCCCGTCAGTGCGAGCGATCGCGCCCACCCCCATTACGAACCGGGCATTTCCTGTCCCCACTGCTATGGCGAAATGACGCCCGAAAAGCAAGCCAAGCAAGCCATGCGGCAACGACAGCGCCACCAAAAACGGCAGACTAGCGGCTAGAAACGGTATCAACTTTTAGCTAGCGATCATAAATTTTTCCGATCACTTTCAGGGAGAGTGACCATCATTAGAGGGAGCTTTGTAGGATTAAAGGCAACCAGACTGCTGGGCCAAGGGGGGCCAGTCATCTCCCTAGCTGGCGGCGGGTTATCCGTGAGCTAGCTGTCTCCGGTTGGCGATCGCGGATCAAATCCATCCGGTTCATCTCACTCATTACCTCGCAATTATGTTTAACCGACTCAAACTTGCGCCGAAATTTACCCTAATTTTATTATTCATTTTTGTCGTGGGCAGTGCCGTAGGGGGCTTGGCCCTATCAAAAGCGCTGCGGTATCAAGTTGAAAATAAGGTGGCTGCCGAGGGGGTCATGCTGATGGAGTCAATGCAGGCGGTGCGGCGCTACACCGATCAAGAAGTGCTGCCCTTACTTGAGCGCTATGAGAACGCTAACGAATTCTGGCCGGAGATGATCCCGGCGTATTCGGCCCGGCGGACCTTTGAGTTGTTGTCGGAGGTGAATCAGCAAGGAGGCGACTTTGACTATCGCTACAAAGAAGCCGTCTTGAATCCGACCAACCCCGATGATTTGGTCGACGAGTTTGAACTGGCACTCGTCGAAGAGTTTCGGAGAAGTCCTGATAAACTCACTGACTCGGGCTATCGGCAATTGTCGGATCAGGGCTTGATGTTTTTCAGTGCTTTGCCGATCAGCATTCAAGACCCGTCTTGTTTGGAATGTCACAGTACCCCCGATAACGCCCCGCCCGCGATGCTGGCCCAGTATGGCCGCGAAAACGGTTTTAACTGGCAGCTCAATGAGGTGTTGGGGACGCAAATTGTCTACATTCCAGCAGCAGAAGTCTTTAACGGCGCTCGTCGGGCATTTTCGTGGGTGATGGGGCTGTATGTGGCGATTTTTGCGATCGCCCTCTTTTGCCTCAATGCGCTGCTCAAACCGCTGGTGGTGCAGCCGGTGCAGAGTCTTGCCAAACTGTCGGAAAAGCTCGCCGCCGATGACATTCAAACCGCTGAAGACCTAGAGGGAGCCGAATCGCGCAAACTGGCCAAGGTCATGCAACGGCAGGACGAACTGGGTCAACTGGGTCAGGTATTCCAAAAAATGGTGAACGAGGTGATTGCCCGCCAACAGCGCTTGCGCCAGCAAATCCGCGACCTCAAAATCGAGATTGACCAGACCCGCAAAGCCAAGGAAGTCCAAGAGATTACGGAAACCGACTATTTTCAAAATTTGCAGCAAAAAGCGCAAAAGTTTCGCCAGCGCAAAGCCGATGAGCCTTAAGGAATGAGGATTATTTAACCCCCAATTGCCGGGAAGGATAGACCTGACTGGACAAGAAACAGCCGAGACGGCTATCCCAACTGATTGAATTTCATGTCTAAGGGAGGGGCGGGGAAATCACTTCTCGGTTGACGGCAGGGCAGGGTTAGCCGTCGTTGATGGCAGCGAGCCAAACGCGATCGCGAAAGTCGGCCCCATCCTGCCGCCGCTGGGCCTGCACCGCGCGGATCGTCTCCCAGTCCAGATGATCATGCTGGGCGATCGCCGCCGTGACCTGGCAGAGATGGGCTAACTCCGTCACCAGATCAACGTTGGAGACAATCACTTCCTGGGCTTCTTTGAGGATCTGGTCGCGCAGGGCCATCTCATATTCCGCCTCGCTTAAGCGGCGAGTGCGACAGGGCTTGCCCGCCTGGTGAATGATCTCGGGAATGCGTTGACGTCAGTCTATCCGGAGGATAATCGCGCCCCAACTAACCCATGTTAAGCCCCTGACCCGGAGAAAAAATCTGCCCCAGGGAGCCGATCGCTGTTGGGATCCCCGAAACATTGAGGTCATCCCCGAGGCACCGGGTCCCTCGTCCTGTCTGCCCCGCCTCGCCTGATGACTATTCGACTAGCTCGCTATTGACCTCATTCACCGGGCGGCGACGCAGTTCCACCGATTCGGAACGCGGCAGCAGGTCGAAGATTTCGCGCATCACATCATCCACCGCTTCGTAGCTAACAAACCCCGTTTCGTTCAGGCGCACGTTGCCTGCCTGGTCAAACACCACTGTTTGCGGCACCGAGCCCTCAAAGTAGTACCCCGGTTCGCTCGGTTCAAAGCTGTCCTGCAGCGGAATTGAGTCGGCCATCACCGGAATAAAGTTGACGACCCGGCCATAGGGGGCCTGCAACTGTGAAACCACCGATGTAAAGCGTTTGCAGTCGGCGCTGTCATCCACATAAAACACCAACAGCGTGGGTCTCCCATCCCGGAGAGACTGGCCTAGGGGAATGCGGGGGGGCACCAGCGAGCCATTGCCTGCATAAAGGGCGAAGATATTGCCGTCGTAGTGATCGTCATTGAGTCCGGCCCAGGCATTCGGAGCGCTGAGCAACCAGCAACAGGCGATCGCGAGTCCCCACAATAACCACCGTCGCCACTGAAAAAGTTGCCGTGCCATCATGCGTCAGTTTCTAATTCGTACTTCACCCTTTCTATTAGGCCATATCGTGCGTCGACTCTGGCCATCTACGCGCTAATTTCCCGAAAAGTTGAGGTGATGTTTTGCAGCTCCGAGCGGTAAGCCTCATATTGGTCGGGGGTCGTCCACCCCACAATTTGGTAATACCGATTTTGCGTGACTACCGTCGTATGCAGGTAGATCACCGGGGTCCCGTCCTCTAGCCGCCCCCTGATTTCGTATTGCGAGGCAAAGTTTTCATTGATGAAAGCGACTTCTGTGGGGGATTCACTTTCGTAGACCGATAACTGATCTTTGAGTAAGGCCCGATACTTAGCGGCGTTTTCCTGGAGTCCGAGACGCATGAGGGCGGGCGATTCCTCTGCCATCACAATCATGTAGAGTGCGTTTTCTGGATCGCTAGCCTGCAAGTCTGCCGAGGGGTTTAGCCCGCTGGCTTCTGACCAGCTCTCGGGCAACGTCAGGGCAACGCCGGTCGTTTGATTGGCCAATTCCTGACCATTGCTGGTAGTGTTGGTGGCCTGGGTGCCAGCGGCATTGTCGGTGGTCGTTTCGCCCACGGGGGCCACGGTGGGCTGCTCGGTTTCGCCCCGCAGGTTGCGCAACAGGCGATCGCAGCTCACCGCCAAGAGCACCAGCAGCGCCAACGGCAACAATACTTGAAAGGTCCAGGGGCGTTTCATAACGGGGGCGATCGCAACCGGCCCCCAAAGCATAACACCGCTCTTCTGGCCTGAGCCGCCGGATCCGCCAGGGCGATGATACCCAGGAATGGCAATTCCCTAGCGACTCACAGAACTGCACAACCGCAGATGGGTCGTGGCGATCGCATGGTCACTCAGCATTTTGCCCGTGGGCTCACAGGGATAAGCCGCCATGATGACCGCTGGCGGCGGCGCTTGGGCAACCGCTAAGCCGCGAGTCAACACATAGTCAATGTGAAATTTGCCGGGTTGAATGCGGCCATTGACCTGGAGTTGATAGGTGCTAACGGTGAGGTCATTGCTCTCTTCGAACGCGAAGCCCGCCGCCCGCAATGCTTGAATGACCGGCGTAGTGGGCGCGGCATTTAGATCGCCGCCAAGGATGATCGGACGATCGCCGTAATGGGTCGCGATCGCCTGCAAGATGAGCTGTCCTTCCTGGGTGCGCCGCTGCTGGTTTTCGGGACCACTTTCTAAATGGGTCGAAACCACCGTCACGACTTGCGCCCCCAGTTGGATGTCGGCAAACAGCGCGATGCGTCCCCCCAGGCGTTTTTCGGCGGCATCATACCAACGTTCTCCACCGGGCAGCCGCAGCAGCCGGGGAGATTGCAACGGCAGTCGCGACAAAATCGCATTGCCGTGATAGCCGCGATCGTTGTCGCCCTGGGTCTGCGCTTGTTCCTCTGGGGTCCCCAAAGACAGCTCCAAAAATTCCACTCCATAGGCATAGTTCATGCCCAGCGCCAGCGCCAATTCACGGGTCGAGTGCTCGTTGTGCGATCGCGCCATCCCGTCATCCATTTCGCTGAGGCAGAGAATGTCGAGGGACTGCAACCCAGGATGCGCTTGCAGCAGTTGTGCCGCCTCGCGCCAGTGCCGCCCCCGTTCCAGATTCCAGGCGGCGACGTGCAGCCCCTCGCGGGCGGTGGCCTGCGACTGACTGTTGTCCAGCTCAATTTCGTTGATTTCGGGAATGTGTTGAGTCAGGGCGTGGGGTGGCTGGTTGTCAGGATTGTGGGCCAGCCAGTGATAGCGATCGCGCCCCAACGTCGCCAAGCGGGGCACCGTACGCTCAAACCACTGGGATCGGGGCCGGTCTGATAGCGGAGTCGTCATGCTGAATCGTTGCGGTAAACAGTCCGTCCCGTAGCTTAGCGAAAGCCTGGCGTGCTTGCGGTCAGTTAGATAACGCGATCGCCCCGTTGAGAGTTAGTACAAATGTTGCTACCTTAGGGAGAACGGTTACAGGGTGGGTGTGGTGCAGGGATTGCTGTGGGGCTGCGTCGGTTTTGGCATCGGGGGGGCGATCGCGAGTCTCTGGTGGCAAACTCGATGGCAAGCCAGGCGGGCTCAGGCCGAGGCCAAGGTCGTCGCCGATCGCGCCAGCACCTACGAGCGGTTGCAGCAGCAGGACCGCCAAATTCAAGACTTGCAAAGCCGCGTGCAAGATCGCGAACGGCGGCTAGAAACTCTGCAACAGAGCTTCCAGCAAGAGGCCACCCAGCGAGCCACCGCTGAAGCCCAGTTAGAACAAGTGGCCCAGAGCCAACAGCAGCTCCGGGAGCGGGACACCCAACTGCAGCAGTTACAAACCCACTACGTCACCGCGCGATCGCACCTGGCAGAGCTGCAAACCCGCCTGCAACAGGAGCAAGCCCTGTCGCAAGAAAAGCAAGCCCTGCTCGACCAAGCGCAACAACGGCTCACCGACACTTTCAAAGCGCTCTCAGCGGAAGCCTTGCAGCAAAATTCCCAGTCGTTTATGCAACTGGCGGAAACCCTACTGGCGAAATTTCACACTCAGGCTCAGGGGGATTTGGGCCAGCGACAAGCGGCAATCGTCGCCCTGGTGAATCCGTTGCAGACCTCGCTACAACAGGTCAAGACCCACCTGCAAGCATTGGAAACTGCCCGCACCGCGGCCTACAGCACCCTGACGGAGCAGGTGAAATCCCTGGCTGTGGCCCAAACCCAACTGCAGGGCGAAACGGCAAATCTGGTGAAAGCGCTGCGATCGCCCACCGTACGCGGCCGCTGGGGCGAAATTCAGCTCCAGCGGGTGGTGGAAATGGCGGGGATGGTGGAATACTGCGACTTCCATCAGCAAGCGTCAGTGGCGACCGAAAATGGTCGGCTGCGGCCCGACATGGTGATTCAACTGCCCAATCAGCGCCATATTATTGTGGATTCCAAAGCGCCCCTGCAGGCCTATCTGGAATCGCTGGAGGTCAACGACCCGGCCCAAAAGCGCGATTGCCTGCAGCACCACGCCCGGCAGATCCGCACCCACCTGACGCAACTCGGCAGCAAAAGTTACTGGGATCAGTTTCAGGCCGTTCCCGAATTTGTCGTCCTCTTTTTGCCCGGTGAAACTTTCTTTAGCGCCGCGTTGGAGCAAGATCCGGGCCTGATCGAATTTGGCGTTGACCAGCGCGTCATTCTCGCCACCCCCACCACGTTGATTGCCCTTCTGAAAGCGGTGGCCTATGGCTGGCGGCAGGAAAAACTGGCCGAAAATGCCCAACAAATCAGCCACCTGGGCAAAGAAATGTACGATCGCACCTACACCCTGATTAGCCACATGGCGAAACTGCGCCGGGGCCTAGACAGTAGCGTCGACGCTTTTAACAAAGTCGTCGGGTCTTTGGAGTCGCGGGTGCTGGTCACCGCTCGCAAATTTAAGGATTTAGGGGCCGCTTCCGGCGACGAACTCGACACCGTAGAAGCCCTGGATAAAGTGCCGCGCGCTTTTGTGAGCAGCGCTCCCCCCGCCGCCACTGAGAGCAACGAGGGGATGCAGCCGCTGGCTGACGACGGCTCTACCGGCACGTGATGCGGCCATGAGGCATTACCCGTATCATGGCTTTGCCTGTTGCTGTCCGCGCTGGCGCAATCCCTGCCTCCCGTTGCCTTGTCCCCACTGCGGACTGAGCGACGGTTCCGAGTTCCCTGCTAATCCTTTATGGTTTTTCCCAACGCCAGCGATCGCCCCCAATTTATCCTGCTGTTCCTGGACGGCGTCGGCTTAGGCGACCCCCATCCTCACAATCCCCTGGCCCAGCCTGAGCACGCGCCCTTTCTGAGTCAGCTTTTGGGGAGGCCGCTGGTGGCCCCCCTGGTGGTAGAGCAGCCGACCCTGCTGGCGAAACCCATTGACGCCTGCTTGGGGGTGCCCGGTTTGCCCCAAAGCGCCACCGGCCAAACTACACTCTACACCGGCATGAATGCGGCTAAGTTTCGGGGGCAGCACCAATCCGCCTTTGCCAACGGTTCGCTCCGCTCGTTAATCGAGACTCACAACCTATTTCGGCAAGTGATGGCGCTGGGGGGCACCGCGACCCTGGCCAATTTGTACTCCCCGGCCTACTTTGAGGCGATCGCTCAGCGTCGCCTGCGCTATGCGGTGGGCACCCTGGTCAATCTCACCGCCCGTCTGCCCTTTCGCATGCAGAGCGAATATGAGCGCGGCCAGGCCATCTTTTGGGATATCACCGGGCAATGGGCGGCGGCGCGAGGCGTTGCGGCTCCGCCCATTGCGCCTCGCGAAGCGGGGGTTCGACTGGCGCACCTGGGAGCCGGTCACACCTTCACCCTGTTTGAATGCTTTTTGACGGACTACGCCGGTCATCGGCAGCACTGGACAACCGCCGTTGAGGCAATTCGGCGGGTTGACCAGTTTGTGGAAAACATTGTGGAAAATCTATCGGCGAACGTCACCCTGGTCATCACCAGCGATCATGGCAATCTCGAAGATCTCTCGACCTCAAAACATACGCTCAATCCGGTGCCCTTGATTGCGATCGGCCCCAACGCTCACAGCTTTTCTACCGCCCAAGATTTGACCGATATTGCATCCACGATTACAGACATCCTCAAAACTTTTGAGCCTCTCAAAAAAAGAGACTTTCACGGTTGACCTTAAAGTCGTATCTGATCTCAAAGTGGCATCTCAAAATCTCAGCATACAGCAGGCTTTCAGAAAACAAAGACGATGTCCGCTTTGAAAGCCTGCTTAAATAGCCCTAAGCGGCTATGCCAAATAGTGTATCTAAATAGATTTTTGAAGTTTCCTTATCCTTTCTGCCATTTTGCAAAAGGAACAAAGAAATGGCCGCAGAAAATACTCGGTCTTGATCCCAATCAGGATGCTTTTCGAGGAAATCAGCTAAAGAATGGTGCAAATCTTCGGGAATTTCGGACAACATACTCACACAACGATACATGCTTTTGCTCCTAACTAAATATCGACAGTTATCTCAAACAAAGTTTATTAAAGGCCCATAAAATAGCACAGCAACTGAAAATTGCTGTGTCGGGCAGCAGGATGTAGATGCTCCCTACAGAATCAGAAAAAAAACAAACCTTGAAGTCATTCCGGTCAAGCATAACGAGAGCAGTGACTTGCAGATTTCAGGCATTCCCAGATGACTCCCGATCGCGATGATGAATATCTTGGGTATCCGTTACCGGACTCGCGTTTCCTGGTCGCTACATTGTGCGCTAAGAGGGGGTTTACCTGTCAACGAAACGTTTGTATTAAAGCGTCTTTTGTTTTTTTTAATCTTTACCAAGTCAAGCGACTTTGAGACCAGTTTTATGAAATTTTGGGCGGCTCAGCGATCGCCGCTCCCCTCACCGCCTTGTGGAAAAGTCAGTTGATGCCGCCCTGCGGATCTCGTCGCTTTAACCGATTCCCTGTGGAAAACCTGTGGAAAACGGCCACATCTTGAGGAAAAGTCGGTAATGGATTGTGGAAACTCAGTTGAACTACCTGCACAACCGATTTTTTTCTCACCCCCCCTGGAAAAGTTAGGGATTCTGTAACGTTTTGTAAATTCCCTGGTTGTGATGCCGGTTTTGCCGACCCGGAGCGGGATCCATCTATCCGTTATAGAGCGAGATTCGCCAATCCTAAGTATTGAATCTTTTTAGGGGTGACGTTGAACCGGCAGGGTAAAACTTCGAGCCCCGCCGCGATCGCTCGCCGTAACAGTGCGCCATATTCTGGATCCGCTTCGTCTCCAGGGGCAAATTCTGTACAATCGCCTCGATTGATGAAATAGAGCATGACTGATCGCGCTGTGGGCAGCAGGTCAGTCATTTCTTTGAGATGCTTTTGTCCTCGGGTGGTCACCGTATCGGGAAACAAGGCCAGGGTTTGCTTGGCCCAGGTGGTGTTTTTGACCTCGACATAAATGGGGCGATCGCCCTCTTCGTCTAACAAGAAGTCAATCCGGCTTTTGCCGTCAGAGCCGTATTTCACCTCAGTGCGAATTGTGCCATAGTTGCCCAATTCTGGAATCAGACGGGCTGCTAACGCCGACTTGATCACCCGATTAGGCAGCGCCGTATTCGCCCCCACCCAAGTCGTGACCGGATCGTTCACTGCCGCTAGCTCCCAGGTGTAGGGCAGTTTGCGCTTGGGGTTCTCACTGTAAGACACCATGACCCGTCCACCGATGTGACAAACCCCGGTCATGGGGCCGGTGTTGGGGCAGTGCGCGGTGATGACTTCTCCTGTATCCAACTCAATGTCAGCCAAAAAACGCTTATAACGCTTGAGCAAGATCCCCGCATATAGCGGGGGAAATGGATAGGACCAGTCTGGGTTCATGGGCGTTTCTCTATTAAGACTTTGCAATATTTTTTGAGCACTCTCTTACTTTGGGATGATTCAAATCTTTACGCGACGGGGCTACTTTGCTTGTATAAAACTTGGCGCGCAAGGTTATCCCGTGAACAAAGCATATACTTACGCTTGTCATCTAGGAGACATCCTCAACGGCACGTTGGTCCCCCCCCATCGCCGCATTCTGGTAAACGGCTTTTGGCGCAGTGGCACGACTTGGCTGCAAGAGACCTTAGAAAGAATGCTGCAGGCGCGCAGTGTGTTTGAGCCATTTAACTACCACGGAGCAGCGGCTTATAACTCCCATCGCGAATTTAGCATCAAACGGTGTCTGCCTGAGTTTGCGCCCCCCCGCTACGATTACCGCTTTGCCAATTTATTCATGCCGTATGCCCCCGAGTCATTGACCGCCTTTCCGCAAACGCAGCGCGTGATTGATATGGCGCTGCGCGGTCAACTGGTCATGCGAATGTATGGCGATCGCCGTAAGTCCCTGCGGGATTGCCTCACGTTGACGGTCGTGACCAAATTTACGCGGGCTTCTCTCTGTTTAAATGCGATCGCCCAGTCCTTTGGGGTTCCCATCATCCACGTCTGTCGTGATCCCCGTGCCGTCATCGCCTCCATTCAAACTTTGGATGGAGGGCATTTTGCCGAAGATAGTTTCAATCAATTATCTCTGGTTGATCAACTGTTAAAGGTCAAAGATGGTCGATATCGCTATTTTCGTCAGTGGCAAAGCGACATTGAGGCCATTGATCAACTCTCCGCAGTGGGACGCATTGCCGCCTATTTTTGCTTGACGGAACGGTTTTTGGAAGAGACTATCCGGTTTGACCATCATCGCAACCGCATCATGATTCGCTATGAAGACCTGGTGATTTCCCACGGCAAAGCGTTTGGCGAGGTGATTACGGCGCTTGGCTTCAGGACCCAGGGCGATCGCTGTGATGCCGACTTACCCTCCACCACCGATTGGAATAATGTCTGCCACCATCGCCGGACGACCCAGGAGCGCCTGCTCAGTTGGCAAAAAAAGCTGTCACCCTACGACCAGGGACTCATTGAGGAAATCGCCCAAACTTTCAACATGACCCATCGCCTCTGGCAATAGAGGCCACCGCTGGCGTGGCGTGGCTGAATAACGGTATGATTTTGCCCTCCTGCCCCCCCATTCTGGGGAAGAATCGCTCTCTGAAGTCCCCCAGAATTGGGGGATTTAGGGGGCTAGCAGAATCTATCGGCTGAACCGATTCATTCCTGGATTCAGCAACGCCCTGGCGTTAGCCCAGGGCTTCCAGGAGTTGCTGCTTCGCGATCGCCAGCGCCTCTGGCAGTTTCGCGGCATCGCGGCCACCCGCTTGAGCCAGGTTAGGACGACCGCCACCGCCGCCGCCACAGAGCTTCGCGATCGCCCCGATAAATTTCCCCGCCTGCAACTTTTGCTCCACCACTTGGGGACTGAACGCCGCTACCAGGCTTACCTTGCCTACCTCCGGCACGGAACCGAGGACCACCGCCCCTTCGCCCAGCTTTTGCTGTAGCCGTTCCGCAGCGGTTTTCAGCGCGTCGGGCGCGACACCGGGCATTTCCGCCACGAGCACTTTCACCTCGCCAACGGTTTCTGCCGCATCCACCAACTGATCAGACTTCACCACCGCCAGTTCCGACTTGAGGGCATCCAGTTCTTTTTGGGCAGCTTTCAGCTCAGTTTGCAGGCTGGTGATGCGATCGGGCACCTCTTCCGGCTTCACCTTAAAGCGTTCAGAGAGATCGCGTACCACCGCGTCGCGCACGTTCAAGTAGTCGAGTACCGCTGGCCCCGCCACCGCCTCAATCCGGCGAATGCCGGACGCGACACCGGTTTCTGAGATGATTTTGAACAGGCCGATTTCCGCTGTGTTGCTGACGTGGGTGCCGCCGCACAGTTCCATCGACACTCCAGGGAAGTCGATGACGCGCACTTCTGCACCGTACTTCTCGCCAAACATGGCGATCGCCCCTCGACTCTTGGCCTCATCAATGGGCATCACTTCCACAATTGCCGTGTGAGCTTCCGCAATCCAGGTGTTGACCTGCTCTTCGACCTGCTGCACCTCTGCGGGCGTGAGCGATCGCGGACAGTTAAAGTCAAACCGCAACCGATCAAAGGCCACCAGCGACCCCGCCTGGGAAATAGTGTCATCCACAATTTTTTTCAACGCGGCTTGCAGCAGGTGGGTCGCGGTGTGGTTCGCCATTGCGCGACGACGGCAGGACCGATCAATCTGCGCCGTGACGCGATCGCCCACCTGCACGGTGCCCCGCTCAACCCGACCCCGGTGGAGGAAAAAGTGGCCTTCCTTCTGCACATCCTCAACCCGAATGACGACGTTGTCGCCAGAAAGGTAGCCGCGATCGCCAATTTGTCCCCCCGACTCGGCATAAAACGGCGTCTGATCCATCACGATCTGCACGGGAGTCCCGGCCTCAGCCGCATCCTTTGACACACCCTCTACCAAAATCGCTGCCACTTGGCTGGTGCTCACCGGGTCGGTGTAACCCAAAAAGGCGGTTGAACCCAGCGTTTGGGCCAGGGCATCCAGGCTGCCTTGAGCCGTCAAATCAATGGTTTCGTGGGCATCTTTCGAACGCTGGCGCTGCTGCGCCATCTCCGCTTCAAAGCCCTTGGCGTCCACCGTGAGGCCCTGCTCCTCAGCGATCTCCTGGGTCAGCTCCAGCGGAAAGCCATAGGTGTCATACAGCACAAAGGCATCCGCACCAGAGATTTGCTTGGGGGCGCGTTCCAGAATGTCCGCCAGCAGCTTCTCGCCCCGCTCCAGGGTTTCCAAAAAGCGCGCCTCTTCCCGCTCTAGCTCCCCTTTGATTGCCGCTTCCCGTTCGCGCACGTTGGGGTACACCGATTCTGAGAGGGCGATCGCCGCCTCTGCTACTGGATTGACGAAAGCCCCCTCGATGCCAATCAGCCGACCGTGACGTACGACTCGGCGAATCAATCGCCGCAAAATATAGCCCCGCCCCACATTCGAGGCGGCGATGCCGTCGGCAATCATGTGCACGACTGCCCGCACATGGTCGCCAATCACCTTGAGTGACACCTTCGTCTGCTCATCACATTGGGCGTAGTCCAGCCCCGCAATTTTCGCCGCCGTTTCGATAATGGGGAAAATCAGGTCGGTCTCATAGTTATTGGGCTTCTGTTGGAGGATCTGGGCCATCCGCTCCAGGCCCAAGCCAGTGTCAATGTTCTGGTTTTGCAGCGGCGTCAGGTGGCCCTCGGCATCCCGGTTGTACTGCATAAACACCAGATTGTAGAACTCGATGAAGCGCGAGTCGTCTTCCAGGTCAATCTGGTCGTCGCCCAACTCCGGATGAAAGTCGTAGTAAATTTCCGAGCAGGGGCCACAGGGACCCGTCGGGCCAGAGGTCCAAAAGTTGTCTTCCTCATCCATGCGAAGAATGCGGTGGGGCGGCACGCCAATCTGGTCGCGCCAGATCGCAAACGCCTCGTCGTCTTCTCGAAAGACGCTCACCACTAACCGTTCGGGCGACAGCTTAAAGACTTTGGTGGAGAGTTCCCAGGCCCAGGCGATCGCTTGTTCTTTGAAATAGTCGCCAAAGCTGAAGTTGCCCAGCATTTCAAAAAACGTATGGTGGCGGGCGGTGCGCCCCACGTTCTCGATGTCATTGGTGCGAATGCACTTTTGCGAAGTCGTGGCGCGATCGACCGCTGCCTGCCGCTGCCCTAAAAAGATCGGTTTAAATTGCAGCATCCCCGCGATGGTCAGCAACACGGTGGGGTCTTCGGGCACCAGAGAAGCACTGGGCAGAATGGTGTGACCTCGCTGAGCATAAAAGTCCAGAAAGGTTTTCCGAATGTCGGCTCCCTTGGTAATGACGGATTGAGATTGAGAAGTAGGCATAGGACGACAAGCAATTCCAGCGCAAGCAGATTTGACAACTATTATTTATTTCTATTGTGAGGGATGTTAGCCCATCTCGTGGGTAAAGCGAAAACAAACTCGGATAACTTAGCTAAATACTGAGCCTAAAGGTCAACATCACGCCCCTGTTAAGCTGCCCCTCGCCACCCCGCAAATTCCCGTTACGGCGGTAGCCTCAACGCCCTGCCGGAGTCTCATCAAACTAATATGAGCAACCAGAAATCTCAATCTTTGACTGGCTTGTCTAAGCCGGAGAGGTCGGCAACTGTCGGTAAATTAGTCAGATTATCCGGGAATCCTATATACCAAGTTGAATACATAAGTACACTGCTGAAAGATGTAAAAGACCGTTCAGAGCGCCCCCAAATCTCTCCCTCTGTACCAGGGTCAATTCAGCAGTGATGTTGCTGAACAGAGTTCCTCGAAACCTAGCTCCCATTGGTTTCCTGCTGATCTCCCTGCCCTCGTGCGTCCGCATTTACAGTTGTGACCAGTCTGACGAAAAGAAGATAGAACCGAAGATTTCGGCTCCCCTATACTGATCTTCGTCTGCTGCATCACGGTTTTGTTCATCCGCACAGGCCTATTTCTTTCCCTGTAATGAATGCATCGGTTTTAATCGTTGGAGATTCTGAGTTCTCTGAATGTCTCTGTGAGCAAGTCCGGGGGCTATCAGTCATGACATCTTGGCAGGTGCCGGATGCCGACGCTGCGACCACATTGCTGGCCTCTGAGACTCCTGACATCGTTCTGCTACAAGCCACCCATCCCAATAATTGGGAACTTTGCCAATCGCTTAAACAACAGCGCCATCTCATGTGGTGCTATTGCATCTTGCTAGACGAGCGCATCTGCCCGGAGGAGCATACGTCATCGGAGGCACTGTTGCGGCAGACCGGGCTCACCACCGCCGCCCTAGAAGCCGGAGCGGATGCTTACGTGTGGGTGCCGAAATCCGCTGAGGACACCCCAGCCGCCTCCTACAAGAACCTCAACCGCTTGCTGCAGGCCCATATTAGAACTGCATTTCGCCGCAATCAGGCTTATCGGGAGTTGTCGCAGGCGAATGATTTACTGTCGGCGATCGCCCTGGTAGATCCCCTCACCCAGTTGGGCAACCGTCGCGCCTTTGACTGGGAACTGCCGCGTCAGATTCAAGTCACCCGCGAGCAAAATCATCCCCTCAGTTTATTGGTCCTCGACATCGACTTCTTTAAGCAGGTGAATGACGACCACGGCCATCTCGTCGGCGATCAGGTGCTTCGTATGTTTGCCGATCGCCTCCGCCATCACATGCGCTTTTATGAGACCCCCTTTCGCTATGGCGGCGAAGAATTTGTCGTATTGCTGCAAAATACCTCGGCCCAGGAAACGGAAAACTTGGCAGAGCGGTTGCGCCGGCTGATTCACGACACGCCTTTTGTCATCAGCCAAACGCTGGATTTGCCCCTCACGGTCAGCATTGGTGCCGCTACCCTCGCGAGCAGTGACGATGCCAAAGGTCAGGACCTGATTCGCCGGGCTGACGACAATCTCTTGCGGGCCAAAAGGACGGGGCGCAATCGGGTGGTGACGGGGTAGGAGTGGGGGAGTGAGGGAGTGAGGGAGTGAGGGAGTGAGGGAGTGAGGGAGTGAGGGAGTGAGGGAGTGAGGGAGTGAGGGAGTGAGGGAGTCGGGGGGTGATGGAGTGGGGCGTGAATGGGTGGCGGTGTGGCTAGGGAATGAAGAGTAAATCAGGTTGGATAGCCGTCTCGGCTGTCCCAAGACCGATGGGGCGTGGGTGGGAGGCATCAGGGGCGATCGCGGAAAGGAATGATGCTGTCATCCGCGATCGCGTAGGCTACTGTCTCCCGGCCCATTGTCACGGTGTAGCCCCCGGTGAAATCGCCAAACGCCGGTAAGGTTAACCGATTGAGCTGAGCTTCCCAGTAAAAGCAGGGGAGCCGCAGGCGATCGCCCTTGCCCCCCAACTGCACGCAGGGATGGACATGACCACAGATATTCAAGCCGGGCATCGCGTCGCTCACCGGCAGGGGTTCGTGGCTCAGGATGATGGCGTCTAGGTCGATCGGGGTGGTGTAGCAGGTCAGCGAAAACTGCGAGAGGTCGTCGGCTAGGCCGCGATCGTGGTTGCCCAAAATCAGATGCGCCTCCAGCTGCGTGGCCGCCAAAAATTTCAGCCAGCCATCAATCACCTCATCCACCATGCCCGCCCGCGCATGAAACAAATCGCCCAAAATGAACAGTCGCTGGGCCTGGGTACGGGCCTGAGCTTGCTGTAACCGCTGTAGGGTAGCCTGGTTCACCTGACTGGGAATCGGGATGCCAAAGTGCTGAAAGGTTTCAGACTTGCCCAGATGAACATCTGAAACGAGCAAGGCAGCGTGTTGGGGCAGGTAGACGGCTTTTTCGGGGAGCAGTGTCAGCGGGTGATTGTGCAGGACTAAGGTTTCCATGGCGATCGCGCTTCGTCGTTCTTCACTGTGCCATAGGCGGTTGGAGTTTGGGGGGGGATGGGGTGATGGGGTGATGCGGTGATGGGGTGATGGGGAGATGGATGGGGACGAGTGTAGGGTGTCCTTGTATCTTTGGGAAAAGATGCGATCGCTGAGTAGCTCAATTGTATGAATCCGCAAACTATTCCCGTTCTGAGCCTGCAAGATTTTGGGCAGGGTACACCGGCTGAACAAAGGGCCTTTGTGGACGATGTGGGGCAAGCGTTGGCCGCGATCGGCTTTTTTGCCCTCACTGACCACGGCATTGACGCGGACCTGGTGCAGTCGGCCTATGCCGCCGCTGCAGCGGTCTTCACACTGCCCAACGCGGTTAAACGCCAGTATGAAGACCGATCGCTGAACGGTCAGCGGGGGTTCACTGCTTTTGGGCGCGAACATGCCAAAGATTCGCTCCATCCTGACCTTAAGGAATTTTGGCATATCGGCCCCGAGGCCACGCCGCCGCGAAATCTCTGGCCCACAGAAGTGCCCGCCTTTCAAACGGCGATGCTGGCGCTGTTTGCCCAACTCGATCGCTGCGCGCGATCGCTGCTGGAAGCCTGTGCGCTATATCTCGACTTGCCCCGCGAGTTTCTGGCGCAAACGACAGTGAACAGCCCCACGCTGCTGCGGGTGTTGCACTATCCGCCCGTGCCTCCGGATCGGCCAGCGGCCCAAATGCGGGCAGCCGCCCACGAAGATATCAATTTGATCACCCTCTTGTGTGAAGCCACCGCGCCCGGTCTGGAACTGTGGCAAACCGATGGCACCTGGCTGCCGATCGCGGCGATTCCCGGCCAGATCATTGTCGATACGGGGGATATGCTGCAAAACCTGACCAACGGCCTGTTCAAAAGCACGACCCATCGAGTGACCAACCCTTCGAACGATCGCGATCGGCGGTTTTCGGTACCTTTTTTTGTCCATCCCCGTCCCGAAGTGGACTTGTCGCCCCTGCCCAGCTGTGTCAAGCGCACCGGGGGCGAGGAGCGCTATCCCCGGTTGACCGCAGAGGCGTACCTGAGGCAGCGGCTCGCCGAAATTGGTCTGGCTTAACGCCGCTCATGCTGCTAGATCGATCTCCAGTCATAGATGTTTACTTAACAAACGGTGAAACGCTCTCACTGACTCAAAAATCGCTCTTAGAATGGGGGCGACATGGCGGTTAAGCGCCTCAATCGCTCAGCCGCTAAACAGCGCGCCCCTTTTCTGGCTCAACTTTGATGATGTCTACTGACTCCACGACACTGACGGCTCACCAGTTGCTCCAAGGGATATGCTGGCCCCAAGACGGGGAGGTGTCAGCGATCGCCCCCGCCCTGCCCCCAGCGGTGCAAACCAAAATCGACGCCCTGGGGCACGTTTTACAAACGTTACGAGCCGCTGACAGTGGCTGGCCTGTCGATCAACCGCAAACGCCCGAGACCCTGTTGCCCTACGTCACCGACGAAGTGGAGGAACTCCTCGAAGCGCTCCATGCCGCCGCGCCAGTCGCTGTTGAGCCTGCGCCCCCAGTCCCTACCCCTCAACCAATTGCGGACTTGAGTACGACGTGGTTGTGGGCGATCGCCGCCAGCCTACCCACGGCCATGCAACTCCTCGAAGGGGTCGCCGCGAGCAGCCGGGATCAGCCCGCAGCTTACGGCGTGCGCTTGGTGCCCCTACTCAAGCTGCAGCAGGCGGGCTCCGACTA
>Ga0081535_100366_pt1 | contig 35402 bp, 30 predicted proteins | sample HotLakmasection3_FD_71020 | JGI IMG/M metagenome (GOLD analysis project Ga0081535, IMG submission 71020) | Hypersaline microbial mat communities from Hot Lake, Washington, USA - Section #3 (SPADES assembly) (version 2) | ecosystem: Environmental > Aquatic > Non-marine Saline and Alkaline >... | reverse complement strand
AGGAGCGCGAGGCGGCCCAGCCCGCGCTCGTCGCGGCGCACGAGTCGGGCGCCGCCGAGCGACTGGCCCGCTGGCGCGACACGCTCGAATCGCGGGATCGCGAGCCCGCCGAGGCGCGTCGTCTCGCCGCCGCGGCGCTCGATCGCGCCGCGCGCGGTCTCGCGAGCGCCGCCGATCAGGATCTGAGCGTGATCGAGCATCTTCACGACGTGCGCAAGCGGGCCAAGGCGCTGCGCTACACGCTCGAACTCCTCGCCGGGTCGCTCCCCGACGAGCCGCGGCGGGCCCTGCTCGCCGATCTGCGCGATCTTCAGGATTCGCTCGGCGCGCTCAACGATCAGGCGTCGATCATCGATCGCCTCCGGCGATACCGGCGCGAGCTCGAGCGCGGCATCCATCACGACGAGGCCGCCGAGCGCGGCCTCGCCTCGCTGCTGGACCGCTTCGGCGCCGACCTCGAACGGCTCGCCGGCTCGGCGGCCGAGGCCTGGGGCGGGGAGGACGCGCACGAGGCGATCGAGCGGGCGCTCGCGCTCGCGGCGGAGGCGGACCCGGCGCCGCGGGCCGATTCGCCCGTCGCCTCCGAGCCCGCGCCGCCCCCGCCCGCGATGGACCCCGCGGGCGCGCTGCGCGCGCGGCCCGCGAGCGACCCGTCCCGGATCGCGGCGATCGACGTCGGCACGAACTCGATCCGCCTGATCATCGCCGAGCTGCTCGAGGACGGCTCCTACCGCGTGCTCGACGACGAGAAGGAGATCACGCGGCTCGGGGCGGGGCTCGCGCAGACCGGGCGGATGAGCGACGAGGCGATCGCGCGGTCGGTCGCCGCGGTCAAGCGGATGCGGGACATCGCGGCGGGCTACGGCGTGTCGGCGCTCCGCGCCGTGGGCACCGCCGTCGCGCGCGACGCCGAGAACGCCTCCGACCTCCGGCGGGCGATGCTCGAGCAGGCGGGCGTGGACATCGAGATCATCTCCGCCGAGCGGGAGGCGCAGCTGGCGTTCCGCTCGGTCGAGGCGGCCTTTGACATCCAGGACCTCGGGGTGGCGATCATCGACATCGGCGGCGGCTCGACCGAGGTGGTGCTCTCCTCGCGGGGTCTGGTCGAGACGGTGTACGCGATCCCGATGGGCGCGGTGCGCCTGACGGAGCGGTTCGGCGGACCCGACGCGTCATGCGGATCGCGTTACGACGAGATGCGCGCGTTCATCCGCGGGGAACTCAAGCGGATCATCGGGAGGCCGCCCTTTACGCCGCAGCTGATGATCGGGACGGGCGGGACGCTCACGACGCTCGCGGCGATGAGCCTCCACCAGGAGCGCGGGCCGCTCTGGGCGCAGGGCGACTCGGCGATGGTGCGCGGGCACGAGATGCAGCGGTCGGATCTCAAGCACCTCCTCGACCGCCTGCGCAAGATGACGGTGGCGGAGCGCGCCCGCGTCCCCGGGCTCCCGAGCGAGCGTGCGGACATCATCGTGGCGGGGCTCGCGATCGCCGAGGCGCTGATGAAGCGGCTGGGCGTCAACGACGCGCGCGTGCACGATCGCGGGATCCGCGACGGGCTCCTGCTTGAGATGGCCGAGCGTGCGGCCGGCGGCGAGGCCGCGGCGCCGGCGGACGCGATGAAGTCCGTGCTCCGCTTCGCCTCCGCGTGCAAGTACGACCACGCGCACTGCGAGCACGTGGCGGGGCTCGCGCTGCAGATCTTCGACCAGCTCCGCGACGCCGGGGCGAGGCGCGACCCGACGCCGGCGTGGGCGACGGCGCTGACGCCCGAGGCGCGCACGATCCTCGAGGCGGCGTCGGTGCTGCAGGACGTGGGGTACCACGTCAACTACACGCAGCATCACAAGCACTCGCACCACCTGATCCTCCACGCGGACCTCCAGGGCTTCTCGCCCCGCCAGACGCGACTGATCGCGAACGTCGCGCGGTATCACCGTCGGGCGACGCCCAAGATGAAGCACGAGTCGTTCGCGCGGCTGGCGCCCGCGGACCGCGAGATGGTGCGCTCGCTCTCGGCGATCCTGCGCATCGCGGGCGGGCTCGATCGGGCGCACGTGCAGCGCGTCAGCGCGGTGCGGGTGGGCGTGGACGATCACGCGGCCCGCTTCGCCGTCGAGGCGCCCGAGGATCCACACGTTGAGCTCTGGGGCGCGTCGCGCAAGAGCGAACTCTTCAAGACCGTCTTCGGGCTCCGCCCGAGCTTCGAATGGGCGCCGCCGCTTCCGGGCCAGCGTCCGGAGCAGAACTGGAATCACTCATGAGCGATTTCGAGCAGTACCTGAGCGAGGAGTTCCCGGGCAAGCTCTTCATCGTCGAGGGCATCGACGGCTCGGGCAAGAGCACGCAGCTCGACCTCCTGCGCAAGTACCTCGAGAGCGAGGGGTACACGGTGTCGTTCTCCGAGTGGAACTCCTCGCCGCTCGTTCGCGACACGACGCGGCTCGGCAAGCGCCAACGACTGCTGAGCCCGATGACCTTCTCGCTCATCCACGCGGCCGACTTCACGGACCGCCTGGAGCGCACCATCATCCCGCCGCTCCGGGCGGGCGCGGTCGTGCTCGCCGACCGCTACATCTACACGGCCTTCGCCCGGGACGCGGCGCGCGGGATCGACCGCGACTACGTCCGCCGCGTGTACCGTTTCTGCGTCAAGCCCACCGCGGCGTTCTACTTCCGCGTGCCGCTGCGCGAGGCGCTCAACCGCATCCTGACGGGCCGGCCCGAGCTCAAGTGGTACGAGGCGGGGATGGACCTCGGGCTCTCGGAGGACCCCTACAAGAGCTTCGAGCTCTTCCAGGGGCGGATCCTCAACGAGTACGAGCGGATGGTCGAGGAGTTCGGGCTGACGGTGATCGACGCGACGCTCCCGATCGCCGAGCAGCAGGCGCAGGTGCGGAAGATCGTGCAGCCGTCGCTCGACGGCGTGCTGCGCCGGCCGCGCGCCGAGCTCGCGGACCTCTTCGAGAGCGAGCGGCTCGTCGGGCGCTACATCGACCCGCGGCTCGTGCGAGCCGACGCCGAGCGGGCGGACTAGCGCGCGACCGCCCTCGTGCGCTCCACGAGGTTCTTCGCGACGCCCTCGACAAGCGACTTCGTCTGCGCGTCCTTGAGGTCGCCCGAGTCGTCGAACGCCTCGCTTGCGGCGGCGAGGGAATAGGTCCTGGCGAGCACGTTCACGCCGATCCCGCTCAGGATGCGCTGCACCTCCGGCAGCGCGCGGATGCCGCCGAGGCGACCGGGCGAGGCCGAGAGCAGGGCGCACGTCTTGCCCGTGAAGCACTCGAGCGGCGCCTCCCCCTCGACGGGTCGCGAGGCCCAGTCGATCACGTTCTTGAGGAGGCCGGAGATCGAGGCGTTGTACTCGGGGCTCGCGATGAGGAAGGCGTCGCTCGCCTTCATGAGCTCGCGGAACGTCCTGGCGGCCTCGGGCAGGCCGTGGGCCTTCTCGTCGTCCTCGTTGAAGATGGGCATCGGGTAGTCGCGCAGGTCGACGTAGGTGACGCTGGCGCCCGCGGCCTCGGCGGCTCTCGCGGCCACCTGGACGAGCTGCTTGTTGTAGGACCCCTCGCGCGCGCTGCCCGCGAAGGCGAGAACTTTGGGCGATCCGGCCATGCGTCCGACTCCAGAGGAACAGGTCTGTCGATAGTCCGTGGGCCAGAACGTAGCGGCCCGAGCGCCGCCCCGCGACCACCACCGAGGCCGCGACGCCATGCCCGAGAACCACCACGTCCAGCCCGCTCCTGTTCGCCCGGCTCCCCCGCGCTGGATGCGGCGCTGGCTCATCGCGGCGGGAATCTACAACCTGCTCTGGGGCGCTCTGGTGATCGCCTTCCCGCTGGCGATCTTCGAGTTCGCGGGCATGGAGCCGCCGCGGTACCCGATGATCTGGCAGTGCGTCGGGATGATCGTGGGCGTCTACGGCGTCGGATACCTCGCGGCCTCGACCGACCCGCTCCGCCACTGGCCCATCGTGCTCGTGGGGTTTCTGGGCAAGGTCTTCGGGCCCCTCGGTTTCGTCGCCGCCGCCGCCCGGGGCGACCTGCCCTGGGCGTGGGGCGCGACGATCCTGACCAACGATGTGATCTGGTGGATCCCGTTTGCGCTGATGCTGCACGCGGCGTATCGCAGCCTCGGCGGGCGGTACGCGGAGGACGACGCGGCGGGCGCCGCGCCGCTCGGCGAGGCGCTCGCGCGAGCGCGGACGCACGACGGGCGGAGCGTGCTCGAGGTGACGCGGTCCGCGCCGACGCTCGTGGTCTTCCTTCGCCACGCCGGCTGCATCTTCTGCTCGGAGACCGCGGCGGCGATCGCCAGGCAGCTCGAGTCGAGCGGTCGCGCGGAGACGCCGGTGGTCGCGGTGCACATGGGCGAGTCCGACGACTCGATCCGCGCGATGCTCGAGCGGCGGGGACTCGGGAGGGCGCTTCGCGTGAGCGACCCGGAGGGCGAGCTGTACCGCGCGGTGGAGCTTCGTCGGGGTTCACTCGCGCAGCTCTTCGGGTGGCGCGTGTGGCTCGCGGGGTGGCGGGCGTACCTCAAGGGGCACCGCGTCGGCGCGTTGCAGGGCGACGGGCTTCGGATGCCGGGGCTGTTCCTGATCTCGGGTGAGACCATCCTCTCGGCGCAGCGTCCGTCGCACGCCGGGGGCGAGCTGGACGCCGGGGCGGCGCTCTGCGAGCTCCCGGCATGAGCGAGGAGCTGCTCCGGCTGATCCACCTGGCCGCCACGGCGTTCATGACCGGCCTGATCTGGTTCGTGCAGGTGGTGCACTACCCGCTCTTTAAGAGCGTGGGGCCCGAGGGCTTCACGGAGTACGAGCGGCGGCACGCGCGCCGGACGACGTTTGTCGTGGGACCGGCGATGCTCCTCGAGGCGGCGTGCGCGGGACTCCTCCTCCTGCACGCGATGACGCACGAGGAACTCGACGCGTTCCTGCCCGCCCTGGGCGCGGGGCTGCTCGCGGTGATCTGGTTCTCAACCGCGTTCGTGCAGGTGCCGTGCCACCGGACGCTCGAGCGCGGGCTCGACGCGGCCGCGGCGGGCCGGCTCGTGCGCACGAACTGGGCGCGGACGGCGGCGTGGTCGGCGCGGCTTGTCGTGGCGGTCGCGATCGTGCTGGAGACCTGACGGACGCCGAACGGATTAACTCTGTATCTCTCTGTCCGTCATGGACTTGCGTCGTTACCATCGGCGGCTTCGGCCGGATGAGTCTCCCGGCCGTCCTTCTCGGACCCTCCGCAAGGACCGCCCATGTTCTGTTCTTCCGCGCGCGGCGCCGTCGTCGCCACGTTCGTGATCGCTTCCGTCGCTGGGGCGGGCGCCGATCCCTACGCCCCTCCCGCGGGCTCCTACGGCTCGGCGACGGGCCTGACCGGGGCCGCGCTCAAGGGCGAGCTGCACGACCTCATGCGCCTCGGGCACATCCAGCGGACCTACGGGGAGTTCCGTCAATCGGCCGCCCTGCACGACCGCGACCCGGACAACGGCGGGAACATCATCCTGACCTACGACCGGCGGTCGATCCCCGGCGCGTGGACAGCGGGCGCGACGTGGAACCGCGAGCACGTGTGGCCCCAGTCGCTCCAGCCCGGCGACGCGTCGAACTCGTCCCGGGGGAACCTCGGCGATCCTCATGCGCTCCGCCCGGCCACGCCCTCGGTCAACGGCTCGCGCGGGAACAAGCCGTTTGGCTTCGGGGACACGATCGGGGCTCACCGATCCCTGGGGATCTACTACTTCGTCGGCGAGTCGGACCGCGGCGACATCGCTCGCTCGCTCTTTTACTCCGACACGCGGTGGGGGCCGCAGCTTGGGATCTCCCTCGTCCACGGCGCGCCCTCGGGGAACCAGATGGGCGATCTCGGATCGCTGCTCGAGTGGCACTACCTTGACGCGCCGGATGAGTTCGAGCGTCGTCGCAACCACGTGATCGCGACGCAAAGCGAGAACCCGAGCTACTACACGAACAACCGAAACGCGTTCGTTGACCGTCCCGAGTTCGTCTGGTCGGTCTACGTGGACAACGCCAACGACGCGCGGCTCTTCGTCGGGCCGGAGCCGGACGCGGACGGCGCGTCGGTGGACCTCCGCGACGCGGGCGAGGTGTTCGTCGGCGCCCCGGCCCCGGCGCCCGTCGAGTTCACGCTCACCCGCGACGGCGACGACGGGGTGTACTACGAGATCATCCCGATGGCGGGCGCCGAGACGCCCGACGCCGGCCGCGGCGCCTTCACCATCGGCGGCTCCGATCTCAGAACGTTCTCCGTCGGTTTTCCGGCGGGCGTCACCGACGTCTCGGGCGTGAAGGCGGCGGACGTGCTCATCGACAACCTCGACGTGACGACGGGCGGCGGCGCGGGCCGCGGCGCGCAGGACGCCGAGGATCTCGCCACGGTCGTGCTCACGGTGTTCGACCGGGCCAACGCCTCCTTCGAGTTCGAGCTCGACGTGAACGCGATCTCGGTTGATCTTGGCGAGGTCGAGCGATTCTCGGGGCCGGTCTTCGCCGAGCGGTTCCTCTACAACCTCTCGGGCGGGGACCTGACGGCCCCGCTCGAGGTCGAACTCGCGTCGGTCGAGGGGGACGCGTCGCGGTTCGAGACGGACCTTGCGACGGCGAGCGGTCTGACGCCCGCCGACGAGCTCCCGATCATCCTGACGCTTCGCGACGACGTGGCCGGCGAGTTCACCGCGACGCTGACCTACGCGACGTTCGACGATCGGACGATCCCGGGCGCGGCCGAGGGCGAGTCGCTCGAGATCACGCTCGCGGGGCGGGTCGTGCTCGAGCCGTGCTACGCGGATCTGACCGACGACGGCGGGGTGGACGCGGGCGACCTCGCGGCCATGGTCGCGTCCTGGGGCCAGCCCGGACGGGCGGACTTCGACGGCTCGGGCGGCGTGGACGCGGCGGACCTCGCGGCGATGGTGGCCTCCTGGGGCCCCTGCCCCGACTGAGGCCGGCGGTCGCGTAAGATGCCGAAGACCGCGGGGCGGTAGCTCAATTGGGAGAGCACTGGCTTTGCAAGCCAGGGGTTGCCGGTTCGATCCCGGTCCGCTCCACTTTGTCAGAAGCGTTCGCCTGAACTCCCGGCTGGCGTGGTCGCGTTGCGATCACGCGGGCGGCGGGACGTTCGAGGCGCGCGTGAGCCTGGGGAGCGTGGCCGCCCGCGGGTGTTCGCGGCCTCGTCCGTCGCGGCTTTGTGAAGCGGACGAGCGAGGGCTGCGCTTCAGCCGCCGCCGGGCTCGAGGACGTCGACCTGTTCCGGGTCGATCAGGCGAACCCGGATGGTGCGATCGCGGCGGGTGTCGCCGAGGACGCCCACGACGGCCCCGACCTTCGCGTTCAGGTCGAGTTCGTCGTCGGGGAGGATGTAGGCGATGGTGCGGCCGCCGGGGCCGTCGAGGCTCTGGAGGCGGTACATGAGCGGGAGTCGGCGTCCGTCGTAGAGCGAGCTGGCCATAAGGCGGCCGACGACGGTGTACGTGGGGCGGGAGCGCCAGTCGCCGACGAGGCGCTCGACGGCGCGGCGTTCCTGATCGGCTCGGTCGGCGGCGCTCGTCACGGCGCGCAGGTCCCGCTGGAGGTCGCGGCGGATCTCCAGAAGCTCCCTCTGGGCCTCGAGCCTCGAGCGGACGCGCTCGCTCTCCTCGACCTCGATCGCCCGCGCGAACTCCTCGATCAGGGGCGTGAGCTCGGCGTCCTCGACCGGTTCGGCGATGACGGCGGCGTACGCCCGGGCGAGCTGATCGGCCGTCGCCACCCCGCGCTCGACCTCGCCGTCGGGGTCGCTCCCCGCGTCGTCGTCGTCAGCCGGGGTCTGGTCGTTGTCGGGCGGGGTCGGCGCTTCGTCCGAGGGGGCGTCGGTGTCGGCGGCGTCGGTCTCGGCGGCGGGGGTCGACTCGCCTTCCGGCTCCGATTCGGGATCGGGGGCCGCCGAAGACGGCGCGGTCTCGGCGCCATCGGGGTCGGAGGGCGATTGCTCCGGCGTCTGCGGCTGAGTCGCGGTCGTCTCGGTCCGGACCCGCTCCACGGCGGACGCGGAGACGTAGCCGCGGGCGTCGTCGTGCGGCTCGACGAGGACGAAGAAGGGCTCGCCCTCGCTCTGGAGGACCTCGATCACGTCGAACTCGGTCCCGGGCGGGAAGGGCTCGCCCGTCATCTTGAGCCAGCTTCCCTCGATGGGGCTCTGGCGGTTGCGGTGGATGGCGCGGGCGGGTCGTGTGACGCGGGCGACGCCGGCGTCCTCGTTGATCTCGACGTCGCGGGCGCGGAGGAGGACGCCGAAGCCATGGCCGTCGGGGTAGCGGACCTGGAGCCAGTCGCCGTCGCGGGCGTCGACGGTGAGGGTGGTTCCCTCGGGGACCTGCCCGACGGAGTACCAGGCGTCGGAGCCCCATCCGGAGCGGATCTCCGCCTGCGGGTCGACGACGCGGGCCTGGTAGGGCTCGACGTCGGCCATCTGCCCGAGGGTGGCGGGCGCCGCCGCGAGCGCGGCGACCGTGATGGCCGCGGTGCGCAGGATCTCGTGCCGCATCGACTGTCCTCCAATCCATCGCCCGCCGGCGAAACGCGCCGCTCGTGCGGGAGCGATCGCGTCAGACGCCCCGGCGCGCGACGTGGCGTCAAGATACCGCCGCGGGCGTCAAACTGCTTTGACCGCCTCGCGCCCGGGAGATACCGTCCGGCCCATGCGCACAGGACTCCAGACGGTCGGGCGATGGACGATCCCGGCGGCGGCGCTCGCGCTGGTCGCGGGCGGCTGCCGGTCGCTCCCGCCGACCTCGGCGTCGGAGTCGCTCCGCCAGAGCGTGATCGAGTCGGTCCGTCGGTCGCTCGAGAGCGAGGCGACGGTCCCGCTGCGGGCCGAGCCGGAGCCCGAGCCGGCCGAGGCGCTGTCGCTGAGCGAGGAGCGGGTCGACGAGCTCCGGGACATGGCGGGCCCCGGCTCCTATTTCGGTGTGGATCCGGCGCTTGGGCCGGGGCTGCTCGGGGCGGAGACGCCGTCGACGCCGCTGACGCTCGCCGAGGCGCTGGGTCTGGCGATCGACCGGGACGCGGCGGTCCGCGCGGTTCGGCTGACGCCGCCGATCGCCCGCGCCGAGCTGATCGCGGCGGAGGCGGCCTTTGACTGGGTGCTGTTCGCGGACGTGCAGCGGTCCTTCTCTGACGCCGAGCAGCCGGTGCCGGTGGTCGGGATGACGCCCGTGGGAACGGGCCTGTCGCGATCGGACGCCTTCGAGGGCTCGGCGGGCTTCCGCAAGCTGCTCACGACCAACGGCACGCTCGAGCTCAGCGCGAATCTGGACGTGTTCAACAACGCGACGCCGGGGTTCACCCGTCTGCCCGATCCGGCGCGGACGGCCTCGCTCGACCTGGTGCTGAACCAGCCGCTGCTGCGCGGGTTCGGCGCGGAGGTCGCCCTTGCCGACGTCCGCCTGGCGGAGAACGCCCTCGACGACGCGGTGGAACTGATGCGCCAGGTCTTCTTCGACACCCTGACGGACGTGCAGGTGGCGTACTGGAATCTGCATCAGGCGAGGCAGCAGCTGCTGATCCAGGAGCGGCTGCTCGCGCGAGGGATCGAGACGCGCGAGGCGCTCCGGGGTCGCTACGGCTTCGACGTCACGGACGCGGAGCTCGCGGACGCGGCGGCGCGCGTCGAGGCGCGTCGCGGCGACCTGATCCGCGCGCAGGCGGCGGTGCGCGACGCCTCCGACCGCCTCAAGCGGCTCATCAACGACCCGGAGCGGGCGCTGCTCGAGGAGACGGTCCTGAGCGCCGTCGATGAGCCGCTGACCGTCGATCTGCGATTCGATCTGCTCGAGGCGATCGTGGGCGCGATCGCCCGGCGACCGGACGTTCGGCGGGCGCTCGTCGACGTGCGCGACGAGCTGATCCGCGAGGGCGTGGCGCGCAACGCCGTGCTTCCCCAGCTCGACCTCTTCGTGCGGCTCAGCGCGCTCGGGCTCGAGGATGAGGCGGACGACGCCTTCGAGGAGGCGCTCGAGGCCGACTTCCTCAGCTCGGCGTTCGGGCTCAGCTTCGAGTACCCGCTTGGCAATCGCGAGGCGCTGGCGAGGGAGCGGGCGGCGAGGCTGCGCACGCTTCAGTCGTCGCTCGATTACCGCGACGCGGTGCTTCGCGCGATCGAGGACGTGAAGATCTCGCTCCGGACGCTCAAGACGAACTTCCGCCTTGTGCGGCAGACCCGGCTCGCGCGGATCGCCGCCGCGGAGAACCTGCGGGCGCTCGAGGTCGAGGAGCAGACGATCCGCGGGCTGACGCCCGACTTCCTGAACCTCAAGCTCAACCGTCAGGAGGCGCTCGCGCGGGCGGAGCTCGACGAGGCGAGGGCGCGGGCGGATTACGCTCGCGCGGTCGCGGAGACGGCGCGGTCGCTCGGGCTCACGCTCGAGCAGTCGGGCGTGGAGATCGATCCGGCCGCGCTCGAGGACGCGGCGACCGACCTGCTCCGGCGCTCGCCGAGGGAGCCCCTGACCGGCGACGACGTCGCGGCCGAGTTCGGCCGCGGGCGAGGGTAAGACGCATGAATCACGCGGCGCCGAAGCCGGACCTCGGGCCCGCCCTCGCGGCGCTTCACGCGGGGCGGCCGGTGGTGATTCCGACCGACACCGTCTACGGCGTGGCGGCGGACCCGCACCAGCCCGAGGCGATCGAGGCGATCTTCCGGCTCAAGGGTCGGCCCGAGACCAACCCGCTCCCGGTGCTGGTCGCATCGATCGAGCAGGCGCGGTCGGCGAGCGCCGATTGGCCCGCCGCCGCCGCCGCGCTCGCGCGGGCGTTCTGGCCCGGAGCGCTGACGATCGTGGCGCCGAAGGCGGAATGGATCCCGGCGAACGTGGTCGCGGGCGGCGAGACGGTGGGGCTGCGGATGCCGGACCACGCGACGACGCTGGCGCTGCTCGAGGCGTTCGGCGGGCCGCTCGCGTGCACGAGCGCGAACCGGTCGGGGGAGCCGCCGGCGTCGACGCCCGACGGGATCCCGGCGGCGTGGCGAGCCTCGGGCGTGGTGATCGTCGAGACGGGGGCCTGTCCGGGCGGGGCGCCGTCGACGGTCGCTTCGATCGGCGCGGACGGCGCGGCTCGGGTGCTGCGGCCCGGGCCGATCTCGGCCGAGGACCTTGATCGCGTGATCATCTCCGCGGGCCGTTGTCAATGAGAAACGTGAAGATAGTCAAGCGGGTAGACGCTCGATTTTTGTGAAGAAAGTCTTGCGTCGGCGGGCCCCGCGGGATATTCATGTTGAAGATTCCGCGGCTGTGGGATGTTTCGAGAGCCCCCGGGCTCTCACGGGAAGAACCGTCGCCCAGCTGACAACCGATCGCTTTCCCCGAGGGTGTTGTGCCCTCGGCTTTGCAGAACTGTAGGTCTATGCCTGCAGGGGGATACATCCGCGCACGTGCGTGGAAACGTGACACGTTTCGTTCCGCAAAAGGAGAGATAGGGACATGACCAAGCTTGCCATCACCGCCATTGCCGGCCTCGCCGCTTCCACCGCCTCCGCGACCGTCTTCGGTCCCGGTTCCGGCGGCTTCATCGCTGACAACGATCCGCTCGGCACGAGCTTCACGCTCAACGTCGCCGCTTCGGGCAACATCATCACGATGAACTCGGTCGACATCGACATGGCGCACACCTGGGTCGGCGACCTCGTCGTCACCCTCACCCACGAGAACTCGGGCACCACGGTGACCCTGCTGGATCGCCCGGGCTCTAACACGCCCACCGAGGTCGGCAACGGCTCCGACATGGACGGCGTCTTCTCCTTCGCCGACGGCGGCGCCAACAGCTGGGCGCCCTTCGAGGTTCCCGGCGCCGGCACCGTCGTGCCCGCCGGCGAGTACGAGCTCAACAACACCGACGGCACCTCGCTCTCGGACTTCGTTGGCCTCAACATCAACGGTGACTGGACCCTCACGATCTCCGACAACGCCGCGTTCGACACCGGCTCGGTCCGCGAGTGGTTCATCGACGCCGTCATCCCGGCTCCGGGCGCCGTGGCGCTCTTCGGCCTGGGCGGCCTCGCTGCGGCCCGTCGTCGCCGCTAATCCCGTCGATCCGATGATCGACGACTCCTGATGTTTCAAGGGGCCCCGGTCCGGAAGGAGCGGGGCCCTCTTTTTTTCGGTCGCTCGGCGAAACGTCGCCGCGGCCGGCGGGTCGCGAGAAATCGCTGGCCGGGCGCCGCGGCGACCTTACACTTCAGCGTCAGTGACTCCGAAACAGGGCGGCGATCGAAAATTCGGCGCTGGCATCGAGGGGGGAGACCGATGGTGAAGTCTGCGGCAGAGCACTACGACGTTCTGATCCTCGGGGGCGGGCCGGGCGGCTCGACCTGCGGCGCCCTTCTCAGGAAATACGCCCCGGACCTGCGGGTGCTCATCGTTGAGAAAGAGAAGTTCCCGCGCGAGCACGTTGGCGAGAGCCAGCTCCCGCCCATCAGCGCGATCTTGAATGAGATGGGGTGCTGGGAGAAGGTCGAGGCCGCGAACTTCCCGATCAAGATCGGCGCGACGTACACCTGGGGATCGACCACCGAGCCGTGGGACTTTGAGTTTCTCGACCTCGACGCCATCGAGCCCGACGCTCAGCGTCCGGGTCGGTTCGAGGGCTGGCGTCGCGACACGGCGTTCCAGGTGGACCGGGCGATCTACGACCAGATCCTGCTCGACCACGCGGAGGAGCTCGGGTGCGAGGTCCGGCAGGAGACGAGGGCCGATCGCATCGAGGTCGACGGCGATCGGATCGCGGCGGTGCATCTTTCCTCGGGCGCCGTGGTGACGGCGGATCACTACGTGGACGCGACGGGCGCGGCGGCGACGCTGCGCCGCGCGGTGGACGTTGAGGTGACGGCGCCCACGCTGCTTCGCAACGTGGCGTTCTGGAACTACTGGGACAACGCGGAGTGGGCGGAGGAGATCGGCGTCGGCGCGACGCGCGTGCACATCCGCTCGCTCCCGTACGGCTGGATCTGGTTCATCCCGCTCTCGCCGACGCGCGCGTCGATCGGCGTGGTGACGCCGGCCGATCATTACAAGTCGCAGAAGAAGAGCCCCGCGGAACTCTACGAGGAAGCGGTGAGATCGGAGAAGTTCGTCTCCGCGCTGCTCACGAACGCGACGCCCACGGACGAGGTGAAATCGACCAAGGACTGGTCGTTCGCGGTCAGTCGCACCTACGGCGAGAACTGGTTCCTCGTGGGCGAGACGGCGGGCTTTGCCGATCCGATCCTCGCGGCGGGCCTCACGCTCACGCAGACGGGCGCGAAGGAGCTGGCCTACACGATCCTGGAGCTCGAGCGAGGCGAGCTCGATCGCGACTGGCTGCTGACGCGCTACGACGAGCTGCAGCGCAACCGGGTGCGCCAGCACCACCGCTTCGCGGAGTACTGGTACACCGCCAACGGCTACTTCGATCAGATCCGCGAGCATTGCACGGAGATCGCCAAGGACGCGGGGCTGTCGCTCGATCCGGCGGAGGCGTTCCGGTGGCTGTCGACGGGCGGGTTCGGGGACGACGTGCCCGGGCAGGTTGGCATCGGCGGGCTCGACATCACGGGCGTCAAGCAGATCATGCAGCGCTTCAGCGGGAAGCAGGCCGAGTGGACGATCTCGGGCAAGAACGTCTTCAAGCTCAACCTCGCGGGCGCCGAGAGGACGACGGTCGGCAAGCTGCAGGACGGGCGGATCGTCCCGGTCCCGTCCTACACGCGCGGCGAGCGTCGCCTGACGCTCCTCGGCGTGCAGGGCGCGCTCGTGGAGATCCTCAAGAAGCACTCGCAGATCGACAAGATCATGGCGGCGCTGCGGGAGCGCGCCTCGGCCGAGTACTCCCCGCTGCACGTGGAACTGGTCGTCAAGCACGCGATGCAGACGCTCGAGGTGATGGCGAACGATCGCTGGGTGCAGTGCTCGGTGCGCAAGGGCAAGCCCACGCTCAATCTCGAGACGCCCGACGAGGGCCAGATCATCAAGACGCACCAGGACGGGAGCCTGGTCAGCCGCGGGCGTGCGTCCGCGTACCAGGGTCTCGATCCGGCGCGGGCCGAGTAGCCGCGCAAACGGAGGAGAAGCCGACATGGTCAAGGCCAGTCACGATTACGACGTCCTGATCCTCGGCGGCGGCCCCGCCGGCTCGACCCTCGGGTCGCTCATCAAGAAGCACCGCCCGAAGCTGTCGGTGCTGATCGTCGAGAAGGAGAAGTTCCCGCGCGATCACGTGGGCGAGAGCCAGCTCCCCGGCGTCAGCGCGGTGCTCCACGAGATGGGGTGCTGGGAGAAGGTCGAGGCCGCGAACTTCCCGGTCAAGATCGGCGCCTCCTACACGTGGGGCAAGACGACGACCCCCTGGGACTTTGAGTTCGTCCCGCTCGACCGCGTCCCGGAGAACGTGCAGCGTCCGGGCGAGTACGACGGGTATCGCCTGCAGACGGCGTTTCAGGTCGACCGGGCGGTGTACGACAAGATCCTGCTCGATCACGCGCGGGAGCTGGGCTGCGAGGTGCGCGAGGAGACGCGCGCCGACCGCATCAACCGCGAGGGCGATCGGGTCGCCTCGATCACGCTCTCGGGCGGTCAGGACGTGACGGCGCGGTGGTACGTCGACGCGACGGGCGCGGCGGCGACCCTGCGCCGACAGATGGAGGTGAAGGTTCACGCGCCCACGCTGCTCCAGAACGTCGCGTTCTACGACTACTGGAACTGCGAGCGCTGGGCCGAGGAGACGAACCTCGGCGCGACGCGCGTGCACGTGCGATCGCTCCCCTACGGCTGGATCTGGTTCATCCCGCTCTCGGCGACGCGCACGAGCATCGGTCTCGTGACGCCCGCCAAGCACTACAAATCGACGGGGCTCTCGCCGACCGAGCTCTACCACAAGGCGCTCCGCGAGGAGCCGTACGTGTCGGCGCTCATCGAGGGCGCCGCGCACGAGAACGAGAAGGTGGAGACGACCACCGACTGGTCCTTCGTCGTCGATCGGACCTACGGCGAGAACTGGTTCCTGGTGGGGGAGACCGCGGGCTTCGCGGACCCCATCCTCGCCGCGGGGCTCACGCTCACGCAGACGGGCGCGCGGGAGCTGGCGTACACGATCATCGAGCTGGATCTCGGGGAGCACGACGCGAGCTGGCTCGTGAAGCGCTACGACGAACTGCAACGCAACCGCGTGCGCCAGCACCACCGCTTCGCGGAATACTGGTACTCCGCCAACGGCATCTTCGAGGACATCCGCGAGAACTGCTCGGAGATCGCCAAGGACGCGGGACTCGACCTCAACCCGGACGAGGCGTTCCGCTGGCTCTCGACGGGCGGGTTCGCCGACGACAGCCCCGGGCGCGTGGGCGTGGGCGGCTTTGACATCGCCTCGCTCAAGCACACGATGCAGTGGCTCACGGGCGAGACGGCCAACTGGCAGATCTCGGGCAAGAACGTCTTCAAGCTCAACCTCAAGGGCGCGGAGAAGACGACCGTGGCGCATCTCGACGACGGACGCATCAAGGCGGTGCCGGCCTACGTCCGCGGCGAAAAGAAGCTCGCGCTCTCCGGGCTGCAGGCCTACGTGATCGAGGCCGTCCGCAAGCACTCGGCGATCGACCAGATCTTCAAGCACGTGCGGATGAGCTTCGCGGGATCGACCGGCGGTCAGGCCGTCGACAACCACATCCTGCAGGTGCTCGAGGCGCTCGCTGCGGAGCGGTGGATCCTCTGCTCGGTCAAGAAGGGCAAGCCGGTGCTGACGATCGACCCGCGGGAGAAGAGCGGCTTCATCTGCGAGCACCGGGAGGATCGCCTGAAGCGTCGGGAGGGTTCGGCGTTCCGCGCCGTCGAACTCTCGTCCGCGGCGTCCGATGAGGATCCCGCCCGCTAAGGGCCCCGTCCCGCGCGCTCCCGGCCCCCGGCGCGAGCTGACGGGACGATCACCTCGACCCGGCGCTCGCTGTCTCGGCGTCGGCGTTGATCCCGAGACGCAACCTTTCGACCCGGCCTGCCGGCACGATCGGAGAGCGCCTGGCGTCGTGAGCGGGCGGGATCAGGCGAAGTGCGCGAAGGCCTTGTTGGCCTCGGCCATGCGGATGGTCTGCTCGCGGACCTGGATCGCCTTGCCCTCGTTCTTGGCCGCGGCGTAGAGCTCGTCGGCGAGGCGCTGGGCCATGGGACGGCCCTTCTCCTTGCGGGCGGCGTCGATGATCCAGCGGAAGGCGAGCGACTGCTGGCGGCGCTTCGGGACCTGCATGGGCACCTGGTAGTTGGCGCCGCCGATGCGCTTGGAGCGAACCTCGACGTACGGCTTGACGTTCTCGAGGGCCATGTGGAAGACGTCGAGCGCCTTCTCCGGCTTGTTCGGATCCGTCTCCTTCTTCAGCTTGCCCTCGATCATGTCCATCGCGTCGTAGACGACGCGCGTGGCGGCCGTCTTGCGACCGTCGGTCATGATGCAGTTGATGAACTTCGAGAGCTTCAGGTCGCTGAAGCGGGGGTCGGGACGGAGCTGCTCTTCGGACTTGGTGATGCGACCGGCCATCGGGGATCTCCTGGCTCGTCCGGCGCCGGCGGGTCTCGCCGCGACGCCTGCTCGTTCACCCGCTCGCCGGGGCGAGGCGGATTACTTGCCGTGTTGCGAGAAAAAACACCGGACGCGAGCGCGGCCGGCGGAGTCGGTTACTTGCCGCGCTTGACGCCGTACTTGGAGCGGCCCTGCTTGCGACCGTCGACGCCGAGGGAGTCGAGGGTGCCGCGGACGATGTGGTAGCGGACGCCGGGGAGGTCGCGGACGCGGCCGCCGCGGACGAGCACGATGGAGTGCTCCTGCAGGTTGTGGCCCTCGCCGCCGATGTAGGCGGTGACTTCCTTGCCGTTGCTCAGCCGGACGCGAGCCACCTTGCGCAGCGCGGAGTTGGGCTTCTTGGGCGTGACGGTGCGCACCTGGAGGCACACGCCGCGCCGCTGCGGGCACTTGTCGAGGTCGCGCACCTTGCTCTTGGCGACCTGCACCTTGCGGGGCTTGCGAATCAGCTGATTGATCGTCGGCATGTGGTCCCCACCACTGGAAGCGGTCCAATCGCCGGCCCACCGCCGGCGAGCCGAGAAGTGTACCAGACTCGAGCCGCCCCGCAACCGCGCTCAGAAGAGGCCCGCCCTACCGAACAAACATCTTCCAGCCCAGCCACACCCCGGCGAGCCCGAGCGCGTGGCTGGCGAGCAGGTAGCCGCCGGCGCGCCACGGGCGCCCGCGCATCATCAGGTCCACCGCCTCCCACGCGTAGGTGGAGAAGGTCGTGAAGGCCCCGAGGAAGCCGACGAGGAGAGCCGCCCGCGTCGCCGGGCTCGGGCTCCAACGGGGCGCCGTCTCGGGCGTGAGCATCAGCGCGAGCAGGGAGCCGATCGCCACGCACCCGACCGCGTTGACGGTCAGCGTGCCCCAGGGCCATCCGGAGCCAAGACAGCCCGCCGCGGCCGAGATGAGGTAGCGAGCCGTCGCCCCGGCGCCCCCGCCGATCGCCACGCCCGCCAGCACGCCCGCGCTCAGGTTCACGCCCGACATGGGCGGCAGACTAATCGGTTTGCGGCGTCGCCGGCTTCTTTCGCCGCTCGAGCCACAGCGCGAGCCCGGCGATCGCCACGCAGGGGCCGGCGACGCTCGCCACGCTGATCGCGTCCCGCCCGGGGCCCGAGGGGAGCAGTCCGAAGCGGAACTCGTTGTCGATCGTCTCGAGCGAGCCGGATTCGTCCTCGAGCCCGGTCTCGGCGAAGAGGTCGCCGAAGCCGTCTTCCGATCCCGCCTCGACGGCCGCAAGATTCTCGCTCGGGTAGCGCGTCCACCCGCGGGCGCCGGTGGCGGCCCAGGCGCCGAGGGCGCCGAGGGCGAGGAGGGCGCAGAAGGTCCAGATGATGTTGCGGGTTCGCCTGGTCATGCCAAAGGGTAATCGGGCGGGCCTCGACGGGGGTTTCGCAGCGGCTACCGGTTCTTCGGCGCCTCGACGTACTCGCGGATGACCGCCGCATCATCGGGCGGCCCGCTCAAGCCGAGGTCGCGTGCGGCATCTCGCTACCCGCACCGGCCTCCTGTTCCTCACTCCACCGTCACGCTCTTCGCCAGGTTCCTCGGCTTGTCCACGTCGTGCCCGCGAAGGACGGCGGCGTGATACGCGAGGAGCTGGAGCGGGACGACCGTCAGGAGCGGCGAGAGGGCGTCAGAGACCGACGGGACGTAGAAGACGTCGTCGGAGTAGCTCTTGATGTTCTCGTCGCCCTCGGTGGCGACGGCGATCACCTTGCCGCCGCGGCTGCGGACCTGCTCGATGTTGTTGATCACCTTGTCGTACTGCGGGCCCTGGTTGGCGATCACCACGACGGGCATGCCCTCGTTGATCAGGGCGATGGGGCCGTGCTTGATCTCCGCCGCGGGCATGCCCTCGGCGTGGATGTAGCTGATCTCCTTGAGCTTCAGCGCGCCCTCGATGGCGACGGGGTAGTTGTAGCCGCGGCCGAGGAAGAGCCAGTTCTCGCGGTCGACGTGCTTCTCGACCGAGCGCTTGATGCGCTCGGAGTCCTCGAGGCAGCGCTCCATGAGGTCGGGGATGCCGGAGAGTTCCTTGATGAGGCGGGTGCAGGCCTCCTGGCTCATGTATCGCCGGCGGCCCATGAGGATGCTGAGCATGGTGAGGACCATCACCTGCCCGGTGAAGGCCTTGGTGGAGGCGACGCCGATCTCGGGGCCGACGCGGAGGTAGACGCCGGCGTCGGTGTCGCGGGCGATGGAGGAGCCGACGACGTTGACGACGCCGAGGGTGGTGGCGCCGCGGTCCTGCGCCTCGCGCATGGCGGCGAGGGTGTCGGCGGTCTCGCCCGACTGGCTCACGGCGATCGCGACGGTGCCCTCCTCGATGATCGGATTGCGGTAGCGGAACTCGCTCGCGTACTCGACCTCGGTGGGGATCTTGCTGAACTCCTCGAAGAGGTACTCGCCGATCATGGCGGCGTGGAGCGCGGTGCCCTGCCCGAGGAGGACGAGGCGCTTGGTCTTGACGAGCTCGCGCATGAGCTGGCCGACGCCGCCCAGGATGATCCGGCCGTTGGCGAGGTCGAGGCGGCCGCGCATCGTGGTGCGCAGGGCGCGGGGCTGCTCGAAGATCTCCTTCTGCATGAAGTGGGAGAAGCCGCCGAGCTCGATCTGCTCGAGCTCGAGCTCGAGCTGCTGGACCTTGGGGCTGACGGCCCTGTTGTCGATCGTGGTGGTGTGGAAGCTGTCGCGCGTGAGCTTGCAGACCTGCTCGTCCTCGAGCGCGACGGCCTGGCTCGTGTGGGCGACGATGGCGGAGGCGTCGGACGCGACGACGTACTCGCTCGAGCCCACGCCCACCATGAGAGGCGAGCCCTTGCGGGCGCAGACGAGGACGCCCGGCTCCTTCTCGCACATCACGGCGATGGCGTAGGCGCCCGTGACCTCGCGGAGCGCGCCCTGGACCGCCTTCTCGAGGTCCCCGTCGTAGAGCTCCCCGATGAGCATCGTGAGGACCTCGGTGTCCGTCTCGGTCTTGAAGAGGTGGCCCTTCTCCTCGAGGTACTTCCGGAGAGCGGCGTAGTTCTCGATGATCCCGTTGTGGACGAGGACCACGCCGTGGGCGTCGTCGGTGTGGGGGTGGGTGTTGTGCTCGGCGACCGCGCCGTGGGTGGCCCAGCGGGTGTGGGCGATGCCGAGGGCGCCCGTGAGCGGCGGCCCCGCCTCGACCTTGGCCTCGAGATCCGCGACGCGCCCGACGGAACGGACGAGGGTCAGCCCGCCGTTGAGGATCGCGATGCCCGCCGAGTCGTACCCGCGGTACTCGAGCCGCTTGAGACCCTCGAGCAGAATCGGGGCGGCCTGACGGTGTCCGATGTAGCCGACGATGCCACACATGGCGACTCTCCTTCTCGGCGCGCTCGCTCGACGCGATCTCTCGGCCCGATCTCTCGGCCCGGTCACTCGGCCCGGTCACTCGGCGTGGTACGGGGGCCGAGTCCTCCTGGATCGGCCATTGTGCAGGAGCGGGCGCCGCCTGTGTGGCGTCGGTCCGAAAACTCGCGCGGCGTCCTGCTCCCTACAGAGACCGAACGAGCGGGCGGGGCGCGTAGACTCTCGCCATGGACGGCACGAACGATCTCTGGGCGCCCCGGCGCGCGGCCGCGGCGGAGAAGGTGGCGCCGCTGGCGGTGCGCATGCGTCCGCGGACGCTCGACGACGTCGCGGGGCAGGAGCACTTCCTCGGCGAGGGCAAGCTGCTGCGGCGGATGCTGGCGGCGGGATCGCTCACGTCGCTGCTCTTCCACGGCCCGCCCGGGACGGGCAAGACGACGCTCGCGGAGGTGCTGGCCGCCGAGAGCGGGTGGGCGATGGCGCGAGAGAACGCCGCGATGGCGGGCGTCAGGCGCATCCGCGAGATCCTCAACGAGGCGAAGCGCCGCCTCGGCGAGAACGGCTCCCGCACCATCCTCTTCCTCGACGAGATCCACCGCTTCAGCCGCTCGCAGCAGGACGTGCTCCTGGGGGATGTCGAGAAGGGGATCGTCGTGCTCATCGGCGCGACGACCGAGAACCCGCTCTTCGCGGTGAACTCGGCGCTCGTGAGCCGCAGCACGCTCTTTCGATTTGAGCCGCTGAGCGTGGAGGACATCTCGAAGCTGCTGCGACGGGCCGCGAGCGACCGCGAGCGCGGGCTGGGCGAGATGAACCTGGAGGTGGACGAGGACGCGATCGGACTGCTCGCGACGCTCTGTGACGGCGACGCCCGGCGGGCGCTGACGGCGCTCGAGATCGCGGCGAAATCCACGCCGGCCGGCCGAGACGGGATCGTGCGCATTCCACGGGAGATCGCGGCGGAGAGCATCCAGCGCAAGGCGGCCGCGTACGACCCGACGGGCGACGAGCACTACGACGCGATCAGCGCGATGATCAAGAGCGTCCGCGGGTGCGACCCGGACGCGGCGGTCTACTGGATCGCCCGCATGCTCGAGAGCGGTGAGGACCCGCGCTTCATCGCCAGGCGCCTGGCGATCCTCGCGAGCGAGGACATCGGGAACGCCGACCCGCGCGGGATCATGGTCGCGGAGGCGTGCTGGAGCCTGGTCGAGCGCATCGGCCTGCCCGAGGCGCGGATCACGCTGAGCCAGTGCGCGACGTACCTGGCGCTGGCGCCGAAGTCGAACGCGGCGTACGTGGCGATCAAGGAAGCCGAGAACGATGTGCGCGAGGGGCGGACGCTGCCCGTGCCGATGGCGCTGCGGAGCAAGCACAAGCCCGAGAGCGAGGGAACGGGCGAGCAGGGGAAGGGCTACCGGTACTCGCACGACTCGGACGTTGTCACGAGCATCGGCGGCGTGACGGGGGAGGACTACCTGGGGGTGGAGAAGGCGTACTACCGGCCACGAACGATCGGCCATGAGGCGAGGATGCGGGAAGCTCTGGAGGAGGTGAAGGCGGCGCGAGAGAGAAGCGGCGGGTCATGATTGGAAAGGCGGCGGGCTCCGCTGGACGCCCGGCGTGAGCAGGACGAGAACCCCGCCGGCGATGACGATGGACGCTTGCTTCGTTCCGCCGGTTCGGCTGCCTCTTGCCCAGCCCCTCTCCCTCGGAGAGCGGCGGGCGGCGACGCGGCGGGCGGGTTCAGGTCGTAGACTCTCTTCATGACACAGACATCCGCTTCATCAGGGCGCCGGGTGAGCCCGCGCGTCTACATCCGCGAGTACCAGCCGAACACGCGCTTCTCGGGCGCGTTCTCCATCATGAACGCGCAGCTCGGCACGACGCGGGCGGGCAAGCCGTACCTGCGCGGGCTGCTCGGGGACAAGACGGGGGACCTCCCGCTGCGGATGTGGAGCGTGACGGAGGAACTGGTCGCGCGGATCGGGACCGAGGGCTTCGTGTACGCCGAGGGAGAGACGCAGCCCTTCCAGGGTCAGCTTCAGCTGATCGTTCAGCGGCTCGAGCCGCTCGACCAGCTTTCTGACGAGCAGATGCGCGACCTGCTCCCGGCGACCGAACGCGAGCCCGACGAGATGTTCGAGGAGCTGGTCGGGCTGCTCGACACGGTCGAGCAGCCGGCGATGAAGGCGCTCGTCGAGACGTACCTCGAGGACGAGATGCTCATGGCGCAGTTCAGGCAGTGCCCGGCGGCCAAGGCGCTGCACCATGCGCGGCTTGGCGGGCTGCTCGAGCACACGCTGCAGCTCGTGAAGCTGGCGGACGTCGTCTGTCCGCTCTACCCGAAGATCTCGCGCGACCTCGTCGTCGTGGGGCTCTTCCTGCACGACCTCGGCAAGACGCGGGAGCTGACGTACGAGCGCGGGTTTGGCTACACGGACCGGGGCGAGCTGATCGGGCACATCGTCGACGGGGCGATCATGCTTCACGACAAGGCGCAGCAGATGATGGCGAGCAAGGGCGTTCGTCTGCCGCAGGGGGCGCTGACGTGCCTTCAGCACATCATCCTGAGCCACCACGGGGAGCCCGAGTTCGGCGCCGCGAAGATTCCGGCGACGCCCGAGGCGATCCTGGTCTCGATGCTCGACAACCTCGACGCCAAGACGATCATCGCGCTCGAGGCGGCCCGCCCCGGCACGGCCGCCGCCCACGACCTGGGCGGAAACTTCACGGAGCGGCAGTGGGCGCTCAAGAACGTGAAGCTCTACAAGCCCGATCCGCTCGATCAGTCCTCGGAGTGAGCGGCGTCGGAAGGTCGCGGGGCCTCGGACGCCCGCGTCTCGGAACGGCGGGCCCGTCTTGACTCTGTCGGCCGGGGAGGCTCCCTATGCTTGCGGCATGGATGAGGGGGCCGAGGCCATCACGGTGAACTTCGGACGGGCGATGCCGCTCTTTCCTCTGGGCGGCGTGACGCTGCTGCCGCAGGCGGTGGCGCCCCTTCACATCTTCGAGCCGCGGTACGTGCAGATGACGACGCGGGCGCTTGATTCCGACGGTCTGATCGTGATGGCGGTGCTCGACCGCACGGGGTGGGACCCGGAGGGGCTCGGCGACCCGCCGATCAGGCCGGCGGTGTGCGTGGGGCGGATCGCGCAGCATCACCTCCTGCCGGACGGTCGGTTCAACATCCTGCTGCAGGGCGTGTGCCGGGCGCGGGTGGTGGAGCACGTTCCGGCGGACGGCGAGACGCTCTTTCGACAGGGCGTGCTTGAGCCGGCGGAGGTGGAGGTCGACGCGGACGAGGCGCTGGAAACGGCGCGCGTCGAGCTGCACGAGATGTTCACGCGCGAGCCGATGGCGGGGCTGTGCGCCGCCGAGAGCGTGGCGGGAGCGCTCGAGAGCGCCGACGCGCCGACGCAGGCGCTGCTCGAGCTGATCACGATGAGCGTGGTGAGCGACGAGGACGTGCGCTACGCGCTGCTCGAGGAAGGCCGGGCGGATGCGCGGGCGGGGATCCTGCTCGCGGAGCTGCGGCGGCTCAAGACGGTGCTGGACCGGGCGCGCCCGCAGCGGGAGCTGCATCTGGATGTGCCGCGTGGGGTGTGGTTGAACTGAGGCCGGCGCGGCGGCCCTTCCGGGGTCAGCCGCGGAGCGACCTGGCGATGGACTTTTCATGAATCGGCACGCTCGCCTCATCGAGGGCTTGCTTTGCCGCGGCGATGGCGTCGGGGTCGGCCTGCTTCCAGTCGGCCTCGGCCTGCTCGATGAGTCTGGCGAGATCGTTCTGCCTGGACCCGATCGATTCGCGCTCGGCGTCCGTCAGTTCATCCTGCACGCGGTCGATGGCTTCGGCGATCCACTTGAGGTCGAGCTTCGCGTTCGTCACGAGGTCGGCGACGCGGTGACGGGTCATGTCCTCGCGTGCGTGCTCGAAGGCTTCGGCTTCCATGCGGGCGACCTCGTCGCGGGAGAGGCCGTGGTTGGGGACGACCTGGATCTGGGCGCGCTTGCCGGAGCGGCGCTCGTGGGCGCGCACCGAGAGCACGCCCGACTCGTCGACGAGGAACTCGACCTCGACCTGCGGCACGCCCGCGGGCATGGGCGGGAGGCCGGCGAGGTGGAACTCCGCGAGCTTGCGGCAGTCGGCGGCCATCTCGCGCTCGCCCTGGTAGACCGAGAGCTTGATCGAGGTCTGGCCGTCGACGCTCGTCGAGAACATCTCGCTCGCGCGGGCCGGGACCATCTGGTTGCGCACGATGAGCTTGGCGACGCCGCCGCCGACGGTCTCGATGCCGAGCGAGAGCGGGAGGACGTCCATGAGCAGCTTGGAGCGGTCGGCGCCGGAGACGATCGACGCCTGCACGGCGGCGCCGAGCGCGACGACCTGGTCGGGGTCGAGCGCGGTGTAGGGTTCGGCGCCGATGAACTCGCGGACGCGTGCGCGCACGAGCGGGATGCGCGTCGACCCCCCCACCATGACGACGCGGTCGATGTCGGCGGGCGCGAGCTTCGCGTCGCGGAGGGCCTGCTTGCAGCGCGAGATCGTCCGTTCGACCCACGGCGCGATCATGGACTCGAACTCCAGGCGCGTGAGCGTGTGCTCGAGGACTCGGCCGGAACCGAGATCGAGACGGAGCGGCGCGGCGTCGGCTTCCGAGAGGCGGATCTTCGCGGCCTCGGCGAAGTCGCGGAGCGCCTGTCGGACGTCCGGGGCGAGGCCGGAGACGTCGCCCGGGAGGTCGGCGCCAAACTGGACGCGGGCGCGCTCGAGCAGGAGCTGGATGATGAGGCGGTCGACGTCGTCGCCCCCGAGGCGCGTGTCGCCGGCGGTGGAGAGGACCTCGAAGAAGTCGGCGCCGGCGCCGCCCGATTCACCGGGCGTCAGGCGCAGGATCGAGACGTCGAAGGTGCCGCCGCCGAGGTCGTAGACGGCGATGGTCTGCGGCTTCGTGTTCTGCACGCCGACGCCGTAGGCGAGGGCGGCGGCCGTGGGCTCGTTGACGATGCGCAGGACGTCGAGCCCGGCGAGGCGGCCCGCGTCGCGCGTGGCCTGGCGCTGCGCGTCGTCGAAGTAGGCGGGGACGGTGATGACCGCTCGGGAGACCGGGGCGCCGAGCTCGGCTTCGGCGCGTGACCTGAGGGTGCGGAGCACCTCGGCGGAGACCTCCTGCGGCGAGACGACGCCTGACGGAAGGCGTATGCGAGCGGTGTTGCGCTCTCCCTCGACCAGCTCAAAGGGCAGGTAGGGCGCGTCGGGGGCGGCGTCGGCGAGCGAGCGTCCCATGAGGCGCTTGACCGACGAGACGGTCCGCTCGGGGCGCCGGACGGCGCCCGCCTTGGCCTCGTCGCCGACGGCCTCCACCCCGCCGCTCTCGGCGTAGCGAACGACCGAGGGCACGAGCGGCGGCTCGCCCAGGACCCGTGGGCCTCGCTCGTCGGCGATCGCCACGAGGGAGTTGGTGGTGCCGAGGTCGATGCCCACGACGGGGCCGGCGTCTGCGCGGTCTGGGGGAGTGGTGGTCATGGACTCTCACCGTAGGCGGCCTTTTCGCCGATGTACCATCATCGCGGATCCGGATCCCCGCGCGCGGAGGACCGACATGAGCCGAGGCGCCCCACACCACGGCGGAACGTCGCCCGAATCGCGAGAGGCGCCCTTCGCCTCCGCCCGCGAGGAGCCGAGCGATCGGCCGCTCATCTGGATCGACGGCGAGCTCGTCCCGAAGAGCCAGGCCAGGATCAGCGTCTACGACCACGGCCTCCTCTACGGCGACGGCGTGTTCGAGGGCATCCGCGTCTACGGCGGCCGCGTCTTCAAGATGCGCACGCCCCTCGAGCGGCTCTTCGCCTCGGCCGAGGCGATCCGCCTGCGCGTGCCGCACGCGGTCGAGGAGCTCGAGCGGATCATCCGCGAGACGATCGCGGCCAACGAGGTTCGCGACGGGTACGTGCGGCTCGTGGTGACGCGCGGCGTGGGTACGCTCGGGCTCGACCCGACGAAGTGCCCGACGCCGGGCGTCTTCTGCATCGCCGACGCCATCCGCCTCTACCCCGAGGAGATGTACCGCGACGGCATGCGCATCATCGTTGCGCGGCGCCCGCGGATCCCGGCGCAATGCCTCGACCCGAGGATCAAGAGCTGCAACTACCTGAACAACATCCTCGCGAAGCTCGAGGCGATCGACGCGGGCCTCCTCGAGGCGATCATGCTCAACGAGCGCGGGGAGGTCGCCGAGTGCACGGGCGACAACATCTTCATGGTGCGAAAGGGCGAGGTGCTCACGCCGCCCGAGGAGGCGGGGATTCTCATGGGCGTCACGCGGGGGTTCGTTCTTGAGCTCTGCCGCCGGCTCGACATCCCCTGCCGCGAGGAAAGGCTCTTTGTGGGCGATCTTCACGCGGCCGACGAGGTGTTCCTGACCGGCACGGCCGCGGAGGTGATCGCGGTGAGCGCGATCGACGACGCACGGATCGGGGAGGGCAAGGAGGGCCCGATCACCCGGCGCATCCGCGAGCTGTTCCACGAGGTGGTGACGCGGGACGCGCCGGAGGATTGACGATTAGAACTTCTTGTGCGTCTCCCGCTCCCTCGGCGGCTTGAAGCCGAGGATGGCGCGGGCGATCGTCAGGTCCTTCGGGCGCGTCAGCTTGAGGTTGTACTCGTCGCCGTCGACGACGGTCACCGCCTCGCCCAGTCGCTCGACCAGGGCCGCGTCGTCGGTGCTCGAGAGGTCGGCCTGCGCGTAGGCCCGGCGGAGCAGGCCCGCCTCGAACACCTGCGGCGTCTGCACGGCGACGAGGCCGGCGCGGTCGAGCGTCTGCGTCACGACCCGCGCCGGCTCGCCGGCCGACTCGCCCTCGAGCCCGAGCGCGGCGTCGAGCGGGTCGGCCTCCGCGTTCCTCGCCTCCGCTTCCGCGGTGCGCTTGATGGTGTCGGTCACCGGGATCCCGGGGACGACGGCCGGGCGCGTGGCGGCGGCGGCGAAGACGCGGTCGATGAGCTGGCGGCTGGCGGCGGGACGGGCCGCGTCGTGGATGGCGATGTGGGTGGCGTCCTCCGGCACGTGCTCGAGGGCGGCGGCGACGGTCTCGTAGCGGTGGACCTTGCCGCCGCGGCAGAGGGAGGCGCCGAGGAGGGTCAGGCGGTCGGCGTGGCGGAGGGAGAAATCCGCGAAGGCGTCCGTGGCGTGTGGGCCGGCGACGATGACGGCGTGGACGTCGTCGCGGGTGGTGAAGAGCTCGACGGTGCGGTGGAGGACGGGGCGACCGCCCAGGTCCTCGTCGAGCTTGCTGCGGGCGGGGGCCCAGCGGCTGCTGGCGCCGGCGGCGGGGATGATGACGGCGATGCGGAGTGGGTCGGGCATGTCTGGACTTCGCGGCGGGGGGCGCGCCTAGAATGGGTGTCGCGGAGGACGGAACCGTCCGATGCGGAGGGCGTCAGCGGGCGCCGATCTTTGACAACTGGGGCCGATCTGGCAATCGACCGGGCAGGGTAACGTTGCTGGTGGCGCGTCGCGGCGCACGAGGACCGCGTCAACAATCGTGCAACACCATTAACTGGCAACAACCAGTACGCTCTCGCGGCGTAATACACGTCCGCGCGTTCCGCTCTCGACGCCCGATAGAGGGCGGAACGATGACATCGGGCTGGCCGAGTGCGTGACGCCTTCAGGCGCACCGGTGAGACTTTACTGATGGCTGGACCCCTCCACGCCCCGCTGCCGGGGCCCGGGGGGGTCGAGATTCAAACGGCAGACACACGCGTAGAAGCCAGCAGCCGACTGTTCCGACACGGGGGTTCGATTCCCCCCGGCTCCATCTTCTTGTCTGACAAGGACTTATGGAAATATCCCGCAAGTCCTTGTCGGTTCCCGAACTAAGGTCGTCGGCCTCGCCGGCGGCCTTTTTCTGTTTCGGGTCGTTTCGGCCCGCATCGTGCAACTTCTGCTGCGCATGGCGCTGCGCGCTGCTGCGGCCTTCCTCGCCGACATTCGCGGCCTTCGTGAACAGTTCATCAGGAACATCGTTGGCATAGTGCCGCCCGCTGATGGTGATGCTGTGGCCGATCCACTTGCTGACCGCGTACTGCGGGAAGGTCATCGCCCATTCCTTTTCGCAGGACTGGCGAAGGGTCTGCCACAGACGTTTCCACGGCTCCACGCCGGCCCGCTTCCAGATGGCCCGAACCTGCCGGATGACCGCCCCCTTGCCGCCGATGGTGACAAGATGCTGCTGGCCTTCGTCGGCTTCGGCGAAGTGGTCTTGTAGCAGCTTCATCAGCTTCGGCGTGATGGGGATGATGCGTTGCTCATGGCCTTCGTGGTGTTCTGTCTTCGGGCTGTGAACCGTCAGCCGGGCGCGCTCGAAGTCCACGTCGGCCCAGGTCAGCAGGTGCGATTCGCTGGGGATGCGCAGGCCGGCATATCGCGCCAGGCCGAACAGCAGTCGCCATTCGGCGTTCGGGCAGGCGTCGATAATCCGGTCGATTTCGTCGGGCTTGACGTAGCGTGAATACTTGCTGGGCGTCGGGCCGGACTTGAGCAAGGCGAAGGGGTTGTCCACGATCAGCTTTCGGCGGACTGCCTCGGCAAGCATCGTCTTCGCGTTGCCGCTGTGGGTCTTCACCGCCGCTTCGCTCAGCTTCAAACCCTTGAGAAACTGCCGCCAGTCGGTCGCGTCCTGCAACGTCAGCTTCCGTAGTTCCCTGTCGGCGTCGAAGAACGCCAGCAGCTTTGTTTTGGTCTGCTTCAGCTTGCGCAGGCTTTCGGGCTTCAGGTCGTCTTCGCGTTCGGCGATGTACCGTTCCAGCCAGCCTTCGACCGTCACCTTGACGCGGGGCTGCACCAGGCCCACGCGGGCCAGCTTGTCATGCAGGCGATCGTCAATGCCGGCCACCCATCGCGTGGTATCGTCGCGCGGGGCGTGGTGGTTCGCCACCGCCGATGCCAAGTCTTCGACCTTCACCTTAACCGTTTCCGCGTACCGCTTCGCCACCTTGCCCAGCGTAATCGTCTGCGATTGGCCGTTGCCATCGGTGAAGCTGATGAAGCGGCTGCCGTTCTGTCGCGTCGTCAAACTTGCCATTGGTCAACGTCCTTTCCTGCCAGCCTTGGCGCTTGTGCGGGCCTTGCCCCGGTTGCTGTTCTTCGGGCTGGTGATGATTTCCAGGCCCAGGCAATCGGCCAACTTCTCAAGGGCTTCAACGGACAGGCCCTTGGTTCCGGCCATGAACTGGCACAGGTGCGGTTCACCGATGCCGGTTTCCTTCGCCATGCGATAGCGGCTCTTGTCGCTGGCCTCGATGGCGTCGCGAATATGGTCATAGATGGGCGGCATGGTTCGCATGTTACCGTGTCCTTGTCTTTGAGTAAAGCATTGTTTCCAGTTCATCCAGGGCGACCTGCTCGGCGTGGTCTTCGGTCAGTCCGCCGTCGATGGTGCAGACCGCCAGCCGCTCCCGCCAGGCGTCCCGCATGGCCACGGCTTCGCCGGCGCTGTGCCGCCGGGAATCGTGGATCAGTTCGGCCGCTCGGCGTCGCGTCCATCCCCCGCGACCGTGCGCCGCTTCGACCGATACCACTGTCGCCCCGAAGTCGGCGAAGGCGTCTTTCACCGCCGACACAAGCGGCAGGTCCGCCGGCGTGTTTCCCGCCCGCGCCAGCATCGCCAGTTCATCTTCACTCCACAGGCCCCGGCCAGCCCTCACCCGTTCTGACACTGACAGAACCGACGAAACCCCCGATTCCGCTTCACGCGGGCCGATCGCCGCAACATCCGGCGTGGTTGTGTCAGACAGCAACGCCAGCAGCGCCGACCGATGCGCCTTGATCCGCTGGGCCAGGTCGGGCGTCATTGCCGACCGGGGACGGAATCGCACCTTGCCGGCGTGGGCCTGCAACGTGATACCTCGTCGGGCCACGTCCGCCAGGATGCCGGCAACGCCGCCGGGGTCGGTCGTGATGCTGGCACTGTGGCTCACAGTTCCCCCCATTCGTCATCGCCCGGCGTCGCGGGTCCTTCCTCGGCTTCGTGGTCATCGTCCGCAGGGGGAACAGTCGCGGATGGGGTTTGATTCGTCCGCCCCCGGATTCCCTTCTCCGCGTCGGCCAAGATGAACCGCTTGGACGGCCTGCCGCCCCTCGGTCCCGGCGCGACTTCCTCCCACCGGCCCACGCCGGCCGTTACCAGTTCGGCCAGTTCCGCTTCGGCATCCTCGGCGGTGCGGTGCGATCGCGTCCGCTGCCATTCCCGCACCGTCACCGATCCGCCCTTGCGTTCGATCAGTTCGACCGACTGCCGGCGCTGCCGGGCTTCGTCATCCTCGGCCAGCATGGCGTACACGCGCTTCGCTTCATGGGCGAACCAGCGCGACAACTTCACGCCGGCCGCGATGCTCACCGCGTCGATACCTTCGCCTACGTCATCACCGGATACTTGGCGGGTCAGGTGATGCACCAGCGCGAAGCGTGCTGTGTACCCCTCCAACTTCGACCACGCTGCCGCAAGGTCGCCGCACAGGTCGGCGGCTTCGATGTTGTGTCGGTCATAAAATGCTGTCCAAGCCCGCTTGCCCTCGGGTGTCAGTCGCACAATCGCCGGGTGGGGTTCGCCGTCGGCGTTGATCGCCGGTTGCAGGTTGAACAAAGCATTGAAGATTTTGCCGATAGCCGCCTCGGCCATCGGGTCGATGTCCGCTTCGGTCCAGACCTTCGGCCGGCGCGGCGGCATGGTCAGCAGCAGACGCGCCAGCAGTCCGTTGTCGCGGTGTTCCTGCCCGACGTAGCGGGCCAGGATGCCCGGTTGAATCCCGCCGACAATCGACACCGCCGCTTGCGGAACGTAGATGGTCCCGCTGGTCTTCCGATCCACCACCAGCGCGCGACCGCCGAACATTTCCAGCCACTTCGGCGCTTCTCCACCTTTGCCGCCGCCCCCGGACGTGTACCGATCGAAATGCAGCCAGCCGGCCAGTTCATCCCGAATCACCAGCAAGCCGCGCGGGTTGTCCTGCAACAGCTTGGCCAGGGCTTCGATTGTGGCGTCATCGGTCCAGCATCGTTCGCAGGTCGGGGCTTCAGGCGCTTCGGGCGGATCGCCGGCGGCTTTCGATCGCTTCCAGGCGGTCAGTTCGCGTTCGTGGTTCAGTCGTTCGGCTTCGTAGGCCCGCATCGCATCGGCATGTTCGCGCATGGCCTTGCGTTGACGTTCCCGCACCGCGCGAAGCGCCAGTTCCAAAGCGGGGCTTTTCGTACTGCCCGATTCGCCGATGATCGCGCCCCACAGAATGGCCGGTTCGGTCCAGCCGCGTTTCAGTTGAACCCGCCGGCTGTTGCCGATCGCCGATGCGAAACCCACCAGCAGCGGCAACGCGATGAAGGATGCGTCGCAGCCGATGGCCTCGGCGCTGTCACTGACGAAACCCGCCATCGCTTGGGGCAGGGCATCGACGGGGAAGGGCTGGAACGGTTCAATGCGGGGTTGTGTCGGTTTCGTCGGATTGTCAGCCGCCTTAGCCGTAGCCGCTTCGGTGCTGTCGGCCAAGGCTTCGACTTCCGCCTTGATCGCTTCACCGTCACCACCACGCATCGCCACGAAGTCGGCCATATCGCCACCTTCGCCGAAGGGCAGGTCGGGCAGGTGTACCACCTTCACCACCGGCGCGGGTTCCAACTTCGCCAGCAGGCCGGCCACGTCATCGGCGTACCGCTCGCCGGCGTCGTCGGCATCGGGCAGGATGACCACTTCACGGATTCCGGGGACGGCCAGCGGGGACCAGTCCGCCTTCGACGCCGACTTGCTGCCATGCGCCGACGTAGTGGCGATCAGGCCCACGGCCCGCGCCGCGTCCGCCGCCTTCTCACCTTCGCAGACGTAGACACGCGAACCGGCCGGCGCGTGCAACAGGTCGGGCAGGCCGTACAACGGGCGCGGTTCCATCATCCCGCCGATGGTCCACCGGCCATCCGCTGTTCGACTCACTGGCCGAACGTCTTTGCCGGTCGCTTTGTCCCACCGAATCACGAAACCGACCGGCTGCCCCTCGGCGTTGTCATACCGCCAAGTCGCCGACGGCTTGCCATGCTTCCGCTGAAGGACCGCGACGGCTTCGCGGACGGTGGCGAAGGTGTTGCCCGGTTTGCGATCGTTGACGATCCTTGCCGCCGGCTGTCGCCGTTCGCCGCCCGAACCGTTCGCCGGCATCAGGTCGGCCAGGTTCAGGCCCAGGGCTTCGACAATCGCTTGCGGTGTGCATCCCGCGTGGCAGTTGACCAGCGCCCGGCCGTCGTCACCCTCGGCAATCGACAAGCTCGGCCGGCGGTCATCGTGCGCGGGGCATCGCGCATGCCAGCCCTTGCCGTTGCGCTTCACGTCGGGCAGCTTCGACAGCATCAGTTCAACGGGGGTCATAGTCGGCCCCCCTCGAAGTCGTCTTGCAGCGGTCGATGTAGGCCCGCAGGTCGGCCGGGTCGATGCGGACGGATCGCCCGAACCGCACCGCCGGCAGTTCACCGTCGGCTACCAGCGTCCAGACGGTTCGCTCCGTCACTCCCAGCAGTTCGCCGGCCTGCTTGTAGGTCAGCAGCTTTTCGACCATTCCGGGGGTGGGCGTGGTGGTGGTGTTAGTCACGGCCCACCCCCTTTGCACGTTCGGCCAACCGTTGGGCCACGGTGGGGACGTGAACCAGGATGGCGCGGCCGGCTTTCAGGCCCGGCAGGCGTCCGGCTTCGACTTCATCCCGCAGCCAGTGCGCCGGAACGCACAGACAGCGGGCCGCCTTGTTCAGCGGCAACGGCTCTTTGGGATGGGGTGTGTTTTCCATGCTCGAATCATCGAGCACGGTTCGGAACCTAAGCGGAAGCCAAGCGGAGAAGGACCGGCAATCTTCGGCAGTCAATCGGCAATCTTCGTTGCCAACCCCCGGCCCCGTATCGTCAGCCGCGCCCCTTGCTTTTCGCCTTCGGGTCGCTCGGCCAGGTCCAGCTCGACCAGCTTGTTAATCGCCAGCCGGGTTGTTCGCTCGGATCGCCGCTCAGTCGCCGGCATGGCTTCGGCCACGTCCAGCGCCGATGCCAGGCGGGACGGGTCGAACGTCGCCAGGGCTGCCAGCGTCATTCGCTCGCCCTTCGTTAGCGCCGGGGCCTGCTGTTCATCGTCTTCGGCCAGGTAGTCCAGGTCGGCCATACTCGAAGGCGCTTCGATGGCCGTTTGTGATGGCGTCGAAGCATCATCACCTTCCGGGCCGCGCAGGCGAAGGCGGATCGCGGTTTCCTGTAACGCCACCTTCACCGTTGGCCAGTCTTTCCGTGCCGCCACGGTGTCGCCGTCATTGATCCAGTTCAGCAGGGACAGCAGCGGCGCGGCGCTTTGGCCGCACTTGACCAGCGCCGACACGATCGCTTTGCCGTTGGTAGCGATGTTCTGGCGGACTTGTTCGACCCGCTCGCGTTCGCGTCGGCGGCTTTCCGGTTCTGGTCGGTCCAGGAAGATGATACCGGGGCGCGGCTGCATCCAGTCATCCGCTTCGGCGATCAGGCTTTCGATCCGGTCGGCGATGACCGCCGGCGTGGGCGTGGCGCTGGGGTCGGCCAGGTCGTGCGATTTGGCCAGCAGGCGGATCAGGGCCGGGGCGGTCATGCGCCGCAATTCATCCGGGCTTCGGTCGGCCGCGATCAGTTCCGCTTCCACTTGGGGCCAGGACGGGTTCGCCGGGTCGGGCAGGTTCGGGAAGATGCTTTTCACCCGCGCCAGGTCTTCAGGCTGGGGGACGTAGCATCGCCGCGTCCCGCCATCGGCATATCCGACCGGCGGCAAGCTGGCATGCGCCGGCCTGTACGCCGGCGGCGGATAGTTGGACATCTGCCCCGGTCGCAGCCATAGCCGCATGTCGATCGTGTAGCCGTCGCCGCTGTTGTCATTGAAGCCCAGGACGTTGCCCCACGCGCCATCGGCCAGGGGGTACAGGTCCCAAAGCCAGGTCAGCGGCGGTTCGCCATACTGGACGCGCGGATTGTCGGTCATTTCCCATCCCCCAGCGCCGCTTCCAGTGTTGCCCAATCACGATCCACCACGCGAACGAAGATGCATCGCCCGTTGGATCGTTCTTCCCATAGCTTGCCGACGGTTTCCTTGTGCAGTTCTTTCGGGTCTTGGGCGATGTGTCCGCCCTTGTATTCAACGATCAGGATTCGCCCGTCTTCAAGCTCGGCGATGAAGTCGGGGAAGAATCGGCCAGGCGACAACGGCAAGCTGAACCCGCCGGCGCTTTCGTGTTCCAGATTGCGGACCCATCGCTTGACCTTCGGATGATCGTTGATGCGCTTGGCGCATTGGCTTTCCTCATCGCCCATGCTGCCGATCAGGCTGAACGCATGTTTCGACAAGTCGAACGCGCCGCGATACTGGCGATAGGGACAATAGCTTTGCTCGGTCAGGGTGCCCGGCAGTTCCAATGACGTTTCAAGCTCGCGGGGCGACTCTCCACCGATCAGCATATTGGCCGCTTCGCGCACTTGCCGCCGGCCATGCGCGGCGATGCGCCGGCTCAACACGTTCGCCAGGTCATGCCGCTTGCGAACCACGATGGGCAGGTCCGCGCCTCGGTCGGTCAGAAGCGAATCCACCACGCGAAGCAACCATGCTTGGCTTTGCGCCTTGGGCAGTCCCGCCAGCGCGCCGCCGTGGTGCAGTTCGCTATCCAGCCAGCGCACCAGTTCCGGCTTGCCCCAATCGTCGCCTTCGGTCACGAAACTAAGCTGACGGACGATGACTTCCTCCACGCCGCCAATCTTCACCCCGCCCTTGTCCGTCAAGCCAAGCGATACCCGGTCGCCCACGTTCAGTTCAATCGAGAAGTCCGCATCGCTCAGCGTCGGGTCGCACTGGTCAAGGTTCCAGGTGAACTCGTCCAGTTCCTCCGGCTCGAACAGATAGCTACGCTTGCCATCCCGGACGATCAGTTGCGGCACCCGCAGCGGCTCGGCGTAGTCATCCAGCCGCTTCGCCGCCGTCCCCACCCCGCGTTCGGTCTGCCAGTATTCTTCGACGGCCGCTTGATCGGTCAGGGTCCCCATCGCATCGCGCAACGTCGCGGCCTGTTCCCGCGTCAACGGTTCGCGGACGTGAAGGGTTCCCGAATCCGCGTCGTAGTCCACCAGCCCCCGCACGTCGCCGGGAAGGTCCGCCACGTTGACCGGCTCCGAAACCGGGATGGCCGCGACCGGCAATTGCCCTTGGGCGTCACGATGCCGATGAACGCGGAACGCATCGCCGACCGTATCCGCATCGAACCCGCAGCGGTTGACCAGGCTATCGCACAGGTTCTTGGCCGTCTTCACCACGTCCGGGCTTTGCTGACCTGCCCCCAGTCCTTGTGCCAATGTTCAACAGTGTAGCAGCCGACTCTCCCTCCGCTGCTGAGGCGTGCGGAGCGTAGCGGAGCACGGCTCAGCAGCGATCGTTTCCGGGGCCGGGGGC
>Ga0081535_100365_pt1 | contig 35404 bp, 31 predicted proteins | sample HotLakmasection3_FD_71020 | JGI IMG/M metagenome (GOLD analysis project Ga0081535, IMG submission 71020) | Hypersaline microbial mat communities from Hot Lake, Washington, USA - Section #3 (SPADES assembly) (version 2) | ecosystem: Environmental > Aquatic > Non-marine Saline and Alkaline >... | reverse complement strand
TTATCCCCAAAGGCGGCTCCCTTAAAGCGTTGAGCATGAATGAGGATAGGATTTTCTAGCATTGACTGCGCCCTAAATCTGATTCAAATAGTGTAAAGGGGACTTGTGTATACACGGTAGCCCGAAGGGCGAGGGGCTTTGAAAGCCTCGTCCTAGTTTGTAGCCCTGGTATAGAGAATTAGTATTAGCAGGATAAGCAACAGAGAAAAAATATTGGGGGAAGCGGGTGTGGCGTCGCCATACCCGCTCCCTTGGGTTGTGGCACTCGTTCCCTCTTGGGATCAGGCGATCGACGTGGTAGAGCCAGAATCCCCAGTGCTTTCGGCTTTTGTCTCCAGCTCACAGTGCGAGAACCAGGAATTTGCCAGTTCCTTCATCTCCGGCTTCGGGAAATCCTTCAGCAGCGAGACGCCAAACAGCATCTTTAGCCCCAACCGCTCGAACCAGGGCACCCCCGTTCCGGTTTCCATCTTCACCATGAAATACTTCTCGAAGGCGGCTTTTGCCCAGGTCACCCAGCGTCCCTGCACGGCATAGGAATGGTGGCGCTTTCCGGTTTCGGGGTCGGGCAGCACCGGGGCGGCGATGTAGGCAATGCCCGTATCGCCAAACTCCGCGAAGCAGAGGGCATCCAGGGTGGGGATTTGCAGCGGACGATCCAGTGCGCCCAGTTCCACGGCAATGTTGTGGGCGACCGCCAGCCCCATCGCTTCCGTCATCTGTCCGCTCTTGGGCAAGCCAATGGGCACGCGGGTCTGGTCCGGTTGCGCCAGCTTCACACTCACCCCCAGCGCAAAAATGGAGGGGAACTGGGGATGGCGATGGTTGGGCAGGACGGGGATGAAGCCCTTGGCATCACCCAACCCCGGCACCTCCTGGATGAACTTTGCCCCCCGGAACGAGGGCAGAATCATCGAGAACTTCTGGGGAATGCGGCGACCATCCTCCAACACCACCGCATCGGGTTCGACTGCCTTAATCTCCATATCGGGAATCACGCGAATGCCCCGCTTTTCGAGCAATGCCGCCGTCAGTTCGCGGGCATTTTTCACCCCGCTCACCCCCAGATGCCCCACATAGGGTTCTGGCGTCACCATCGTAATGTCGTACTGGTCGCGAATCCCCTTCTGCCGCAAAATCCACTCCGCCATCATCACAAACTCGTAGGCAGGACCAAAGCAGCCCGCCCCCGGAGCCGCCCCAACCACAATGGGACCAGGGTTTTCCAGCAAGTCCAGCCAGGCAGTGCGAGCTTCGGCGGCGTGGGGTGCCGTGCAGACGGACTGGGTATAGCCCCCGTGGGGACCCAGACCCGGCACTAAGTCAAACGCCATCGACGCCCCTGTGGCGATCGCCGCATAGTCATAGTGAATCACCTGATCCCCTTCCACCGTAATGGTTTTGGCTTCCGGGTCCATCGCCGTCACCTTGCCCGACACCCAGTTCAGCCCATGCTTCTGGGAGAGGCGATCGAGATCCAACTGCATGTGCTCCAGCGGGTCGAGGTCGAGCGCCACCCGAATCAGACCGGGCACAAAGGTAAACTTCGGCTGGTCGGAAATCAGGGTTACGGTGTGCTCCTTGGGTAGCAGATGCCGCAATTCATAAGCCGTTGACAACCCACCCAAGCCTGCACCGATGACTGCAACGTTTGCCATAACTCTGTTTCACTCCTGGTGAATATTTTTAAGAAATATCTAAGAAATAACGGTCAAGTAAGGTCTGCGATCGCCCCTGGAAGGGCTTTAGGGTGAAAGTGTAATCTCTACGGCTTTCAGGGAGACTCTATGGGCGAATCAATTGACTCTATGGGCGAATCAACTTGTGAATCAATCACCGGGAAATGCTGAGAGATGTAAACACTTTCTAAGAATCTTCAATAAAAGCATATTACCATATGGTTATGAATTTGCAGTTATTTGTTTCTATAAAGTTTTATCAGGGGATCCTGGCAAAGTGACTTTCTCTCGGCGAAGGTGTGTCTGAGTGAAAACCACAGAGGCATGGAGGGATTTTTGTGGCAGCAGAAGATTGGGATTGACCAAGCCACACCGTCCAATCCTTGCGTGTATGGTCATAGCTAAGGATCACAAACAAAATAACCTGTAATTTTTGTGGGGAGGAGGGGCGGCTTCGCCGCCCCTCCTCCCCACAAAAATTACAGGTTATTTAATACAAGATCCTAACCCAGAGAAAATCTGAGCGATCCGTCATGCCCTTGAAAATGGACATCCATAGAAAGCCTCTCTGTTGAGGCTTCAACTTTCCTGGGTTCCCGCATTCGCGGGAATGACGGCTTCCGCAACCGTCCTCACAGGATTGCGCAACGTCCCGTCAATTCAAAATTCAAAATCTAAAATCCAAAATCGCCTCCCCTCTGCGTCCTCTGTGCCTCTGTGCCTCTGTAGTTCAAGCCTTCAAGAATCTAGGCATAGGGCAGAGTAACCTCAAGGGTCGTGCCCTCCCCAAGGGCGCTGTGGATGTTCAACGTGCCGCCGAGGGCGTGGGTGCGTTCGCGCATTCCCTGTAAGCCGAAGCCGCTGGAGTTTTGGGTGGGGTGGAAGCCGTTGCCGTTGTCGGAGATTTGTAGGGCGATCGCCTCCGGCAGGGTATGGAGCGAGAGGCGTGTCTCTGTGGCATCGGCGTGCTTGGTGATGTTGGTCAGGGCTTCCTGCACGATGCGGTAGAGGCTGGTGCGCATGTCGGGCGGCAGGGGGCGTGCGATCTGGATGGAGGTGGTGGGCTGGATGCCTGTGGTGGTGGTAAAGTCCTGGATGAGGGCGGCGATCGCCTCCTCCAACGACATCTGCTGCAAGGGGTCTGTCCGCATCGCCGCAACGGATTGGCGCACATCCTGCAACGCCGTAGACCCCAGCTTCTTCGCCTCCTGCAAAAAGCTATGGGCTTTTTCGGGCTGGTGGTGAAACAGCTTCAGCGCCGTTTCCAGTTGCAGATTCAGAGCCGTGAGGGAGTGCCCCAGGGAGTCGTGGATGTCGCGGGCAATGCGGTTGCGCTCCTGTGCCATCGCCAGGTTTTCTACCCGCAGGGCATAGTCCCGCAACTGACGGTTCGCCTCCGCCAGCCGTTGCCGACTCGCCCGCTCTGCCATCAGCGCATTCACCAGAAACAGCACAAACAGCAGCGCCACCCCAAACACCAGCAGGGAGTTGACGGTGGTGGCAAGGAAAAGGGGACGGAGGCGATCGCGCACCGCCGGGGACGGCACAAACTCACGGAGGCGCAGGCGCGTCAGTCCAAGCAGGGCAAAACTAAAAAATGCCGCCAGGGTGACGACAATCCGCCCCGGAAGGCGAAACATCAGGCAACTGCGGATCACCAGCACAACATAGAGCAGCGGAAACAGATGCAGCCTCCGCCCACTGGTGAGGGTTGCCAGTGCCAGCCAGCCAAACTCCAGCACCGTGTAGGGAATGGCGCGGGTGAGGCGGGTCGGCAGTCGCAAGCCCATCAGCCCAAAGCCGACGATGCTCAGCAACTTCAGGAAAGGAAACGCCGGATCGGGTCCAAAGCGCGGCGGGCGCGGAAACAGCAGATCGCTGAGCAGGGCGATCGCCAGCAATGCCCATTCCACATACAGCAAGAAGGGAAAAGGATGATCCTGCGGCGTGATGGGGCGATCGCCGATCGTCCCGCCTCTGCCGCTGTCTCTCGCGCCGCCTGTCTTCGCCATCGCTACTCAGTCCACTCCTGGGGACACCTGGAAAACGCCTCTGCTCCTACGTTACCCCACCTCTTTCCTGCCGCACCCATGACAAAGGTCATGGTTCAAGTCGTGACCTTTTCCTCAGGCGATCGCCCCATGCCGCTGAATAGGATGAAAGCGTTCAACCCAATTTTAAGGATTCCTGAAACGGAGGCTTTATGAAACAGCAATGGATGTTCCTGGCAATGGCAGGCGGAATGGCGGCAATCACACTGGCGATCGCCCCACTATCGGGCATGGCAGACCCCGGTGATGGCGGCGGGCGCGGTTGGCGCGGCGAAGGGCGCGGCATGGGCATCGAGCGGCTGAATCTGACGGAAGCACAACAGGTAGAGTTGCAGCAAATCCGCACCGCCCACCAGGACGAGGTTGCCGAAATCCTCACCGAGGAGCAGCGAGCCGCCTTCCGCAGCGGGATTGAAGCAGGGGAACCCATGCCCGCCATCCTGCGATCGCTCAACCTAACCCAGGAGCAACGGGACAACCTGCACGCCCTGCGAGAAACCCACCTCCAGCAAGGGCGCGAAATCCTGACCCCCGACCAACAAGCTCAGCTTGAGGCAGGACGGGAACGCCGGGGCGATCGCCGTGCCCGTGGCATGGAATTTCTGGAAGATCTGGATCTGACAGATGCCCAACGTGCCCAACTCGATCAGATTCGGGAAAATGGGCGGCAGGAAATGGCGGCGGTGCTAACAGCAGACCAGCGAGAAGCCTTTCAAGCGGGAATTGCCTCTGGTGAGCCGATGCCTCGCGTGTTGCGATCGCTCAACCTCAGCGACGACCAGCGCAACGACCTCTGGAGCATCATGGAAGACGGCATGGCTGAAGCCCGCAATGTGCTGACGCCAGAACAGCAAGCTGAGATCGATGAGCTACGGGAATCCTGGCGCGGTCGGCATGGCGGTATGGGACGTGAGCGGGGCGATCGCTAACCACCCAGCCCCAGCCTAACCCCAGTCCCAGCCCCAGATCTTCGACTTCTTTCTCGAACGCAGCCCACATCTCAAGGGGAGTCCACAGAAGTCGAAGATCTTAGCCGCCTCTCCCCCAGATCTTCGACTTCTTTCTCGAACGCAGCCCACATCTCAAGGGAAGTCCACAGAAGTCGAAGATCTTTCTCCGCTTTTCGCCTCTCCCCCAGATCTTCGACTTCTTTCTCGAACGCAGCCCACATCTCAAGGGAAGTCCACAGAAGTCGAAGATCTTTCTCTGCTTTTCGCCTCTCCCCCAGATCTTCGACTTCTTTCTCGAACGCAGCTCACGCCTCAAGGCGAAACCACAGAAGTCGAAGATCTTATGACGCCTCTTCTCCTTCTGGGGCTTCGGTTGCCTCTGGCTCAGTGGATGGGGCTTCCGGTTCCGGTTGCGCGGCTGCCGCTGCTTCGGCTTCGCGGATCTTCTGCATCCGGGCTTCGGCATCTGCCATTAGCCCTTCCGGATTTTCCAGCACCTCGCCGGGGTAGCTTTCCAGCACCTTCGTTGATAGCGAAATCCGCCGCTTAATCTCGTCAATATCCTGAATCACCGCCTTGATGGGTTGTCCGGCTTTGAAGACGGAATCGGGCGACGAGACATAGTTTTTGCTGATCTGGTTAATGTGTAGCAAGCCGGACGTGCCATCAAAATCGACGAATACGCCAAAGGGACGGATGCCCGAAACCGTACCCTCAATCAGTTGCCCGATGCTGAGGCGGCTGAAGCTAGCGGCTTGGGATGCTAACCGCTGGGACAACACCAGCTTGCGGTTCTGCTCATTTGCTTCCAGGACGCAGACAGTGAGCGCTCGCCCCACCAGACTGTCAAGGTTACTGCGATCGACCAGGTGCGATCGCGGCACAAACCCCCGCAGTCCTTCCGCATCCACCGTAATGCCGCCCTTGTTGACGCCGCTTACCCGCACCTGGAGCGTCTCCTCGGTGTCCTGCATCTCCGCCAGGTGCTTCCACAGGTTGCGAACCTCCAGCGCCTTCACCGACAGCGTCACCTGACCCTCCGCATTCTCCTCGCGGATCACCATAAATTCGCGTTCTTCATTGAGAGGAAGCAACTGCGAGAGATCCGTCACCTGCTTCAGCCCGACTTCCGAAGCGGGTAAGAAAGCCGCCGCTTTGCCACCAATATCCACATACACCCCGTCATTTTCATAGCTGGCGGGGCGTCCGCGCACGATCTGCCCCTTGCTAAAGTCGTAGGTGTGCTGCTCTAACGCTTTCGCGAAATCATCCATGGAAAAAGTCATGGAGACCTCCCAATGACCATTAATACTGAATTCCTACTCTAACCTAACTATCCAGCGTTCTAGAATACCTTTGAGCGAGATGTTCATAAGGATTCTTCGCAGATACAAATTTTACCCACCCACCCATCCGCCCATCCACCCACTCATCCACCCATTCACCCACCCGCCCCAAAACGTGCCACGCCAACGCCTAGACCTACTCCTGGTAGAGCGATCGCTCTGCACCTCCCGCCAACAAGCTCAGCGCCTCATCCGCGCCGGGGAGGTGATGGTCGATCAGCAAATCATCGACAAACCAGGGACGGAGATTTCACTGGAAGCGAACGTGGTGGTGAAAGCGCGATCGCCCTACGTCTCCCGTGGCGGCGAAAAACTGGCAAGAGCGCTGAATGTCTTCGAAATTCCCATCAGCGGCAGAACCGCGTTGGATGGCGGCATTTCCACCGGGGGCTTTACGGATTGCTTGCTGCAAGCGGGAGCCAGCCGCGTCTATGGGGTGGATGTGGGCTACGGGCAGGTGGCATGGAAGCTGCGGCAAGACCCCCGCGTGGTGCTGCGAGAACGCACGAATCTGCGCCACCTCACCTCAGAGGAGCTATATGGCAACGATCCACTACCGGATCTGGGCGTGATCGACGTATCCTTCATTTCCCTGACCAAAGTGCTGGGGGCGATGTGGGCGCTGCTGCAACCACCCCGCGAAGTGGTGATGCTGGTGAAACCCCAGTTTGAGGTGGGGCGCGAGAAGGTCGGGAAAAAGGGAGTCGTGCGGGATGTGCGCGACCAGGCAGAGGCGATCGCCCAAGTCCTGGATGCCTCTCTCGAACAGGGCTGGGGCTACTGCGGTCTCACCTGGTCGCCGCTCCTTGGTCCCGCTGGCAACATCGAATACCTGCTCTGGCTAAAGCTGGATTCCCCCACATCGCCCCCCGATCGCCCCACCATCCTGCAACTCACCAAAGCCGCCCGCGCCGACCTCACCCAACCGGATTCTGAGAGCGAACCTGAGAATAAGGAAACGAACCCCTGACATCCATAAGGGCTCTGCGGCTTAATAAAATCCCCATTTTTGAGAGAAGGCTGGCAAAGCCAGGTATTTGTTTAGCGACCCTCGGGACACCCCCTCTAACTCCCCCTTGGTAAGGGGGAGAACCAGGCTTCCCCCCTTACCAAGGGGGGATTGAGGGGGGTAAAAACATCGGCTGCTAACAATAAACGCTAAACAAATACAAGCCAGCCTTCTCTCTCAAAAATGGGGATTTTATTTTCTTGCAAGTCCATAAGCTGCAAACAGAGGCAGATATGGCGATCGCCGAAAGGAAATAGCTAGGATGGGGAACAATCAGGTAGGAATTCTTTGAATTCTTTAGATTCTTTAAATTCCTTGAAATATTGACACACAACAGGCTGGGTTAAAGCGATGTCCACCGGATTTCAGCAAACGAACGCCGCTCAGCCAGAGGGGCTGAAAGGGTTATGGCAACGGTTTAAGCCACAGCCTCCCAAACAAATCGAAGACTCTCTCCCCCTGCGGGTAGTGGTACAACTGCTGGTGATCGTCGGCATCATTGCCGTCGATGTAGCAGCCCTCGATGTTGTGGATTCGCCAGGAATTAGCTACTGGGCGGTTCCCATGAGTGCGATAGGGGCTGCCTGGAGCTGGTATCGCCGCCACCGCGCCAACATACTCGTCAAGTTTTGCATTGCGATCGCCATGCTCGTTGCCCTGGGGGCGTTCTTCGTGCGGTTGCTGGAAGGCGGCAACGATACCCGACTGGTGCTGGCAGAACTGTTGATCCAGTTGCAGGTGTTCCACAGCTTTGACCTGCCCCGCCGCAAAGACCTGGGCTATTCCGTCGTCATCGGCATCATCCTCCTGGGCGTCGCGGCAACCCTCAGCCAGACCCTCCTGTTTGCGCCGATTCTGTTGCTATTTGTGGCGATCGCCATCCCCGTCTTGATGCTCGACTACCGTTCCCGACTGGGACTGGTGACCCCCAATTTCCAGGGCGTCAAATCAGAACTCTCCGTCAAGCGGCTGGGCGGTTTTCTGCTCCTCACCCTGGCACTGGGGCTGACCATCTTCACCCTCATGCCCCGCTTCCCCGGCTACCAGATCCGCAACTTCCCCGTCAGCGCACCCATCGAAATGCAGGGGGAATTCAACCCAGAAACGGTGGTTAACCCAGGCTACGTTCGCCCTGGCTCCGGCACGGGCGAAGGGGAAGGATCGGGGAACGGAACCGCCCCCGAAACGGGTCCTGGTGATCTGAACCCAGAGTTTTATTACGGCTTCAATACACGCATCAACCAGAACTTGCGGGGGCAACTGGAGTCCAAAGTGGTGATGCGGGTGCGATCGCAGGCAGAAGGCTTCATGCGGGTCATGGCATTTGACCGCTACACCGGACAGGGCTGGGAAGTCTCCCGCAACGACGACGACCAACTGGAAACCCTGGAGCGTTCGAGCTGGTCTTTCCGGTTTCACTTACCCATGGGCATCAGTCGGGGACAGCGGCGAGAAGTCGTCCAGTCCTATACCGTTATCGCCGATTTTCCAAATCTGATTCCGGCAATGTATGAAGCCCATCATCTCTACTTTCCCACCCAGGAAATTGCGGTGGATGCCGAGGGTGGAATGCGATCGCCCGTTCCCCTGAGCGATGGCTTAACCTATACCGTCGTGTCTCAGGTTCCCTATCGCGATCGCACTGCCCTCCAGAGTGCATCCCGCCGCTATCCCCAAGAAGTGGTGGATTACTACCTGGATTTACCCACCGATCTGCGCCAGAAGGTGCAGCAGCTCACCCAGGAGATCCTGGAGAATGCCCCCAACCCCATTACCTCGCCCTATGAACAAAGCCTCTACCTGGCACAATACCTCAAACAAAACTACACCCTCCAAACCGATCTGCCCTTCTTCAATGAAAACGAAGACCTGGTAGACGCATTTCTGTTCAAATACGGCGGCGGATACCCTGATCACTTCTCCACTGTGCTGACGGTAATGCTGCGCTCCATCAACATTCCCACCCGCGCCACCGCTGGCTTCTTACCCAGCCAATTCAACCCCTTCACGGGTTACTACGTTGTGCGCAACACCGATGCCATCCTCCTCACCGAAGCTTATATCGGAAGCTATGGATGGTTCACCTTTAACCCTATCCCTGGGATGGAGGTTGTTCCACCCACCGTCAACGACTATCAGGCATTTGGAGTGCTGCGACAGTTTTGGAACTGGATCGCGGGCTGGTTGCCCTCCCCCGTGGCAGGTTTCCTCAATGGCGTCTTTAGCTGGATTGGTGGAGCCGTTGCCTGGGTTGTGGCACAGGTAGCTCGGCTCTTTCGCCAGGGGTGGTTTGGTGCGTTGATTGGCTTTGGGATGGCGATCGCCCTTGCCTTTTTGGGCTGGCTGGGATGGAGCGGCTGGCAACGCTGGCGTTATTATCGCTGGCTGCAAAAACTCCCGCCAATGGAAGCGCTCTACCAGCAAATGGTGGAATGGCTGAAGACCGAGGGCATCGCGAAAAAGCCCGCCCAAACCCCCCTGGAATTTGTCCGGGCAGTGCGCTACAGCCCCCAAACCCCCATCCCGGCTGACCTGGTAGACGAGATTTCCCATGCTTACCAGTACTGGCGCTATGGCGGCGAAACCGTAGATGTAACTTATCTGCACCAAAAGTTTCGAGCTGCCCAGCGACAGCGCAACAACCAACTTCCCTTCTGGCGGCGACAGTTAACTTGAAACAAGGGCTGGCTAAAGATTGCAGGTTAAAGATTGCAGGTTAAAGATTGCAGGTTAAAGATTGCAGGTTAAAGATTGCAGGTTAAAGATTGCAGGTTAAAGGTTGCTGCGAACAATTCCGCACTCTGTACGGGCGGGTTGGATAACAGACCTTGCAAAACAGCAAGTCCCTCCGAGAAACCCGCCCCTATCGAACCTTGACCCCATTAATTCCAACTTTCTGAAATCCCAAAACCAGATATTTTTTGAAACGCTCGCTGCGTAGGCATTTCAAAAAATATCTGAATAAAAAGTGGTGTGGCGCAAACCGCCACACCACTTTTCGTTTTGTGCCTTTAACGTTCCTTGTTATGACTGGGCGGAGCAATCGGATAGGAGGAAGTGTAGAGGCGATCGCGCTTACCAAACCAGGCATAGCGGTTGTCGCGCACATCCTCATAAAAGCGATCGCCCGCCTGCTTCAACCCAGGAAGGCGACGGTAGGCATCTACAAAGATTGAACCCATTGGCAAAATCCGAGCAATTTCCTCCGCTGCCGCACTGCCCTGCCAGCGGCGATGGGGCGGTTTGCCTTCCAGCAAAATCATGCCTAATTCACAGGATTCTGGCGCGATTCCCAGTTGTGATAGTGCAGTGGTTTCTTGCATTGACACATAATGAAAAGTTTGACCGCGATCGAGGGTTTCTAACAATCTCACTAGATTCACACAGAGATTGCACTGCCCATCGTAAATTACCGAGTAGGAATATGCCATCTTGAAAATTGCTCTACAATTTGTCCGTCAAATTACTGTTCTATCTACATTTTAGAGCAATCAAAATAGAGAAATAGAGAAGAAGAATCCTCTTGTGCGAGAAACTCACCCGCACAAAATATCATTTCTTGATACAGGTTTCCTGTAGCTTGAATAAACAGTGAAGAACGAATGGGAATACCCCCGCTCCTCCCAATAAAGTGTAATTTAAAGTACAGACCTTTACGGGCAAGGAGAATATTCCTTTCAATTTTTCTCCTTTGGGTGCATAAGCAGGCTCATATCTCAACTAATTCCGCATCATGCTAAGTGCCGCAGTTTTCTCTGTTGGTACAAGCAGCTTGTTTCTGATGCTTTGCTTTAGAACTGTTCTCAATAAATCTATTTCATTTCGATGTAGAAGTCGAATCAGGGAAGATTACTTCACCGCTACTTCTTTGTCGGCGATCAGGGACATCTCGTTGAATTACCTTCATTCGGCTTACCAAGTTAGTTGCTTATGACAAAGATTGATGTTTATAAACCCACCCGAATTTTAAGTGCCGCGAATGCATCCGAAATTACCTTTTGGGTGCGCCAAATGTTGGATGTAAATGCACAACATTTACTACTTGATCTACGCAACGTTATGTTTATGGATAGTAGTGGATTGGGCAGCTTAGTGGCAGCTCGGCGGATTGCGTTAGAAAGTGGTGCAACCTTTGCTTTGTGCTCTATCCATGGGCAAGCTCGAATGTTATTTGATATGGCAAATGTTGGCGATTTATTCCTGATTTTTGGCACGCCTCAGGAGTATAAGCGTTATCTCGAATCCCATGTTGTGTCTCCTGAGCCACAGGAAAACCATCAACACTGCCTCTGATCGCAGCTATCCAGAACCCTGCCGAAGATCCAGGAAACCACAAAAACCGGCAGAGCTGCCAGTCAAATACAAGGCAATCCAGTACAAGCCAATCAAATATATAGCGGTGCGCAAGTTGCTTCAGCACATGGGAGGGGCGGCGCGGCGCGCCGCCCCTCCCATGTGCTGTACTTAAAGCGCTTGCAAAACGCTATAAGTCAATCAAATACAAGTCAATCAAATACAAATTAAATAGATAAGGAATGAGAATTTTATAACATTCAATTTCTGTAGGGCAGGCATCTTGCCTGCGCTTGGACAGCCGAGACGGCTATCCTACATTATTGAAATCTCATTCCTAAGGATTGAAAATTAAATAAAACCCGGAATTTTTGATGAGAAGCGCGGCAATGCCGCGCTTCTCATCAAAAATTCCGGGTTTTATTTCGTATGTGATCCTAAGGCATGGATGGCGATCGCCCTCCCGCATCGCTGGTTCTGCATATCTCCGACAACATGCAACTCATCAATGGGGGTTTGGAGAATCAAGGCGCTTTCCAATTTGCTCTGAATGCAGCCTAGAAGTTGCAGAGAGCCGCTTTTTCGCAGAATCGGTGTGTTTCTGTATTTCTTTAATCGCCAAAATGATGGGTCATGCCCCTCTTGTGAATTGTGAGTGTGATTGCGATCATTAACTCAAGTGACGATTTTCAGGAACTCCGACCCCTAGGTGGCATCACCTGGGGTTTTTTGTATCCGGCGTAACTTTTGGGGAACAGAAAAGCTGCCCAACCGGGAACAGCCAGGATGGCGATCCTCATCTGCCTACACACCCAAAAATCGTTACCCCATACCACTACCTGCCGTTTTAGGCGATCGCCTCATTGGTTGGAGCATTCTAAACGCATGCCGATGGCTGAGCCAATTCACAAATTTGAGCTTCTCGGCGAGATACGATCCGTAACTCGTGGGGATAGCGCGGACGCGAATCACCAACCAGCCAGACGGGTGGCACCATCGTGGCTTCATAGCTGTCGATGCGATGCAATGTACCGGGTTGGTTTTTAAGTTCGACAAGGGTTCCCGGCAGATATTCAAACATTTCATCCCAGTCGATGGTCGATTCGAGCGTCATAGCAGTAGCGATATAGCGGTAGCAGTAAGCGGACTACAAGATACGGATGCGTGGTTGAGGGAATTGGCGATCGCCCCCACCCTCTAGCCAGGTGGCTCAAGCTGTCTGCCCTAGCAATAAAAGTCGCTGCGGGTCAGCATTAATTCACCGTGGTTCGGCACCCAGGTCAGCCAGGTGTTGGCAGAGGTTTGGCAAAGCAATTGCGCTTCATCAGCAGCATACGCACTGGGCGGCTGGAGCAACTTAACCCAGGCATCACGGTTGTAGACAATATGGCAAACAGGATTGTGGCAAACAGGATTGTGGGCAACGGGATTCCATTCGGGGGCGATCGCCTGTTCCAGCTCGGAGAACATTGAATGGGTTGAGGCTGCCTGAAAGGACATACGCTGCTCTCCGTTTTTGATGCCTACAGTTCGATATCTACAGCTCGGTGTCTACAGCTCGGTGTCTACTGTGAGTGAGCTGCACCTTGCCTTACAGATGCAAGGAAGAAAAAAGATATTTTCTGTATCCATTTTTACAAAAATTTGGGGCGATCGCCCAGTCCGATGCAGAAGATTAACAAATCCCGACAATTTCGATAAGTAAATCCGAATAGAAGTTGTATCCAGAGATACAAATCAGAGGTTTTGATATTTTGTTACGGTACGCTGACATTAGCCTGTTTTAGAAGCGCCTCTGGTTCCATGACTGGATAAAAGCTTCTGCAAGGATGTCGCCGTTTACTCAGAGTTCTGTTTACCCAGAGTTTCTGTTTGCCCAGAATTTATCCAGATTTAATCGCTCTATGAAGTTACTGCCGAGAATGACTGTCCTTTTGCCATCCCGTCGTGGTGGGAGTGGGCGATCGCTGCAACCGCCTTTACGGCAAACGGCAAGGCAACTTGCTTATCGGCTGGCTGGAGGCTCGATCTACCAACCGCAGTTTTCCTTCCTCCAAGTGATCTTTTCCTGGATTGGGAGTTTTCTCGGCATTGCGCTGTTGGCTTACCTCTCCGTTCACACCGACTATCCGCTAATTGCCGCCCCGTTTGGGGCGACGGCTGTGCTGGTGTTTGCGGTGCCCGATAGCCCCCTGGCGCAGCCCCGCAATGTATTGGGTGGCAACTGTATTGGGGCGATCGTCTGCATTGCTTTGGTTCAACTATTTGGTACGGCTCCCTGGGTGATGGCGCTGGCTGTGGCAACCGCTATCAAGCTCATGCAGCTCACAAAAACCCTGCATCCTCCAGGGGGCGCTGTCGCGCTGGTTGGCGCAATGAGTGGCGCATCCTGGGACTTTTTGCTCACGCCCGTTTTGACCGGGTCCGTCATTATTCTGATTTGTACAGTCGTCTTCAATAACCTGGTGCCAGGACGTCCTTATCCCAAGCACTGGTTCTAATGCAGTTATAGCGTTTTGCAAGCGCTTTAAGTACAGCACATGGGAGGGGCGGCGCGGCGCGCCGCCCCTCCCATGTGCTGAAGCAACTTGCGCACCGCTATAAAACCATAACCGCCATTTTACGAGGAGCTACGCACGTAATGAAAGAAATGCATAGTAGCTATTCAGAAGTTGCATTCTCTATATTTCATTTTTTTTTGATTTCTGCCAGGCTAGAAAAGCTGTCAGCGAGTTAAACGCTATGGATGCTCAGAAAAAGCAAAATATTGCCCATGCTCAAGCTGTGTTATCGAGCGGCGTGGTTACCTCAGAAGATTTTGATCGTTGGGCAAAGGCAGTACGAAAGCAAATGCTGAATTGCCTGCAAAAACGGGAAGGGCGATCGCCCCACTCCTAAACACATTCTGCGGGAAATAACAGCACCCCGGCATCTCTTCAAATTCGCATCAGGTGTTGCGGAGGGCGGCGATCGCCCCCTTTACCTTTTCCCCAACTTGCTCAATCTCTTCAGCCGTGGTGAAGCGCCCCAAACCAAAGCGAAGCGAAGCATAGGCTAACTCGTCGCTGTGTCCCATAGCCTTGAGCACATGGGAGGGCGCAATTTTGGTGGAACTGCACGCAGAACCAGACGATACTGCCACAAAAGGCTGAATGCCCAGCAATAGCGCCTGTCCATCGACCCCTTCGACGCTGATGTTGAGGTTGTGGGCGAGGCGCTGGGTGGGGTGCCCGTTGAGATGGATGCCACCAGCGGATTGGAGGATCTGCCAGAGGCGATCGCGCAACTGCCCCAACCGCTCGGTTTCTTCCGCCATCTCCGCCAAACCCAGTTCTACCGCTTTTGCAAAGCCAACGATTTGTGGCACATAGAGCGTGCCCGAGCGCAGCCCTCGCTCCTGACCGCCGCCGTGGAGTTGCGCCGCCAGTTGCACCCGTGGGTTGCGCCGCCGCACATACAACGCCCCAATGCCCTTGGGACCGTGGACTTTGTGGGCTGTCATCGAAAGCAGGTCGATGTTCATGGTCTGCACATTGAGGGGAAGTTTGGCGATCGCCTGTGCCGCATCCGTATGAAACAACGTCCCTTTTTGATGGCAAATATCCCCAATCGTCGCCAGCGGTTGCACCACCCCAATCTCGTTGTTCGCCGCCATCACCGACACCAGAATCGTGTCGGGGCGAATCGCCTTCTCCAGTTGCACCACATCCACCAACCCATCAGGCTGCACGGGCAAACGCGTCACCTCAAAGCCCATGGTTTCCAGGTACTCGCAGGGGTCCAGCACCGCGCTATGCTCCGTCGCTACCGTAAGAAGATGCCGCCCCTTCGCAAAATACGCCTCCGCCACCCCTTTGATTGCCAGGTTATTCGCCTCCGTCGCGCCACTGGTGAAGAGGATCTCCTCCTGTGCTGCATGAATCGCCGCCGCCAGCGTCTCCCGCGCCTGCTTCACCGCTGCCTCCGCCTCCCAGCCATAGGCATGGACGCTGCTGGAGGGATTGCCAAATTGCTCCCGAAAAAACGGCAGCATCGCATTCAACACCCGCTCATCGACGGGCGTAGTGGCATGGTGGTCGAGATAAACGGGACGGTGGGACATAGGAATTGCTAGCGAACAACACTAGCGAACAACAAGGGGTGGGTGAACATGCAAATAAATATTGGAGGGATGCCGTGCGATCGCCCACCCGTAGGGGCGGGTTTCGCCTTCACCTCTGCTTCCAATCTACCCCGCTCCACCCAACCCGCCCCGGCAAATGGATGCAGAGGGATGGGGGGCGATCGCCCATCCGTAGGGGCAGGTTCGCCACCATCGCTGCTTCCAATCTACCCCGTTCCACCCAACCCACCCCGGCAAATGGATGCAGAGGGATGGGGGGCGATCGCCCATCCGTAGGGGCAGGTTCGCCACCATCTCTGCTTCCAATCTACCCCGCTCCACCCAACCCGCCCCGGCAAATGGATGCAGAGAGATGGGGGGCGATCGCCCTAAATCTACCTTCGTGTCTTTGTGCCTTTGTGGTTCCTCTCTCCATCACAAAAGGCGCTGCATTTCAGCCGTTATCTCAGGCACTGCCTCAAACCAGAGAATGAAAACCGGGAAAATTCCGTTACACATGTTTACAATGATCTTAAGTTAAATCAACTGTTCTCACCTTTTTCTCAGTTTTCGAATAAATTCCCATGGAAAGCACCCTGACAAAACTTGCATATCAAACCTTTCAGCAAAGCAAGAGCTATTTTGGTTTAGCGCATAAGACCATCAGCACCAGGCTGCTCAATTTCATTGCTCCGCCCCCCGAAGAACGATCTAAGCCTATTCCCCCTGATATCCTCTTCAAAATTCAAGCACGGTTAAATGACCTGCTCGAAGTAGATTGGCGTGACGCAGAACAGGGTGTTTATCCCTCTTCTTTGCTATTCGATAATCCCTGGCAAGACTTCTTTCAGTTCTATCCTGCGCTGTGGGCTGATATGCCCCAACAGTGGGACCGGGCAAAGAACAATCGCTTCCAGGAATTCAGCCCTGGGGTTAAAACTGAAGGCTACCCGCAATACTACGTCCGCAATTTCCATCATCAAACAGATGGGTATTTGAGTGACTGGTCAGCCAACCTGTACGATTTGCAGGTCGAAATTCTGTTCAACGGTTCTGCAGACCCCATGCGGCGGCGGGTTCTGGCTCCTCTGAAGCGAGAGTTAACCCACTCAGGGTTTGCCAACCAGCCACAGACACGAATTCTGGATGTCGCTTGCGGCACAGGGCGCACGCTCAGAATGCTCCGGGGTGCTCTGTCCGATGTGTCCTTATTCGGTACAGACCTCTCCCCTGCTTATCTGCGCAAAGCCAACCAGCTGTTGTCCGAAATTCCTGGGGAGTTGCCTCAACTGGTGCAGGCTAACGCCGAGTCCCTGCCCTATGTGGATAATTACTTCCACGGGATCACCTCTGTGTTTCTATACCATGAGCTTCCGGCTCCTGTTCGCCAGAAGATCATTAACGAGTGCTATCGAGTGACGCAACCAGGCGGTGTATTTGTCATCTGCGACTCCATCCAGCAAAGCGACTCGCCAGACCTGAAGCTGCTGATGGAAAACTTCCCCGAAATCTTCCACGAACCGTTCTACAAGAACTACACCGAAGATGATTTGAACCAACGGCTGAAAGATGCTGGGTTTGAGGTGGTCGAAAATCAGGTTCATTTCATGAGCAAGTACTGGGTGGCGCGCAAACCTGCGTAGAGATTCCTCATCCAAGGCGAGCAATCTCTGTTTTGATGAGCCAACGAGTTTTTCATGCAGGGAAAAACCCCTCTTCTGGTTCAGAAGAGGGGTTTTGTGTAGCGATCGCCCCAAAAATTCCAGGAAAATCTTGAATTTTTCATGCATTGCCAGCCTTTATGGGCAAAATAGCAGAGGAATGTCTGCCGTATCCGTTGTAGTCACGCCCTGGGTGTCAAACCAGATGGATACTGTGCTTATTGCAGATCACTCTGTTGTCCGAAGCCTTTAGCCTTTTAGCAGACCTTTTACCCAAACTCGCATGTCTATCAAAAACACCATCTTCGGAGTTTTACTCGTCTTTGTCCCGATTTCCCTGGCGGCACATTACCTGGAATGGGACCCGCTGGTGCAGTTTGCGCTGGCGTGCCTTGCCGTTTTGCCCCTGGCTGCCTGGATTGGCACGGCAACGGAGGAAGTCGCAGTTGTCGTTGGACCCACCCTGGGGGCATTGCTGAACGCCACCTTTGGCAACGCCGCCGAACTGATCATTGCGCTGGTGGCATTGAAGGCAGGGTTAATTGGCGTGGTAAAAGCCAGTTTGACCGGGTCAATTGTCTGTAACTTGCTCCTGGTCATGGGCTTGTCTATGTTCCTGGGAGGGTTGCGCTACAAGGAGCAAACCTTTGTGACGGTGGTAGCCCGCACCAACGCCTCGGCAATGAACCTGGCAGTGGTAGCAATGTTGCTCCCGGCAGCCGTCAACTTTACCTCCGATGGTATTGAGGAAACGACGCTCCTGAAAATTTCGCTGTTCGTCGGCATTATTCTGATCCTCGTCTATGCCTCGACGCTGCTGTTCTCGATGAAAACCCACCGCTACCTCTACGATGCCGGGGTCGCCGAAAAGGAGAAATCCGCTGAAGGCGAAGGGGAACATGCACATAAGCCCAATCTGTTCCTGTGGATTGGGGTGTTGCTGGTGGCGACGGTGTTTGTGGCGATTGAGTCGGAACTACTGGTTGGCACGCTAGAGGAAGCGACGGCGCAGTTGGGATTGACGGAACTCTTCACGGGGGTGATTTTGCTGCCCATTATTGGCAATGCCGCTGAAAATGCCGCAGCGGTAAGCGTTGCCGTCAAGAACAAGATGGATCTGTCTGTCTCCGTTGCGATGGGCGCAACCATGCAGGTGGCGTTGTTCGTTGCCCCGGTGCTGGTGCTGGCAGGACTTTACCTCGGACAGCCAATGGATTTGAATTTCAATCCGTTTGAACTGGTTGCTGTACTGGTTGCCGTGTTTATCGCCAACTCCATTAGTAATGATGGGCGATCGAACTGGCTGGAGGGAGTGCTGTTGATATCGACCTATGCGGTGATCGGGATTGCCTTCTTCTTCCATCCGGTGATTGTGGAAGGACTGGGGTAATTTTGGATTTTGGACTTCGTCGTGAGCGCAGTCGAACGATTTTGGATTGGGGGAGGAAGGGAGGTGGCGATCGCCCCTCCCTTTTCCCTTTCACAGCCACGGTTTTGCTCCAGGGGAAGGATACGCTGTCATGGAACCTTACCGCATTCGCCCTGCCCGTGATGCGGATCTGCCGCTGTTAGCGGCGATCGAGCGGGCGGCTTCTGAGTTGTTTCGGCAGACGGACTATCCGCAGTTTGCGGGGACAGATGGTGCAGTGCGATCGCTCCCCCACCATCCCGAATATCGAGTCTGGGTGGCGGTGGATGGCGAGGATGCCCCGGTCGGCTTCCTCATCACCCGCCCCCTCACCCACAGCCTGCATCTGCAAGAAATCGACGTGCATCCCGACCACAGCCGTCGCGGCTTGGGGCGTCGCCTGATCGAAGCGGCGGCGGACGATGCCCGCACCCAGGGCTACCCCGCCCTCACCCTCACCACCTTCCGCTCCATCCTTTGGAACGCGCCCTATTACGCCCGCCTGGGCTTCCGCCGCCTCAACCCCGATGCGCTCCCCCCCGACCTGCTCGCCATTCGCCAGCGCGAAGCCGAATATGGGCTGTCCTTGGGCGATCGGATTTGTATGCAGCGAGATTTGCTGAACCAGCGTTAGCTGATGGAATAGCCAAGGGTAAACAGCACCGTTGATTCCAGGGCAGAAATTGTGGGTGTAGTAAGCATTCCCAGCTTGCGAATCAAGCGCGTTTTGTCCAAGACGCGAAGCTGATGACAGAGAGCAACGGAATCTTGAGCCAACCCGCCTTCGTTCTGAGAACTCTGCAAACACGTTGGTAACGCTGCCCGACGGAGGTTACTAGTTAGCGGAATGGTGATTACGGTAGTAGTAAATCGGGACAGTGCATTTTCCTGAAAAATAATGACTGGGCGTGTTCCAGCCTGTTCCGATCCTTGCGTTGGGTTGAGATTTGCTAGCCACACCTCTCCCCGCTGAATCGTCATGCTTGATCCTCTTGATCAAGGTTATGGGCATACTCAGCGATTCCAGCTTCTGCTAAGTCACGATCCGCTTCAGCAAATTCTTGATACAGATTGGCAAATTGCTCCAATCCCGTAAGTTTTTGTTGAAACTGACTGCGAAACTTGAGAAAAGAAATATATTCTGCCAGTTGAGCAAGCTGTGCCGGATCAAGCTGTTCAATCTCTTGTTTAAGCGCTTCTTTAGTCGGAATCATAAAGGTGCTCCAAGCCAGCCTGTTACGTCAATAAACTCTTCTCGCTCGTAATCGGAGGGGTGAAACGTGGCTTCAACATCAGTCTGCTCATTGTCGTCAACATAGGGAATCAGCATTTCGAAGAACTTGAACCATTTCTCGCGCATGACCTCGCGGACACTCTCTTTGACAATGGCTTTGAGGGCTTGAATATCCAGGGCGTTTGTCGATTCCATCTGTAATCCTCTATCCTGCTTGAATTTTAGCGGCTTTGGATTGGCTCAGTCGCGATTTGAAGCGAGAGTACCCTGTCATGCCCCCTAAGATCTTCGACTTCTTGTGCGATCGAGTCAGATCCCTATTGCTTTGCAGAGAAGAAGTCGAAGATCTGCCGCCGTGCACTAATCCCACTCCCGCGCCTTCGCCTCATCAACCCAGCGCTGGGCATCTTCTTCACTCAAACCTGGGTATTGCGCGGCTAAAACTTGAGGCAGTGCCTCACAGTCTCGGTTGCGGATCTCCGCAAGCTCGGGTGGCAACGCAGCCCCACAGAGAAACGGTGGGTATGCGCCCAAGAATTGATCCAGCGTTAAATTTTGGGCATTTCGTAAATCTGTTGCCAAAAATATAGATCTACTAAGGACGGCGAAGCGGAGGTCGGCGTCGCGGAGGTCGGCACGGCTGAGGTCGGCACTCAAGAGGCTGGCGTCGCGGAGGTCGGCGGAGCGGAGGTCGGCGGAGCGGAGGTCGGCGAGAAAGAAGTTGGCGTCGCGGAGGTCGGCGGAGCGGAGGTCGGCACGACTGAGGTCGGCACCCAAGAGGCTGGCGTCGCGGAGGTCGGCGGCACGAAGGTTGATTTCAGCAAGCGATTGCCCTGCCCGGTTAATTCTTCTCAAAGCTCTAACCACTGGATCTCGCTCAACTTTGTTGGTCTCAGCATCATAGGAGTAGATTAAGTCCCAGTGATGTCTAAGTTGTGAATACTCGGCGATTTGAATGCTGGAATAGATAGTTAGCCGATAGTTGTCTAGGTGTTATTTTACGGCTGTAGAAATATCAGAACCTCGTTCCAGCATGTATTGCAATCTTCAGCGGCGCATTCCTCTGCGAGAAGCAAAATCCATTTCTCCTGTAAATCTGGATTAAAAACCGGGAAAGGAAAAACGGCTATTTCTTGATAGTCTTGCCATTCCTGGCTTTCAGATTTCTTTTTCCACGAATTAACACCTAGACAACTATCATAGTTAGCCCTAAGGGGGTCAAAATACCAAGTAAAAAAAAGCCAAGGCGGTTCTGACGATGTCGACTTGAGCTTCGATGAATGAAGAGGGTCGCTAGCTCAGAAAATGGGAGCGTTTGACCGTATTGCTTTTGAAAAATTCTTGCATCGCCTAACAAACGACCAGAGAGGAGATAGGCATTGGTTTTCCCTTTTGCCTGCCACTCTTCGGCGGCGATTTCGATTTTGCGTTGTTGGCGGATCAAGTCGCGGTTTTCGTCCAGCCACTTGCGCAGTTGCTTCCAGTGGCGGATCAGGGCTTCGTGGGCGACATCGACCACGGCTTGGCGTTCTCCGGTGGCTTTGCTCACCAGTTCGTTGGTGACAATCAGGTTTTCGTCGGCGAGGCGTTTGATGACGGTGGCGACGGTGACTTCTGGGTGTTGATAATTCACTAGACTGCTTTGAAAGACGCGGCGGCGGGTGTCTTCGGTGCCTTCGCCCAGTTGGGTCAGGTTGATAAAGATGTGGCGGGCGGTGGCTTGCTGGGGTGGGGTGAGGCTGGCATAGACGGTGTCGGCGCGTTGTTCCAGGGTTCCGGTGACGCCGCCCAGTTGGGCATAGGTGCGGAGTTGCAGGGTATTGTCCTGGCGCTGTTTCCACAGTTCGGTCAGGGTGTATTGCAGCAGGGGCAGGTTGCCGGGGGAGCGTTCCACATCCGTCAGCAATTGCTGCACCAGTTCGGCTTCGAGGGTGAGGTGGGCGCGGCGGGCGGGTTCGCAGATGGCATCGGTGAGTTCGGCGCGGGTCATGGGGATGACGGGCACCAGATGGGCTTGCACCTGGGTTGCCAAGCCGCTGTAGGCTTGCTCGAAGCATTTGCCCACAAAGTCGGCGCGCATTGCCAGGACGATGCAAAGCTGGGTGGGCATCGCCGCCAGCGCCTCCATCAACAGCGCAAAGAACTGCTCTCGCTCGGCGGGCTGCTGGCACAGGGTGAAGACTTCCTCGAACTGGTCGATCGCCAGCACCAACCGAAAGGTTTCTGGCTTGCCCTTCATCCAGCGTTGTAAGCCTGCGGCTCCATCGAGGATCATCTCTTCCGCTAGTTTTAACTGGTTCTGCCGCTCCAGGTCGGTGCGGATGGCGCTCTCATCGACAAACACCTGCGCCAAACTCTGGAGGGGATGCTCTCCTGGCAGGAACAGGCGGATGTCCCAGGTGTCGCTGCCCTGCAACCGCTGACCCCGCTTCAGTTGGTGCAGCAAGCCCGCCCGCAACACCGAGGATTTGCCGCTGCCGGATGCCCCGACGATCGCCAAAAAGTTGCTGGCTGTCCCCGGTTTGAGCCGCACCTCATCCAGCAGCTTATCCACCAACCGCTGCCGCCCAAAGAAATACTGCGGGTCATGGTCGTTGCAATCAAAAAAGTTGAGTCCTTTGTAGGGGCAATCCTCCGACCGATCCCCAGGGATCACGGCGGGCTTTGGGGCGACCCAGGGTGAGGTGAGCAAAATCGGGGAGCCGGAGTTGTAGCAGACGGAGCGCTGGGTGGCACCGCTGAGCGACTGGTTGATGTGGTCGGTGAGCAGGGTGTTGTTGATGGGACGATCGCCATACCGCCCTGGTTGCAAGCCCTCCAGTAATGCCGCCGTCAGCACACTGCGGGCACTGCCCACCTCCTCGTACGCCACCTCAAAGTCTCGCGATGCTGCAATGAAGCAGCGATCGCGCCCTTCTCCTGGATATGCCTCCTCCACGTTCAAAATCTCGCCGCTGTAGCAACAGTCCAGCCAGATCACCTGCTGCCGCACCTCGCTCTCCGCCAGCAACCGCCGCAACCACCGCAACGACAGCCCAAAAAACTCCTGCTGCGGGTTCACATCACTGGTCGCCAGATACCCCTCCGCCACCCCCACCGTATCGCGAATGCCATGCCCCGAAAAGTAGAGCAGCGCTGTCTCCGGCACCTGTCGGCTCTCCGGCTTAAACAGGTTGACCAACGCCTGCCGCAGTTGGGGAAGGGAAACCTCGGCATTCCGGGCAACCCGTTGAGCATTATCCGCAAAGGGATCGGCATATGGCGGCAACCGCCGCACCTGGAAGCCACCATAGGTTTCGAGATGCTGGGCGATCGCCTCCGCATCCCCCGCAGGCGCATTCAAGCCCGGCAGGTGCGTGTACGTGTTGATCCCAACAACCAGGGCATCACGGCTCATGGCAATTCGAGGTTTGAACGATGGATAGAAACCATTTCGGATTCACAATTTCCATCCATTGTCATCGGATTTATGGCAATTTACCAGTCATTCTCCAGCAATCAAAAATTTCGGTATTTGGGATTTTATTATCTTGCAAGTGCCTTTGGTAGTGATGTGGAGAGAATGACTTTTGGGTGTGCGAGCGTCAATCTCTCTCACATTTGAACGACTTGCCTACAATTTGCCTACAGTAGTTTATTTAAGCCTTGAACAATTGGATTAGCCTGTTGTGCTTTGATGGTGCGATAAACCGTAATAATTTCAGATACCAACTTGGCTTCTACCATCGCTGCAGCTTCGACCGAATCACAGGTTCGAAAGAGTTCAGGATGTTGATTGGGATTAAACGTTGTATCTACAATCGCCTTAAATAACGCTTCATCAATCTGGTCCTCTTCCAGGGGTGCGTCTTCTGGGGTTGGAGAGGGGAAATCAGATGGCTCAGAAGCTTTGATATCTGACGGTTCACTATCGACTTGCGGGCGATCGCCCATCCAGTTCATCGACATCCTCATCGTCAGCTCATCGCCGCGAATGGGATCTTCAGAATCGCCAGGATACATGTAAGAGAGAGGCGGCTTGCCACCAGGTAGAATCTCCTGCACAAAGGGTTCTCTGCCCAGGCGCTTCAGGTTAACCGTTGTAGCTTCTCCGGTCATATCCGCCATCAACTGTTCGTGAGCAATGAAACGAATAAACATACGAGACGGAACGGTTTTGGGGTCAAAATCCATCATGGCAATCTACGGAAAAGAACAACAGAACCCAGTATCGACAAACGTTAGAGGATTTTCCTGGCTATCGGGGTTAGGCTTCTATTAAAGCCGATTTGGTTCTTTTATTGTAGAAGTATTTCAAGCACAGCATACCCCCTGTGTTTTTCTCAGTGTTTCTCAATGCGGAGAAACGTTGCGCAAACAGCACAAGTTTTATGTGGAGCAACAAGCGCCTGCTCCCATCGCTATTCCCGCTATTTCAAAGAATAAGAAATTGCATTTTCAGGGAAATTTTGAGCAGAAATAGCCTGAGACTGCAAAAAAAACAAGGAGGGCATTGCCGACAATGCCCTCAGTAGTTTAACTACGTTTTTCCAGTTCATCCTTATGTTCATTTAAGAGGATGGGTTCATCAAAGAGGATGGCAGATAAATGCGGCTAAATGCGGCAGGTTAATTTTCGTAGTAGCGTGTTTCTAACCAGGAACGCACTTCAGCTTCAGAGGTAAATGAAAGTCGTTGTTGAGTTTGCGGATTATAGACTTTCCAAATCAATTTGCCATTGCGAGTCACCTGAGAAATTCTGGGTTCGTCATTGGGAACCAAAGATTGAACCAGGCGGCTCAAGATGTTTTTCCACTGTGGAGTGCGAGCAGTTTGCTTTTGGGTATAGGGAGAAGAGGAAACGAATTGGGAAGAATTCCAGAAAGATGTTGAGCTTTTCATGGGGAAACCTTATGAATGATTTGCAATAAATACGTCAGGATGGAAAAGCAACGATGGGTATGAAGCATTGGTGTTGCCCGATGTTTCTACTCTAAGAACCCCACCGTGAACATTCAAAAGGTTTCGTACATCGCTACTATGAATAAAATTCATCCAATTGCTGCGGTCTTTAGGGCAAATTTTGGGTAAGAATCGGAATCAACGCTGCTGATGTTGTAGCCTGTAGGCTGTTTTCCAGTCTGGTGGCTTATTTCAGGGATTTTGCATAATGCGCGAACAAATTAAGCTGTCTCAATTGCGATCGCTCATTGCTGTTGCTGAAGAGGGGAACTTCAGTGAGGCAGGACTGCGGCTGGGCATTTCCCAGTCGGCGGTGAGCCATGCGATCGCCAGCCTTGAGACGGAAATGGGCGTCGTCCTGTTCTCGCGGGGACGGCATGGGGCACACCTGACCCCCGTTGGCGAGCGCATCCTGCACCATGCCCGCCATATGATGGCATCGCTGGAACAGATGGAGCGGGAAGCCAATTTGGCGAGGGGTTTGCGGGGCGGAGACTTGCGAATTGGGGTTTTTCGCAGCGTGGCAACCCACGTGCTGCCAGAACTACTGGCTCGCTTTCGCGATCGCTATCCAGATGTCAACGTATCTATTAAAGAATTTCATGGCGACGATGGTACCGAACAAGCCCTACGCAAAGGGTTAGTGGATCTGGGCTTTATTTGCTTGCCTCCGGCTGGTGAGTTTGAATGTTGGGAACTGTTTCGCGACGAATATGTTGTGCTGTTTCCACCCAAGGCAACGGTGCCCCAGGTTCTTGACTGGGACATTTTTAGCCGCTTTCCGCTAATCCTGCCAGAGGAAAACGACTATTGCTCAATCTTGATTCGCCAGCATTTTGCCCAACTCCACCAATCTCTACGGGGCGACTACCACATCAAAGAAGATTCTACGATTGTGAGCATGGTCATGCGGGGGTTGGGCGTTACGGTTATGGCGCGACTGGCTGCGGAACCCTTGCCTCCAGATATTCAGGTGCGATCGCTCCCAGTTCCCCTGGAGCGCGTCATCCGAGTTGCGGTTTTGGCTGAGGCACTCCACTCTCCGGCGCTATATGCCTTCCTCGATTTGCTCAAAACCGCCAAATATCCCACCAATCTGGCTCAATCTGTAGATCTCATTCCTCAACCCTGAGGATTGAAAATGCAATAAAACCCGGAATGTTTGATGAGAAGCGCGGTAATACCGCGTTTCTCATCAAACATTCCGGGTTTCAGTACAGCACATGGGAGGGGCGGCGCGGCGCGCCGCCCCTCCCATGTGCTGAAGCAACTTGCGCACCGCTATAAGTCTGGATGAGGCGTGCGGGATGTGAACCCATCATCCTGCCCGCATGAACAGGAGCCAGATTCCGGCAAGCGCCATGACAACCCCCAGCACGGCACGATGGGTGAGCCGCTCCCCCGCCCAAACTGCCAGGGGTAGCGCAAACAGAGGACTGGTGGATGTGAGGGATTGGGCAACTCCCGTGGCGGTGAATTTGAGCGCGGTTTGTTGTAGCCAGATGCCCAGGAAGGTGCTGCCAAATGCTGTAGCAGCAACAATGGCAAGGGTGCGGGGCGATCGCAGCCACTTTAAGTCTTCCAGTTTCTCAGACTGCCGCCCCAGCCACAGGGCAATGACCAAAACCCCTGCCAGCAAGCGAATTAGAGTACTCCAGAGGGGGCTGATGTCGCTATTCATCAGGGCGGCCCGCGACAGCACCGCCCCGCTGGCTTGGCTGAGCGCCGCCACAAACCCCAACCCAACGCCCCGCCAGAGATGGAGCGATCGCATTTGGGTCGTCGGCTCCTGTTCTAGAATCACCCAGGCAACACCACCAACCGTCAGAAAAATGCCCATCCAGGCGATCGCATTCAGGTTCTCTTGCAGGAAAATGACGGCGATTAAGGCTGCCAGGGGGGGCGCAAGGGATTCCATCAGCAACGCCCGACGTGCGCCCAAACTGTTAATGCTGCCAAAAAATGCCGTATCGCCAATACCGATGCCGATCGCTCCACTCAATAGCAGGAAGAGCAGGGCTTGCTGCGTCAGGGCTGAAGGGTTGTCCTGCAAAACCCACAGCGTCAGGAGCAGCAGCACGATAGCAATCACGCTTTTCGTGCCATTCAGGATCAGCGGCGACATCCGCCGTCCCAGCTTGAGATAAATGAAGGAGGCGATCGCCCAAATGAGCGCTGCACTCAGTGCTGCAATTTCGCCTTTGAAAACGGATAGGAAAGATGCCATACAAGGGAGGCGGGAAGGATAGAAGCATCCATGAGTGTGCCTTAAGAGCCTATCCGAAAGGAATAGCAAAGCGAAAGGGGATAAAACCAATTTCTGACAAAAAAATACCTGGTTATCCCACTCTCAAGCGGGCAGAAAACCTCGATTTTAGGAAAGCAGATGAGACTTCCACCAAGCCTGCTTTCCCAAAACGAGTTCTTTGTTTTCTTGCTTGGGATTAAAAATAAAATAAAGCCCGGAATGTTTGATGAGAAGTGCAGCAATGTCACGCTTCCCATCAAACATTCCGGGTTTTACTTCATACATGATCCTTAGCTCTTAGACTTGCGTTCCATTTTTTGAAAAATGCCCTTCAAAATGTTTTACTACTCACCAGGCTAGGAAGATCAGCGTCTTTCCTGGAAGTATGTTGGGCAACAACTTGTTGATAGATTTCAATCATGCGTTCTACTTTGACTTCCCAATCAAAAGTACGCCTTACTTTCTCTTTTCCTGCCCGCCCCATTGCTTCGCGTTCTTGGGGCGATCGCGCCAATTTCACCATTGCGTGGGCAAAATTTTCGATAATGCGTCTCTGGAGGATGGATCAATGAGAATGCCACAGGAGCGATCGATATAATCAGCCGGACCGCCCCAGTTGGTTGCAATAACTGGAAGCCCTTTTGCCATTGCCTCCAGCACCACCGCACCACCGCATTCCAGCAGGCTAGGTAAAACTAATGCATCAAAACTTTGTAATAGATTTGAACATTCCTTTTGGGGCAACCAACCTGTGAAAAACACTTTGCCAGATTGATACATTTCTGGAGCTAGAAGATTTAGCTCCTGTGCTTTCTGCTCTAGCTCATGCTTCATTGCGCCATCCCCAATCACAGTCAAGCTCATGGGAACGATTGAGGCTGCTTGCTGAAAAGCAATTAGCAGCAAATCAACAGCTTTCCAATCTACAAGTCTGCCGACAAAAACATAATGCATTGTCGCTGATAGCGGCTTAGGAGCAGCAGACGCAGACCTTTGCCAGAGGGATAAATTTACTCCATTTTCTACTAATTCAATTACCCGCTTGCTGGCAGATTGTGGCAATGCCTGCCGTGTTCGATGATTAGCTACCAGCAATAATGCTGCCTGCCGTTTGCCAGGAATGATGTGATGGACAAAATTTGAGAGCGATCGCCCCACGTCAATAATCAAATTAACAACGGGCTTCTGCATTTCTTTAAAGCCGGGTGGATAGTCCATCCCACCGTTCATCGGTCCAATTACCACAGGTACACCCATCCCAAATATCATGGAAGGCTCCTTGGGAGATACAGGAATTGGTTGATGGATGATGTCTATCCGTTCTTTTTGCAGAAGGTCACGAATAATTTGCCTCTGTTTTAGTTGCGTGAGGAGACGCATAACCATACCTACCGTGAAGTAGAACAGGCGTTGTGGTAAAAAACGATGCAACTGCCACAAAATACGATGCCAAATCGTATCGGCAACATAGATGATGTTCCTATCCTGAGGGAATAGTTGGCTCAATTCCGCACGCGTCCGCTCATGGACAACCATCCATGCTGAAATTCCACGTTTACGAAGGATGCGATAGTACTGCAACGGGAGAGCTGCTTCTCCTCCATATTGAGCCGATGCATGCTCTGCGACAATCAACACTCGAAGGCTCACGTACTATCCCCCTTCCAGAGCAGTTACAGATTTTCTAAGTTCCTGGTAAACATGTCGAATCATATCGGAATAGCTGCAGACAAGAGCCTAGTGTATTTGCTAGAAGTTGCTAAAGCTAGCATCACTTCACAAAAAGCATTCGACAACATCCATAGGATATAGATTAAGGAGCTGGATGCTTGGAAAAACAGTGAGAGGGATTGCCTGGGTATCATCAAATACCATCTCAATGTACTTGGCACTTGTTGCAAATTTATTACAAATATAAGAGCTTTCTGCAAAAAATAGAATTGATTCGCCCGTGGACTTCAAATTTGTTTCCCGTGATAGATGCTACGAGAAAAATAGTGTTTTAGGATACTTCTATAAGTGGTTGCAAAGTTCAAGTAATCAACTTTGCAGCAGCTTATGGAACCAAATATTATGTGACAAAAAGTATTGGAGGAGCCTTAGTTATGGGTATTGAAGATCGAGTCGAAGCGACTGCAAAAAATGTAGAAGGAAAAGTGCAGGAAGCTGTTGGTGATTTGACGGGTAATCCTAAGGACGAAGCCGAAGGTAAAGCAAAGCAGGTTGAAGCTAAGGCAAAGCATACCCGCGAGAATATGAAGGATGAAGTCAAGAAAGCAATTGACTAATCTCTAATGTGGCTAACGACAATGTGGCTAACGACAATGTGGCTAACGACTTAGACATTTAACGACTTAGGACATTTCTGAGAAAGAATATCCCGATTTTTTGAAAGAGGGCGTGGTTTAGCCGCGCCCTCTTTCAAAAAATCGGGATATTCTTTCTTGGAGATCACTCAAGCCTTTGAAGCTGTAAAGCATGAATCTGTAAATATTTGAAAGAATTCTCAAATAATAAGGAGGATTTTCCTAGACTGGAGCAAAGAATACTGTTTTTCTTGATATTTCCAGCTTTTAGTCCAGTTTTTACTTCTTCTTAAACGTTGCACTTCAAATATATGAATGATCGTCTCACCCAACAACAACTGTCAAAGATTGTCGCGGAGGTGACGCGCCTTTCTGAGCGACAGGAAATGGATCGGGAACAGGTAAAGCAGGTGTTGGAGGAGTTGAATCTTTCCCCCGATTTGCTGGATGAGGCGATGGTGCAGTTGCGGCGGCGGGATGCACTGGAGGTTGAGGAACGGCGGACGACGATGATCGTGCTGGCGATTGGTTTGGCGGTGCTGGCAGTCTTGGGCTTTTGGGGATTCAATCGCTGGAGTTGGAATCGGGCGATCGCCCAGGTCACCAGCGTGCAAGATCGCATCACTCTGAGCCAGGATGATGGCGGTTCTCTCGCAGAGGTCGATCGCCAGTCCAACCCAGAGTTGGTCTATCGGGTGACGCTCTCGGATGCCCCTGTGGATCGGCGGTTGTCTCTGTCGTGCCAGTGGGAAGCACCGACGGGGGAAGTGTTGCGGGAGAAGCGCTATCAGACCCAGCGCATTACTACATCGACCTGGGATACCTTCTGCCGTTATCAGGTGGGGACGGCATCTCCGGCGGGTACCTGGAATGTGCGGATGCAGTTGGGCGATCGCATCCTTAGCGACGAAAGCTTTGAGGTGCGTTAATATCCGGGTCGAACGCTCCAATGGGATGAGCCAAGCTTGTGGGAGGAATCGCGGTCAGGTGTCACTATTTCCAGGGCAGCGGCAGGTGAATGCGGAAAGGCAAATTGAAGGACGAAGGATGGGGGCGATCGCCCCTTCGAAGTCATCCCCAGTACCTCTAGCGCAGCATGGGCTGGGCTTTTGGGGCGTTGGTGAGGAGGCAGAGGCGGTGCTGCGGCGAGTTCGAGCTTCCCTGCAAACCCTGGATTGGCGATGTCCAGAACCATCCATTGTGCAGACCCGTTTGCCATTGCAGCAAGAGCGTTTTGCAGTGGGCGGGTTCATTTGTCCAGAAGCCCCAGGGGCTTTGTGTAGGGACGCATTTGCGCACGATTCCGTGGTGGGGCTGTCGGCTTCGGGGAGCCTGACCTGTGAGCTGAAGCCAGGAGTGGCAGTGCCCGATAGCTGGGTGCGCCTGGGGCAGCGGCTCGTCCTGGGGCGCGATCCCTTTGGTCGGGTGCCGTTGTACTGGATGGAGCAGGATGGCATTCTCTGGTTTTCGACTCGCCTGCGCTGGTTGCTGGCGGTGCAGGCGGGCCAGCCAGATATTTTTCTGCCAGGGTTCTATGGCTACGCGGGATGCTCCTATGTGCCAACGCCCTGGACGCCGATCGCCGGAATTCATGCGGTTCCCGCTGGCACAGAAATCACCTGGGCGGTTACCAGCACGGGCGAATGGAACCGGGAATCCCGCTGCTATTGGCAATGGCAGCAGTCCACAAACGAGATTTCAGACGAGGGGGAGGCGATCGCCCAGCTTCAGGATTTGCTGGAAGCTGCCATGCAACGGCAACTTTCCCATCTCCCCACGGGCAAAGTCGGGGTGTTTCTGTCCGGTGGCTTGGACTCGTCCATTGTGGCGGCGCTGCTGGTGCGGGCGGGGGTAGAGGTGCAGGCATACACCCTGGATTTTGGGGAGGTGGCAGAGTCCGAGTTGCCCTACGCGCAACAGGTGGCTGATTTTCTCAAAATTCCGCTGATAACGGTGGCGGTTGCGCCCCGACAGGTGCGACGGGCGATCGCCCCCACCGCTCAAGCTCTAGATTTGCCCTTTGGAGATAGTGTCACTGTCCCTTTCTACCTGCTGAATCAACGAGCGGCGGCTGATGTCGGTGTGATCTTCAATGGCGAAAACGGGGATCAGCTATTTGCGGGATGGACGAACAAACCTTTAATTGCTGCGGGTATTTATCACGCTGCCCAACCGCAACAGGCGGCGGATCTGGCTCAGCACTATCTCCGCACCTTCCATCGGCTCTATGGCTACGAGCGACAGGCGTTTGCCCCGGATTTGTTGCCCCAAATTCAGGGGTGCGAACCCCTGGACTGGCTGGACGATGCCCTTTCCCCCCAAGCCTGCCAGAGCTTTTTGCACCAAATGCGCCGCGCCACGCTGATGTTGAAGGGGGCGCAAAACATCCAGCCCCGCGCCACTGCCCTTGCCTGGGTACATGGCTTGCAGGTGCGATCGCCCTTTTGCGACATTGCCCTCAGCCAGTGGGCATTTCGGCTCGCCGGATCGCTGCAACTTCAGGGTTCCTGCGAAAAGTACATCCTCAAGCGGGCAGTAGAAAACTGGTTGCCACCCGAAATTGTCTGGCGCGACAAGCGCGGCATGGGAGTGCCGCTGACGGCGTGGTGTTTTAGCGGGTTGTGGCATGACCTGGGGCGCTGGCTGAATCCGGCGACCCTGCGGCGAGAGGGGCTGTGGCATCCACAGTTGCCGCAGCGGGTGGTGGAGCGGCAGTTGGGCGGCATTCAGGGGCGACGGATGGGCGAAATCCTGTGGCTGCTGGTGATGTGGCAGATGTGGCGGGCGCAGGTGCCGGGCGATCGCCCCTCTGGACATGCCTTCGACCATCCCTTCTGGCTGCCTCATGGCATGTGGGACTTTCTGCGGCGGGAGGTGTTTAGAGCGGGATAGACCGCATTGTTCAGATGGATTCGTGTTGGTTTGAACCGTCCTTTTCTTGTTGATTCTTGTTGAAGCGTTGATGTGAAAGCCATGATTTCTGAAACCATGCCAACCCAACGGATCGCTGAATCTTCTGCCGTGCCAGGAGCAGATTGCCTGGATTCGTTGCCATTGCCGCGATCGCAAGCCCTGTCCCTTGCCGAAACCTGGGGCACGCCGCTGTATGTGTATCAGGGCGATCGCCTCCAGCAAACCATCCAGCACATCACCCAGTCTGTTCCCTATCCCCACACCCAGTTCCACTTTGCCAGCGTCACCAATGGCAATGTGAACCTGTTGCAGCGGTTTCGAGCGGCGGGTTGGGGGCTTCATGCCAACACCCCCGGCGATATTTTTTTGGGACTCCATGCGGGCTTTGACCCGGCGCATATTGTCTACAGCGGCAGTAATCTGAACCGGGTGGATCTGGCGCAAGTGTTGGACTGGGGCGTGACCATGCTGAACCTGGACAGTTTGGCGCAGGTGCGGCAACTGGGAGAAGTCTGGTCGGCACGGCAGGATGCTCTGCCCCTGCGCGTCGGTTTGCGGCTAAATCTCCCCGAAATTACGGGAGAGAGCCGCATTGGGGTGCATCCGAGGGAGTTTGCAGAGGCAGTGGCGATCGCCCATTCCTTCGGACTCCCGATCACCGGGCTGCACTTCTACCGGGGCACGGGCACCAATGCGACCCAGGCATTTACCCAGGTGATGGAACAGGTCATCGCTACAGCACAACAGCTTCCAGACTGGCGCTATCTCGACTTTGGGGGTGGCTTTGGCTATCCCTACCGCCACGGGGGAGCCACATTTGACTGGCAGCAGTTTGGGCAGGCGCTTACCGCACAACTGGAGCGGTTGCCCCACCCCATTGACCTGATGATTGAGCCGGGGCGGGCGGCGATCGCCGGATGCGCGTTCCTGCTCGCCCGTATTGTCTCTGTAAAATGGCAGGGCGATCGCCAGATCGTTGGCGTCGATACCACCGTTGGGAACCTGTCTGTCCCCTCGGTGCATGGGGGCTACCGCGAGATTGTTTCCTGGCATGATCCCGCTCAACCCCGCTACACCACCGATGTCTGCGGCAACACCACCTACTCCCGCGATTATCTGGGACGCTCCATGCCTCTTCCGGCTCTCGCAGAAGGCGACCTCCTCGCCATCCTCGATGTTGGAGCCTATGGCTATGCCATGTCTTCCCACTTCCTGCATCGCCCCCGTCCGGCTGAAGTGCTGCTGGATGGCGACAACATCCGCCTGATTCGCCAGCGTGAAGATTACAGCGTGTTACTCAACCATCAGATACTTGATGATAAGGACTGAAGATAGAATAAAAGCCAAACCTTGTTTTTTGAAAGCGCAACTGTGCCGCGCTTTCAAAAAACAAGGTTTGGCTTTTGTTGGATTCGCATTCCTAAGTACGCGTTCCTAAATAGCGGTGGGGCATCACCCAATTGTTCGTTTTTCTACTGACTCAATCAGCTATTCGCAACCTGTTGCTTGCGACTAATTCTTGTTACTGAGGAGTTCAACGGATGAAATGTATCGCCTGTGGAACGGATAACAATTTACGAGAGCGCACCGAACATGGCGGACGCTGTTCAAGATGTCAGCATCCCTTTGTGTTTGAGCCGACAACAATGACGCCGCCGCTCCGGTTTACAGATGGTTTTTTTGAGAAGGCGATCGCCGATATTTCTGCCAACGACACCCTCTATTTCACCCCCAATCAGTTCTACTACTTGCTCAATCGCCGCCTCAAACAAAAACAAGTCACAACTCGACCCACTGGGTGTTTGGCGATTTTCGGCTTTCCCGTCATACTCTCGTTCGCTTTTTTTGTCATGCCGAGGGTTGCGTTAGAAGAATATTCTTTGCTAATCGCCTGGCTCTTGGGCATGGCAGCATTAGTGTTCCTCGCTATCATCACGACCTTTATAGGCTATTCCAGTCAGCGTTCCAGTATTCGTCAACGACGCAATACCGCCTCTGGTTTACAACTGGTTGGCGGGGCAGAAATCCTCTTCGCGGTGCTTGCCAGTCTCGCCTTTGGCAGTCAGTTGGGGGCAACCGACATATTCGCGGTGTTTACCATCAATGTCATCGTTGGCATGGTGGCGATCGTCATTGGCTATCTGCAAAAGTCGCGCCTGGGCAACACCACAGAAGTCCCCATTCTCGAACACCGTCAGTTTCGCGATTGGCTGCAGCGCTGGACACGGGTGAATGGCGAACTACCCAAGCTTTTGCCTCCACCCATCAGTGGCGAAACCGTCACCATCAGCCCCGATGTTTCCGCCTACAGCTTCGATCGCCTGATTGTAGTAGAGTCGGAGGCGATCGCCCAAATGCTCATCGCCAACAACGTTCATCTAGAACACAATGCCGCTATCCTTAGCATCACGGGCTATCCCCACAATATTTTCAGCACCGTTATGGAGATGCTGCGCCGCAATCCCAACCTCAGCGTCTATGCCCTGCACGACGCCAGTCCTAAAGGCATGGCAATGGTGCAACAACTGACCACCGATCCCCAGTGGTTTCAGGGGCAAACCGTCAACGTTATCGACCTGGGTTTGCTACCCCGCCAAATCCTCACGCAGCTTACCTTTGCTGTCTACACCTCCAAAGACCGGGAAAAGGAAGCCAAGCGCCTTCCTGCCAGCGTGCGCCAGCAGCTTTCGCCCGAAGAGTTGACGTGGCTAGAAGCCGGAAAGTTTGTTGAACTGGAAGCCTTTGGTCCCCAAAAGCTTTTGCAAGTGATTCGCACGGGCATTTCCCTGGGTGTTGCTGCCGACAGTGATAGGCTTTCGACCTCGACCTGGGGCGATGGCGATAGCGGTATGTTCCTTGCCGTTGACAGCTTTGGCTAAGCAAGACAATAGACCTCTTGCATATTAAATTGAATTGCTTGGATTAAGCGGTCTGAGCATATTCCAGGTTATAAAGGGCAGCAATCAGATTGCAGCGTAAGCCAAAGCGGCGGCGGCGGTTGCGATAGCGCTCGGACAAGATCCGAAACGTCTTCAACCGACGATTGACGTGTTCAATGCCAATCCGTTCTTTGGCTAAAGCTCGGTTGTAGGCTTTGTCTTCCGGACTCAACACGCCCCCTTTCGGTTTCTTTTTCGGCAGCTCACTGTTGCGATGCAGGTGTTGAATCCCTTGATATCCCTTGTCTTGCAAACTCCGGGTGTCGGGATGGAAGTGAAGACCAGAGCTTTGAAACAGCTTGAAATCATGCTGACGACCTTTACC
>Ga0081535_100364_pt1 | contig 35554 bp, 31 predicted proteins | sample HotLakmasection3_FD_71020 | JGI IMG/M metagenome (GOLD analysis project Ga0081535, IMG submission 71020) | Hypersaline microbial mat communities from Hot Lake, Washington, USA - Section #3 (SPADES assembly) (version 2) | ecosystem: Environmental > Aquatic > Non-marine Saline and Alkaline >... | reverse complement strand
TCGACGGTTGAGTAAGGATTATGAGCGGTTACCCGAGATGAGTGAAGCAGCCATCTATGCGGTCATGACTCGTATCATGCTTAAGCGCCTGGCCGCCTAGACCGAACTTTATAAATAGCCTCTCAAGTAATGCTTTGAGGTGCTGAAGAGCTGTGTTGTCCCACCCAACGTCACAACAGGTTTTGGAAAGTGGGCGATCGCCCAAATGCCAGTAACAAATGAGTCGGTGGTAGCCTCAACCCGCAAACTGATCCTGTTGCTTGCTGAAGTTTCATGGCAAAGTGATGTCAGGAATACCTCCTGATCGTCCTGGTTATTTTGCTGTCTTGAACCCATAACTCAAACAAACTCAAACAAACTCAAACAATTATCGGACAACACGTTTGCCGCCATGAGTCGTGAAGCTCTTGTTGTTGGAATCAATACCTACCAGCAGTTGCCATCCCTGAATGCGTCGGCTGGGGATGCAGAGGCGATCGCTCAACTCCTGGAAAAACATGGCGATTTCCGTGTCCATCGCTTACCCGCCTTCCAGGACCCGTTTGACAATCATGCCCCTCGGGTTGCGCGCAACCAGGGGGTGTCTCTGGTGGAACTGGAAGATGCCCTGGTGCACCTGTTCAAGCCCGATAGCCGGAGCATTCCCGATACGGCGGTGTTCTTCTTTTCGGGGCATGGGCTGCGAAAGCAACGGGGGATTCAAGAAGGGTTTCTGGCAACCAGCGATAGCCAGGCGGATCAGGGATTTTTTGGACTGTCGTTGCAATGGTTGCGGCGGTTGTTGCAGGAAAGCGAGGTGCGGCAGCAGGTGATCTGGCTGGATTGCTGCCACAGCGGGGAGTTGCTGCAATTTGAGGAAGCTGATCCGGGCGATCGCGGCAAAGGGCGTGATCGCTGCTTTATCGCCGCCTCCCGCAGCCACCAGCCAGCCTACGAATCCACGGGGGGAAGCCATAGCCTGCTCACCCAGGCGCTTTTGGAAGGGCTGAACCCCAACCGTTTTCCCGATCGGGGCATCGACAATCTGCTGCTGACCGACTATGTGAACCAATCGCTGCGGGGCGCACTCCAAAGCCCCGTTTGCACCAATTCTGGTGAACCGATTCGGCTGTCCTATCGCCAGACCGCGCTTCCTGCCGTTGCACCCAAAGCATTGGAGGCAGGCGATCGCTGTCCCTACAAGGGTTTGGCGTATTTTGACTGCAACGACGAAGACCCGAAGTATTTTTACGGTCGCACTGCCCTGGTGGATAGTTTGCTCGATCAGGTGCGCCAGACCTCCTTTTTGGCATTGCTGGGGGCGTCGGGGAGCGGTAAATCGTCGGTGTTGCGGGCGGGCTTGCTGCATCAGCTCAAGCGAGGACAGCGCCTATCGGGCAGCGACCAGTGGAACGTCCATGTGCTAACGCCAGGGGTACATCCCCTACAAAACCTGGCACTGGCGTTGCTAGATCCCGCGTTAACGGGCATTGACCGGGCTACCCAACTCAATCAAATCGAGCATTTGCTGGCGCAGGGGGGCACGGGGATGCGGCAAATTGCCCAGTCCTGTGGCGCACCCCGCATGGTCGTCGTGGTGGATCAGATGGAGGAAGTTTTTACCCTCTGCCAGGATGCCGCCGAACGGGATGCCTTTTTTGCCTGCTTGCTGGAACCCCTTGGAGCGGCGACACAGGAAAGTCATTGTCCCTTACTCGTTTTGCTAGCGCTACGGGCAGACTTTTTCAGCCCTTGCATGGAGCAATCCTACAGCGGGTTGGGCGATCGCCTGCGCCACCACCTCGTTCCCATTCCGCCGATGAACCGGGATGAGTTGCGGGATGCCATTCTGCAACCTGCCAAGCAAGTGGGGCTGGAGATTGAACCCGAACTGGTGGCAACCATGCTGGTGGATCTGGAGGGTGCCCCCGGTCATCTGCCGCTGTTGCAATACACCCTCACCGAACTGTGGAAGCGTCGCCAGGACAACTGCCTCACCCTCTACACCTACACCCGACTGGGGGGCATCCTGGGAACCCTGCGACAACGGGCTGATGCGGTTTATGGGGCGTTGAGCGATCGCGAAAAAGCCACAGCCCGCAACATCTTCCTATCTCTGACCCAAATCAACGAAGGAGCCGAAGATACCCGTCGTCGCGTTCCAAAATCTGACCTGATTACCCCTCAGCATCCTTCGGAAGTGGTCAACACCGTTTTGCAACGGCTCACCGCCGAGCAACTGGTCGTGACCAACGAACTGGTCGGCAAAGGGGATGGGCGAGCGGATGCGCGGATTGCCGTCGTTGATGTTGCCCACGAAGCCCTGATCCGGCACTGGCCCCTGCTCCGCTCCTGGATTGCCGAAAACCGGAATCTCCTGAGCCTGCGGCAAAAACTGGAGGCTAAGGCGGAAGAATGGCAAACCCACAAATGCTCACCAGATTACTTGTTGCGAGGGAAACCCTTGCAAGAGGCGAAGGACTTTCAGTCTCAGCACGGTAAGTCCTTTCCTCTGTCGAACCAGAGCCAAACCTTTATCCAAAAAAGCTTGGGGCAAAAACGACGGGGGCGTTTGATCCGGGCTGGTGTAGCCGTAGGGTTTGGTCTGGCGATCGCGCCCTTTGTGATAACGTGGATCCCGGCAATCGTACCGACAATGATTGCTCCTCTAGTGCTGCACCAGCGAGGGAAGCAGGCGTTTGTTTATTTTTTTGCTGGTCCTGACCAAACAACCTTCCTTCTGGATGGAGCCGGTAGTCTCAAGCGCTGGAATGCTCAGCAGCAATCATTAGATACCCTGCTGACGATGAAGCGACCAGGGTGGCGGACTTACCCAATTTATCCATTGTTGTCAGACACGACGATCAGTGCGGATGAAGCAACAATGGCTATCTTGGGACCGCAAGGCATTTATTTCTGGCAGGCGAACCAGCCCACCATTGTGGTTCCCGAAAAGAGCCAGGCGAATGCAGATTCATCTGCCGAAGAGTTTAACCAGTACCATCCCTATGGTGGCATTGTAGCGGTCGCTCTAAGCCCCGATGGGACACAGGTGGTCTATCGCACCAGTCGCAATGAAGTGTATCTCTGGAACCGTGAAGGAGAAATCCTGACGACGTTACAAGAGGCAGAGGGGTTTGCCACCGATTATCCTATGCCCTATGCCCCTACTATTGTCTTTAGTCCCGATGGTCAGCTCATTGCAGCGATCGCTGCCGATACTCTGCATCTTTGGGATCGAGAAGGTAACCTGATCTCTTCTCCGTCCGAAGCGCCCACAGCAACACCCTCGACGGGTTTAAAGTATCTGCGTTTTAGCCCGGATGGGCAACGCCTTGTTACCAGCATCAGTGGCACGGTAGAACTCTGGGATCGGCAAGGCCGCCGCTTGCGCAGGTTGGTCACAGCCGACAACCGGGGTTGGGGAGGACTCCCGGCCGTGTTTACGTTTTCCAGGGATGGAAAAACTTTGGTTACGGTGGCGGATAGCACTGTCACAGTTTGGAGTGCTGAAGATGGACAAATGTTGAACACAGCGGCTATGCCAGAACCTTCAGAAGACATGCCCAACTATGCTGCTGCCGATACTCGTCCGGCGTTCCTACGCTTTAGTCCCGATGGACAGGTGATCGCCTGGATGCGCAACGACAAGATTTGGCTCTGGCGGTTTACTGGAGAGGCGATCGCCACTCTTTCTGCCCAAAACCTACCTCCCCCGCCTGCGGGTTGGGGCACTCCTACCACCCCTGGATTTATTGGCTTCGACTTTCATCCCACAGAATCCCTTCTGGTAACGGCACAGTTTGATGGATATGTACAACTGTGGGATTTCCAGGGGCAAGCCATCCAAACCCTCCAACCTGGTGTCCCACTGCCACCTCCACCAGCTTCCAACCCCAGTCCTCTAAACCCGCGTAACTGGATTCCCCCGGAAAACAGCACCATCTCTCCCACCTTTGGCACCCGGCAGGTGCAGTTTCAACCGGATGGCGAGGCGATCGCCCTCATCCAAAATGGTGCCCTCCGGCTGATTGACCTGGAGGGGAGAGAACTGCTGGAAATGCGCCCCAATGGCAAACCTGAATCCTAGAGTGCTTTAAGAAAATCAAGAACCCATGAGGATATGACCACTTCCCCTTTCAAACCAGAGCAAATTTTGGATTGTGCCCGCACCATTCGCCCGTTTTTGCCGGAGTTAGTATCCGCTGAGATGGTGCAACTGATGGATGGGCAGTTGGCAACACTGCTGGCAAAGGCAAAAGCTGGAGAAGCGGTGACGGCTGACATTCTGGAGGTGCTGAAAAGCCAGCCGGATGTCCGAAGCTGGGCAGGGGAGTTTCTCAGTCCCGAAAGCGTGCCCAAGGGAGTGGGGGATGCGCAACTGCCGGGACGGGTGGGGGCGATCGCCGCACCGCGCTATGTCTGCCCGGAAGGGGATTTTGTCTGGTATCGGCGATCGCTCGGAACGCCCATTCCCAAATGCCCGTCCCACCCCGATTTAGAGCTGACACTTGAGGACTAGGACGGATAGTTGTCTAGGTGTTATTTTACGGCTGTAGAAATATCAGAACCTCGTTCCAGCATGTATTGCAATCTTCAGCGGCGAATTCCTCTGCGAGAAGCAAAATCCATTTCTCCTGTAAATCTGGATTAAAAACCGGGAAAGGAAAAACGGCTATTTCTTGATAGTCTTGCCATTCCTGGCTTTCAGATTTCTTTTTCCACGAATTAACACCTAGACAACTATCGGACTAGGACGCTGGGTGACGAATGCCGACCAAACTGCTGGAAGGATTTGGGGGAAAGCTGGTGGATCAGTGGGCGGCAAACCTGCTGACTCCGGCGTTTGTGTTCTGGTTGGGGGGCTTGCTGGCATGGGGCGATCGCTACGGTTGGGCAGATCTCGTCACCGTCATCAACAACCTGGATGAACCGCTCCAGATTGCGGTGCTGATTGTGACGCTTCTGGCGGTTATCGCCAGCGGTTTTGTGATTCAGCGATTTGATCGGGCGGTGCTGCGCTTTTCTGAGGGGTACTGGCATCCCGTGCTCAAGCATCTGCGTCGTTGGTTTCTGAAGCGCCAGCAAGCCCAGTTCGATCGCCTGGATGCCCAGTGGCAAAGCCGGGTGATCCAGCAGGAAAAATCGGGCTTGAGTGCTGAGGAGATGGAGGAGTTGGCATCTCTGGAGGAACAGTTGCGCCAGTTCCCCAGTGCGCGCGATCGCCTTATGCCCACTCGCCTGGGCAACCTCCTCCGCGCCGCCGAAAGCCGCCCTTATGAGAAGTATGGCTTGGATGCGATCGTCTGCTGGGCGCGGCTCTGGCTGCTGCTACCCGATGAGGTGAAAAAGGAACTCCAGGCAGCACGGGCCGACCTCAACACCGCCGCCCGTCTCTGGTTGTGGGGGATGTTATTTCTGCTGTGGGTGGTGTTAGGAGTGTGGTGGGTCGTGCCTGTGGGATTGCTGGTGGCATGGTTCGCCTATGGCTGGATGCTCGAAGCCGCGACGATTTACGGCGATTTGCTGGAGTCTGCTTTTGACCTGCACCGCATGGCACTGTACGAAGCGCTGCACTTTCCAACCCCTGCCCATCCCGGTGAGGAGCGGGCGATGGGGCAGGCGTTGACGGCATATTTGTGGAGAGGGAGCGATCGCCCCCAACCTGAATTTCGCCGTCCTTAGGATTGAAAATAAAACCCGGAATTTTTGATGAGAAGCGCGGCATTGCCGCGCTTCTCATCAGAAATTCCGGGTTTTATTTCGTACGTGATCCTTAGGCGTTTTCTGGAAAAGAACATACCCTCGTCATTCCCGCGTATGCGGGAATCCAGGAAGGCTGAATATCTATGACCGATAGGCTTGCTATAGATGGATGCCCATGAAAATGGGCATGACGGAGCGCTCCTTTTATACCAACTCTCCTTCTCATACTTTTGGATTTTGGATGACATCACGATGTCGAAATCCTTGCAAAATGGGGATGATTCGTTCAACGAACGAACCATTCATCCACTTCATTTGCATCCACTATGTCTGCTGATTATTCATCCACTGATTATCCCCGTGACCTGATCGGCTATGGTCGCCACACCCCCGACCCCCAGTGGCAGGGCAATGCCCGCATCGCTGTGCAGTTCGTCATCAACTACGAAGAGGGGGGCGAAAACTGCATTTTGCATGGGGATTCGGCTTCAGAAGCGTTTCTCTCCGAAACGGTGGGGGCGGAGCCGTTGAAGGGCGTGCGAAATATCAATATGGAGTCGATGTATGAATATGGCAGTCGGGCGGGATTCTGGCGGTTGCATCGGCTGTTTACCCAGCGGCAGTTGCCCGTGACGGTGTATGCGGTGGCGATGGCGATGGCGCGCAACCCGGAGGCGGTCGCGGCGATGAACGAGGCAGATTGGGAGATCGCCAGCCACGGCTATCGCTGGATTGACTATCAATATATAGGAGAGGAGGTCGAGCGGGAGCATATTCAGCAGGCGATCGCCATCCACACGCAAGTGGCGGGGAGCCGTCCCCTCGGCTTTTACCAGGGGCGCGTCAGCCCGAATACGCGACGGCTGGTGATGGAGGAAGGGGGCTTTCTCTACGATGCCGACAGCTATTCCGATGACCTGCCCTACTGGGTTCCGGGCAATGGCAAACCCCATCTGGTCATCCCCTACACCCTCGACAATAACGATATGCGGTTTGCTACCTACGCCGGATTCAACTCTGGGGATCAGTTCTTTGCTTACCTGCGGGATGCGTTCGACACCCTCTATGCCGAAGGGGCGGAGGCTCCCAAGATGATGAGCGTGGGGCTGCACTGCCGTTTGGCGGGGCGTCCGGGGCGCACGGCAGCACTGGCGCGGTTCCTCGACCATGTGCAAAAGCACGACCGGGTGTGGGTCTGCCGCCGGGTTGATATTGCCCGCCACTGGCACTCCGTTCACGCACCTAAGAGCTGAGCAACCCATAAGAACCCCATATTTGGTGAAGCAGGTGCGGCATTGCCGCACCTGCTTCACCAAACATGAGTTCTTCTTGTTTAGCTGGAAGTGATGCGTCATGCCCATGAAAATGGGCATCCATAGCAAGCTAATCTCTCTGACATTCAGCCTCTCTGGATTCCCGCATTCGCGGGAATGACGGAGGGTGGCATGGGTCAGCGATGCGTCATGCCCATGAAAATGGGCATCCATAGCAAGTTTTCTCTCGCGCATTGAGCCTCTCTGGATTCCCGCATTCGCGGGAATGACGGAGGGTGGCATGGGTCAGCAATTCGTCATGCCCATGAAAATGGGCATCCATAGCAAGCCTGTCCCTCAAGCGTTCAGCCTCTCTGGATTCCCGCATTCGCGGGAATGACGGATTTCGCAATTGTTCTGACACAATGACGTAATGCCATCCTTTCAAAAGCGCCTTTCCAGGCTTCTCCGTAGATTTTGGGAGTTGAGCGCAGGACACTAGATGCAGGATGTGAAAGATAGTTCCTACTCCAGCGGTGGGTGATTGATTAGAGAGATTGATAGGTTTTGGGTAGGAATCTGCCCCTTGAAATCGTGGGTAAACGGGCAGGGATGGCGATGAAATCCTAGAATGGGGAAATATGTGTCGTCTTTGGTAAACGTAGCGGGTCAGGTAACTTATGTCGGTTTTTGCGGCGATCGCAGTTTTAGGCTTACTGGTAGCGGTTCATGAGCTGGGGCACTTCCTGGCAGCCCGATTACAGGGCATCCATGTCAATCGTTTCTCCATCGGTTTTGGTCCTGTGGTTTTGAAGTACCAGGGAGCCGAAACGGAATATGCCCTGCGCGCCTTCCCGCTGGGTGGCTTTGTCGGGTTTCCGGATGATGACCCCGACAGCGAAATTCCAGACAATGATCCCAACCTGATGAAAAACCGCCCCGTGATGGATCGGGCGATCGTCATCAGCGCTGGGGTTATTGCCAACCTGATTTTTGCTTACCTGGTTTTTGTCCTTCAGTTCGGTATTCTGGGCGTTCAGGACTTCAACGTTGAGCCGGGGGTTGCTATTCCCCAGGTGGTTGCGACGGATGCCCCTGCTGCCCAGGCTGGATTGCGGAGCGGAGATGTCGTCATCGCGGTGGATGGGCAAACCCTGGGTTCCGGTGAGCCTGCCGAGCGGGTGTTCATGGAGGCGATTCAATCCAACCCTAACCAGCCCATCGACTTGTTGGTGGAACGGGAAGGTTCTGAGCTGAATCTGCAAGTTACCCCTCGTGTCGAAGAGGATGGCACGGCTCGCATTGGCGCGTTGCTTGCCCCCAACGGCACAACCGAATTTCGGCGTCCCAATGGACTGGGGGAAATCTTTGGGGGGGCGGCTCAGCAGTTCCAGGTGATGTTCCTGCGTACCGTTGAAGGCTTTGTGACGCTCATTACCAATTTTTCATCGGTCGCTGGTCAGGTGGCGGGTCCGGTCAAGATTGTGGAACAGGGGGCAGCCCTGGCGTCTAACAACATTGGCTATCTCTTCCCCTTCACGGCACTCATCAGCATCAACCTGGCAATCATCAACATTCTGCCCTTGCCTGCCCTGGATGGTGGTCAACTTGCATTCCTGTTGATCGAAGCGGCACGGGGTAAGCCGCTGCCCAGCCGTTTGCAGGAAAACGTGATGCAGACGGGTCTGGTGGTGTTGCTGGGGTTAGGACTCTTCCTGATTGTGCGGGATACGACGCAACTGGATGCCGTGCAGCGGCTGTTCCAGCAGTAATCCCAGCCGTAGGAGGCGATCGCCCATGCCCCGCGTTTCCAAACAGCAGCAGCGTGCCCAGGAAGTGCTGGCACGGCTGAAGCGGCTGTATCCCGATGCCACCTGCTCCCTGGACTACAGCACCCCGGTACAACTCCTCGTCGCCACGATCCTTTCGGCGCAATGCACCGATGAGCGGGTCAATAAAGTGACGCCAGAGTTATTTCGCCAGTTTCCCGATGCCAGAGCGATGGCAGAGGCGGAGATTGGCGAGATCGAAGCCCTGGTCAAGTCCACGGGGTTCTATCGCAATAAGGCGAAGAACATCCAGGGAGCCTGCCGCAAGATCATGACGGACTTTGGCGGCGAGGTGCCTTCCACCATGGAGGAACTGCTAACCCTGCCAGGGGTTGCCCGAAAGACAGGGAATGTGGTGCTGGCTCACGCCTTCGGCATCAATGCGGGCGTCACCGTCGATACCCATGTGAAGCGGCTGAGTGGTCGCCTGGGCTTCACCAAGCACACCGACCCCAAAAAGATTGAGCCGGACTTGATGAAGCTGCTGCCCCAACCGGAGTGGGAGAACTGGTCGATTCGGCTGATCTATCACGGACGGGCGGTGTGCAATGCGCGGAACCCGGCGTGCGATCGCTGCGAACTCGCCGACCTCTGCCCCTCTGCGGATACGGCAAAAATTTCTGCTAGCGCCAGCTAATTTTTTGTACAGTACGCTGAGAATGTTCCAACACGACTTCTGGCTCATCACGGGTTAGCAGCAAATCGCAGTGGTCTACCTTTTCTAGCTTTTTGAGGGCGATCGGGCTGACCTGTCCCGTTTCCTCGATGATGTAGAACTTGAAGCCCAGTTGTCGTAGCATCGCCATTTCCTTGGCGGGGTCATGCCCACAACTCCGCATCTGGTAGGGGCTGTATTCCATCACGATTTTGATGGCTTCATTTTCTTTGAGGAGGTTTTGCATCCCGCGAAAAACCTTTGGCTCTGCCCCTTCCACATCGATCTTCATCACATCGATCTTGCGGGTTTCTGCCGTCAAAAACTCATCTAGCGCAACGGCTTTCACGGTGATTTCTTTCACCTCTTCCCCCAGCTTTTTCAGTTGGCGGGGCTTCACTTTACCCAGGGTGCTGCCCCCCAGGTAGCGCCCAAAGATGCGGAAGGTGAGTTCTCCGGTGGTATCGCTGACCGCCATGTTGTGCAGCTTCACGCGATCGACAAAGCCATTGGTCAGCAGGCTATCAAAGGCAAGTTGGGTCAGGTCAGGATTGGCTTCAAAGGCAATTACTCTGCCCTTTTCGCCCACTTTCTGCGCCAGGAGCAGGGTAAACCAGCCGACATTGCTGCCCACTTCCACCACCTTCATCCCCGGCTCGACCCAGGACAGCAGTTGCGCGGTGATCCAGGGTTCCCACAGCCCATCCATGATGATGTGGGGGGCGAGGCTCACATCGCGGGTATCAAGGAAAATCTTGTGCCCAAAGCGGGTCTTGGTGAGATAGCGATAGTCTCCCAGGTAGGCTCCGGCGGGGTGCGATCGCTCCTTCACCACGGGCTGCCCCGATCGCTCCAACCAACCCTTCACCATCTGTGCCAATTGCTCTTGCAGATTTCGCAAACCCTTCGCTCCGTCCTCTCTGGCTCATCTCACTGGCGGAACGGCACTCCTGACCTGGCTGACAGGGAGAGGGGAATGCGATCGCACCAATCTGGAATGCCGCTGATATTCGTTCCATATCTTACCCTACGGCGATCGCCCCCGTTGCTTTCCCTCGGCCATCCATCTCTACCCGGAGAGATGAACTGCTCTCTCGCGTTGCCTCGATTCCCCTTTGCTTCCTAAGATAAAGAGTGGGGTAGATAGACCCCAGCCCCGCTCAACCCTTCCGGTTATATTTATCCGGTTCTTTTTACCCACCGTACAGGCTTGCCATGATCCATCATCCACTCGCTTCTGCAAATCCCGCCGTCTTGCGGATTTTGGATGCCAACTTTGACCGTGCCCGCGAAGGCGTTCGCATCATTGAAGAGTGGTGTCGGTTTGGGCTAAACCATACCGAGTTTGCCGCTGAGTGTAAAGCCATTCGACAGGAATTGGGACGGTGGCAAAGCCCAGAGATTCGGGCTTTTCGAGATACCCCTGGCGATCCGGGAACGGAACTCAGCCATCCCCAGGAAGAAACCCGTGCCAGCGTCACCCAGGTGCTAACGGCAAACTTCTGCCGCACCCAGGAAGCCCTGCGAGTGCTGGAGGAATACGCCAAGATCGAGAATGCGGAAATGGCGATCGCCTGTAAACACCTGCGCTATCGGGTCTACACCCTGGAAACTAACCTCAGCGGGCATCAGCGCTTCCAAAAGCTGCAAAAAGCGCAACTTTACCTCGTCACCAGTGAGGTCGAAGATTTGTTTGGCACCGTCGAAGCCGCGCTCCAGGGTGGGCTTCCCCTGGTGCAATACCGCGAGAAAAACGCCGACGACCTCACCCGCCTGCACCGCGCCAAAAAGCTGCGGGAAATTTGCCACCAATACGATGCCCTGTTCATTGTGAATGACCGCATCGACATTGCCCTGGCTGCCGATGCCGATGGCGTCCACCTGGGACAGGAAGACTTGCCCGTGGCGATCGCCCGCAACATCCTGGGTGCCCACCGTATCGTCGGGCGATCGACCACCAACCCGGAAGAGATGGAGCGATCGCTCGCGGAAGGAGCCGACTACATCGGCGTTGGTCCTGTACACGAAACCCCAACCAAAGCCGGGAAAGCTGCTTCAGGGCTGGAATATGTGCGCTACGCCGCCGAGCGCTCCACCATCCCCTGGTTCGCCATCGGCGGCATCAACACCGACAATATCCAAGAGGTTCTCAATGCCGGAGCAACCCGCGTTTCCGTCGTCCGCGCCCTCATGCAAGCCCCCAATCCCACCCTCACTGCCCAATTCTTCCAGGCACAACTCACCCGTTCCCATCCCCATTCCTGATGGGCGCATTTCACAACCTGTACGGGCAGGGTTAATGCGGATCGGGTTTCATAATCTGTATGGGTGGGGTTTGATGCGGATTGCATTCACACCTGTACGGGCAGGTTTGATAGAAAACCTGGAAGACAGCCAATAACCCTAAATAAACCCGCCCCTACCGCCCCTGCGGATTAAATTTTACAAATTGTATAGGCGGGTTGTATATGGATCGGACGCCATAACCTGTATGGGCGGGTTTGATAGAAAACCTGGAAGACAGCCAATAACCCTAAATAAACCCGCCCCTACCGCCCCTGCGGATTAAATTTTACAAATTGTATAGGCGGGTTTTGTGTGGATCGGACGCCATAACCTGTACGGGCGGGTTTGATAGAAAACCTGGAAGACAGCCAGTAACCTTGAAAAACCCGCCCCTACCGCACCAACGCCCTAACGCCCTAACGCACCCCAACCTCTTCCCCCTTTTCCTCTCCATACCTCTTTTCCAACTCCCAAAAAATGACCTCTACCTCCGCAATCACCCTCCAAGTCAACGGCGAACCCCAGGAATGTGCTCCTGGCACGCTCCTCCCTCAATTCTTGCAACAGCTAGGCATGAACCCCCGCCTGGTTGCCGTAGAATACAACGGAGAAATTTTGCATCGACAATTTTGGGATGAAACCGAACTTCAGGGGGGCGATCGCCTGGAGGTTGTCACCATTGTTGGAGGCGGCTAGCGGCAATTCGCGCTATTCTCCGAACAGTACGGTTTTCCTACCCATTAGCGGCGGGAGTTATCCATATCCTCAACTTTTGTAAAGCGTTAGATTATAAACAGATTCGAATGAAATGGGCGGTTTTTATGCGTAACAAACGATTCGGTTGGATTCAATCCTGGCTGAAGCCCTTGCTCATTTTCACGCTAGTGTTTTCGCTGGTGTTAGGACAGGCAGGGGATGCAATGGCAGCAGTGCGAGGCGGTGGACGCATCGGTGGCGGTAGCTTCCGTGCCCCTGTACCCACCCGCACCTACACCCCCAGTCGTCCTTACACCTCTCCCGGTGGCGGTGTCTATCCCGGTGGCGGCTTTGGCTTCCCCTTCTTGATTCCGCTGTTTGGCTTTGGTGGTGGCTTTGGTGGGTTGTTCTCGCTGTTCATCTTCTTTGCCCTGGCAAACTTCCTGGTACGTGCCCTCCGCAGCGGTGGCGGTACCGATGAGATGGGCTACAGCACTCCATCCGTAACTATCAACAAATTGCAGGTGGGCTTGCTTGCCGATGCGCGATCGCTGCAAGCAGACCTGAACCGACTGGCACAAACGGCTGACACGGGCAGTTCTGCAGGCTTAGCGAAAGTTCTGCAAGAGACCACGCTCTCCCTCAGTCGTCACCCCGAATATTGGGTCTATGGCGGGTCGAGCAGCAACAAGTCGCGGCTGGAAGCGGCAGAAGTCGAGTTCAACCGATTGGCGTTGACCGAGCGCAGCAAGTTCAGCAGCGAAACTCTTTCCAACGTCAACAATCAGATTCAGCAAGCCGCTGCCCGGATACCCAGCGATGAGTCGGCTCTGGCACAAGTGCCCGGTGAGTTCATCGTGGTCACGCTGGTGGTTGCCTCTCAAGGTGCGTTGCAACTGCCAAAGATTGATAGCAGCGAAGATCTGAGCAAGGCACTAAATATGCTGGGTTCTGTGTCTGGCGATCGCCTGTTGGCACTAGAGGTACTCTGGATACCCCAGGCGGAGGGTGAGACCCTCTCGGCAGAAGAGGTAGTCGCAGAGTATCCTGACCTCAGACTGGTATAGCCCAGTGCTGATTGAACCGAAAACCTATTGCAGACAGGGTTTCTGTTCCAGTGCTGACTATCGATAGTGGGATATCAAAGGGGGGCTAGTTGCCCCCTTTTTTTTGTGCTGTTTTTATAGCGCTACACCTACAGCGGTAGGACAGTTTTTTTGTGGAAGCGATGCTCTCCAAAAACAACTTGGTTTTAATCGCTTGAAAAGCTCTGGATGACTGCAAGGGGCGATCGCATCACTGCCCAGAACAACATTAATTTTTCAAAGTGTAAAGGGTAATACTTTCTCATTATCTTGCGCCTGTTAAAAACTCTAGTAACTGATTGTTTATAGATATCAATCATCAATTCCTGAATGTATTTCGTTGCATTGGGGATGCTAAAGAACCCGTAGTTCTATTCATGCATCGTTGTTCGTCCAATCAAATAAATAATGGCTTCTAGGGTTCCGACTTTTAGCAAAGTGCCTGGTCCAAGAGAAGCCGATCGGTTTTCTCAGATATTGCATTACTCTGAGTTTTTCCGATTACACGGAAGGATAAAAGCCTGGGAGAACAGTGTTTAGCTGACCTCCTGGGCTTTTCTAATTAGATCAAAGGCTAACCCTTTGACCAGTGTTTTTCGTGCAAAAAATTGTTAGTTCGATTGGACGTTGTTGTAGTTTCTCGTTGCTAATCATTCCACTTTTAACTGTAGCCATTCTGTCAATAGCCATTCTGTCAATTTGAAACGGATATGTATTGGAAACAGTGGAAAAGTAGAGAAACCAATCTGACAAGCATGAGCGATCGCCCCCTTCGTTCACCCATCAAGCTTTCAGCTCAATCTTTCAAGTCAATCTCTCAGTCAAAAACCTCGTTATCGGATATACCCCCTTCATCCTCGTCCTGTATCTAATTCATCTACTCAATAAGCCTTCCTAAATGATCTCTTCCGATCCATTCACCGTAGGAGCAGACATCCATGACAGCAAAAATTTTATTTTGGGGAATTATTATTTTCCTCTTTGCCACCCTGGCGATTGGGGTTTGGGCATCGAAAAAAGTGAAAGGCGACAGCATGAACTATTTGGTTGCAGGTCGCGGGCTCGTTCTGCCCCTGGCAGCCGCAACCCTGATGGCGCAATCCGTCGATTCCAACGCTACTCTTGGCAACACGGATCTTACTTCCGCCTTTGGCTTTTGGGCGGGTGCATCCCTTCCCGTGGGGCTGGCACTCTGCCTGTTTCTGGCTGGGATGTTTTTTGCCAAGCCCCTGAACCGCATGAAGCTCATCACCCTGCCCGACTTCTACCGCGTGAAATACGGTCGCACCGTCGAAATCATCGCGTCTCTGCTGATGGTGCTGAGCTTTGCCTTTTTGCTGGCAGGCAACCTGGTTGCGGGGGGTGTGCTGTTTGAGACCTTCCTGGGCACATCCTATACAGGCGGTGTGATGATGCTTGCCATCATCGTCTTCATCTACACCGTGATGGGGGGCTTATTCGCGGTTGCCTATACCGATGTCGTGCAGGTCATCGTCGCGTTTCTGGGTTCATTGGTTCTCATCGGCTTTGTTGGCATGAACTTTGGGCTTTCCATTCCCGCCGATGTCGGTCCCTTTGCCTTCGACCAACTGACGCAGCCCGCTTCGGGTGCGGTCATCAACTGGGCAACCATTCTGGCACTGGGTTTTGGGAACCTGGCGGCGATCGACTTTATGGCACGCATTTTTGCGGCTGATACCCCCGAAACCGCTCAGCGGGCTTGCCTATTTGCCAGCGGCGGCACCTTACTGATCGGCATTCCCTTCTCCCTGGTGGCGCTTTCCGCTGGCAGCATTTTGGAGAGTGTGGGCGCTGCAACGGATGGTCCCGTCTTGCTTGGGCTGATTCAGAACGTGATTCCCCCCATCCTGGGACTCATCATCATTGCTGCCATTATCTCTGCTTCCCTCTCTACCGGGGATGGCGCAATTTTGGGTACATCCTCTGTGTTGGCGCATAATGTCCTCGGTATCCGTCATGAGGCGGTGCATGGTCCCGGTGGCGACAAGCTGCTAAATTTGACGCGGGTGATGGCGATCGTCATTACGGCTTTGGGTATTTTCTTTGCGTTGCGCGTTCCCGAAACGGGGGTTCTGCTGGTGTTAGCCTTCGACATGATGATGGCGGGGGTCGTCGTGCCGCTGGTAGGTGGCTTGTTCTGGTCAAAATCCAATCGCTATGGCGCACTGGCTTGCATCATCGTCGGCTCGCTGACCCGTCTGATCTTATTTGTGCTGATGCCCACTGCCTTTGGTGCAGAGAACACATTGCTCTACATCCCTAACAACATCTTTACCATTGATTTCGATGGCTTTCCCACGCTCATTAGCCCGCTGGTGGGTCTGGTAGTGTTCGTCGTGGTGTCGCTGATGACCCAGGGACGCGATCGCCTCCGCCCCCTCACTACCGATGTGGAAACTGAAGTCAAGCAGTTCGTTGGGCGTTAAGCTTTTCCTGACAACATACTCCTGGAGAATGGGATGGGCGATCGCTCATCCCTTTTTGCTAGCCGTTCTCCCAAGGGATTTGCGGATTAATAAAATCCCAATTTTTGAGAGAGAAGGCTGGCAGAGCCAGCCTTCTCTCTCAAAAATTGGGATTTTATTTTCTTGCAAGTGCCCAAGCACTGAGAATTTTTTTGAAAGCGCGGCTGAAGCGCACGCAAAACCAGGGGTTTTAGAAAAATGGCAAATATGTTGATAGAGTAACGGGGTATTTGAGGAAGGGGCGATCGCCCCGAAAGGAAGAATTGCGATGGATGTCAAAGCTGCCGTAGCCCTGGAAGCCGGAAAGCCCTTAAGCATCGAAACCATCCAGTTGGAAGGTCCCAAAGCTGGAGAAGTGCTGGTCGAAATCAAAGCTACAGGAATCTGCCACACCGATGCCTACACCCTGTCTGGTGCAGACCCAGAAGGCTTGTTTCCTGCTGTCTTGGGACATGAGGGCGCAGGGGTCGTTGTGGAAGTGGGACCCGATGTGAAAAGCCTCAAACCTGGTGACCATGTGATTCCCCTTTATGTGCCCGAGTGCCGTAACTGCGAGTACTGCCTCAGCGGCAAGACCAATCTCTGCCAGGCGATCCGGGTAACTCAGGGGAAAGGCTTGATGCCCGATAGCACCAGTCGCTTCTCGCTGGATGGGCAAAAGCTGTTTCACTATATGGGCACGTCAACCTTTGCCAACTACACCGTTGTGCCCGAAATCTCCCTGGCGAAAATCCGCGAAGATGCGCCTTTCGAGAAGGTCTGCTACATTGGCTGCGGCGTCACTACAGGCATCGGCGCAGTGATCAATACCGCCAAAGTGGAACCGGGTTCCAATGTCATCGTGTTTGGCTTGGGTGGAATTGGGCTGAATGTGATTCAGGCTTGCCGCATGGTGGGAGCCGACATGATTGTGGGCGTGGATCTGAATCCTAAGAAGAAGGCGATCGCCGAAAAATTTGGCATGACCCACTTTGTTAATCCCAGCGAAGTTGAAGGCGATCTGGTTCCCTATCTGGTGGATTTGACCAAAGGCGGAGCGGACTACACCTTTGAGTGCATCGGTAACGTGAATGTCATGCGGCAAGCCCTGGAAGCCTGCCATAAAGGCTGGGGTGAGAGCGTTATCATTGGCGTTGCGGCGGCTGGCAAGGAGATCAGCACCCGTCCGTTCCAACTGGTGACGGGGCGCGTTTGGCGGGGTTCTGCCTTTGGCGGCGCAAAGGGGCGCACGGATGTCCCCAAAATTGTGGACTGGTACATGGATGGCAAGATCAATATCGACGACCTGATCACCCATGTGATGCCCCTGGAGCAGATTAACCACGCCTTCGACCTGATGCATGAAGGGGAATCCATTCGATCGGTTGTCACGTTTTAGATCCCCAAATCCCGCAAGTTGTTACTTCATCCTTTGCCATGAGTTCTGAACTGACTGTGCTCAATACCTACCAGTGTTTTGGCGGGGTCTTGGGCTTCTATGAGCATGAGTCTGCGGCTTGCCGGGGTCCCATGCGCTTCTCGGTCTACCAACCCCTGCAAGCCGCCGATCGCCCTCTCCCTGTGCTCTACTTCCTCTCCGGGTTGACCTGCACCGAGGAAAACTTCATGGTGAAAGCGGGGGCGCAGCGCTATGCCGCCGAGCATGGGCTGATTCTGGTCGCCCCCGACACCAGCCCCCGCAACACGGGCACCCCCGGTGAAGACGAGGACTGGGACTTCGGCACCGGGGCTGGGTTCTACCTCAACGCCACGGAAGCACCCTGGAGCCAACATTACCGGATGTACGATTACGTGGTGGAAGAACTGCCCCAGGTGATTGCGGCGAAGTTTTCGGTGCAGGGCGATCGCCAGGGCATTTTCGGGCACTCAATGGGCGGGCATGGGGCGCTCATTTGTGCGCTGAAGAACCCCGATCGCTACCTCTCCCTCTCTGCCTTTGCCCCCATCGCCGCTCCTACCCAATGCCCCTGGGGACAAAAATCCTTCAGCCGCTACCTGGGTTCCGACACTGACACCTGGAAAGCCTACGACGCCACCGAACTCATGCTGGCGAGTGGGGGATGGAAGGGCGATCGCCCCATTCTCATCGATCAGGGCGACGCCGACACCTTCCTCCATCAACAGCAACTTCTCCCCGGAACGTTCGAAGCCGCCTGTCAGCAGGTCGGTCAACCCCTGACCCTGCGAATGCAACCGGGCTACGACCACGGCTACTACTTCATCGCCACCTTCGTCGGCGACCACATCCGCCATCACGCCGCTGTGCTGTGCCAATAGCGTGGGCAAAAGTGCCCGCCCGCAAATTAAATTGCGGGCTAATCGCAGGAAGTCCGTTAAAACGGACTGGAAAGCTGATGAGCGCGTCTCAACCCATTTCAATGGGTTTGGATACATTAGCCCGCAATTTATTTGCGGGTGGGTGTTGGCTGAGGTCCCATTTGTATATACACAGCAGACGTTCGGGAAAGGGGTTTGAGGTGAGGGCAAACTGTGGTGGGAAAACGGAAAACCAGTATTACTTTTCTCTGGGCACTGAAGGCTTGAGAAGTCCTTGCCAGAGCACATTGTAGGGATGGACGGACTGGGTGGTGTGGTTGTTGTGAACGAGCGATCGCCCTTCATTTGCCCATTGAAAAATCGACCCTTCTAAATTCACCGCTTGAGCAAATCCAGCGTCCTGAAGCTGCTTCGCAAACTGAGCCGAGCGGTAGCCCACCGAGCAATAGGCAACAATCGGTGTATTCGCTTCGACGGGTAGATGGCGCACCGCCTCTACTGTAGGAGCATGGTAAGCGTTTGGAAGATGGCTGACGGCAAACTCCTCCGCATCTCGCACATCCAGCAGGACGGGAGGATTGGGCTGTGCCAGCCACGCTGCTAACGCGTCTGTCGAAATCGAGCGGACACCGGGGAACCGCCACCGCACCAGTTGGCGCACCAGTGCCCAGGAAAAGTGCCGTAGCGTTATCGCAGGCGAAGGAAGGCTTAGCATAGTCATAAGAGCATAGTCATAAGAGCATAGTCATAGGGAAAGCTGGAATTTAATGTTCAGCGATTGAAGAGGGATGCATTGCAGGGTTTTGGGAGCAGTATGGTGGATTTTGCGCCGTGGGATGAATTGCTACGCACCTATGTTGATGAGCAAGGTCGGGTCGATTATCAGCGCTGGCAAACGGAATCGGTGAAACCGCTGGAAAACTGGCTCGACTCCCTCCAGGGAACGAAGCTGAGCAAACTGCCAGGGGATGAGCAACTGGCGCTACTGATCAACTTTTACAATGCGCTCACCATTCGGCAAGTGCTGGAGGTATATCCCATCGACTCCATTTTTCCAAAAGTTTGGGGTGTGCCCAATTTGTGGTCATTCTGGCGCTTTTTCACGCGATCGCTCTACACCCTGGAGGAAGAACCCCTCAGCCTCAACCAAATCGAGCATGGCATTTTGCGCCGCTGGTTTCGGGAGCCACGCATCCACTTTGCGCTGGTGTGTGCCTCGATGGGTTGCCCGCAACTCCGCAATGGGGCGTATTGGGGCGATCGCGTCAAATCCCAACTGGAGGAGGATGCGTGGCGCTTCATCCGCAACCCCGACAAAGTGCGCTATGCTGCCGAAACGGAAACCCTCTATTGCAGCAAGATTTTTCGCTGGTATGGACAAGACTTTAGCAAAGCCACCGAGTCGGTTCCCCAATACATCGGGCAATACCTGCCAGAAGTGAAAACCGCCAAATCTTTGACCATCCGTTACCTGCCCTACGATTGGAGCCTGAATCAGCGCACCTCATCATAAAAGCGCTTCAGGGTCTTTGAGGGCACACCCACCCCCCATAGGAAGCCGATCATCAGGTAGATCAGGTTGGCTTTGAGGACGCCCCATTGGGCGACCCGGCGATCGCACGACTGCACCACCCGATTCACTAGCCGAATCTCCCCCAGGCGGCACAGCTTCAGGCACAGATCCGCCTCCTCCATAATCTCCAGCGTGGGATCGAAGCCCCCACAGCGCAAAAAGTCCTCCCGCCGACAAAACATCACCTGATCACCAAACAGCAGGCGCAAACCCTTACCAAAGAAGAGGTGCGGTCGAAAGAGCAGCGGCGCGTAGTAGGTTTTGAGGATGTTGTGGACGCTTGTGCTCCATTGGGTGGTGGCGGTTCCGGTCATGAGGGAGATGAAGCCGCCGCAGGCGATCGCCGAATCTGCCAGGGTTTTCTCGATCACCGCCATCCCATCATCGGGCAGCAGGGTGTCGGCGTGCAGGAAGCAAAGGACCGAACCGCTGGCGTGGGCGGCTCCCAGGTTCATCTGGCTGGAGCGGCGCGCTTCGGGTGCATGGAGCAGCGTCACAGGAAACTGGGCGGCGATCGCCTGCGTCCCATCCGCACTGCCCCCATCCACCACCAAAATTTCCAGCGGGGCAGGAGACAGAATACTGAGACAACGCAATGTCCGTTCCAGGCAGCGCGACTCATTCAATGTGGGAATAATAATTGAAACCTCCATTCCGTCTCCCAATTTATGCAGCGCAACAATCTCGCGTTTTATGACCAGCAAGCCGTCCAGTGGTGGGATGAAACCGCAACGGTCTATCCGCTCCGCCACCTCAACCCCCTCCGCTTCCAGTATTTCGATCGTTACATATCGCAATGGTCTGGGCTAGCCGTATTGGATGTGGGGTGTGGGGGTGGCTATACCTGCGAGTTTTTGGCAAAGCGAGGGGCAGAGGTTTGGGGAATTGATCAATCGGAAGCCTGCATCCAGGCGGCACGGGATCATGCACAGGCAGAAAATCTGGCGATCGCCTACAAAGACGGCTTTGCCGAATACCTGCCGTTCGAGTCGGACAAGTTCGATGTGGTGGTATGCGTCGATGTGCTGGAGCATGTGGAAGACCCAAGGGAGGCGATCGCCGAAATCAGCCGCGTCCTAAAGCCGGGAGGGTTCTTTTGCTTCGACACCATCAACCGCACCTGGCAGTCTCGCCTAGTCATGATCGGGCTGCTGGAAGACCTGTTGGGGGAAATCCCACGGGGTATTCATGATTGGCGCAAGTTTCTCACACCGGACGAGGTGCAGGGCTATATGGAAGCGGCAGGAATGGGGGCGATCGCCCTCAACGGCTTCAATATCTTCGGTAGCACCATCGGCGAAAAAATCGCGGCTCTGCATCACTACTGGCGAACAGGAACCTTCCGAGCGAGGTTTGATTCCGACACCTCCATCATGTTCATTGGGGTGGGGCAAAAGGGCTGAAAGATGAACCGCAGGCAAATGCCCTCTCATGCACATCCAAATCAAATGTACTCCAAGAGTACTCCAAGACCATATACTCGCCATTTTTCAAGAAGTCTTGACTTTGCGTACGCTCCGCGTACGCAAAGTCAAGACTTCTTGAAAAATGGCGAGTATATTGTAGAGAAATAAGCTCTATGTTTTCCTTTACCCCAACCTGAAACTCGACATAGTCGCCCTCAAAAAGTAGCAATGAATTTTGGGCATGGTGAGCGGTCAAGATGACTATTCTACATTGTTGAACTCCCATTCCTAATCATAATTACCGCATCATTGCCCTCAACATAAAGTAGCAAAGCTTTCAGTTTTTCTCGAATCCATATTTGACTTGGGAAAGGCTATTTCCTTCGCATAGGTAACATTGATGCCCTTAAAACATCCTCCTAAAGATGGAGTTTGACTTTAGTTCCACCTTTCACAGAAGAGACAGGAAGCAATATGAAGAACTTGTAAAGATGAGAAATTTCTCATGGAGAGCTATTAAGGCACATGTTAACTTTTAGTCAAATTCTTCAATGAAGATGCAGAAAACAAGACTCAGGAAAATCAGTAACTAGAGGCTAGACCTTCTTCCTGTAAAAAATCAAACTTGTGTTCTCCTAAAATATTCTCAAGCCTGAATTTGTCCCTTTAAGTCACTTCAATTGACTCAAGTATTAACTTTTCATGCCATGCCAAAACCTCAACTTACAGGTTTGGCAATTCTAATATGAATTGGCTTAGTGGTGCAGAAAACTTTTTCAGGCACGTTTTGAGCAAATGTACTATGACTCAGAGCCATGAATTCTCGTTGAAAATTTAGCGATTCTCAATATGGCTCTTTATTGAGAAGAACGGATTTGCAAGGTTTCAGGAGTTTTCTGCACCACTAAGTATGAATTGGTTTTATTTGATTGGCTTACGAGAGGCGTGAAAACATTTTGCAAAGGGTTGAGATATGAAAACCTTTTTAGCTAACGATTTAACGAAGCCAAAAATTTCAGTTATTATCCCTGTTCATAATGGAGGTAATAGCTTTGTTCGTTGTCTAGATAGCCTTCAATGCTCTACCCAGCAACCTGATGAGATTATCGTTGTTGCTGATGGTGATACCGATGGTTCCTGGCAAGTTGCAGAAACATTTGGGGCAAAGGTTTTCAGGTATCCCTCAGCTGGAGGACCCGCACGGGCAAGAAATCGAGGAGCCGAGGTGGCTCAGGGCGATATTCTGCTTTTTATTGATGCTGATGTAACGGTTCATCCGAATACTTTATTGCGGGTTGAAGAAAAGTTTCGGAAAGATTCTGAACTGGCAGCGATCATTGGTTCCTATGATGATGCACCGGGAGATAACAGGTTTCTTTCTCAGTACAAGAATCTGTTTCATCACTACACGCATCAAGTTTCTTCAGACACAGCTTTTACATTTTGGGGGGCTTGTGGTGCGGTTCGTCGGGCTGTGTTTCATGAAGTCGGTGGTTTTGACGAAAACTATCGGAAACCCTGTGTGGAAGATATTGAGTTGGGGTATCGGCTTCGGCGGGCAGGACACACCATCCGCTTATGTAAAGATGTTCAAGTTAAACATTTAAAGCAGTGGACCCCCACGTCTTTGTTGAAGGCTGAGTTTTTTTATCGAGCCTTACCCTGGACAGAGTTAATTTTGAGCGATCGCCAATTTGATGCTGATTTAAACCTCAGCTATGCCAATCGCTTTAGTGTGATTCTGGTATTTGCTTTATTAGGTTGCCTATTCGTGAGTCCGTTTGCTCCGGTAGTCCTGGCGATCGCCCCTATCCTGATAATTAGTCTGCTAATTATCAATCGCAGTGTTTACCACTTTTTTTATCAGAAGCGTGGGCTGCTTTTTGCGCTCAGAGTCGTCCCCTGGCACTGGTTTTACTTCCTCTATGGGGGAACCGCTTTTGTGTATGGTGCCCTGTATCAACTGACACGCCGTCTACGTTTACCCAGTCCCCCTACACCTTATGGGATTCTGCGATCGCGTTAAAACTTCTTTGTCCCTGAGGGTACAGGCGCCCCATCAAACAGTTATTCAGGAATTAGCAAAATGCAGCAGTCTTTTCCAGTCGTCATCATTGGTGGGGGTCCCGCAGGGCTTACCGCAGGCTATGAACTGATGAAGCATGGTAAGCAATCTATCGTGCTCGAAAAAGCCGATAAAGTGGGCGGTATTTCTCGCACAGAGACCTACAAAGGTTATCGCTTTGACATCGGTGGTCACCGTTTTTTCACTAAGGTCGGCGAGGTACAAGCCGTTTGGAAAGAAATCCTGGGAGATGATTTCATTCAAACCCCACGCTTATCTCGCATTTACTACGACGGTAAGTTCTACGACTATCCCCTCTCTTTAATGAAGACATTGAAGAACCTGGGACCCGTGACCAGCGCTCTCATCTTATTTAGCTACCTCAAGTCAAAAGGTAGGAAATATTTAAACCCAGGTATTGAGGCTGAAACCTTCGAAGAATGGGTTATTGATTGTTTTGGAGAACGCCTATACCGGATCTTTTTCAAGACCTATACCGAGAAGGTTTGGGGCATTCCTTGTAGCCAAATTCGTGCGGATTGGGCAGCGCAGCGTATCCAAAATATGTCGCTCAAGCAAGCTGTTATCAATGCAATATTTGGTAGCCAAAATGCCAAGAGCTTGATCAAAAAGTTTGATTATCCTCGCCTCGGTCCTGGCATGATGTGGGAACGCTGCCAGGAACTACTAGAAATTCATGGTTCGCCTGTGCACCTCAATACGGAGGTTGTGCGAGTTGAGCATGAAGATCATCGCATCACCAAAGTGATTGCCAAAGAAGGGGAGCGTACCTTTGAGCTGACGGGCGACCATTTCGTTAATTCCATGCCGATTGCAGCACTGGTACATCGTCTCGATCCGTTGCCGCCTGAAGAGGTTTTAGTTGCGGCTCGTGGGCTGAAATATCGCGATTTTTTGATTGTGTCGCTCATCATCAATCAAGCTGACCTTTTCCCCGATAACTGGCTGTATATCCATAGCCCCGAATTTAAGGTGGGGCGCATCCAAAACTTCAAGAATTGGAGCCCAGAAATGGTACCTGATGCCAGCAAAACCTGTTTGGGCATGGAGTATTTTTGTAGTGAGGGAGATGAATTGTGGGAAATGCCAAATGAGCAACTCATTAAAGTGGCATCCCAGGAAATTGTGCGTTTGGGCTTAGGCGTGCAACCTGAGGATGTTGAAGATGGGTGTGTGATTCGCCAGTACAAGGCATATCCCGTATATGACGGTGAATATCGTCAACATTTAAAGGTGCTAGAGGATTACATCAAGAGCTTTGAGAATTTGCAAACGGTTGGTCGCAATGGGATGCATCGGTATAACAATCAGGATCATTCGATGCTGACAGCATTACTCGCTGCTAAAAACATTGTTGGTGAACAACATGATCTTTGGAATGTGAATGTAGAGCGGTCTTATCACGAAAACTTTACGGATGAGGAATGGTCGAAGGTGAAGCAAAGTACTCAGCTTGCCAAAGGTTCTACTCCACTGTCTCGGGTGGCTTAGTGCCATGATGGAGCCTGTCCGTTTGTTAGAGCGATCGCTCACAAAACGCATCTTTCGAGTTACTGCACTGTGAGAGGAGCAATCCTGATGGAATCCCCCAAAGTCACCATCGTCGTCTCACCACGAGAGCGCTTTAGCTTTACGCAAGTCTCTCTGGAGAGCCTCTATAACCATACGCAAATGCCGTTTCATCTCGTATATGTCGATGGAAATTCTCCACCGCCTGTGCGTGATTATCTAGTTGCCCAGGCAGCCGAAAAGAGTTTTGAGTTAGTCCGCATTGACCACTTTTTGACCCCAAATCAGGCTCGGAATATTGGCATTTCTAAGGTGCAGACTCCCTATGTTGTCTTTGTGGATAATGATGTGATTGTCTCGCCAGGGTGGCTTGAAGCACTGGTTCAATGTGCTGAAGAAACCCAGGCGGCGATCGTCGGTCCCCTGACCTGTCAGGATGAACCTGTTCATGAAACAGTGCATTTTGCCAATGGCGAAGCTCGCATTATCGTGGACGTAAAGGGACGGCGCAGACTGCGGGAAAAGATGCGGTTCCAGGGACAAAAGGTGGCAAAGATTGCGCCAAGGCTTCAGCGGACGCCAGCAGAACTCATCGAGTTTCATTGCATGTTGGTTAACATGAATGTTTTTCGTGATTTGGGACCGTTGGATGAAGGTTTTTTGAACACGAAGGAGCATGTTGATTTATGCATGGCAGTTGCCCAGGCAGGTCAACCCATTTACTTTGAACCTGCTTCAGTAATCACCTACGTTCCTGGTATTTCGTGGAATTGGGCAGATTTGCATCTGTATATGTTGCGTTGGAGTGATGCCTGGGAAACGACTAGCCTATCTCACTTACAAGAAAAGTGGGATTTATCAACTGATAGCTACTTTACGCAAAAATACAAAGCTTTAGGTTGGCGACGGCGCAAGATGATTCTTTCGCCTCTTTTACACCGAGCTACTTTGGGGCTTTTGCAACAGCGCTGGGTCGAAAAGCTAACGCTGGGGCTGGTGAAAGATCGCTTAGTCGAAAAAGTATTGATGTATGGGCTGTTGGTTCCCATCGACCGAGTCCTCAATAGATTTCTGACCCGTCGCCATGCTCGGTTATGGTTGCAACCCACCAGTCCTAATTCATCCTTACGGCTAAAGCCTGTAGCGGTTTCTGCCTCAAGCCCTATTCAGAGAACGGCTGATGAAAATTCTTCTGCTGCATGACTATGGCACTGCCACAGGAGGGGCAGAGCTACAAATGTTATCTCTGCGCCAGGGATTGATGGAGCGGGGGCATGAGGTGCGGCTATTTTCCAGCCGCGTCATTCCTGTGGAGGGCTATCCGCAATTAGCAGATTACACCTGCTTTGGTACGACATCTAAGGTGCAGGTTCTAACGCAAACCGTAAATCCTTCTGCTTACTGGCAACTTCGTCGCGTTTTACGCGAGTTTCAACCCGATGTGGTGCATATTCGGATGTTTCTCTGGCAGCTTTCGCCGTTGATTCTGCCTTTGTTGAAAACGATTCCCTGCGTTTATCAAGCCGCTGTTTATAAGGCGATTTGTCCGGCGGGGACAAACCTATTACCGGATGGTAGTCGATGTTCCTTTTCACCAGGGCGGGTCTGTTTGTCATCAGGTTGCCTCACGCCCCAATCGTGGGGGATGTTGATGGTGCAGCACCAACTCTGGCAACGGTGGCGATCGGCAATCGATCAGGTTGTTGCCTTGAGCCACGGTATGAGGGAGGAACTGGAGCAGGCAGGGCTAAGCCCAGTGGAAGTGATTCACAATGGGGTGCCTGGGCGATCGCCCAGGCCTCTGCTCAGTGATCCGCCCACGGTCGTCTATGCGGGTCGGCTGGTGCCAGAGAAGGGTGTTGACGTGTTGCTCCGAGCGTTTGCGATCGCCCAAGCCCAAATTCCTCAAGCTCGCCTGTTGATTGCTGGACAGGGAAATGCTGAAACCGAGTTGCGAGGGTTAGCGGGAGAACTGGCTATTGCAGATCAAGTCACCTGGCTGGGGCATCGATCGCGCTCTGAGATGGAAGCTTTATTTGACCAGGCATGGGTACAAGTTGTTCCGTCTTTGTGGGCTGAGCCATTTGGCAACGTTACCACCGAAGCCATGATGCGGGGGACAGCCGTAATTGCCAGCGCAGTCGGTGCCCAACCTGAAATCGTAAAAGCTGATCGAACTGGTTTTTTAGTGCCCCCCGGAGATATCGAGGCGCTGGCAACTGAGCTGACCCAACTGTTGCAAAGCCGAGAACTGGCAGAAGCAATGGGGCAAGCGGGGCGCGATCGCGCCTTAGCTCACTTCAGCGAGAATCGGCGTACCGAGCGTTTTTTAGCGCTTTATCAACGGCTCCAAAAGCAATACATTACACCTCTGTCGTTCATAACTCAGCCGGAGGGGCGTTAACATGAGCCAGCCGCAACTCAGTATCATCATTCCTACTTTTAACCGTCCTGAGTTACTGTCCAGAGCGGTGCAAAGTGCCCTCGATCAAACCTTGCCAGAAATCGAAGTGATTGTAGTGGACGATGGGTCTACTCCTGCGGTCAATCTTCCTGCCCATGACAAGCTCAGAGTTAGTCGTTTGGAACCAAACCAGGGAGGGGCGGCGGCTCGGAACCACGGTGCTGCGATCGCCCAAGCTCCCTGGATCACTTACCTGGATGATGACGATGTCTTGCAGCCTGATATGGCGACAACAGCAATGCAGGCGATCCAGTACATCCCTGCCGATCTGCCGCGTCCTGTTGGGCTGCTCTTTGGTCTTGATATTGTGAATGCTCAGGGTCATACCTTAGAAACACATCGCCCTCCTACCTTGCCCCGTGGCTCTCACTTTTGTCTGGAAGCCATTTCCCCTCAAGCATCCTTTTTTACCAAGCAGACGTTAGTGGTTGAGCGGGAAGTGCTGCTGGGAATGGGCGGCTTTGATCCAGGTTTTACCTCCCGTATCCATACGGAATTGTTTTTGCGGCTCAACCCTGTTTGTTCGCTTTGGGGCATTCCTGAAACAACCTATCGTCTATCAGCCCATGCGGGCGATCGCGTTTCGTCCAATCCGCAACGCCGCCAGCAAAACTTTGAGCGATTGTTAGTGAAACATCACGACTTATTTATGAGTCACGATCGCCGTATTGTTGCTGACTTTGTGTTTAACCATGCCGACATGTTGTATCGCAGCAGGCAACGCTGGGCAGCCGCCCAAGCCTGGGGTAATGCATTTAGTATTCATCCCTGGCAGGCGATCGCCCGCTTAGCGTCTCCTTACAAGCAAAAGGTAGTGCAGCGATTATTCTCCTCAAAAAAAGGCTTCCCCTGGTCTATGTCCGACGCTCATTAAGCGTTTTGGCTTTCTTCATTTTTGTGAGTCTTAATTAGAGGTTTATGATTACAGACATTCTCGAACTTAGCGAACAAACTCAGCTACAGGGACAAGTGATCGTCATTGGTTCTGGCATCGCTGGAGCTGAGGTTGCAACCTATCTAGCACGGCACGGTAAAGATGTGGTGCTGCTGGAAAGTGGTCGAGAGCAATTTAATCCCACGATCCAATCTTTAAATGATGTCATTTTTTTGGGGAAACGGCATCGTGAATTGAATCCCAACACTTATTACCATCAGTATTTACCTCCTGAACTCAGGGGAGTTAGTCGAGTCCGTCAATTTGGGGGAACCAGTAATATTTGGACTGGGAAATGGACGCCACTACAGCCTTTAGATTTTGAAGAAAGACCCTGGGTTGCTAATAGTGGTTGGCCCATCAGCTACGACGATCTATTGGATTACTATCATGCTACGGCAAAGGATTACGGCATCGGCGATGTAGAAGAAGAAGCTAAACGTCCCGAAATTAGAGAGTTTCGAGCCAAACTTTCCGCCAAGGGGTTAAAACTTATCAGCTTTTACTGGCAGGAGACCCCTACCCGGACGGCTATCCGTTTCGGAGAGGAGATGCGTCAATCGGAAAACTTAAAGGTTGTATTGGGAGCCACTGCTACAGAGCTAAAGCTTGATGAGTCTCTTTATCGAGTAACAGGTGTAGTTTGTCGTTCTCCCGAAGGTAAAGAGGTCACTATTGCAGGTAGTAATATTATCCTTGCCATGGGAGCTTTTGAAACGGCTCGTTTATTGCTTGCTTCTGATAGCCAAATTCCTGGCGGCATTGGCAATCAGCATGGACTTGTGGGCTGCTTTTATACTGATCATCCCAAACACCATAGAGGTTTACTACGACCCGGACCTCTAGTTCACCAATTTTCTAAAGAGCTACAATTTGGTCCCAAACCACGTTTTTCTGTCTGTTTTGCCCTGGACGATGCAACTCAGAGAAAACACAAACTGCTGCAACATACCTTGTTTCTACAACCTATCTACGAAAGAGTACTGGAGCGAGCTTGGCGGACTTTAAAGGGGCAACCAGCTTACCGTGATGGCAACGGTCCAGTGGCAACCTATCGAGTGAATTTTGTAACTGAGCAGGCTCCACAAAAGGGTAGTCGCATTAAGCTTAGCTCAGAAATTGATGCCTTAGGGCAACGAAAACTTGAGGTAGATTGGGGTTTTAATGATCTGGATTATTATTCAATAGCAAATGTGCTCCAATTGTTGACTCAGAAAGTTGCTGAAGTTGGGCTTGGTACCTTTGATTTTGGGGAGGATCCTCCCAGTTTAGAAGGCATGACAGATGCCGCCCACCAGATGGGGACAACTCGAATGGCTAAATGCCCCGAAGCGGGAGTTGTTGATACGAATTGCCGCGTATTTGGAACAGAAAACCTTTATATTGCCAGTTCTTCAGTATTTCCAACTGGACCAAAATATTCACCCACTTTTACCATTCTGGCACTGGCGCGTCGCCTGGGTGAGCACTTATTAAAGACTACTCCATTGCGAGCCACCAAGCTCTCTGTTTAATCGTGGCTAATTAATTGTGGCTAACAGCCCAGGACCCTTCTTTATGGCTAAGTCTGACCACTTTGAAACCACAAAACTGCAAGCCAATTTGAATCGGCGTTCCTTACAGTCTGGACTGGTAGCCGTTACGGCTCAGCCAGTCAAGCTGGTGGTCGGCATTGTTGGGACGATGGTGCTGGCTCGTTTGCTGGTACCTGCGGACTTTGGTTTGCTAGCGATGGTGCAACCCTTGCTCAGCATTGTCGATAGCCTCAGCAATATGGGACTGGAAACGGCTACGGTACAGCGGCAAGACTTGAATGAAGACGAGGCAAGTGCCATCTTTTGGCTCTCCCTTAAAATTAATGCTCTGGTGATTGCAGGCATGGTTTTGGCTGGTCCTCTGCTGGCTCGCTTTTACGATCAGCCAGAGTTAACAAGCATGGTGCTTTGCTTAGCGATAGGGGTCATTAGCCTGAGTGTATCGTTTCAACATTTGTCGCTAATGAAACGGCAAATGAAGTTTGAGCTACTGACCACTATTGAAGTGGCTGCACTGGTTGTGAGTACAGCAGTCGCGATCGCAACCGCCTGGTTAGGACTGGGCTACTGGGCACTGGTGCTGCAATTAACAACTCTACAAGTCGTCAAAAGTGCAGCCTATTGGCTTTTCTGTGATTGGCGTCCCCGTTACATGACAAAGAGCGATCGCCGTCAAACAGACTTGCGTTCAACCCTTTCGTACGGAATCCACCTCACCGGCTTTCGCTGCATCAGTCGGATTGGGATGAAGATGGATCGGGTGTTGCTGGGCTATGTCGGCGGTGCTAGCGCCTTGGGTTTCTATTCAATGGCATATCAATGGGCTTATTTCCCATTCTGGCAAGTTTATTACCCCCTGTTCGATGTAGCTGTTTCCAGCTTCAGTCGTAGCCTGGCAGACCCAGAACGCTACCGACTCTACTGTCGGCGTGGGTTAATGCTGATTTTCGCTGTTTGTATGCCCGCTCTCGCCTACATCTTCATCATGGCGCAGGATATTACCCTCTTCATCCTGGGAGCCCAGTGGCTCGGTATCGTGCCGATGTTTCGGGTATTGACGATAGCGGTGTTTGTCGGCATGACCTACCGTGTCACAAAGTGGATTTATGTCTCATCTGGCGAAACCCAACATCAGTTTCGTTGGAGCCTAATTCACACCCCAATTATGATTCTGGCGATCGCCATCGGTGTTCAATGGGGCGCATTTGGTGTTGCTGTTGGTTATACGGTTGGGATGTGTTTGCTCAGTTATCCTTCAATGGTCTACTGCACCTGGAAAACGCCGATTACGCTAACTGATATTTTGTCTGTGTTTTGGCGACCTGCAATTGCTTCCATAGCATCAGCACTTCTCCTTTATGTTGCTCAACAAACCCTGCCACTAACGAATCATATATTACTCATTAATCTCTGCGTTAATGGTTTACTTTATGCTGTGTTTTATATTTTTATCTGGCTGATTTTACCTGGCGGATATACTGAATCGAAGAATATTTTCAAAATGATAGTAAATCGCGAATTGTAATCATACTTGTTGTCAACGGCTAATTCGACTTCAGCAAAATTCATCAACTTCTTAAGACTATGAATCCTCCATATCCCAAATATTCAATTGTTATTCCAACTTACAATCGACCCGAGCGATTAAGAAAGTGTCTGCAAAGCATTACTCAACTCGACTATCCTCGTAATGACTTTGAAGTCATTGTGGTGGATGATGGCAGCCAGGTATCGTTGCAACCGATTGTGAAACCCTTCGAAGTGCAACTTTCCCTGCAACTCATTCGTCAGGCAAATGCCGGACCAGCCAGTGCCCGTAATACAGGAGCCGCCGCCGCTAAGGGAACTTATCTCGCGTTTACTGATGATGATTGCCAACCTGATCAAAATTGGTTAAAAGCTTTTTCTAAAGCGATCGCAGAACAGCCAGATGCACTAATCGGCGGGTATACAATTAATGCCCTTCCTGAAAACCCGTTTTCGACAGCCAGCCAATTACTCATTGACTACATCTACAGCTATTTCAGCCCAGCTCAGGGAAAGGCAAATTTCTTCGCCTCAAATAATTTTGTTGTGCCGCGCCTCCACTATCAAAAGCTAGGAGGATTTAATACTAATTTTCCTTTAGCTGCCGGGGAAGACCGAGAGTTTTGCGATCGCTGGCACCATCAGGGATATTCAATGAAATATGCGCCAGAAGCGAAAGTCAATCATGCCCATTGGTTAACCCTTAGCACTTTTTGGAAACAGCATTTTAATTATGGTCGGGGTGCTTATTACTACCATCAAGTACGTAGTACTCGAGTCTCAGAAAATATTAAAGTCGAGCCAATCACTTTCTACTGGAACTTGATTACATTTCCCTTGAGTCAGAGAAGTCAACATTTTCCTCCAATACTGGCAACATTACTCTCTCTATCTCAGGTTGCAAACACCTTGGGTTTTTTCAGAGAACTCTTCTCAAATCAACAGTCTTTACTCTATAAACAAGTCAATAAAAAAGCTTAGCCCCTTCTTTGACTTCCTCAAAAAAAGCAAGATTTCACGCCCATCCCCCTAAAAACCTTACTGATCAGCTACCTCAGAGAAGTTATGCTTAGTAGAGCAAGACATGTTGAAAATACCATTATTCTCTGCTTCAGCCTTTTTGGGCTCTTGGGCATCCTCCACCATGAAATGTGGCGCGATGAACTACAAGCCTGGATGCTAGCCAGAGATAGTACATCAATCATTAACTTAATTCAGAACATGCAGTATGAAGGGCATCCTGCCCTCTGGCATGTTTGCTTATATGGATTAAGCCAAATTACCCATAATCCACTGATTATGCAGGTCTTTCACCTGGGTATTTCAATTGGTATTGTCTGTCTGATTGCTAAGTTTTCACCATTCTCAATACTTCACAAGTTCTTGCTTTCATCCAGCTACTTTATCTTTTTTGAGTATACCCTTATTAGCAGAAACTATAATATGGGGATATTCTTTTTATTCCTCTTTTGCGTAATTTATACTCATTCTTACAAAAACTATCTGCTACTTTCTATTACGCTTGCTCTCGCCGCCAATACAAATATATATGCCTTAATAGTTAGCGTGATTCTGGCAATTTTTCTTGTGTATGAGGGTTTCCAATCTGGAAAGTTTCATCTCCCTCTTCCTTTAAAACTACTTGCCAGTGCTTTCATATTCAGTTTTGGCGGGTTAGTGTCTGCCTTGCAAATTCTTCGGGTAGTTATCCTTAAACTATCCACTACTTCATCAATACATAATTTACCGATCTTGAATGGGCAGGATCTGGGCACTACTTCTCAAGTTACTAAACTTGACATGGTATCTGCCTTTTTTCAAGACTTCAAATTGGTTGTTGATGCCATCAATTCTATCTGGCATAGCTATATTCCCTTCCCAAGAATGTTTGATTTACATTTTTGGAATCGCAATATTTTAACGTTTGATCCTGCGATCGCATCTCCTTTTGGCATTTCAGGAGAGGAGTTGCTTGCATGTGCTTTTTCCCTCGTCCTATTCGGGCTAGCTGCTTATTACTTTTCTCAGCAAAGGTTGATATTTTGGCTATATGTTTTTGGGAATTTTATTCTTCTATCCTTCATTCAACTGCTGCTTAGCGTATATGACAAACCCTATGCCCGGCACTATGGATACTTGTTTATCTTCTTTATCATCTGCTTGTGGTTGTTTAACAGTTCACCAGTAAAATTTGGCTCGGATGTAACGGCTGTACAGAAAAGCTTTCGCCCTAAGGTCGCATTTTACTTCATAACAATGATCCTGTTAATACAGGCAACTGCCGGAGTCTATGCCGTAAGTATGGACTATCTGTTTGCCTTCTCAAACAGCAAGGATACCGCTTCTTTTATTGCAAAAAAAGGTTTCCAAGAAGCTACGATTATTGGTAGTCAGTATAGGAATGTATCTGTAGTTTCCGGTTATTTAGATCAACCAATTTATTATCCAGAATTGCAACAATTTGGTACGTTCTGGACAAGAGGATTCCCTGAAATTGAGGAAGAACAGTTACTTAATGAAGTTGAAGCGCAAACCAATTCCGTCGAGGATCAGACCATTCTCCTTGTGCTGACTAAGCCACTCAGCATAAAAGCTACAGATATAACTATTACTCAAGTTGCACAATTTAACCATTCCATCGTTCCTGACGAAAACTTTTATCTTTATACCGCTCAACGTTTGAGTCGTTAATCTACTCCAGGACTTACGCAGTTTAGCGATTTTTGGAACGTATTTTTAGGGCAACAAGTACATGGATAAAGTCAGTGGTGTGCTCCCGGCAGGGCGCACACCTACCATAGCTTCGTTTACTTATGGCTACCTACTTAGGAGATTTCTGAGAAAGAATATCCCGATTTTTTGAGAGAGGGCGCGGCTTAGCCGCGCCCTCTCTCAAAAAATCGGGATATTCTTTTCTGGAGATTGCCTTAGTTCTCAATCTTTCCTTAATACAATAATTAATGATATGACGATATAGTAATTTAGAGTTTGCACTAATTTCTGAATAGATTAATGCGTGGAGCTTTTATCATGGCAATCAGCGAACAAGTGGGAAATGCAACCCTTGAGACCCTTAGCCCAAACGAGGTAAAAGAGCGATTCGACCGAAACGAGATTGTTTTACTTGATGTCCGTACTCCCCAAGAATACGCGTTTGAACATATTCCTGGGGCGATGCTGCTGCCCATGGCATTTTTCGACCCTGCTAAGCTGCCCATGCAAGACGAAAAGCCCATTGTGTTGCACTGTGGTTCTGGAATTCGATCGCGCAAGATGGCGGAAAAGTGCATTGCTGCTGGGTTCGACAAAATAGCTCACATGGATGGTGGCTTTGGTGCCTGGAAAGGCTCTGGGCTAAGTTATGTGGCGATCGATCCCGCAAGTGGTGCCTGCGTTAATCGCAATTAACGGATTCTGTCCAATTCTGATTAGAAAACCCAGATATTTTGTGCGCATCGCTCAGCGACATGCATAAAACATACTGGAGTTCTTTAAGGAGTCTTAGCCCTTGGCACTTATGCTTCGCTGGGGTTGAGTTGCATCATCTTCCAGGTGACATAAGTGCCGATGGGACTCCAGAGCAGATAGGGAACAAGCAGCAAGCCAGCAGCAGTAGAGATGGGAAAAACAAGGATAGTGAGGATGATGGCGATCGCCAATCCCGCTGCCCCAATCCAAAACCCTACCCGCAACTGCCGCGTCAAGAGCATGGCAGAGGTATAGGAAAGGGTAACCACTTCCAGCAAAAGGTAAGCTCCCATCAGTAGCCAGGTCGTTGTCGTGCCGGGAGCCTCATCCCACACCAGGCTGGCAGAGATGGCACCGCAGGTGAAAATGGTTGTCCAGATAAAGGGTATCGCCCACTCGAAGGTGAGCCATTTGGGGCGTTCTAACCGTCGAAACCACTGGGCACCGGGTTTGCTCACGAAACTGCTGAAGAGAAGTGCCAGAACAAAGGCAACGCCACCAATCACCAGCCAGGACGGAATCATACCTTACCTCTCAACAGAAAACACCACTTTCAAAACGGGCTGATTACTGCCCTTACTGGCAGCATCATAAAATACTTCCCATGAAAAAAGCCTCCACTACTGGGTGGAGGCTTTGCGTTAACTTATCAATCCCTTTACAGAGCGTTACCGCGAGGCAGTACCTCTTCGGGGAATTCAAAGTTTTCGTGGGGCTGATCCTGAGGTGCCATCCATGCTCGGATACCCTCGTTCAGCAGAATGTTCTTCGTGTAGAAGGTCTCAAATTCGGGGTCTTCC
>Ga0081535_100363_pt1 | contig 35660 bp, 29 predicted proteins | sample HotLakmasection3_FD_71020 | JGI IMG/M metagenome (GOLD analysis project Ga0081535, IMG submission 71020) | Hypersaline microbial mat communities from Hot Lake, Washington, USA - Section #3 (SPADES assembly) (version 2) | ecosystem: Environmental > Aquatic > Non-marine Saline and Alkaline >... | reverse complement strand
CAATCGTTCTAGCTTCACCTGCTTCAGAACTTGTAGGCTCGCCACCAAGAGCGTTAGAAGTAAATATGAGGCATGGCTGAGTTCATTTTGAACAATGCTCTGGTATTGTTTAGCTATCATATTTAATAGATAGGTTGGGTGTACTAACTTCGACCTATCTTTTTTTTTCGGAGCAGTCTGCATCAACCGCTACATAACGCTTTTGACCACCGCTGTCTCCCTGTCAGGGTAGTGGAGGAAATTTAGAATTCTGTCTCGATATGGTTTCTGGTTACATCGAAAATGATAACTGTGATATAAACCAGGTGCGTTATCAATTACTCAAAGAGGGACGTGCTAGCGGCTTTTGGTGGGCAATTTGGTATGAAGAGATTGAGAGCGATGAAGAGAGTGAAATGGAAAAAGCCTCTGATGATGCTCAAGAAACACTGTGCTATCTTTATGAAGATAGTGATTAAATTCTACAAAAGAATTATGATAATTATAAAGATGTTTTTAAGGGTAGTGTAGGCAACACTTACTCCAACTTTAATTATGCACTCCTAAAATGTTTAGGAGTACCTTGACACACTAAGTTATTACAGCAAAGCTGTTAAAGACTGCCTTCCTACCTATTCTTTTGAAGCTTACTTTTGTTTACTTAAAGTTCTTACTGATCTCCTCTATTTTTTAATAGGTTTTTATAAGTTTTCAGTGAGTTATATTAATCGCTGCTATTTAGTTGAAAGATGATTGGAAAGGAGGGCGATCGCCCACTCCACAAATAACCTTCCTGCCAAACTTTGAGGGCTGTGGGGTGGAGGGGCGATCGCACTGATTTGCCTTTGATGAGGTGTGGGCGATCTGTGAAGCGCGTGGGAAGGCGATCGCCCTAATCCACCTTTGATGGGGGATGGGCGATCGCATTACGTCACACTAACGGCATCTTACGGGCTTCGAGTCAGCCAGTTATCCAACCTCAGATTTGCAACGCGTTGAAATTCTAGAGTGTTTGCTGTGACGAGTGTTACGTCGAGGGCAAGGGCATGAGCGGCGATGAGCAAGTCATTGGGACCGATGGGGGTTCCGGCTTGTTCCAGGGCAGTGCGAATTTCAGCGTATTGGCGATCGCCAGGAATATCTAGAGGCAACACAGGTATCCTATCGAGAATGGCTTCTAGGCTTGCCGTTAAGCGACGAGAACCCTTTTTCTGTGCCCCGAATCGAAGTTCGCAAGCAACAAGGATGCTTGTTCAAATACTAGCTTCACCCACTTGAACAATATATTCAGAAATTCGCCCTTGGGGATGTCGTACCAGATCAGAGAGAATGTTGGTGTCCAGTAGATATTGGTAAGGCATCCGAGATTACAGCGTCACATCATCTAAGGGTAGGAGTTCTGCATCAACATCGGAGAAATCCTCCTCATCAGAAGAGAGATCGGGGAGGGTGGTTAGTAAAGCTAGCAGTGATTGGGTCTGGAGGGGTTCAATGATGAGAGTTTGTCCCTCTTTTCGCAGTATGACTTCACTGCCCAAAGATGCAAACTCCTGAGGAATCGTGATGATCTGATTGCCGTCATGTTGCTGGACAGAAACCTGTCGGGTGTTTTGTATCATTGGACAGCGTGAAGAGTGTTCATTTTTTAATATTGACATCAAAACGGAGAAATCCATCAGAACGCGAAATTCATCATGATGACCAACTGTTGGGGAGGGGAGCGATCGCCCATCCCACAAGTAACCTCCTGCTGGGCTTTGAGGAATGTGGGGTGGAGGGGCGATCGCGCGTAGCCCCTTTGATGTGATGTGGGGCGATCGCTATTTGTGAGGAATATAGGGTGGAGGGGCGATCGCACGTAGCCGCCTTTGATGTGGGGAGGGCGATCGCCCTTCTCACCCATCGTTTGTGCTGGCTACGATGGGGCTACGCAATGGTTGAGGTATGGATTTGAGCTGTGCTCTTTAGCGGATATCGTAGCCGAAGAGGTTAGGGTTGACCTCATCCATCGACAGGTCTGCCAGTCCGTATTCTGCCCAGCGGCGAGAAACCATCTCGGCGGTTTCGGGGTCGGGCTTGAGTTCGTCGTTCCAGGGGCGATCGGTTTCGGGGTAGACCTTGGTGGTAGCGTCGATACCCATCTTGCTGCCCAATCCAGCCCGTTCCGTCGCAAAGTCGAGGTGATCAAAAGGATTGTCGGGGAGGATGAACACATCCCGCGCCGGATCGACCTTTGAGGCGATCGACCACATGATCTGCCGGGGGTCGCGCACGTTGATGTCCTTGTCCACCACCACTACGAACTTGGTGTAGGTGAATTGGGGCAGCGCACTCCAGAATGCCAGGGCAGCGCGGCGGGCTTGTCCTGGATAAGCCTTGTCGATGGAGAGGACAGCAGCTTTATAGCTCAACCCTTCCATCGGCAGGAAGAAGTCCACAATCTCTGGCACTTGTTGGCGCAGGATGGGGTTGTAGATGCGGTTGAGGGCGATCGCCAGCATGGCATCTTCCTTTGGCGGGCGTCCGCTAAAGGTCGTCATATAAATTGGGTTCTTGCGGTGAGTCATGCAGTGGAAGTGGAGCAGGGGCGCTTGCTCGTTTACCCCACCATAGAAACCCATGTGGTCGCCTGCGGGACCATCCACGGCTGTGTCGCCGGGGGTGATGGTTCCCTCTAGCACGAACTCAGCATCCGCTGGAACCTCTAGATCTACCGTCTTGCACTTCGCCAGGTGAATGCCGTTGCCAGCGTACAGTCCTGCAAACAGCCATTCCGACAGGTCGATGGGGAGCGGGGTGGCGGCTGCCATGATGACGAGCGGATCTACACCGATGGCGATCGCCACCTCCAGCTTTTCGCCCCGCTCTGCCGCCTTCCGCCAATGCCGCGTCGCCCCCCGCACCGAGAGCCACTGCACCGTCATCGTGTTCTTCGACTGCAACTGCAACCGATAGACCCCAACATTCACAATTTTGGATTCTGGGTCTTTCGTGATCATCAACCCCAGCGTCAGCACCTTATTGGCATCGCCAGGGTAAACCTGAAGCAGCGGCAGCTTCATCAAATCCACCGCCTCATCCTTCAACACCACCTGCTGGCAGGGAGGCAACAAATCCCGGCTGGGCTTTGCCTTCACCACATCAAACAACACCTTGCCCAGTTCCACTGCCTGGGAGATTTTTTTGGGCGGACGGGGTTGATAGAGCAGCGCCAGCTTTTTGCCCAGTTCTTCCAGGTCGGCGGGCTGCTCCATATTCATCGCCCAGCAAACCCGCTCCACAGTGCCCATGACATTAATTGCCAGCGGAAACTCAGCACCCTTTACATTCTCAAACAGCAAGGCTGGACCACCCGCCTGCATTAGACGATTGCTGATCTCTGCAATTTCGAGATGTGAATCGACAGGTACGCTGATCCGGCGCAGTTGATTGCGCTCTTCGAGCAGTTTGAGGAAGCCCCGCAGATCTCTTGGCATGATGAAGAACTGTAAACACCTCTTCTCATTATCAGGGATCAAACCCCTTCATCGGTTTTGAGTTTTGAATTTTGAGTTTTGAGTTTTGAGTACTCCAAGAAATAGGAAACGCGATTTTTCGGGTGCGGAGTGCCCGAAAAATCGCTCAACTGCGTAAGTTCTGAAAAAATGGCGTTTCCTATTTCTTGCTAAGCTCTGGGATGGAACCGCCACACAGTAGGGTTGGAGGAAATGGCTCTGGACTCGGTGTGGGGCTGGGGCGATCGCAAACTTGTAGGCGCAGGATGGGACGGTTGATCAAGAAAAGTCGTAAGGCTCTGGTGTTGGCGTTGACCAATCCGTTGGAGTTTGGAAAACGCCTGCGTGTCTTTTGGGATGAGGTGGTCTGGCAGCGCTTTCAACGCCAACCGGAGCAGGCAAAGTCGGGCAAGATTCGGCGCAATGGGGTGGTCTTTCGGATTGACCTGGAACTCGACCCGGTAATGGAGTCGATGTACTACGGCACCTACCAGACGGATCTGGTCGCCCTCATGGAGCGGGTGCTGCGACCGGGGGATAGCTTCATTGATGTGGGGGCAAATGTGGGCTATGTGTCGGCGATCGCCCTCAGTCGGGTGGGTCGCAACGGTCAGGTTCACGCCTTCGAGCCTGTGCCCCAATATGCCGATCGCCTGCGCCAGGTGCAGCAAGACAATCCCCGCTACAACCTCCAGGTGAACCCTGTTGCCCTCGCCGACCAACCCGGCACTGCCACCATCTGCATCACCAACCTGCCGAACATTGGCTGGAACACAATGGTTCCCCAATTTATGGGACGCAAAACCGTTCAGGCAGAAGTCGAAGTCCCCGTCACCACCCTCGATCGCTACCTGGAAACAAACCCGGTTCCCAATCTGCGGCTGATCAAAATCGACACCGAGGGTTATGAATTTCCCGTTCTCAAAGGCATTCAGCAAACCCTAAAAACCCTTGCCCCATCTCCGATCCTGGTGGTGGAGGTTGCCCCCGCAGCCTATCCCAATCTCGGCACATCACTGGGGGAACTCGCAGATTTTATGGACAGCTTAGGCTATCGAGCGTGGGATATGGCGATCGCCCGTCCTGTAGAAATCACTGAACTTACCCAGACCACCGATGTTGTCTTTATACCTGAGCAATTGGAGCTGCCATAGAATCGCCCCTTCTCCATTTAGAGCTGAGCAACAAATATCCAGTCCATTTTTCTCAGAGTGCTCCAAGAAAATAAAGAACCCATTTGGGGAAAGCGGGTGCGGCGTTGCCGCACCCGCTTTCCCCAAATGGGTTCTTTATTTTTTACTTAGCCCTAAAACCCTTGATTTTGTGTGCGCAGAACCCGCAGAATCAAGGGTTTCAGAAAAATGGCGAAAATGTTGATCGGGTGGGACACTCCTCTGTGGGCACTCCTCTGTAGGCACTCTTATGCGGGCACTCCTATGTAAAGAATTGAGAATTTCTCTCCTGAACTGTTGGTCAAGATTTCTCCTTGGGCAGTCTAAAACCAGGTTAAGCTGGGCACTTTTTTTACATCATTTGCGTAATGCGATCGTGCCCTAATGAAGAACTTTGTATAGTGCGACACACATTCAAATCACGAAGGATTTTTATGAAAACATTCTCAATCCGGGGCATTCGTCAACTGATTGGTTCTACTCTTCTGGTTGGGACGATGATGCTGCCGACCGTTGGTATGGCTATGACTTCCTCCCCCGGAGAAAAACAGAATGGCGTTATTTTGGAAGAAGCTGGGCAACTGGCATCGGGCGACTTAATTTTAGAATCCGATAATAGCCTTTACGACATGTATGAGTTTTATGGCGAAGCCGGTCAGACGGTCGTCATCAGCATGTTCAGTGCTGAATTTGATACCTACCTGGGTTTGCTGGGTCCGGATGGAAGCGTGGTGGCAGAAAACGATGATGCCAATGGCTCAACTGACTCCGAGATTGTCGTCACACTGTCCTCATCTGGAACCTATACCGTAGTTGCAAATGCCTATGACGAGACGGGGCGTGGCAACTACTACCTGGTTGTTGAGTAAACCAACGCAACTGCGCAATCAGGGATGCCCATTTTTTGAGAGAGGGCGCGGCTTAGCCGCGCCCTCTCTCAAAAAATGGGGATATTCTTTTTCAGAAATCTCCTAATTACGCCCAGGATTCTCATTGAATCCTGGGATTTTTGTTGTATTACGCTTTGCGCTTGAATAAAATCAGCCTGTTTTTTGGTAGCCTCACTTGCTTTCCCAAAAATGGCGAAGGGGTTGAAGTTTGAACTCAAATTTGTTCTGCTAGGTGTATCCTCGAAATCACAGAGAACATTGCTAGACGCACCCGCAATTCTTTGATGAGTGAATCAAGCAACGCTGCCATATCGAGACTGATTTGTAACTGATGCATGGTCAACCCAAAGGCATCTAAATCACCAGATTTATTCCAGCTTTTTGGATGGCGATCGCTTCACAGCTCCTATTCCCCCTTCGGTTTTGAAGAACAAGGCGCAAGGGATTGAACAAATCAGTTCTGAAACACCCTTCATTACGGGTCCTATCAAGATGCTGAACTGGTTAATAAACTTGATATTTGGAAGGACTGAATCTGCTTCCAAACCAGCCCACAAGCACCCTGATCCGCCTGCGCCAGCTTCTAGTATTTCATGGGTGCCCCCTGGCCAGGTGACAGCGATCGCAGGCTACGAAATCGCGGGTGGAATGATTTACGAAAGTCGTAACCTTCCTGCCAGCAGCCTCTGCGGTGATGAAAATCCGAGCTTAATCAACCCAGCGCTGCGGATAGAGAAGAAAAGCCCCGATCGTGAAGGCAGGGAAATGAGCTACTGGCCTGCCTATAGCCGCATTTCTCCTGCTTGTCGAGCTGCATATTTGGAATGGCTGGCAGGGGGACGGCGTGATCCCAATGTCCATATTGGCTATGTTTTTCTCTTTTTATACGGACTGGAATACCGAATAGTAAAGGACTATCTAACGCTCAAGGCTGATAAGACGAAAGAACTGGCTCTCATCATCGGTGAAGTTGAGCGCTTGCTTGAAATTTATGGCAATACCAGCTCCTTCTATGGCTATGGCTACCATTTCCTAGAATTCTGCCGAATTCTGCAAAATCCAGAAGATTTGAGCGGGTTTACACCACCGTTAACGCGAACAAGCTGGGATATGCCGCTCAACTTGAAGGTTGCGCTTGGGCGTACGGTTGCGGCAGGTAAGCCCATTCCAGTGGATTGGATGTTGTCCTGGTATCTTCATTCCGCACAAGGGGGGTTGAAAACACCGGCTACTCGATGCGCCGCAGAATTTCGCAAGCTACTGAGTTTGCGCTATCAGCAGCAATATGGCGAAGGGATAATCGTCAAACCTTCAAAGCGTCGATTGAAAATTGACTATTGTTCTGCCAACGCTGGCTTGCCTACGGTAAACCTAGCTGCGCTATACCCAGAGATCGGTAAATTGCCTGATGTTACTGGTCTCACGGCTCCCCTCAACAAGTTACAAAGCCTGGTTGATGAATGTACCGATGCCCTTGACCCCTATAGCCGCTGGTTGGGGCGTAATGGAGAGCAGCCTGATCCCAAAGCCGCGCTGGCGTTGCTCCCACCCGAACTGGTGGAAGATTTGGAGGATGACCATCTGAGCGACCTCAAGCAGTGGTTGGCTCAAACCCTTGGAAAACGAGAAGTTACAATGGTTCCAGGGGAAGACTTATGGGTTCGATGGTCTTCTACACCGTCAAAAACACTGACAAAAAAAGAAGCAACGACGTTAGCCCAGGGGTTGGAAAAACTTGGCTATGGTGTTGAACCGGATGTTCGTTTTGGCGGGAAGCCTTTCAGGGGCGATCGCCAGGTCGCGCTTTTCAAGTTGACTGGGGAAATCAGCTCGGTTCCCTCTCAGGGATACACCGCTGCGACGCTACTGCTACATCTGGCGGCAACGGTTGCCACCTCGGACAAGCGTGTCGATGTGGTCGAACAAACCTATTTGGAGGAACATCTGGAAGCAAGCCTGCATCTCTCGGAGGCTGAACGGGTGCGTCTGCGGGCACATCTAGCCTGGTTGCTGCAAGAAAAACTGACCTTGCGCGGCTTAAAACCCCGGCTCAGCCAAATGACTGCCGATGAAAAAGCAGGTATTGCCAATTTCCTGATTAGCGTGGCAGGGGCAGACGGGCAAATTAGCCCCAAGGAAATCTCGACCTTGACCAAAATCTATCCACTGCTGGGCTTTGAAGCGGATGAGGTCTACAGCCACATCCACAACTTCAGCACCGCTCCTCCGGTTCAGTCGGCAAGCACACCTGTAACGGTTAGACCCGCCGCTCCATCCTCTAATGGGTTTGCGATTCCGGCTCCCCCAACGCCACAATCTGGGGCAGCACAAGTTCCAGATGTGGCTAAAGAGCCAGAGGTGACTAAAAAGAAAGATGGATTTACCCTGGATATCGGGGCTATCAAAGGTAAGCAGGCAGAATCCGCCAGGGTTGCTAGCCTGTTAGGGGATCTGTTTGAGGAGGATGAGCCTGAGGTCTCTACCCCACCGCCTGTGCCTGCGGCTGAGGATGAGGTTTCAATTGCGGGGTTGGATGCGCTGCATTCTCAGTTTCTCCGGGCGATCGCCCAACAGCCATCCTGGAATCGGGATGACTTGGAAGCCCAGGCTGATGAATTGGGACTGATGCTGGATGGGGCTTTGGAAATTATTAACGATGCGGCTTTTGATCATTGCGATGCTCCTCTAACGGATGGAGACGACCCTATCGAACTGGATACTGACGTATTAGCCGAGCTACTGCCATGACTGCTGGGACAAAAATCAAAACCAAAGATCGGGATGCTGTGATTCAATCCCTGCGGGCTGGGGTTGTGCCCCGCAGTGGGCAACACCTGATTCAAGTTGGTCGCGTGCAAGAACTGGAAGCACTGATCAAGGATATTGACCGCATTGGTGATGGTGGCTCTGCTATCCGCTTTATCATCGGCGAGTATGGCTCCGGCAAAACCTTTTTCCTCTCGCTGGTCAGGGCGATCGCCCTCCAGAAAAAGCTGGTGACGGTTCATGCCGACCTCACCCCCGATCGCCGCCTTCATGCCTCCAAAGGACAGGCTCGGTCGCTCTATGCAGAGCTGATGCGCAATCTGGCAACCCGAGCGAAACCGGAGGGAGGAGCCTTATCAAGCGTGGTCGAAAAGTTTGTCAGTTCTGCCATGACTGAAGCGCGATCGCGGGAGGTAAACCCTGAAGTCATCATCCGCGAGCGGTTAGACCATCTTTCAGAAATGGTCGGAGGTTATGATTTTGCGGAGGTGATCGCGGCTTATTGGCGAGGGCATGACACAGGCGATGATGTGCTGAAATCTAATGCCATCCGCTGGTTGCGGGGAGAGTTTAGCACCAAGACTGACGCCAGAAAAGCCTTGGGTATTCGCACGATTGTCGATGATGCCACCTTCTATGATCAGCTCAAGCTGTTTGCCCGATTTGTGCGCCTGGCAGGCTATGAAGGCTTTCTGGTTTGTCTGGATGAACTGGTCAACCTCTATAAGCTGGCAAATACCCAGGCTCGAAATAGTAACTACGAGCAAATTCTCCGCATTCTCAATGACAGTCTGCAAGGAACCGCCGATGGCTTGGGCTTTGTGCTGGGGGGAACCCCCGAATTTTTGATGGATACCCGCAAGGGTCTCTATAGCTACGAAGCGCTCCAGTCCCGATTGGCAGAAAATACCTTTGCGGGTAACGGCATGGTGGATTTCAGTCATCCCATCATTCGTTTGGCAAACCTGAGCCAGGAAGACCTGTATGTTTTGCTGACCCATATTCGTCATGTCTATGCGAGCGGCAATGTGAATGCCTACTTGATCTCTGATGCAGAAATTCAAGGCTTTATGCAGCACTGCTTCCAAAAAGTGGGCGAGGCATATTTCCGCACCCCACGAAACACCATCACCGCTTTTATCAACCTGCTGGCTGTGCTGGAGCAAAACCCTGGGGTAGCCGTCTCCGATTTAATTGGGCAAGTTGCGATCGCACCTGAGCAAAACCCTGACCTACTACCCTTTGACGATGATGCAGAAGATGAGTCCCCTGCTCAGCCAGCCCAAACTGTAACGGTTTCAGAGGAAGCCGAAGCTGATGACAACCTTGCCTCCTTCAAGCTCTAATCCTTCAAGCTCTAATCCTTCAAGTTCCAGTCCTTCAAGCTCTAGTCCTTCAAGCTCTGATAGGGATCGACAAGCCTCTTCTGGGTTTCACCGACTCCATCCCGGTGTTCAAAAATGGATTTGGCAGCAAAAGTGGTCGGCTCTCCGCAACATTCAAGAGCAAGCCATCCCTCCGATTCTGGAGGGCGATCGCGATGTCCTCATCTCAGCGGCAACCGCTGGGGGCAAAACGGAGGCGGCTTTTCTGCCCATCTTCTCGCGGTTAATGGAAGCACCGGGGGCAGGGGTTGGCACCTTATGTATCAGTCCGCTGAAAGCCCTAATTAATGATCAGTTTCGGCGTCTTTCAGAAATCGGCGAACAGTTAGAGATTCAGGTGACGCCCTGGCATGGGGATATTGACGCCGGACGCAAGCGCAAATTGTTGAAGCAACCCAGTGGCATTCTGCTGATCACCCCAGAGTCGCTGGAGGCGCTATTTGTGCGTCACGGGTCAGAAATTCCAGCATTCTTTCAGGGTCTCAATTATCTGGTTGTTGATGAACTCCACGCCTTTATTGGGTCAGAACGGGGGAAGCAGTTACAGTCCCTCATGCACCGGGTCGAACAGGCAATCCGCCGGAAGGTTCCCCGGATCGGGCTGAGTGCAACGCTTGGCGATATGGGGCTAGCGGCTGAGTTCTTGCGAATCGGGAAGGCAGCCCAGGTCGAGCAGATTACGTCAGACGATGAAGGGCAGGAAGTACAGATTCAGGTGAAAGGATACCGAAAGACAGAACCAGTGTTGGATCAAGCCTTAAACCTGGATGGTGATGAGACAGAAGATGTGGGTAATTCTCAGGATGAGATGGATATTGCCGCTCATCTGTTCCGGGTGCTACGGGGAGAAACCAACCTAATTTTTATCAATAAACGTTCTGATGTTGAAGCCTATACCGACCGTCTCCGGCGACTCTCAGCACAGCAGCGAGTACCGAATGAGTTTTTCCCCCACCATGGGAGCTTGTCGAAAGATATTCGCGAAGAGGCAGAGCGGGCGCTGAAAAGTGATAAGCCGACCAATGTTATCTGCACAACAACTCTGGAAATGGGGATTGATGTGGGAGCCGTAAAGTCGATCGCCCAGGTTGGTGCGCCCTTTTCGGTCTCCAGCACGCGCCAACGTCTGGGGCGTTCGGGTCGTAAAGTCGGAGACCCTGCCATCATCCGGTTCTACATTACAGAACCGGAAGTGACCCCCAGCACCCCGGTTCCAGATTCACTCCACCCGGATTTAGTACAAACCATTGCCACTATCAATTTGATGATATTTGAGCGATGGTGTGAACCACCGATTGTCACCAAACTCCATCTCTCAACCCTGATTCAGCAAGTGCTATCGCTCATTGCCCAATATGGCGGTGTTAATGCCCTACAGATGTATCAGGTATTGTGCCAGACAGGAGCTTTCCAGCAGGTGTCGCAAGAGATGTTTATCCAACTTTTGCGACAGTTAGGAAGCAACGACCTGATTCAGCAAACCCATGATGGATTGCTGATCTTGGGTCTTAAAGGTGAACGATTAGTCAATCACTATGACTTCTATACAGCGTTCCAGACTCCAGAGGAATATCGCATCGTCACTCAGGGAAAAACATTAGGAACGCTGCCCATCACGTTTCCACTAGTTGAGGGGATGTATATAATTTTTGCGGGTCGCCGCTGGCAAGTTCTCGCGGTGGATGTTGATCATAAAGTCGTGGACGTTGCGAGAGCATCGGCAGGACGAGTTCCAAAGTTTATGACGGGCGGTGGTGGAGAAATCCATGACAGAATCCGACAGGAAATGTACCGGATTTATCAATCTGATGATGTGCCGATATTTCTAGATAGAACGGCTGTGGATTTGCTCCAAGAAGCACGAGAAAATTTCTACCGTTTTGGACTGAATAACCGCGCCATCCTTCGAGATGGGAGTCAAACACTCTTGTTTTGCTGGATGGGGAGCCAGGTCATCAATACGATCTGGTTACTCTTGATAACGATAGTTGTCTAGGTGTTATTTTACGGCTGTAGAAATATCAGAACCTCGTTCCAGCATGTATTGCAATCTTCAGCGGCGAATTCCTCTGCGAGAAGCAAAATCCATTTCTCCTGTAAATCTGGATTAAAAACCGGGAAAGGAAAAACGGCTATTTCTTGATAGTCTTGCCATTCCTGGCTTTCAGATTTCTTTTTCCACGAATTAACACCTAGACAACTATCCTCTTGATAACTCAAGGGTTGCACGCAGAGATAGATGGGATGGCGATCGCCGTACATGATACGCCCCCTGAAAGGCTGATGCAAAAGCTGCAAACTTTAGTAGACCAGGAACCTGTCGATGCAGTTTCTCTGGCTCAGGTTGTGGAAGATAAAACCAGCGAAAAACACGACCCCTATCTCAATGAAGAACTGCTCTGCTGGAACTATGCATCCAGTCATTTAGACCCCAGGAAAGCCTGGGAAACATTACGGGCAGTGGTTAGACAGCCATGAAGTTTCAACTTTCTCATCGAACAAGTGGGAACATGCGATCGCCCTTCTTCAGCATTTGAGCGATCGCCCCTCTCACTTCAAAGCTGTCACATTATGGGAAATACCGATACATTTCCTTGCGGTCGAGAACACGTACAAAACTGATTACGCCTTCACTTTCTATAATCCCCACTCGATGGTTGCTAATTCGGATGCGATAGTAATTTCCTTCTACCTTTAGCTTTTTAAGATTATTAATTTCCGAAAGGCTTGTTGCTCTTTCAACGGCTTCGATTACAGCTTTGATTTTCGCCAGCAAGTCTTTGTCTCGGATTTTGCTCAAATCTTTTTCAAAGCTTTTCTTGAACTCAACGTTCACGAATGTGGCTCCAGCAATTGAAAAATAGACTCGCGGCTTACCTGCTCTGTACTTTCACCTTCGGCGATCGCCCGTTCCATTGCCACATCTTCAATAATTTCTGCAAGAAATTCAGATACTTCCTGGCGGTTGTCACGAATAAGTTCAACGATCGCCAGTTTCAAAATTTCCTTCAGTTGATCCGGGTTTAGGGTAATTTCAGACATGATGCCTCCAATTTGAGCTTGGTCTTGTAGTGATGAGAGAGAGGATATGCGATCGCCCTCTAGAAAAGGATTGTAACGAAGCTGGGCGATCGCCCCCATCACCTCACCCAAAAGCGATCGCCCTCTGAAAAAGGATTGTAACGAAGCTGGGCGATCGCTCCAGCTATGTTGGATTTGAGTCGCTACTGTTCACAATAGTGAGTACCACATTAATTCGCATCAGGTTTCTTTGGTTCCTCTCCTAAAGTTTTCTGGGTCGCATGACGAACATGCAAGATGCGGACAGTAGGTATAGCTTGATTATCCAAGACAGTAAAAAGAATACGGTAGGCGCTTCTTCCTTTGCCATAAAGCAACTGCCGAATCTCTTGGCTAAAGTAGGCGCTTTCCCTTGCTAATGGACAGCAGTTTGGCATTTGCGAGAGAGGCTCAATGGCTTTTAGCAAGCCTGATTACCATTGGCTGGCTTTAGTAGGAGAGGTAAATTGAGAAATGCTGAGAAAAGCATTATCGACTTCTGCCTCTGCCACACTGGAAATTTCAATGCGGTAGGTCATGCATCTGTTGATAGGTTGTGTTTGCGGCGTTGCTCAGCGGCGAAGTCTTGAAACGAACGAAAGTTGCCTGCCTCAAAGTCATCTAATCCTCGTTGAATTCCCTCGATGGCTTCTTCTGAATCCTGGGCTTCCCATTCCAATACACGTGTGAGCAATTCCGACGCTAAAAGGCTGATATCTTGCCCTTGCTGATTGGCTCGGTCTTGAAGAAGTGCCTCTAGCTCTGGGCTAAGGGTGACAACGATCGCCATGTAGCCATATCCTTATATGTCAAGCTGTTGAGCAATAGTCTAGCAGAATCGCTACAGCAGATTTTCTCTAGCATCTTTGCGATCGCCCCCTCACCTCACTCAAGAGCGATCGCCCTCTGAAAAAGGATTGTAACGAAGCTGAGCGATCGCTCATCCCCAGCATTTGAGCGATCGCGTTTATTGCGCCCAGTTCTCCAGAGAAAGATTAGGGATGCGCGAAAATTCTCGTATATTGTTGCTTACAAGCGTAACTCCAAGACTTATGCCTTAATCTTGAGATACCCAAAGCTTCTAACGACTAATTGATCCAAATCGTCACTGTATTTTTATCCGGTTCTACAAACCGTCTTACGCCTGTTTGAGCAACTTCTAGTGGTTGTCAAATTAGTCCAATAGGCTGATCAACTCATCTTTGGTGAGGTCAGCATCTCTAAGAATTTTTAGAAGTAACCCTTTACCAATAGTTTTACGAGCATGAATCGGGATCGTGACCACTCGATTGTCTGCGTGTTTTAAGCGAATATGGCTTCCTTTCTGCCTCACAATCTCAAAGCCAATTTTCTGAAGTGCTGTAATTAGTTCTGATCCTGTTATGTTTGGAAGTTTTGCCATCAGACCACCACTCTCTGAATACCAATAAATTCAGTGGTTGATTCTTCTTCAATTTCTTCAAGACATAGTTCAATTACCTCACGGATGTTCTCCATGAGTTCGTCAATAGTTTCTCCCTGGCTATAGCACGCTTTCAGTTGTGGGACTTCGCCTACGTAGATTCCATCTTCATCACGTTCAATGACGACATAAAATTCTTTGTTTTTCATTGTTTTGACCTCAAGGCTAAAATTTTTTCTTGAATTTGATACGGTTTGAAGATGTCAAGGGTAAAACCCGGCTCAAACTCAACTAAAACATCGATATCGCTGGTGGGATTACAATCGTCTTACAACACTGAGCCAAGTAGCGAAAGTTAAGAAATTTACCACTGTTCTCAGATGGCTGAGATCTGATCAACATGAAGGGCGATCGCCCTTCCCCTACACTTGAGCGATCGCCCCCATCACCTCACCCAAAAGCGATCGCCCTCTAGCCAAGGATTGTAACGAAGCTGGGCGATCGCCCATCCCTAGCATTTGAGCGATCGCTCATCTAAAAATAAAAATAGTGGTATCGAGTAAATACTTCATCTAAAATGACTCTCGAATATCGAGGGGTGGCTGGTCTCTAGTAGTCATGAAATCGTCGGAAAATTGCTCTAAGCTTTCAAAAAGGGATTGCCACGGATTATCTTTAGCAATCAGAACGATCGCATTCCCAACTTTTTTGATGTAAACCTCTGTTCCTGTAACTTGGAAGTTTTCGGGCAATATAACTATTTGATGAGTCCCGTCAGTGCTAATTTTGGCGGTATTCATGATACATATCCTCAAGACCAGTTTAGTTTTTCTTCCACTTCATACTGACGAAATTCGATCGCCCTCTGAAAAAGGATTGTAACGAAGCTGGGCGATCGCCCATTCCCTACACTTGAGCAATCGCCCTACACAAAATTCACGCTACACCACCTGAATAGTCATACACAGGAACTTGCACAAAGTGCTTAGGCGTTTCCCCATCCAAAATGGCTTGCTGCAAACGCTCCACAGTAGATGGAGAGAAGTATTGTTCCCCTGTTTCTTCATTCACACGGGCAGGAACGTTTTCAATCAAAATGAGCTTGCCATCTAGATTCAAAACATAAGTAACCTGTTTTTCAACCAAGTTTTCCTGTTCATTAATTGCCATTTTCGCTACGTCTCTGAGTAAAGTTGTTATTCCATTGCTGTGGGTTGGGTTCGTATACAGTAATGATTTTGAGCAAGGGACGAGAAGGATAGCTACATTGAATGTGAATAAATCTATGAGCTTTTGTCACACCACAGATTAAACAACTGGGTCCATACTTATCGTTGGGGTAGTCTTCAATAACCTGCCCGCTGGCGATCGCTTCTCGAACTTCCTCCACTCGAATCTTGCGTAAGATAGACTGATCAACAGCGTGCTTTGAGAACTCAAACTGATCTTTTATAATCTTTTGACGAATTTGATCTACAAAGTTGTTCATGTAGTGGTGAATATTTCCACTATTGTTAATTCACGTTGTACAGCACACTCTTTTCAGAGGCTTAGATGAATCAAGGGTAGAATATTGCCGAATTTGAATAAACTTATTTTCCCATCACTTTAGATTAATTTTTCCCAGTGTTGTCTTACCCTAAATAATTGCAACATTGGAAGATGCAGCCTGATTTTAAGCGTAATTCTAAGCTAAATCTTTTCTAGTTCCACAGCAAGGTTTTTCAGAAATTCTTGTTTACGACCACCCCATTCTGCATTGAAATTTTCAAAAGAACCAAATTCGTAAGGTATGCCACCTTGTACCTGGAGATTAAATCCAAGAACCTCTTTACGATCCGGTAACTCGTTCCAATTTAGATCTGGCTTCCACCAAATGACTTTTACAAAACGACTAAACCAGTCTCCACTCTGACTGGGGAAATCATCTAAAACTTCAACAATATGGGTGACTTTTGAATGCTGGGTTAGCAAGATCAAATCACCTTTGGCGGGGTCGGCTGCTTTTTCGTGCTTAAAACCTAATGGAAATATTACAACTCCATTACTATTGATAACTTCCTGTCCTCCCTCTTTCATTGAAGTGATTTCATCGGTGTTATACGCCCAATAGCTATGCCAACCTTTTGGAGGAGTAACGACTTTTACCCATTGCAGCCTTGATAGATCCATGTTTTTCTCCTTGTGTTTGATTGAGTCAGGATCTTCAGAAAAGCTGATATCTAAGTTGAGCGACAGAAGTTCATCGATCTTTCTCAGGAGGTCGTAGTTGATTGTGCTATCTTCGGACTTTTCGAGCTTGTACCAATAGGTTGGGGTAATTTCGAGTTTCCGACAAATTGATAGCAAACTTTCATCAGCTGCTTTCCGGGCAGCCGTGAGTTTTTTGGACAGATTAGGAATATCGATTTCTTGAACTCTTCTAACTCTCATTTGGATAAGCAATTTCTGGAGACCCTGGATTTCATGCCTCAATCATGAACTATAAACTTGTGGTTGTCAACAACTATTAGTTTACAGTTTAGGGGTGGGCAATTGCCCACCCCTGCTTGTTGTCGCTTTACTGCTCTGCGCCTTCGATGGGGGCGAAGCCTTGGCGTTGGATGTTTTCGCTGATGTGGCGGGGTTCGAGGAATTGGAGGAGGTAGTCGGGACCGCCTGCCTTGGAGCCGACGCCGGAGAGTTTGAAGCCGCCGAAGGGTTGCCGAGCGACGATCGCCCCGGTGATGTGCCGATTGATATAGAGGTTGCCGACCTCAAACTCGGCTTTGGCGCGATCGATGTGGGAGGGGGTGCGGGAGTAGAGACCCCCGGTGAGGGCGTAGAGGGTGTTGTTGGCAATGTTCATGGCTTCGTCGAAGCTGGTTGCCTTCATCACCGCCAGCACCGGACCAAAGATTTCCTCCTGGGCAATCTTGGCGGTGGGGGGCACATCCACAAAAATTGTGGGGTTTACGAAGTAGCCGTGGTCGGGGGCGGGGAGTTCGAGTGCCAGGGTGGCTTCTTCCTTGCCCTTGTCGATGTAGGCGCGGATGCGGTTTTGGGCGGCGGCATCGATGACCGGACCGACCTTGGTGCTGGGGTCTTCGGCGATGCCCACATTCAGGGACTTGGTGGCTTCGAGCAGGCGATGCACGAAGGCGTCGTAGATGGGTTCTAGCACGATCACGCGGGAGCAGGCGGAGCACTTCTGCCCGCTGTAGCCAAAGGCAGAGTAGACCACCCCCTGCACCGCCTGATCCAGGTCAGCGCTTTCATCGACGATGATGGCGTTTTTGCCGCCCATCTCGGCAATCACCCGCTTCAGGTGGCGTTGTCCCGGTTGCAGCACGGCGGCATCGGCATAGATGCGACAGCCCACCTCCTGGGAACCCGTGAAGGTGATCATGTGGACATCGGGGTGCTTCACCATGTGCGCGCCGACGACGGAACCCTTGCCAGGAACGAACTGGAAGACGCCAGCGGGGAAGCCTGCTTCTACCAGCACTTCGGCAATTTTGGAGGCAATCACCGAGGAGGTTTCGGCGGGCTTGAGCAGGGTGCAGTTGCCCGTCACCAGGGAGGCGACCGTCATGCCCACGGGAATGGCGAAGGGGAAGTTCCAGGGGGAAATCACCAGGGAAATGCCGCGTGGCTGGTATTGGTAGCGGTTGGTTTCGCCTGCCACATCGTAGACATAGCCCGCATCCAGGCGCTCCATTTCGGCGGCATAGAAGCGGCAGAAGTCGATGCCTTCGGAGATTTCGGGGTCTGCCTGTCCCAGCACCTTGCCTGTTTCCAGCACCATCCAGGCGGCGAGTTCGGTGCGGCGTTCTTCAAACAGGTCGGCAGCGCGGCGCAGGATGGCGGCGCGTTCCTTTGCGGGGGTGGCTTTCCAAGCGGGGAAGGCGGCTTTGGCAGCGGCGATCGCCTCCTCCGCCTGCTCCAGGTTCATCAAGCCAACGCGCCCCACCAGCTCATCGGGGTTCGAGGGGTTCACCGACGCCACACTCTCTGAGGTTTGCACCCGCTTGCCGTTGATCAGCGGTAGGTGCAGTTGTCCCAGGTTGGGGCGAATGGCTTGCACCTGTGCCAGGGCGCGATCGCGCTTCGCCGTCTCCGAAAAGTCCGTATCCACCGCTGGCTCAAAGCCAGCGGGCAAGTCCTGCGCCCGCACCTGACGGTGGGTAATTTCCTCCGCCATCACCGGAGCCGCCAGCAGTTCCTCCACCGGGCGTTCCTCCAGGTTTTGCCGCAGGAAAGAGCTGTTTGCCGTGTTCTCCAACAACCGCCGGATCAGGTACGACATCCCCGGAATCAACTGACCATAGGGGCAGTAGACCCGCACCCGATAGCCCTGGTTCACCAGCGCTTTTGCCAGCTTGTCTGCCATGCCATAGAGCACCTGTAGCTCAAACCGGCGGGCGGGAATGTTGAGTTCGCGGGCAATGGCGATCGCATAGGCTTGCGATCGCACGTTGTGGCTACCAATCGCCGCATAGAGGTGCTCATGGTTCTCCAGCAACAAACGGGTCAGCAACTCAAAGTTGGCATCCGTCGAAACCTTGTGCTGGAACACGGGCAACGCCCAGCCATGCTGCTCCGCAATGATGGTCTCCTGGTCCCAATACGCCCCTTTCACCAGGCGGATGGTGATCGGTGTGCCCCGCTCCTTCGCCCAGGCAATCAGCCCCTTCAGGTCTTCCTCCGTCTCCTTCAGATAGGCTTGCAGGGTAACGCCAATGTCGCTGCGCTGGCGGAACTCCTCTTCCATCAACACTTCCTTCAAAATGCTGATAGTCAGGTCTTTGTAGGCATACTGCTCCATGTCGAAATGGATCGCTGCCCCCAGTTCCTTCGCCCGTCGCAACAGCGTCCGGGCACGCTCACACACCTTCGCCTGACTGCCCTTCGCATCCAGCGGGTCAAACTGGGAATAGAACGCCGTCAGCTTCACAGAAACCTGCACCTGCGGCAGCGGCTCCCCATCCGCCTCGTCAATCTGTGGCACGGTCTTCCAGGATTTTGCAGCGGTCGTCAGCGCTTCCAGCAGTTCCAGATACCGATCGAGATAGGACTGCGCCTCTTCCTCGGTAATCACCGCTTCCCCCAGCAGGTCTACGGTGAACGCCATTTTGTCCTTCCGCAAGCCTTCCAGGGTTTTGATCACCTGCTTCTGGGTTTCCCCAGAAATATACTTGTGTGCCAGGGTTTCCACCGCTGTGGAAACGGTGGTCGCCGCCACCTGTCCCGGCATAGAATCAGGACTGGCAAAGCCCAGCATCCCCTTCAGGGCGGCAGGCAACTCCACATCTTCCTTGCCCAGATACTCTTGCAGGTGACGGGCAATCTCGGCTTTGCTTTGCAACGAGGGCAGGCAGTCGATGAAGCGAAACAACTGCACCCGCAACCCCGGATGGCTCATCGCCCAATCCAACAACTTGTCGTCCCAGCGCATCTGGTCGCGCATTTGGGCAAAGAAGGAACGGTTTTCCCGCGTGGCACTTAGCAACTGACGGGCGATCGCCTGGGTCTCGGCTTCATAGGACGGGTGTGCAATTTGAGTAACCACAAAAAAGTCTCCACATAATCTCGACGGGCGTATGTGCCAGATTGGTGGGGGCGATCGCTAAGACGGCAACATTCCAGCAGCTCTAGCGCTCGTACGCAAAACCCCCAACCCAAACCTGGCATCCAATAATTGGGCAATCGGGCAATCGGACAATCGGGCAACGGTTCTAACGCGCATCGCCTATTTTCCATTGTTCCGAGTTTGCTGCCAATCGTGGTGAAGCTTTATTGCTGAGATTTCCGCACCTTCCGGAAGAATCCACCACAGAGACACAGAGGGCACAGAGGGAGTTCCGTAAGTCTGTAGTAAGTCTGTAGGATGCGTTAGCGTCAGCGTAACGCATCGAAACCCTGCGAGAGATTACGTTACGAGCACCCTACACGACTGTTCTAAAGAGATGTTTGAGGGTGTGTTTGAAACGACAATCATCCCTTTACCAAAACATCACGAATCGTAGCTACAGCCTGTTCCAAATCTGCCAAATCATAGGGTAGATAAGCTTTCTTAGGTTTCAGATGAAAAAAACACTTAGGAGATTTCTGAAAAGGAATATCCCCATTTTTTGAGAGAGGGCGCGGCTTAGCCACGCCCTCTCTCAAAAAATGGGGATATTCTTTTCTGGAGATCGCCTTAATTTCTATTGTGGATTCTTTAAACTAACCTGTTGCTTTATCTATCAAAAGGGGGAAGACTAGATAAAACTGTAGGTAAGTTCCTTTGTAGGTTGGTTGAGTAGAAATGTCGCAGATGAACGAAATTCAGCTACACAACAAGACATCGCATCCCCTGACTCGGTACCGAAACCATATTGAATTCGCTGGTTATCGCGTGGAAGAAGATACGGAGAGCCTCTTCGGTCGGCATCCCCGCAAACCCAATCTGATCCTAAAACCTGTCACAGAACGGGGTGTTTTAGTCAGTACAATGTACAGCTTCAAACGGAGTGTAGCCCGGTCTGACATTCTGGAATATATCAACCAACTGAATGCTTCATTTCTATTCATGAAAGCATTTTTGGATGATGATGATCAGTCCTACGATTTGGTGCTCGATACCTTTTTTGAAGGCGAGTACGATCGCACCAATTTCTCCATTCTGCTGGAAAATATCGACTACGACATGAACATCCTCCGCGACCACAAATGCAGCAAAGACTATCTGGAATAGCCCAAACCCTGGAGGTTTAAGCCAGGTTGAGATCGGTAATCGTTAGTCCATTTGTGATGTGAATTGTCTGCAAGCCGACCGTCTTTGCCCCTTCAATATGTTGAAGGGTGTCTTCAATAAAGACGGTTCGGCTTGGGTCAAGGTTTTGCTGCTGAATAACCGTTTTGAAGATGCTGGGGTTGGGCTTGCGATCGCCCACCTCATAGGAAAAATACACCTTCTCAAACAGACTATAAATTCCACCAAACTCCACCCCAAAGGTTTCATCGAAGATGCGATCGCACGCAACACGATGAATCTCATTGATGTTGGAGAGCAGAAACAATCGCTTGTGTTGACCCAGCTTCTTCAACAGATCAATCCGCTCCTGGGGAATGTTGAGTAAAAGGGCATTCCAGGCATCATCCAGAGCTTGATCAGAGCCGTCAATTTTGAACAGCGATCGCAAGCCATCCCGAAATTCGGCAGAGGAAATGCGCCCGCTTTCGTAGTCATCAAAGAGCGATCGCTGGTGATTTTGGGTGTAGAAGTGGCTCGCTTCTAGCCCAGAGAGTTTGCTGAATGCGGCGATCGTATTCTCATAACGAATATTAATAATGACACCGCCATAGTCGAAGATGATGCTGTCAAAATCGTTGACCATAACTTTTGTTCAGATTAAGCAAAACAAGTGTTCTATTTTTCGATAAATCGCGACAAATCTCGATAAATTAAATTGACAATGCTTTTACAAGCTTGTGGGCTGTGCTGGTAACGCCATCGACGCAGCATCCTACCCCAGATTACGACGAAGTGATTGTTTTTGGAGCGATGGCTTCATCGGTTTGACGAGGCAGAACGTTATCTGTTGCAGTCGGCAAATTCGCAGCAGCGCTTCTGGATTCCCGAAATGCAGCTTTTTCTGGAGTTTGGGAGGGGGTTCGCGACAACCGGGAGGGCTACTGGTTGCGCTGGTGGGATGAGCAGGAGAATCTTTTGCTGTGGGGGTTCAAGCAGGTGGAGCGCGATCGCCAAACCATCACCCAAGAACGCCAACGAGCCAAACGACTTGCCGCTCAACTCCGCGCTGCGGGTATCGATCCCGATCAAACAACTTGAAGGCTGAGCCGTTTTAGGATTATGTACGAAATAGAACCCGAAACTTGTTTTTTGAAAGCGCGGCTGTGCCGCGCTTTCAAAAAACAAGTTTTGGGTTCTATTTGATCTTCAGTCCTTAGGGACTTGCAAGAAAATAAAATCCCAATTTTTGAGAGAGAAGGCTGGCTCTGCCAGCCTTCTCTCTCAAAAATTGGGATTTTCTTAATCCGCAGATCCCTTAGGGACGGAGAGGGTGGGATTCGAACCCACGGTACCTTTCGGTACACTCGATTTCAAGTCGAGCGCATTCGACCACTCTGCCACCTCTCCAGGCTTTTTTATCTTACAGCAGGGGAGGGGAAGAGGGGATGAGTTTTGAGTTTTGAGTGGTGGATTTTGAGTTGGAAAGCGCTCATTCCAGTCTTTTCATTCAAAACTTAAAACTCAAAACTTAAATTTTCTCACCTATCCCCACTCGCCCCTACCAGGGGCGCTTTCGCACCATACAGCACCTCTTTGGAGTAGAGGCTGAAGTCGGCATTGAGCCAGACGAGGGAGGCTTCGGTGACGGTGCCGTTTTCCAGGGTGACGAGGGAGAAGTTGCGGAGGCAGTTGTCGTCGGTGTGGAGGATGCGGGGGACGGCAGCGGCGTTGAGGTAGAGGGTGTGGTTGTCGTGGTGGGTGGCGCGGCGGGGGCGATCGCGCCGATGCCGCAGTTGGTGGTGCATATGCCCGAAGGTCACGAGGGGGATAGACTTACCCTGGGCGCGGGCGTGGGCGATCGCCGCTGCAAAGTCGGGGTCGCCATAGTCGCCGCCAATGGGTTTCCAGTCGCGCCCGCAGGGATCTTCGGGGGCGCTGCCCATGCCCGTGGGTCCGGTATGCCCAATAAAGATGAGGGTGTTGTGTTGGGCGCTGTCCGCCGCCGCAATAATGCGATCGGTCGATTCTGCCATGCCGCCCACATCAAAATAATCCTGGTAGAAGTCAGAAAACTTCCATTCAGGACCGCCCCAGGTGCAGGGACGCCCACCCACAACGGTCAGCCCCAGTTGAGGAAACTCGCGAGTGCGGTAGCCCACATGGGCATCACCGAGGAGTTCCAGTTGGCGCAGGAAGCGGTTTTCCTTGCGGCGATCGTAGGGGCACTTTTTGCGCCCCCAGTCAGTGGCGGTGTACCAGGCGTCGTGGTTGCCCAGCACCACCGCACTTGGGATAGAGAGGTGGGCGATCGCCTCCACCACTGCTAGCGACTCGTTGCCAAAATCCCCCACCAGCAACACCAGATCGACACCCAGATGCCGCAGTGCCCGCTCATCGTCGGCATCCCACAGGTCGTGGACATCCCCCACAACAGCGATCGTCAGAGGGTGGGCGGGAGAAAGGGGTTGCGGCTCACTCATATCAGTTTTCCTGAACTGTATCTCTCTCCAGCATAAAGCTTCTGGTAGTCCTCCAAAGGCATTGGCTACGGATTCTGAAAGACAACGCCTGACACCATTCGTAGGATTGAAAATAAAATAAACCCCGGAATTTTTGATGAGAAGCGCGGCAATGCCGCGCTTCTCATCAAAAATTCCGGGTTTTATTTCGTACGTGATCCGTAGCTATTCAAAAAAATCTTTTGCAAAATTTTGCGGGTGGGAAGATTCCTCCCCGTAATTACTAGCAGTAGTGCCGACTTATCCCTTGGCACCCTTCTTCTTTCCATTCATCTGCCTGAGCGATGGATTGAACCATTGATTTTTCCAGCATGTCACACACCTTAGCTTAATCCTGTCGGTATGGTTTAATCCGCCGTTGAGCTGGTAGCAGGTTGGAAAAAGCAAGCCTCTTGCACCATTGGGGACGCTTATGCCCGTCGAATCGAATCCAAATCTTCACAACACCAATGGTCATGTTGCCGTCAGCGGCTCATTTAGCCCCACCCCTGTGGTTGCGACAGAGGACAATGAGCTGGCGGAATTTGTGCAAATTCTGCGCCGCCGTATGCCCCTGTTTGGTGGAGTGGCGATCGCCGTTTCCCTGGCGCTGATTGGCTGGACCTTGACCCGCACGCCCATTTACCGGGGCAGCTTTCAGCTTTTGGTTGAACCCATTGCCGAAACCAATGCGTCCCGGCAACTGTTGCAAGAAGAATCCGTTGGGGTGACCTCCACCTTCGACTATGCCACCCAACTGGAAGTCTTGCGCAGTCCGGCTCGGCTCACTCCCATCCTGGAGGACTTGCAAGAAACCTATCCCGACATGACCTATGGAGAACTGCTGAGCAACTTGCAGATTAGCCGTCTGCGCGACACCAAAGTGCTGGCAGTGAGCTACACCGGGCAAAATCCTGAACAGGTCAATACGGTTTTAGAGGCTTTATCCCAGGCGTTTCTGGAATATAGCTTTGAGCAACGGCAGCTCAGCTTGCGCCAGGGCATTTCCTTTGTGGATGAACAATTGCCCGAACTGCGCGATCGGGTAGATAGTCTGCAATCGCGGCTGGAACGGTTTCGGCAAGAGTATAGCCTGATCGACCCTGAAACCCGGGGTGGTGAGTTGTCCGGCTTTATTAGCGGGGTAGAGCAACAGCGACAAGAAACCCAGACAGCACTGGTCGAAGCGCGATCGCTCTACACCAGTTTGCAGAGCCAGTTGGGGCTGAGCGAGCGGGATGCCCTCGTGGCTTCGACCTTTAGCGAATCTCCCCGTTATCAGGCTTTGCTGAACCAACTGCGCGAGGTGGAAACCGAAATAGCCACCGAATCTGCCCGCTTTCAGCCCGATAGCCCCAACATCCTGGTGCTGGAAGATGAACGCGCCAGCCTCCTGCCTCTACTGGATGCGGAAGCCGATCGCCTCATCGACAACATTGCGGGTGGATCTGCCTCTGCTGCCAATGGCAATTTAACGCCCACCTCCCTGGAACTGAGCCGCGAGTTGGTGAAAACCGCAAACCAGGTGCGCCAGTTGGAAGCCCGCAATGAAGCGCTGGCAAGTGTGGAGCAGCGGTTGAAGGAAGAATTTGCGATCGTTCCTGCCCTGTCGCGGCAATATACCGACTTGCAGCGGGAACTTTCGGTGGCAACGGAAAGCCTCAATCGCTTCCTCTCCACGCGGGAAACCTTGCAGATTGAGGCGGCGCAGAAGTCAATTCCCTGGGAACTGATCGCCGCTCCCAGTGTGGGAGGCAGCCCGATCTCGCCGAATGTGCCACGGAATTTGATGCTGGGGGCGATCGCTGGCTTAGTTGCCGGAAGCGTTGCTGCCATTCTGGTGGATAAACTCGATCGGGTCATTCATACCGTTGATGATCTAAAATCCCTGACTCCCCTGCCGCTCCTTGGTTCTGTGCCCTACCGTCGCCCCAACCAGGAAGAGAGCGCACCCGGTGCTGCCAACGGTGAGGCAGAAGAAGTCAATTCCGCGCCCACCAGCGCTGGCAACTCAAGCGCTGCGTCAGCCCGTTCTCGCTACTACTACACCACCTCGCCCTTCACCGAGTCGTTCCGTTCCATCTACACCAACCTGCGATTCCTCGGTTCCGATGCCCCAATTCGGTCACTGGTGATCAGTTCTCCTTCGCCCGCCGAAGGCAAATCGACGGTGGCACTGAACCTCGCCGAAGCCGCAGCGGCAATGGGGCAGCGGGTCTTGCTGGTGGATGCCGATCTGCGCTGCCCGATGTTGCACGAACGGCTCAATATGGTGAATTTGCGCGGGTTGAGCGACTGCCTGACTGGGGCACATGAAGTGGAAACCCTGGTCAAATCCGTTGAGAGTGTTCCCAACTTGCAGGTATTGACGGCAGGCACCTTACCCCCTGACCCGACGACGCTCCTCTCCTCCCGCCGAATGCAGGGTTTGATGCAGCACCTTGCCTCTCGCTACCATCTGGTGATCTACGACGCGCCGCCCCTGCTGGGCTTTGCCGATGCGCCCCTGCTCGCCTCCCATGCGGATGGCTTGATGCTGGTGGTGGCACTGGGCAAAACCCAACGCTACGACATTACCCAAACCCTTGATTTGCTGCACCTCTCGCCTATCAATGTGTTGGGCATCATTAGCAATGGGCTGCGTCCCCGCAACTCGGCTTATTACAAATCTAGCCACTATAACTATCGGTACTATTCGCCAGAAGCCCGATCGGGTGGCAACGGAAAGCGTAAATCGGTTGCAGAAAAAGCTTCGGCGGCAACGATTGGGCGATTTTGGCAGCAAATGCGCAGTGGTAATGGGGCAACGGTCAGTGCGGCATCGCCAGTCACGGAGTTGCCTGTCATAGAAACCCTGACAAATGGGGGAACTCTGGCTAAGCCTCCATCTGTTCCTCCCCAAACCAATCAGTCTGCGGCTACAGAGCGATCGCCCCAACCCCCCGCAAAAGCACCCAGCACTCCGACGGTTCAAGCACCACCACCGCCACCACCACCTTCGTCTGTGGCAGCCCCCAAAGAGCCTCCATCCATTCCTCCACCTCCGCCTGCTCCTGCTCCTGCTCCTGCTCCTGCTCCTGCATCAGTGATCGTTCATCAAATAGGTATCATTCAGGCAGAGGCTCATCAAGCTGCGGTTGAGCAAGCTGAAGTTAATCAAGCTGCGGTTGAGCAAGCTGAAGTTAATCAAGCTGAAGTTGATCAAGCTGAAGTTGATCAAGCTGAAGTTGATCAAACAGAGACCCAGCCCAATTCCTCCCCAACGTCTGCGACGGCTGAAGCGGCTAAAAAACGCTCGACAGCCATGGTGTATGTGGGACGGTCGGCAATGGAAGCAGAGGAGGAGGAGCGATCGCCCTACTTCCTGCGGTTCATGCTCATTGCCGGGGTTGGCACAACGCTAGTTATCCTGCTCGTTTTGCAACTGGTGTCTCACTGGCGGAGCCGTAGCAGCATCCCAGAGCCAGCCCCCGCAGAGGACTCGCTGACGCTCCCGCAGGGGGAGCCTGTGGAACCAGCGGCTTCTCCCACCGAACCTCCAGCAGACGAACCCCTGCCGGAAGAGGGTGCGGCGGAATCCGACAATCTCCTGAACCCCTTCATTGCTCCCCCAGCGGAGTAAGGGATCTGCGGATTAATAAAATCCCAATTTTTGAGAGAGAAGGCTGGCAGAGCCAGCCTTCTCTCTCAAAAATTGGGATTTTATTTTCTTGCAAGTCCCTAACCCCGAATCCGCACAGAAACAACATGATCGCCATTTTTCTAAAACCCTTGATTTTGCGTGCGCTCCGCGCACGCAAAATCAAGGGTTTTAGAAAAATGGCGAAGGTATTGCAGAAAGCCCTGATACATTTCACACAAAATGTATCAGGGCTTTCTGTGCGGATTGAGTGTCATACCCTCACCGCCGCTGCCGTTCCCCTGCCCAGGGAGGCGGACCCTCGCCACTTTGGATAAAAATCACTTCGCCGTTGCTGCGCACAATGCGAAAGGCGTCAAAGTCGTAGTCGTCATATTCCCCAATCACCGTCAGCCGTTCGCCTTCGCGAATATTGACCCTGTGATACCAGTGCGGACCCGCATCCACGATCACCTGCCCAGTGCCATCATCCAAAATGAATTCGTTGCCGACGACAGCCCGGACGGTTCCTGCAATGGTTGTGCCCGGATCGCGCCGCAGATCGCCGATGGGCACTTGGGCGATCGCCGGAAAGCTAGAAAGGCTGAGCAGGGCGGTGACCATCGCCCATCCAGATAACCGTTTCATAAGAGTTCATCTCAAGGAAATTTTGTAAACGCCATCCAACAGGGTTGAGAAAACGGGTATCCATCAGGGGAGCGATGGATGCCCAGGCATTTGAAATTTATGCAAAGAAAATGACAGAAAAATGACGGATCGTGCTCAAAAAATACCTTTGCCATTTTTCTAAAACCCTTGAGTCTGCGTGCGCTCAGCGCACGCAGACTCAAGGGTTTTAGAAAAATGGCAAAGGTATTGCCCATCAGCAATGCCAAAAAAATGAACCGGGGGGTTGCTATTTGGATGGAGTAGCACCCGACTTCTGCACCCGTCCCGGCGTGTGATCTGGCTGCACTTCGATGACAAAATCAGCCGTGTTGAGGAGCGGTGGCAAAAATAACTCAGGATGCAAGGCTGTCCAGAAATATTCAACAAAGGCGGCGATTTCTTCATCGCTCATGCCCGATCGCCCCTGTTGTTTCATCTTCTGTTCCGCCTCCTGCCGCCACTGCTTGCTCAGGCGATAGTCTACCGGATGCAGGACGATTAGCCCGTCCAGCAAATCCCAGAGCGGCAGGTAGTCCCGCAGGCGATCGTTGCAGTCGCAGGCAAAGGCGCGATCTGCCTCGGTGACGATGGGTGGCGGGGCAGTGTCAAACTGTGCGGGGTCAAGGGGGCGCATTCCCACAAACCAGCCCTCAAACAGCAGGATGTCGATGTTTGAGACGGGTTCGGGTGCAATGCGATCGCCCATCCCCCCATGCAGGGACTTGTCGAAGCGCGGCATCAGCACGGGTTCCGACTGCCCCGCACGCACCTGCTGCAACACCTGAATGCCCGTGTCGGTGTCATGGGTTCCCGGTGGACCCCGCCAGCGCAGGCGCGGGTCGGCTTGCTGAAGTTGCTGGCGATCGCCATAGGTCTTGTAAATGTCGTCGATGGAGAGGGTTGCCACCCCATAGCCCCACTGCCCCAGCAAACAACTGAGGATTTGCGTCAGGGTCGTTTTTCCCGTACCCTGCCCACCGAGAAAGCCCTGCACGATGGGGCGATCGCACCGTTGCCGTAGTTCCGCAATCTGCTCTGCCAGGGGCAACCACAACCGCCACAGGGTTTCCAGGTTCACCCCACTCCATCCCAGGGTTGCGGCACAAACCTGCTGTAGCTGCGGATAGCAGGTCTGCAAGCGCTCCAGTCGTCGCTGTTGCGCACCAGGAGATTGATCAAACGCAGAGGTTTCGGAGGGGAGTTGGGCGATCGCTGCCGCAGGGGCGATCGTGCCATCAAGTACAGCCTGGAGCGTGGATAGAGTCATGGGGAGCCGGGAGAAAGGTTGAGGAAAAAAGATATACAGATGATTGGGTGCGTGATCCTGGCGTCCCACTAGCTTCCCAGTTTGAAGGCTTCCAGGAATAAGCCATAGCTCAGCCCAATTTTGGTGGCGTTGAGGATTTCGGAAAAGAGCGATCGCGCCCTTCCTTTGACCGAGCGATCGCTGCGACGATAAACAAACCAGCTAATAACTTCTGTCAGCAACACCAGCAACGCCGCCGCTAAGACATCCAGTTCGGCTTCCTGTCCGGCGCTGGTTGCCAGTGCGGTTGCCAGGAAGTTGCCAAATAGTAAGCCCAGGATAACCAGAGAGATGCGCCGCCAGGGGTTTTGCAGCCATCCCGTGAAGCGAGAAATCAGATCATCCGTCAGGCGGTTGAGTCTCGTATTTTGCATAGCAGGACCGGAGCCTTTTGCTAACATCTGGCTTTTATCGTACCGCCTCTGTGCGAGACTGGATGCTAGTCTGAACCCTGCTGCTACTCCCCCGAGCAGCCCAGGTTAAACTCTGACCAGTGTTATCCTTCGTTACAAAATGCTACGCCAGACCGCATAAACCATTACACTTCGTTGCGATGGACGAACTCTGTAAATTCATCGTGATACCTTCATCAGTGTTGGTTTCAGCAGATATCTAGTTTTTTAATCAATGAACAACACCGCTATGCTCTCCAACGCCGACTCTTCCCAACTGTCTACCTCCAGAGAAGATTTCAGCGAATACGTTGCCCACCTGCAACTGCACATGGCACTCCACGCTCGCAAACTTGTGCCCTCGCTGACCCAATCCACCGACAGCCGCGCCAGCTTGCTACACGAAACCCAAGCAAATTTCGAGAAATTCATTTCTCGCCAAACCCTTTAAAAGGCGCTCACAGTGCTTTTCGTAAGCACCTGATAGCACTAGAAATCAAAGTTTGTCCGCTGGTTCAATCACTCACACATATTGCATCTCCAGGCTGGGTTCTTGCGATCAAGAACCCAGCCTTTTTTGGTGGAGCGATCGCTCTAATCTTCGGTATCGTCGCCGTTACCGTTTTCTGTGTCTTCGTCAACCGTGAGATCGAAGTCGTCGTCGTCATCATCGGTAGCTTCGCTGCCGCCGCCCACCGCCAGCAGGTCAATTTGCTGACGATAGTAGTCAACACTCTTCACCTGCACTTCGACGCGATCGCCCAGGCGGAACTGTTGACGATTCTTGCGACCCACCAGCTTTTGCTGACGAGAACGGAACTCATACCAGTCATCCTTCAGCGAACTGACATGCACCAGTCCTTCCACCAGTAGTTCCTCGATTTCCACAAAAAAACCGTAGGACTGAACCCCCGTGATGATGCCGTGAAACGTTTCGCCAGTCCGGGCTTGCATATATTCTGCTTTCTGCAACCCTTCCAGGTCGTCTTCCGCTTCCTGCGCCAGCCGTTCCTGTTCCGTGAGATGCGTTACTAACCCATTGAGTTGTTCCGTCAGCTCCTCGTGCAGGTCGGGCGGCAGCACCGTCCAACTGATGGCGTCATGGCAAGAGCTACTGTGCAAATCCACCTTCTCCTTCGAGCGGGTGGTCTTGCGGTTGCGCCCATGCTCAAACACCGCATGCAGCAGCCGATGCACCAACAAGTCGGGGTAGCGCCGCAGCGGCGAGGTGAAGTGGGTGTAGGCATTTTCCAGTGCCAGCCCAAAATGGGTTCCCGGTGTGTCGCTGTAGACCGCAGGCTTGAGGGTTTCCAGCAACAGGTAGGTCAGCACCCGCTCCGAATCCGACTCCGCAAAGCGGCGGGTCAGGTTCTGGTAATCGCGGGGGTGAACCTCATCCTCGGTTTCTGGCGCATAGTCGATGCCCATGTTGGCTACCAGCTTCACCAACTCCTGCACATCTTCGGGGTCGGGGGTGCGGTGCTGGCGATAGATAGCGGGCACTTGCAGCGCTTTGAGATGGTTGGCAACCAGTTGGTTTGCCAGCAACATCAGTTCCGTCACGATGCTCCGGGCAGGCAGCACCGACGACACCACCATTGCCCCCAACTCCCCTTCATCGTCGTACTGGAAACGATTGGAGAGGAATTTGCCCAGTTCAGGGTTGTGCTCTTCTGGGAAGATGCTTTCGGGCAGGTTCAGGTCAAAGGCTCCCCGTTTTTGCCGTTGCTGGCTAATCGCCTGGCTGATGTCATATAGCTGATCCACCAGTTCAAATACCGGCTCCAGGGGCTCGAGTTCGTCCACGGAGGGCAGCGGATAGGGGGAGTCGGTATCCACTTCCGGGTGGTCGCGCTTGAGGATAGCCTGCGCCTGCTGGTAGTCGAGGTGATGGTTCACCTGAACGATGCTGGGCTGAATCTCGTAGTCCTGCACTTCACCATCTGCGTCGAGGGTAACGAGGACAGAGATTGCCAGCCGATCTTCCCCCGGCAGCAGCGAGCAAGTTTTGTGTAATTGCTCTGGCAGCATGGGGATCACGACTTCGCCCAGGAAGATGGAGGTGCCTCTCTTCTGGGCTTCCTGGTCGATGGGCGATCGCGGTGTTACATAGTACGACACATCAGCGATATGGATGCCCAACCGCCAGCGATCGCCCTTCAGCTTCTCCAGGCTGAGGGCATCGTCGATCGCCGGACTGTGGGGATGATCGGGACCATCGATGGTGATGGTGAGCATTTCCCGCAAGTCGAGCCGCTTCTTCAGATCTGTCTTGCGGAGCTTAGTCGGCAGTTCCTTTGCCGCTGCCATCACCTCCTCCGAAAAATGCCGGGGCAGATCATGCTTGCAGCACACGATGTTAATGTCTGAAGCTTCTTGCGCATTCAGCCCCAACACCTGCGCAACTTGACCAATGGGCAAATGTTGCCCCAAGGGATACCGCACAATTTCCACATGCACCAACTGATCCACCGCCTCTTCCAGGGGTGGGTCGTCGCTGGGCAGCAGCTCCAACTCAAACAGCAGGCGATCGTCCAGGGGAACGGCACGATATGCGCCATCTTCCACCTTTTTCACCCGCGCCAGCACCGAGTTGTTACTGCGTTCCAAAATCAGCCGCACTTCCCCCTCTGGGCTGCGCCGCCGACTACCTTCCTTGGTAACGCGCACAAGGACGCGATCGCCATTCCACGCCGTATTCAACTGGCTCTCGCGAACGTAAATGTCCTCTGCCCCTTCCTCATCCTGGATGGCAAAGCAAAAGCCCTTACTGGAACAACGCAGCTTGCCTTCAACCACGTCATCCTCAGACACGCGCTTGTACTTACCACGCTCCTTGACCAGCAACCCAATCCGCTCTAGCGCATCGAGGGCGATGTGCAAACGCCGAATACTATCTTCGTCGTCGCACTCCAGTTTCTTCTCGAGCACCTTTGGGGCAACTAATTTATCGTCCTGAAAATTAGAAAAAAGTGACGCAATTGAAAATTTCATGTAGCGATTAAACCTCGTTTTGCGGAATCAGCCGCGACCTCACAATTCGCCAGATATGCAACACGCCAAACCCATGCGGTCCAGAACCGATATGCCACATCAGAATGCGTCTTGATCACAAACGAAACTCCATGTTTGACCTCCAGCCCAACAGCTCCGAAGGATGACGAAGACGGGTTGCCCCTGGCAATCTGCAAAAGCCCTGGCAACACTGGCACGGAACGACATGGGAACCACGTTTACAGAGAATTAGCTCCTGAGGATCGAGCCAGGGTACGCTCCACTCGCTGCTTGTCCAGATTGCTCGTCATCGCGGCAGTCAACCATAAGTGCTTTTGACCAAACGATTCGAGCGAACATACTACAGCAGTTTGACTGGAATGCAGTAAATTCAGGTCGGCAGCCATGAGTACCAATTAACTCTGACTGGAGGGGATTAGGAAATCGGAACGTTCTCCTAACATGCCTACCGTATTTATACTTTCCTATTTCGACTCAAAATGTCAAATTTCTTTGCAATTTCATTCGTCAGGCATTGAAGCGCCCTAACAGGAAATTCGAGTTTTGGATTCTTGCACCCTGGCAACCTCATGATCGGCAACCTTATTATCGGGCAACCTTTGATCGAAAGCGTTGCAAATGATCGAAAGCACTGCAAATTTTCCTGGAAGAACCCTTGCCTTGTCTGCTTCCTAAACACAGAGCACTGCCTCAGCTTAACAAAAAGCCGAGCCTGTATTCAGAATACCGCCCCATTTTTGCCCCCAAAATACGTCTTTTTATTCTTCAATACCTTCGCCAATTTTCAAAAAGCCTTGATTTTGCGCGCGCGGGGCGTACGCAAAATCAAGGCTTTTTGAAAATTGGCGAAGGTATTGAGGTTAGGGATTTTATTAATCCGCAAATCCCTTACTGGGCGGCACTCGCACGCTCAGGGAAATGAATGATGCCACTCGTAAGAGTTGGTAAGAACTCATAGGAATTGATGAATTAGCGATCGCCCCTCTCAAAAATCTCAGGAATACCGCTGAGGGGAATTGCCATGCCATTGGCTAGAAAAGAATGGCTTTCCAATGGCGGGCGCACCCGTCCCCGGCACAACCAACGTGGGACGCCACTACTCGATCCTCGCGTAAATCCTCGCGCGCTCTTGCGACTCAGGGATGTGATACCAACCCAACCATTCAGTCTGTTAGGAGATGTGTGAATGTCGCTGACTCAATCTTCGACCCTGACCCATAGCACTGCCGATGCATCCCTGGTTTTGTCTCCGGATGTGATGACGCCCGATATTGGGAAAACAGGCGATCGCACCCAAATGCCTGGGGTTGCTCAGATGCCGCTGAATGCCATCGAGATGGCAGATCGGATCAGTGGCACCGCCGGACGCGATCGCCTCATTGGGAACGACAACGACAACCAGATTTTTGCCCGCAATGGCAACGACCTGGTGCGGGGGCGGGGCGGACGCGACACCATCAACGGGGGCGGGGGCGGCGATCGCCTCTATGGAGATAGCGGGCGCGATCGCCTCAGCGGTGTCGGCGGCAACGATAAGCTGTTTGGCGGGCAGGATGAAGACACGCTGCTGGGCGGTGGCGGGCGCGATCGCCTCGTCGGCAACGGGGGCGACGATGCCCTCACCGGAAGTGCGGGTAACGACAACGCCCTGGGTGGTGGCGGCAACGATCGGCTGCGGGGCGGCAGCGGTAACGATACCCTCAATGGCAGCGGCGGCAACGACACATTGCTGGGCGGTAGCGGACGCGATAGCCTCAACGGTGGAGCCGGACAAGACCTGATGCGGGGCGGCACAGATCGTGACCAATTCATCCTGTCGTTGACGCAAGCCAGCACCAGTCTCAACAGTGCCGATACCATCGCCGACTTTGGGATTGGCGAAGACCAGATCACGCTCCTGGGGGTTTCCCAATTCGCGGAGCTAGAGCTGACCCAGGACGGCAGCGATACCCTGGTACAACACCGGGCAAGCGGCAAATATCTGGCACGCCTGGCGGATGTTGTTGCCGCTGAGCTAAACGCCCAGGACTTTGGCTTGCCCTACACCCCAACACCCGGAACTCTGGGCTTTAGCGCCAATAGCTATGTCGTCAATGAAGCCGATGGCACGATTACCATCACCGTTGAACGAACGGGCGGTAGTGATGGGGTGGTGAGCGTTGCCTATGCCACGGAGGACGGGACGGCGATCGCCAACGATGATTACACCCCGGCATCGGGAATTCTGACCTTTGGCGATCGCGAGACCCAGCAAAGCTTCACCCTTGCCATTGCCGACGACAACACCGAGGAAGAGTCGGAAACCCTGCAACTGCGCCTGTCTTCCCCCACCGATGGAGCCGACCTGGGCACAGCCACGGCGACCCTCACCATTGGAGATAATGACAGCAGCACCTTCTTCCCGCCAGCGGTCGATATTCAAAGCGACCCGGTGACCAAGTTTGGTCCCTCCGCTACGGAAGCGGCGATCGCCGCCCTCAATGGTCCCTCCATCACCATCGGCACCCAGACTCTCTACATCGGCACCTGGCAGCAGAGCAGCATTAACCAGGATCCGATCATCGCCAGCTTCGATAGCGCCAACCCCAGCAACAACTGGATTCGCACCGACTATGAACGGACAGGCGCAGACGGGCGCGGCTATGGCTTGTATTGGGATGGCACCTCCCTGTATGGCGTATTTAGCGTCGATGGAACCCAGGGCAGTTCCGATGAAGACTTCCGGGATGCGGCACAGGATGCGACCCAGCAATGGCTGCGAAGCTATGGCAGCGGCGGCGGTGCGAAGATCGGCGTGGTCGCCCGCATCGACCCACTCACAGGGGCAATGCAGGAAGCTGCACACTTCTCTGCACGCCTTTCCAGCGGTCAGAGCAACTCCCTGCTCATCAAAGACATGGCTACCAACACCAGCGGGAATCTCGTCATCCGCGCCGATTCCTGGTTCTCCCCACGTAACCCCGATGGCTCTGCCATGACACAGGTTGGTTCCGGTGGTTCGCCCCATGACTACACCATCGAAATTCAGCCCGATCTGCGCACGGTGGTCAGTACATCGGCGGTGGGTTGGGTGCCCTAGGATTGAAAATAAATAAAACCCGGAATTTTTGATGAGAAGCGCGGCAATGCCGCGCTTCTCATCAAAAATTCCGGGTTTTATTTCGTACGTGCTCCCTAGCAGCCTGTCGGAGATAAGAAACTATGTCTAGAATTGAGACACAGTTAAGGTAGCATCTCATGGCCAGGAAATTCAAAATGGCAGACTACGAAGCCATGCTCAAGCAAACGGTGAGCA
>Ga0081535_100356_pt1 | contig 36060 bp, 26 predicted proteins | sample HotLakmasection3_FD_71020 | JGI IMG/M metagenome (GOLD analysis project Ga0081535, IMG submission 71020) | Hypersaline microbial mat communities from Hot Lake, Washington, USA - Section #3 (SPADES assembly) (version 2) | ecosystem: Environmental > Aquatic > Non-marine Saline and Alkaline >... | reverse complement strand
ACTTCAAAGTCCCTCTCCCTTTCTTGAATGCCCCTTGGGCTATAGCTTGGGAGAGGGATTTAGGGTGAGGGCAACAGCGTCAAATACACACTTAGGAATGGGAATTTAATTCAGTGTGGACAGTCGTCTCGGCTGTACAAGAGCAGGCAAGATGCCTGCCCGACAAAACTTGGATTTTATAAAATCCTGATTCCTTACAAAACTGGGATGCACTCCTTGTCCAGCCCGTCAAATGCTCTTACCAAACGAGTTCAAAAAAAATATCAGCTCTATTCAAAACTTTGAACTTGACAGGAAGTTAATTATTCTTCTCCAATACCCTCCTCTTGTTCTTCCATCAATTCTTCCTCTTCACCAATACCTTCTTCTTCTAAAACTTCCTCTTCGCCAATACCGTCGTCGACTTCGGCTTCGGGGCTACCGCAGGCAACAGCAAAGGACGAAACGCCTAGAATCAAAGGTAAAACCATCCAGTATTTCATCTTCATGAACCCTTTCTCCATAGTTAATCTTCCACTAAGGGTACAGAGCTATTTGACGTTTGAAACTCTATCGGTAGACATAAATAAGGTGGTCAAACCACAGCTTGAAGCAAAATTTGAATAATTGAGTTCCAGGTTTCATCTATCTAAGCTATTGGTTGACGAGAGCTCTTTCTAGAGTTAGACGCCATGCCCAATCGCATTTTTTAACCTTGACTGGCAGGCTATCGCCTCTACTTATTAATTAAGGACGATTTGTTTGTGTCTCTTATCCAATATATGGAAAAGCTGACTTTTGAAGAAAGCATAAAGGACTTTTGACATGGCACAAGAACTTAACAATCGCAAAGTCGCAATCTTAGCGACTGACGGATTTGAACAGGTCGAGTTGACGGATCCCAAAAAGGCGTTGGAGCAAGCCGGTGCTCAAGTGCATGTGATTGCCCCTCAAGGTAAGTCAATTCAGGGATGGAATCATCACGATAAGGCAGACCAAATTCCGGTCGATCGCACCCTCGATCAGGTGAGCCCCAACGATTACGACGCTCTGATGTTGCCGGGAGGGCCGTTAAACCCTGACCAACTCCGGATGAACCATGATGCAGTGCAGTTCGTCAAGGCCTTCTTTCAGGCGGCTAAGCCGGTGGCGGCGATCTGCCATGGTCCCTGGACTCTGGTGGAAGCGGATGTCGTCAAAGGTCGCACGATGACCTCCTGGCCTTCTTTGAAAACGGATTTGCGCAATGCCGGAGCCACTTGGGTAGATGAAGAGGTCGTGGTGGATCAGGGTCTGGTCACTAGTCGCAACCCTCACGATTTGCCCGCTTTTAATAACAAAATGGTAGAAGAATTTTGTGAAGGAAAGCATCCCGCTCAGCCCCAGTCTGTCTAGGCATCGTCTAGGCACCAGGCTTAGTCGACCTTTTTTATCACCTAGCGATTCCCTGGCTAACTGCTGGGGAATTTTTTGCTCGCCGTTTAGGAATGAGAATTGAATCAGTTGGGATAGCCGTCTCGGCTGTCCCCAGGCAGGCAAGATGCCTGCCCTAACCATTTGGATGTTATTTGATCCTCATTCCTTAATCCCAATTTGGCTAAAAGGGCTACTAAACCGATTCATTCCTGGATTCAGCAACGCCCGCCCCATAATCAGGTTTCCTCCATCGAAACGAATGGGTAGGAACCCAAACCTTGGCCACTCCCAGACATCGTGCGGTTCGGAGCGGCCACGAGTAAAATGCTGCTCAGCCTCCGAGACTGCTTGCTCAGCCTGGGGGGCAGTTGCTGGTTGGTGGTGCCAACACACTTTCCAGTAGGTAGGTGAACATCAATAAACGATGTTGTAGGGTGCTGTTAGGCGAAGCCGTAACGCACCATGCCACAGGGATTTGATGCGTTACGCTGGCGCTAACATATCCTACAAATAGTTAAGTCCATCTACTTAGCTCAGTCACTTAAGCCATCCAATCAACGGACGCGAGTCAAAACCGTTACAAAGCGCATGTCGCTTCACCACTCGTGATTCAACCAGCCCTCCAGCTGCAACCCCGATCGCGATCCCTTCATCCCCCCCGCTCATCGTCGCTGCGATCGTGCTGCTCACCCCTGACAACGTCGATACCAGTGCTGCCATGATGGTTGGCTCAATGCACGATGTTCTCGTCATACTGCATCGCTGAACTCAAGGGCCCAGCGCGCCCTGCGCGGAGGCCACACCCTCAAGACATTTCATAAAGTCATGGTTAATATCTGCTGGGCAGAGCGTTTTCCACGGTTCAATTAAGTTGGTTTTGAGGGCCTCGGGTCTAGTGTGCAATTAGGCAACCGCGTCCTTGAGCCGGTGCGGCCCACCACCCGCGCGATCGCCCTTCATCTACCCACGGGGAGTGCCAGCATGACAAAATCGCTCTTTATCAGCACTGCCGAGGCCGGTAGCGGCAAAGCCCTGGTGTCCCTCGGCATCATCGAGTTGTTGTTGCGGCGGACGACGCGAGTCCATTTCTTTCGTCCCCTGATTCAATTGCCGGAGCAGCCCGACCACACTTCCCTGGCGGAATCCGGCAAAGACGAAGATATTGACCTGATCATCAATCACTTTGATTTGAAGCAGACCTATGAAGAGTCGTTTGGGCTGCGATCGCGCCAGGCTCAAGAGCTCATCGCCCAGCGCCAGGCCGACGAGGTAATTGACACCATCATTCGCAAATTTAAGGCGTTAGAAGCCCGAGGCGACTTTTTGCTATGCGAAGGTTCGGACTACCTGGGCGAAAGTTTAGCCTTCGAATTTAGCTTCAACCAGGAAATTGTCAAAAACCTGGGGGCTCCGGTTTTGATCTTGGGCACCGCGCATAACCGCTCCTTAGAAGAAGCCATTACCCCGGTGGAAATGGCCGTCGAAGCCTATCAAGAAGCGGGCTGCGACATTGCGGGCATTATCTTAAACAATGCGGAGCCTACCACCCTCAATGCCCTTAAAGAAGAATTGTTTCGCCGCTTTGGCCTGCGGGGTTTGCTCCTGTCCGTAATTCCCCATCATCTTCGGTTGGCGAGTCCCCGGATGCGAGACATTGCCGCACAGCTACAGGCCGAGGTGCTCTATGGCCATCGGCGACTCAAAAACTTAGCGACCAACCGCATCGTGGCGGCGATGCAGCTCCAAAATAGCCTCAACTGGCTAGAGCCCGATTCGCTGGTGATCACGCCGGGCGATCGCGGCGACATTATCGCAGGCATGTTGCAGGCCCACCAGTCCACCAGCTATCCGGCACTGGCGGGCATCTTGCTATCGACGGGGATGCAGCCCGATCCGGCGATCGCCAAACTCATCGAAGGGATTCCCGACCCGTTGCCCATCCTGTCGGTCAAGGCCGACACCTTCACGACTGCTGCCCAGGTCAACGACGTGCACTGTGCCCTGCTACCCGACGACACCGAAAAAATTGACCTCAGCATCCAACTCTTCGATCAGCATGTGGACTTGAACCGCCTGGAGCAGCAAATTAGCGCCGTGCGCGTGCGGGGCATGACCCCCAAAATGTTTACCTACAACCTGTTAGAGCAGGCCAAAGCGCAGCTCCAGCACATCGTCTTGCCCGAAGCGTACGATCGCCGCATTCTCAAAGCCGCCGCGATTTTGGTCAACCGGGGCATCGTCAAACTCACACTGTTGGGCGATCGCCAGGATGTGCAGCGCGTCATCGACAAATACCAGGTGCCCCTCAACTTAGAGCACGTCAATGTCATTCACCCCAGCGAAAGTGACGATTTGCAGAACTATGCCCAAACCTTTTTTGAGCTGCGCCAGCACAAGGGCGTCACGCTAGATAACGCCCTCGACGTGATGATGGATGTCTCCTATTTCGCCACCATGATGGTCTATCAGGGCGACGCCGACGGCATGGTATCCGGCGCAGTGCACACCACGCAACACACGATTCGTCCGGCCTTGCAGTTTGTCAAAACCCAACCGGGCTTTTCCGTCGTGTCGTCGGTCTTCTTTATGTGCTTAGAGCAGCGGGTGCTGGTGTATGGTGACTGCGCCATCAACCCGAATCCCACGGCGGAGCAACTGGCGGAAATTGCGATTTCGTCTGCCGATACCGCTCACACCTTTGGGGTGGATCCGAAGGTGGCGCTGCTCTCTTATTCATCGGGCGAGTCGGGCAAGGGCGAAGAGGTGGAAAAAGTGCGAGCCGCCACTAAGTTGGCCCGAGAACGCCGCCCCGATCTACTCATCGAAGGCCCCATTCAATACGACGCGGCAGTGGACCCCGAGGTGGGCGCGCAAAAAATGCAGGGGTCAGCGGTGGCAGGCCAAGCGACGGTGCTGATCTTTCCCGATTTGAATACCGGCAACAATACCTATAAGGCCGTGCAGCGAGAAACGGGGGCGATCGCGATCGGTCCCGTGTTGCAAGGTTTGCGCAAACCCGTCAACGACCTCAGCCGGGGCTGCACCGTCGAAGACATCATCAATACCGTCGCCATCACCGCCATCCAAGCCCAAACTGCCCAAGCCCAAGCTCCCCGCATCGCCGCAGCGATCGGTTAGCGATCGCCCCGCTCAATTCCCCTGCAAAGCTGACATCACTGCATCGTGAATGATGCCGTTGCTGACGACTACGCCACGGTTATCGTGCATTTGCGCAGCGGTGTAAAAGTCCAGCGGCTTGCCGTACATATCGGTGACGGTGCCACCGGCCTCTTCCACCACGATCGCCCCCGCCGCATGGTCCCAGATTTTTTCGCGATAGTCAGGGTATTTGGGGGAGGGGAGCCGCAGATAAAGGGCCGCCTCACCGGCAGCAACCGCCCCATACTTAGCCTGACTATCCATCCGCACAGACGCTTGCGTGATGCCGACCGCCTGGGCGACGGCTTCTTGTTCCGCCTGGTTGCCGTGGCTGGCTTCGACGCTTTCCACAAACCGCAGCCGCTCGCTGTCTCCCGGTTGCACCACCTGCACCGGCTTGGCCTCGCCCCCCGCAATGGGCTGCATCAAAGTCCCTTGACCACGCACCGCCGTGAATAACAAGCCGGTCGACCCGTAGCCCAAATCTAGGGCCGGACAGCCGAGAATCCCCACCTTCAGGTCACCGTCTTCGATCAGGGCCAGGGCGATCGCGTACTGGTCGCCCCGCAAAAATCCTTTGGTGCCGTCGATGGGGTCCAGCGTCCAAAAACGGTTGGCGGGAGCGCCGTTGCCGTGGTCGATCCAGCGGGTGACATCCTCGGGCGTGACGGTGCCGATTACCCCTTGCACAAACTGCGTCACCTGCTGGAGGCGATCGCCCATGGCGGGCAATTTCAACTCAGCGGCGTCTTCTTCCCCCACCACCGGATCATGGGGAAACGACTCGCTCAGGGCTTTACAGATGATCGCCTGGGAACCGTAATCCGCCACCGTGACCGGGCTTTTGTCGGCTTTTTCCATCGCTTCGGGCACCATCTCGCGGCGCACCGTTTCGCAGAGCTTAGCCGCCGCGATGACCGCCTTTTGAGCGATCGCTAACTCATTTTCGTACGCCATTCGATCATCCTCTGTTGTCATAACTTGCCAAAATTCAGGTTTAGTCTACCCACAGCCTGACTCAGGTGATCAATCGGCCCCGTATTTCTACCGACTGACGGATCCTCCTGGCCCCTGCCCTATCCCGCTGGAGCCAGGTAACTGCTCAATCCACTGGCGGGTGCCAAAGGATTGACAGGCTAATGCGGCAACCTCGGCAGCGATCGCCAGCGCCGCGACAAAATCGGTGGTTTCGCCATAATGTCGGCAAAAGGCTCCGTGAAAGATATCGCCCGCCCCTAGCGTGTCCACCGGCTGAATGGAAGGCACCGCTAGTTCACCAGACTGGGCCGGGGTGCTGTAGAGCAGGGGCCGATCGCCGCGCGTGACGGCCACCTGGGGAATCTGGAGCGATCGCAGATAGGCGATCGCGGCGGCCTCAGTCTCGGCTCCGGGGGGGGCAAAGTTGGCTGAGGCGATCACCGCCGTCGCCAGGGACAACACCTGTTCAAAGCCCGCTTTCCAACTGCCCCCATCAACCACGACGGGCAGATTACGCGGTCGCGCCTGCGCCGCCAGCAGGCGACTCACGGCCATCTGATGCCCATCCACCAGGAGGCAGTCGGCCCCGGCCAGCACATCCTGGGGGGGCAGCGCTGGGGGACTGGGGCGATCGGCGGCGTTGCGAGAAATCACCGCGCGATCGCCCGTTGCCGCATTCACCACAATGGCCGAAAAGGGCGGCGGCGCGACGGCAGTGGGTAGCAAGTCCACCAGTTCGACGCCGTAGTGGGCCAGGTCATCGCGCACCACCGTCGCCAGGGGATGCTGACCCAAAACTCCTACCAGGCGAGCCTGTCCCCCCAGGGCACTAAAGGCGATCGCCGCATTGGTGGCCGGTCCCCCCGCTGCCAACAAGACATCCTCCGCCACCTGCTTCTCGTTGGGTTGCAGGGCGCGGCGAGTCTGATAAATGCAGTCCAGCGTGATCAGCCCTACAAAGACCCCGGTTTTCGCCATGTTTTTTTCATCCCCTCGCGACTGGGTTTATTCTGAAGCACAGCACGCAGGACGACACGGTTGTGACAGATCTCCACGGCAACGGCACCCTCTACATCGTGGGTACCCCCATCGGCAACTTGGCGGACATGACCTTTCGGGCGATCGACACCCTCCAGCAGGTCGCGCTGATCGCCGCCGAAGATACCCGCCACACGGGCAAGCTGCTCCAGCACTTTCAGATCAAGACGCCCCAAACCAGCTACCACGCCCATAACTGGCCTAAGCGCCTGCCCGAACTGCTGACCCAACTCCAGCGGGGACAGGATGTCGCTTTGGTCAGTGATGCGGGCATGCCGGGAATTTCGGATCCCGGTTTTGAATTGGTCGAAGCCTGTGCCAATGAGGGTATTCCAGTGGTGGCAATTCCGGGGGCGACGGCAGCGATTACTGCCCTTTGCATCTCTGGACTGCCGCCGCAACCCTTTGTGTTTGAAGGGTTTTTGCCAACTAAGGGGCGCGATCGCCGTGAGCAGATTGCCCGCCTCGCAGAGGAACCCCGCACCCTCGTCCTCTACGAAGCCCCCCACCGTTTGCTAACCACCCTGCAAGATCTTCAGGGGCCATTCGAGGCGAGTCGCCGCCTGGCCGTCACTCGGGAACTCACCAAACAGTTTGAAGAGGTCTGGCGAGGCACCCTGGCCGAGGCGATCGCCCATTTCACCACCACCCCGCCCAAAGGGGAATTCACCCTGGTAATCGCGGGCAAACCCGCCGCCGAGGCCGTTCCCCTATCGGTCGAGGCCTTGCAGCAACAGCTCATAGACTTGATGGCAGCCGGGTTATCGCGATCGCAAGCCAGCCGTCAGTTAGCCCAATCGACCACCTATAGCAAACGCGAACTTTACCAAATCGCGATCGCCCTGCCGGATCCGCCCCAGGCCGAGGTTTCCCCGCCAGCGGACGCCACGGGGGAAGCGTAAAACCCCGGTAGCCGCAGATGATACCAGCCCCGTTGGTACCACAAGATGAAGAATTGCCACACTTCGGCAAAAATCCGTTAAGCTCCTCTATTGAGCACGCGCCGGACCGTATGTACTTCATTAAAGAAGGGTTATGCTACCAAACCTGCTTAGCGCTCTGACGGAAACGACCGCTGATCTGAGCGTGACACCAAATTCTGAGTTCCTGAGTACGACCGCCCTCCTCGATCTGGTGGCGGCTTTTAGTCCTGATGCCGAAGCTTTTTTGCTCGATGGAATCGACACCCTAGCCACCGCCACGGGGGCTTTTACCCTCACCGACGGGGTGCTAGAAGGCGACCTCACCACCGCCAGTGGCGAAACGTTGCCGGTGCTAATCGATGGTCCAGGGATTTTAAGTGAAGCTGGGGAGCTGCTGTCGGCAGCGATCGCCAACTTGTCTCTGGCCGATGGCCTGGTCGTCGCCGATCTCGCCATTGACGACGAAATTTACGAGGTTGTCGATTTTGACCTGGCAACTTTTGCCGCTGATGGCCTCAGCTTTTTGCTGTCGGAACTGGATACCACCATTCCCATCGAAGCAGGACAGCTCTTACTCAGTACGGAAACTGAGCTGGGTCTGTTTGAAGGCATCATCGACTTGACTGGGGGCATGCTGGATATCGATCTCACCACCCCCGCAGGCGACTTAGATTTCGCGATTCCCTTTGAACCGGATGATCAGTTGCTGATTCCCACCCCCATCGCAGGAATTGATGCCATTGTCAACTTCGCCACCAGCAACATTGACATACCCATCTTTGGGACGAGTTTCGCGATCCCCTTTGACACCATCTTTGGCAACCTCGAACTCAGCGACGGCATTGCCAACCTGAGTATTGATACGCCCTTCGGACCGATCGCCGGGGAAGTGGCGATCGCTGAACTGGTCGGCAGCACGATATTTGACTACCTCACCGGAGTCAGCATCGATGCCGAACTGCTTGACGGCCAACTCGGTCTGCTGGCCACCTCCGGCACCGAGTCGTTTGAAACCACGGTCGATCTCGCCGCCCTCAATGCCGCCGCGATCGACACGTTGACCCAAACCAACGGCGACTTCCTGCTAGACTCTGGCTTGCTCACTGGCTCAGCCTCATTCGGCGAAGAGTCATTTGACATCGCCGAAACCGTAGATAGTTTGGTCGACCTGCTCACAACCCCGTTTAGTGACCTATTCGCGCTATCGCCCGCTGCGATCTAAGGGGTAGCACCTCCCGCCATCAAACCAACACCCCTATCAGTTTCCATCCTCCACCTTATGCTGTTGACATTACGCATGGGGTGGAGTTTTTTATGTCCGCTCTTTATTTCAGTATATATACGGAGAGTGATCACCTCAACTATCCTATGGCGGCAATAAACTGAGCAAAGTCCTGTCCGCGATCGCTGCAACCCATCAACACAAAGAGTTTTGCCCCTTAGGCAGTCCTGATCACATGAGCGAGTTGATACGGATCACCAATCGGCTTCAATCCAGCTTTACGTGTAAGCCGATATATAAACGTATTACATTTACGGACTCATCATTGAAGTTCCAGTAAAACCCTCCGTAAAAGAATGCACATCTAACGTGGATGTAATTACATAGGGCATAGAGAGGCATCGGCTATACGGCTTGTTTCTGAAGCGGCTAAGAGGTCGCCGATGACACCTTGGCTGCATCACCAACTGTCCTGATTCTCCTCTTACGCCGGCTTAACGTTTATCAATTTCAAGGAAGCGATACGACTATGACGAACTTTATTCGCGCTGCAAAACTGCTTGCAATTACCGCAACTGCAGTTGCCGCCATTGGGGCGTTGCCTGCTACCGCCAGTGCAGAGCCCACTCTGGATGAACTGCTCGAAGAAATTGGTATCCCCGAGGACATCGAAGAGTCTGGTGCAGAACGCTTTGTCCAACCTGAAGGCGCAAACGGTGGTGCCGCTGGTCTACTGTTTGAGTTTGCTGGCTTTAAGGACCTAAATGCCTTTGGTATCTACAACGTCGAAGACCCGAATGAAAAGTTTGAGATGATTGCTGCTACGGTTGATCCTGGTGAGCAATCACTAGCTGATAAGTGGTTTGGCTACAACGAGTTGTTCAGCAACTTTGGAGAGACTTTCAAAGGCGTTTTCGGCTTTTACCTGAACAACCACAAGGGCACTTACTACTCTGAATCTAAGCTCAACTACGGCGACACCGACCACTTCAAGGCTTATCAGGGTGATGGCGAATCGAAAGTGGAAAATGGCTTCCCCGGCAAGACCTTTAGCTTGACCGATTGGGTCGTGGCTTTCGAAGATCTCAAGGGTGGGGGTGACGAGGACTATAACGATTTCGTGGCTTACGTGCGAAATGTTGAAGCTGAAGCTGTGCCGGAACCCACTGCTCTCTTAGGGTTGGGACTGGTTACTGGTGCTGGCTTCTTGGCTAGCCGCCGCAAGCAGGAAGCTGAGGTCTAATTCGCTGCTTCTCCAGTCATTGGATCAAGCATAGTTGACTGACCATAGTTTCTACCTGAATACGACTCGAGTAGCAGCTAACTCTTTGAGAGCTAGCTGCTTTTTTCTTTAAAGCACTACGCTCATTCCCAATGATTAACCTATCCGCTGTCACTCAGGGCACCTTCTGCGGGCGCTAGAAAATAGAAACCCCTGGTGGTTTTGAGCATAAAAACAACTATTGACAGTCATCTTTTGTAAAACTTACCTAAACAGGGACTGAAGCTCCTCGCCTCTCCAAGTTTCATGGTTTGGGGTGTCGGATCGCGGCATGGGCGATGAGGGTGACAGGCGATCGCATATCGACATCACAAAAATTGCTACCACAAGTAATGCCCATACAGCCCCTAACTTTGTTGACAAAACTTCATGCGAAACCCAATCCACTCAATGTTTTGAAACAAAAACTCCTGCGATCAGATGTTTTTCGTTTTGATAGCGAGATTGGTGGGTCCGCTAAAAGTTATATTTTATTTTTCTTCAGAAAAGTAAACTCGGTTTTAAGAATTCATGTTGTACAGTGAGATTACTCATAAGCGTCGCTTAAGTATTTCAGCCTAGAAACCGTTCATATGCAGCATCTTTTGCTGCTTTCGCCTGAGGTTTAAGTCAAATGTTTGACCAACCTCAGATGTTTTTGGGTTGTCGTACTGGTTACTGATTTTGCTGCTGTTTCGCTTTTCTGGATCGCCATGAATTTTAAGAACGAAAGCTTTTACAATTTTGCGATCGCTCCTGGTACCCGTGACCACAAAGGCTATTTTGTTCAAGACGGGACTTATGACCTGGTGCGAGTCGAAGATTCGGGATGGGCTTTTATCTGCCAAGATAATCACACCTGCTATTACGTTGATCCCGAAAGTTTGTCCGAGGTTTGCGATTTAGAAGACCGGGTTGCGGCGGTCGAAGAAGCTAGCTTGTCTTGACCCGATCGCCTGCCCATTTAGGGGCGATCGCCGCTGGTTGACCTAGCCTGTTTTATATGGCCTGCAAAACCGCCAAGCCCTGTGTCTTTCGGCGTTAACAAACGGGCGATGGTAGCGTGGTTAATCTACCCTAACGCTATACTGACCAGCCAAAAACTCACCCCCTCGGTTCAATAGCACAAACCGGGGGGGTGAGTTTCAAATAGGGCTGAATTTCTGAAAGGAAATTCAGCCTGTTGTTTTGGCTGTCATTATTTCCAGGTAGAGCGATCGCGCTTTTCCACCTAGCTCATCAGCGAAGGGGCAACGGTGCTGGCAATTTCGTAAACTTGTTGTCCCAGAGCCGTCACTGCCGAGCGCGTTACCGGCAGACTATCAACCACCATCCCGGCTGAGAGCGCCATCATGTACAGAATGGAATATTTGAACAGAGATTTGGCCTGGTCGCGATCGCTAGGTGCCTGCAACAATCCCCAAGCTTTCTTGAGAAAGATCCAGCCCAGGTAAAGGGCGATCGCCCCATAAACCCAACCCGTCGCGTGCAACGGCACCGTCATCAACAGCGTAATCGGCACCAGCAGCAGCGTGTAGGCCCAGATTTGCTTGGCGGTCGCTTCATCCCCCACCACCACGGGCAGCATGGGCACCCCCACCTTGGCATAGTCATCTTGAATGACCAACGCCAACGCCCAAAAGTGGGGCGGCGTCCAGATAAACACAATGGCAAAAAACAACCAGGCGGCCCAGCTGAGTTCACCCGCGACAGCCGCCCAACCCACCAGAGGGGGAATCGCGCCCGCCGCACCCCCGATCACAATATTTTGCGTGGATGAACGCTTGAGCCAGTGGGTATAGACGCCCACATAGACGGCAATGCCCAGCATTTCTAAAGTGGCACTGAGCACATTAGCGACCAGGGATTGCAAGGTGAAGGCGGCGATCGCCAACGCGACGGCAAAAATCAGCGCGTCTCGCAGTTGAATGCGCCCCGAAGGAATCGGCCGATGCCGCGTCCGCTCCATATCAAAATCAATGTCGCGATCGTAGATACAGTTGATCGACTGAGCGGAAGCCGCCGCCAAGGCTCCGGTAAACAGGGTAACGATTAAGAGAAAAGGCTCAACTGTGCCATGAGCGGCAACAAGCATACTGGCAGCGGTCTCAATCAGCAACAGCGGAATGATGCGGGGCTTGGTCAGTTGCCAATAGCTGCGGCAAACCTGCCAAAAGCTGTCGTGATGGGGAGTCGGACTCTGCCAGGTGGGAGAAGTCTGCATATGCAGGAAAATCCTTATTGAGAAAGCATCTAAAAATTCAGGAGCAGTCATCAGGCGGGTGGCTTAAACCGTGGAAACTGGGCGTAAAGCTGCGGCGACAGGGGCCACGGCGCGGCGATCGCGCCAAGCCAGGACGGTAAAAGCCATCAGGGCGGCGGTCAGGGACGCACCGACAGTATGGTGAGTGATGGTGAGCGGTTCGACCTGCAAGTGCAATTGCAAAGTGGCAATTCCTAAGACGATTTGTCCAGCCAATAGGGTACCGATGACGACCGTGAGCCGCCGCAGCCAGGGGTGTAAGGCCGGGGTCCGCCAGGCCACCAGTAACAACCCCAGAATAGCGATCGTCGGCGGAACGACCCCGATTAAGTGACTATTCATCACTTGGCACAGCTGCGCACCGCCTAAACACTGGTGGGCCGCCCACCGGGAGCCGACTAATGCCCCGAGCAAGCATTGCCCATAAACCAAGACCGTGGCAATGGCCCCGATGATGGGTAGCGGTCCCGTTGTGCCGACCCCTTGATAGGGGGTCAGGCATAACCCCATAACCAGCACCGTCAACAGAAATGCGAGAGCCGTTCCCAGGTGGGCCGTCACGATATCAAACCGCAACAATTCAGTGACCGTCAGCCCACCTAACGCCCCTTGCACCACAATCAGAAAAACCGCCCCCAGCGAGGCCCAGGGTAACCAGGTGGGCACATCACGACGACACCACCACGCTTGCACCGCAAGCCAGATGGACATCAAGCCGATCAGTGAGGCATCCATCCGGTGAAACCATTCTAGAAATACCTGCAAATTCATTTGCTGGCGGGGAACGATTTGTCCATAGCACAGCGGCCAATCCGGGCAGGCTAAGCCCGCATTCATCACGCGAGTGGCGCTACCCACCGCCATGAGAGCCAAAGTGGCGATCGCCAACTTCCAAATCAGTCGGCGAAGACGCACCGAGGCCTCGACCGACCTTTCAGTCTCGCGCTGGCGTCGTAAACGGGGGGAAATATCGAAGGGAATGTTGGCTGACATGTTGATTAAGTGTGCAATCCAGAATCCCTTAACCGGATAGTTCAGGGCTGTCAGATAGCCAACGACTGGCTACTGCTATCCGGGCGGATTGATATCACTTTAGGGAGAGTAATTTCAATCCCTTTCAAGCTTTAGGGTTTTCTTCGGAATTTATTGAACATTTCGATAATTCTTGTAACGTTTTCTAAACTTTCAAATTCTGTCGCGACCCAATCTGTTCCCCTGGGGCGGGGAAAGTTAGCATTTGTCGTCAGGACCACTCAGTCGCTGATCAGTCACTGAGGATGGAGCAACCGCCATCACGGCCAAGAAAATTGTTCGCATCTCTCCGAAAACTGGGCGATCGCCCTTGATTCTTAACCTTGCTCCGATATTTTGAGGCCACTATTGCTAGTTATTGCTAGTTAAGGCTCGGTACCGCCACCGCCTCCCGTTCCTAGCGCGTCATCGATATCTTTTGTCCTTACGGTTACATCGCCATGTCAACGCCATTTCAACAACTGAAAAACAACTTTCGCGCGATCGGTAAAGACCTGAATACGGACGCGCTGCTCACCGCCCAAAATGCCTTGAAAGAGTGGGTCGCGTCCTACTCCGGGGAGATCGCCGCCAAGAAAGCCCCCGCCGAGTTCAACGGCACCATGATGCAGTGGTTTCACTGGTATCTGCCCGCCGACGGCACCCACTGGCAAACGCTCCAACACGAGGCCCCGGCATTAGCCGCAGCGGGCTTTACGGCCCTTTGGTTGCCCCCCGCTTATAAAGGGATCGGCGGCAGCTACGACGTGGGCTATGGCGTTTACGACATCTTTGATCTGGGTGAATTTAACCAACGAGACACCGTGCGGACGAAATACGGCACCAAAGACGAATATGTCGAGGCGGTTCGCACCTGCCGACAAAACGGCATCCAAATCTATGCCGATGTGGTCTTTAACCACAAAATGGCCGCCGACTTTGAAGAGGAATTTGACGCGATCCCCTACGATCCCCGCGATCGCCACCGACCGCTGGGCGATCGGCGGAAAATTAAGGCCTGGACGGGCTTTGATTTTCCGGGACGAGGCGACAAATATTCCACCATGAAATGGCGCTGGTACCACTTCGACTCCGTGGACTACAACAGCTATGAGCCCGACTTCAAAGCCGTTTGGAAAATGGCCGACAAAAGCTTTGAAACCAAGGTCGATCTAGAAAAGGGCAACTTCGATTACTTGATGGGCAGCGACCTCGATATGAATCATCCCGAGGTCAAAGGCGAATTGAAATATTGGGGTGAGTGGATGCTCGACGAAATTGGGGCCGACGGCTTTCGCCTCGATGCCATCAAGCACATCAACGGCGACTTCTTTAACGAATGGCTTGATCACCTGGAAGCCCACACTGGGCGCGACCTGTTTTGCGTCGGCGAATACTGGACCTACAACTTTGGCACCTTGAGTTGGTACATCGGCAACGCGGGGGGGCAGCTCAACCTGTTTGATGCACCGCTACACCTCAACTTCCACAAAGCCAGCAAGGCTGGGGGCCACTATGACATGCGGCAGATTTTTGACGGCACCTTGATGAAGGAACTGCCGCTGTTTGCCGTCACCCTGGTCGAAAACCACGATACTCAACCTCTGCAGGCCCTGGAGTCAGTCGTCGAAGCCTGGTTTAAGCCCCTGGCCTATGCCATCATCCTGCTGCGAGAACAGGGCTATCCCTGCGTCTTTTACGCCGACTACTACGGGGCTCATTATGAAGATCGAGGGTATGAAATCTGGATGCCTTCGCACCAGTGGATCCTCGATCGCCTCTTGTTTGCCCGCACCCATTTTGCCTATGGGCCGCAATATGACTACATTGACCATTTCAACACCATCGGCTGGACTCGCCTCGGCACTGAGCACCACCCTTACGCCATGGCGGTCATCCTGAGCGATGGTCCCGCAGGCCACAAATGGATGGAAGTTGGCAAACGCCACAAGGTGTTCTACGACATCACGGGTCACATTAAAGAACCGATTTACACCAATGACCATGGTTGGGCAGAGTTTCGCTGCAACGGCGGCTCTGTCTCCGTTTGGGTAGAACAAAATCCGCTGCTGTCGCAATTAGAAGGCCTCGACCTTGAGGTCTGATCGGTCTGAGTGAAGCGGCAGAATTCAAGGCAAACTAGCGGGTGGCATAAGCTTCCCGCTTTTTCATGGCAGCTTAGTCCCGCTTGGGGGCGAGTCTCCCGCTTCCGCAGGGTGTAGCCCACTCCCCTACCGCCTAAGGTAGTAGTGAGAGCCTTGACCGGCAGCTGATATTGAAGGAAAGGAGCGATCGCATGGCAACTTATCTTGTAACCGGGGCGAACCGAGGCATCGGCTTGGAATATTGCCAACAGTTACAACAGCGGGGCGACGATGTAATCGCCGTTTGCCGCTCCAGCTCCAAAGATCTGGATGCCCTCGGCGGGCGCGTTGAATCTGGAGTAGACATCACTTCCGACGACTCGGTAGCTCAATTAGCCGAAAAACTGCAAGGGATCACCCTGGACGTCTTAATCAACAACGCAGGCATCTTAGAGCGCGTTAGCCTGGACGACTTAAATTTTGAGAGCATTCGCCAACAGTTTGAGGTCAACGCCATCGGCCCGTTGCGCCTGACTAAAGCGCTGTTGCCGCAGATCAAGCCGGGGGGCAAAGTTGTGATGATGACCAGCCGCATGGGCTCGATCGCAGACAATACCTCCGGCGGCTCTTATGGCTACCGCATGTCAAAGGTGGCTTTATCCATGGCGGGCAAGTCGCTGTCCCATGATCTCAAGGCGCAAAACATTGCCGTGGCGATTTTGCACCCCGGCTTGGTCAGCACCCGCATGACCGGCTTCACCCAAAGCGGCATCACCCCAAAAACCGCCGTCAAAGGCTTGCTCGCTCGCATTGACGAACTGACCCTGGAGAATACCGGTACCTTTTGGCACAGCAATGGGGACGTGTTGCCCTGGTAGCAGACCAAAGTTGCCGCAGTTCACCGCAGTCTCAGCAACTGCTAGCACACCGTTACCAAAACCCGGTTCTCAGTGAGTGCCCAAAGAAATCGGGCTGCTAGCCATCCATGAACCGGCCTTCGGTTTGCTTGCGACTGCCCAGAGGGGCGATCGCGCCTCCCAGCCCGCGCCTCACCCCGCCGCCGGAAATTCGGGGAGCGTTCCCAATTTACGAATGCTGACCTTGACTTCCATACCCAGGTAGTCGCCGCTGTCGCCAAACCAACTCCCCGATAGCGGGATCACTTGGCCAGGGTGCCGCGCGATCGCCACCCGCACCAGTTCAAATCCTTCCGTGATGCGATTGGTCGGGTCATAGTGACACCACCCCGCACCGGGCAGATACACCTGCAACCAAGCGTGAGTGGCCCCAGACCCCGTCATCCCCACTTCGCCGCCATCGAGGGCCGCATCGTAGAGATAACCGCTCACAAATCGGCAGGCAAAACCGAGTCTTCTCAACGCCTCAATCATGAGCCAAGCATAGTCCCGGCAGGTTCCCTGTTGGCGCTTTAGTGTCTCAGCCGGGCTTTGAGTGCCCTCGACCTCTCTCGCCTGATATTCCAGACTATTCCAAATCTCATTCATCATGCGATCGAGGACATCGAGGGTGTCATCGCGATCGCCCGCCACAAATTTCTTGGCCCAAGCCGCCACGCGGCTGTCAGAATCCTCCGTATGGGGGCGCATAAAGTTCGACAAGTCAATCCACTCATCCGGCGTGTACTGGATCGGCACTTCCTTTGCCCGCTCATTCAGCGGAAAATCGTCGGCATCCTTAATCCCAAAATGCTCCCCTCGTAACCGATAGGTGACGACCAGCTCATTCCCCGGCTCCTCAAACTGCAACACCGCCACATTGTTGGACAGGGTATCCATCATCCAATGCACCTTAGCGGGAATGTTGGTTTCCAGTGAATATCGCAAAATTCGACCGCTATAGCCCACACTGGGCAAAAAAATAGCCCGATGATCGCCAAAGGTCACGGGTTTGCGATAACGATAAGTGGTTACATGCTCAAGGTCATAAATAACCGTCATATTGAATACCTTGATAAAGGAAAGATGCGCCAATCCTTGATTGCTCAAAGCGGTCACGGTACAGCCAAGCTCAATGAAGGATGAGACCTAGATTTAACCGGCGAAGCTTAAGACGAGGTTGTTATCATCTCATAACTTAGAAAATTGTACTTCCGATTCATTTACAGTGCTCTGATTCATTTACAGTGCTCTGAGCGATCGCGACTGCTTCCCATAATGAAGCAATAGCCGAGAGTTGGAATCCGGCTGTTGGCTTAGGCCAACGGTGCAATCAATCTGTTGAGTCTGGGCACAGGGGCGATCGCGCCCAACTGCGCCTACATCCACCACAATTTCGTCTGAGATTTACTGAACTTTCTGATATTTCTTTCGGAAAAGGGATCCGGCAAGCTGAAAGCCATAAGTAAGAATATCTTGATTCTTCATGGAAGTACTCGCTCTCCTATTCGTCATCGGCGTCTTCATTGCGCTGCTGGTTCCCGAGAAGCCGCCCAAAAAGCCCAGCGCCGGAGATGACTTGCTTAAAGGACTCAAGGCTGCCGCTGGCGAGATTTTTGCCGAAAACATCCTCAACCCCAAAAAAGGCGGCAAACCCAAAGATAATCCCTGGGGTTCGCCTTGGGCCGTGATGCTCTACGCCGTTTTACTCGGGATCCTGCTGACGACGCTATAAGCCGCTGATACCGGAAACCGCGATCGCCAACACCACTGAGTATCTTCCAATACATAAACCTGACTGTTACCAGAAGCAGCTCAGGTCACAGCTCAAGCAGGCCCTTGAACTACTGAATGCCTTCCCCCACCCGCTACAAATCTCAATGGAACGCCCTTTCAGTCAGGCTTCATCCGCTTTATGAAGGACTGCTGCTGGCCTCATCAACGGCCTCATAATCAAGGCTAAAGAAAGACTTCTGCTGTGCTTCTATCACTTTTTACACAGCGAAATAGCTTGGGGTACCACCGTAGCCCTGGGTTTTCCCTGACTTCAATAGGTGATTAATATCTCCATGCAATCGCATGTCAACACAGTATAAATACACAATCAGTCAAAAAAAACACCTACTGCTCCTCGATTTCTCCTCAAATACGTAAGACTTTGCTGCATTAAAGTGAAGCGCGTTTTAAGTTGGCTAAGTGCTTTTGCGGAAGTGTCAAAAACTTCAGTTACCAGCTTGATTCAATCCTCCCCACTTGACGCTCGGTTTTCTCGCAATCAACGTTAAATCTACTGAGGCATAAGGGTTTCAAAAGCATTTATTGAGTTTGATCTCAGTGTATTTAAGGGGATAGCTGTTTATTTAAAGCTAATAGAAAGGAAGTTTATTAATCCAATGAAATAGCGTCTTCAAACCTCTATTTCTGGTGAAAAGTTGGTTCTATAGAGTTAGTCACGCCAGCAAGGTTGACGGATACTCGTTATCGGGTTGAAGGCTCAAGAGACACCTTGACTGGGGAACTACTACCCTTCCGACTAAGGCGGGCATTAGAAGATGAATCACTGTTCACCAGATATGAAACCGGCAACTCAGGAATCGATGCCACAAGTTGGCATCTATGAGTGCGAGATCAAACTCAAGTTTCGGCTGATTGAAGAAGACCTCGCCCATTGCGATCGCGACCAGCTCCTGCAGATTCTGGTGGATGCTTACTCCTATGGCAGTGACGACTACCTGGAAGCGTTACAGACCGAGGTTGATGTTCACGAGGTCTCCGAACTGGAGGCCTCCCCCGAAATGCGGCGGCAAGTTATCAGACTGCGTAACGCAAGCTGCCTAAAATGAGTTATATTGCCTTGTGGGTTGAGATTGCTCAGAGCTTTCAAAATTATTGACCTTTGAACTCGGCCCATCTGTTTGACACTGGTACAGCATTTGTCTATATTGAACAGTGTTGAACAACACATGCCCCCATCGTCTAGAGGCCTAGGACACCTCCCTTTCACGGAGGCGACGGGGATTCGAATTCCCCTGGGGGTATAACAGCGATTCAACCCCTGAGAGCTTTTGAGCATCTCAGGGGTTTCGTTTTAGCTATTTTTCCCTAAGTGAAAACGCCTCTAATGATCCTCATCTACCCCTAATTACCCGGTCAAAAACGGTCTGCTTTGCGGTCTCATGTTGGGGTGTGGATATTTCAGCAAAGCTACAGGACGTTAACCGATAGTTAAAGGTAGCGGCTGTCGGGGTAGCGGTTGAGCAAGTGCAGCAGCATTTAGGATTGCGCGGTACGTTCCCGCCGAAACCGGATAGCCCGAAAAATAGACCTTATCGCCAGAGCATCAGCTTAGGGATGCGCTCGAAATAAAAGTACTACTCCCGATTCAAATTCACCCAGCCACTCAGCTGACCTTGCCCCTCTCCTGAGGCATCAATCTGGGCTTGTTTTACCTACTGGCGCAACGCACTTTCGGTCGTCCCATTTCTCTCGCCACTTGGCTGACTGGTTTACTCGATTGCTGAACGATACGTAGGGCTTTGGCTTTGTACTCGTCTATAAATGTCCTACGCGGTTTTTGGGGCATCTGAACATTCTCCTTCGTGGTCGACTCTTCGGGAATGTTCACTTTTTCGAGGTAAGGGGCTGGCTTGCAAATAATATCCCCGCAGACCAAGTTTCGACTCCGCTCAACTCTCGCCCCTAGTCGGTTGTGCGAAGTCGTTCGCGAAGCGTTTCCTTGCAGGAGAAAACGGGATTGATTGGGTATGTTATTTAGCCGCAGATCCCTAAGGTCACATTTCACACCCCAGGGCTGCTTAGTAATGCGGGGCGATCGCCCCCGCTAGCGGCCCTGAGGTTTGCAGTTGGCAAGACACTCGAACCATTGCGATTATTCGCCCCAAAACTGCTCAATGCGATCGATCACCTCTAAGCTCGCCAGGTTGATCAGCACCTCGCGATAGTTCGGTTGATGGGTTTCCCCGATCGCCAGCACTTCCATATCTTCACAACCCACACGACCCGGTGAATAGAGATAAATGACGAGAGTCGGGTCAAGGTCTTGCACCGTTTCAATCGCGGCGACATTGTTGGGAACGCAAAATTCATAGCTAAGCGATCGCTTGCCGTCTTCTGGGCCATATAGCCCAAATTCATCTAACTGGTCAAGGTCAAAGCGGATTTTGCGGGTGACATCATCCTTGGCCGACTCAGCATACACCGAAGACGATAGCGCAATGGTCGCGGCGATCGCGGTCATCAACAGTTTCATCACGACTCCTCAAACCCAGTCACCATAGTATCCACGCGAGTTTTTGCCGCGCCCACAATCAGAGGACACCTTGTCAATTGGCCCTCCGTAGTCACCTAGATGCCTATTTAGCGACTGATAAAGCACTGGCAATTATTGCGACCTGCTTGCTTGGCGGCATACAGCGCCTGATCCGCTTGGCGAATGAGCACGTTGGGGCGAGTTTCCTGATTGGGAATAATGGCACTCACGCCCAAGCTGACCGTCACCACCTGACCCACTTCAGAGGAAATATGCGGAATTTTGAGATCCCGAATCGCTTCACAAATGCGCTGGGCAATGATGAAGGCCCCTTTGAGCTGAGTGTTGGACAACACGACTGCAAATTCTTCACCGCCATAGCGGGCAACTAAGTCAGACGAGCGATGCACCACACTCGAAACCGCTTGAGCAACCTTATGCAAACATTCATCGCCGCGTTGGTGCCCGTAGGTATCGTTAAAGCGCTTGAAGAAATCGAGGTCAAACAAAATAAAGGAGAGCGGTTCTTGCTCGCGTAGCGATCGCTGCCATTCATGCCGCAAGTGCTCATCCAAACGACGACGATTAGCAAGCATCGTCAGCGAATCCGTCAACGAAAGTTTTTCTAGTCGGTCATTGGCGGCTCGCAGTGCCGCCTCGATCCGCTTGCGATCGCTAATATCCCGAATCATCACCAGCACTTCATGGGCATTGACCGGTACAATCCTGACTTCCTCGTGTTGGCACGTATCTTCCAAGTGAGTTACCTGCTCATAAAGCTGCATTTCGCCAGTCGTCAGGGCGCGTTGCGTCGCCGCCATTTTTCGTTGAATATGGGCCGATAACGCCTCAGTTTTGGCAAAATCCAACAGGTTTTGGCCGACACGGCTTTCGCCATTTTCCAGCAAGTCGGCAAAATTAGTGCCCCCCATATAGTCGAGAATCAAGCCATCTTGCCGCAGGTGAAACATTAAGTCAGGAATGGCCTTCAAAATGGCCTGCTTTTGCGCTTCACTTTGCTGCAAAGCCAACTCCGATTGTTTTCGATCATTAATGTTTTGCACGATGACGAGCGCCTCATCTGGCCCTATGGGAACGATTCTGACTTCCTCGTGTAGCCACTCATCACCCACCGGAATTTGCTGCTCGTAAATTAACATGACCCCTGTGTCTAAAGCCTGATGCACGGACTGCATCTGCTTGGTAATGTGCTCGGTGTAAAAATCGTTCGTTGCGTAATCGAAAATATTGCTGCCGACGGGATCTTGTTCTTTCTCTAACAAATCCTGGGTGTTTTCATTTTTGAAATATGCCAGAAAAGTGCCGTCACGATGGAGGCGAAACATCAAGTCAGGAATAGCGGAGAGGATAGCCCGGTTCTCGGCTTCGCGGTCTTTGAGGGCAAGTTCAACGGTTTTACGGTCAGTAATATCCCGCACGATAAACATCACCTCATCCTCTCCTTGGGGCACAATTCGCACCTCTTCGTGCTGTATTCGCCCCGCAATGGTGAGTTGCTGCTCAAAGACCTGCATCTCCCCCGTAGCGATCGCCTGCGCAATTTTTTCCAGGTGTCGCTGGGCAATGTCGGGGGGCATGTGGTCAGAGATGTGGTGCCCCGCCGGATCGTACCCCTTAGGCAAGCAATCAATGATGGCATTGGTGTGGACATAGCCCAACCAATAGCCCTCACGACTCACCCGAAACATGAGATCCGGTAAGGCCGTAATGATCCGCCGGTGTTGCGCTTCGCGTTCTTGTAGAGAAAATTCGGCGACCTTGCGATCGCTGATATCCCGCACAATCAGCAACACCTCATTCGGACCACAGGGCACCACTCTGACTTCCTCGTGTTGCTGGCGTCCATGTACGGTCAGCGTCTGCTCACGAATCTGGACTTGCCGCGTATCCAGCGCTTTCTGAATGAGCCGGAGTTGTTGCTCGGCCACTGCCGGTGGCAAATAGTCGGTCACTTGACAACCAGCGGTGATCGCATTTTGAGGAATCACGTCGATGGCGGGATTATCGCGGACGTGGTTAAGGTAACGCCCCTCTCGATCAACCCGCACAATCAAGTCAGGAATAGCCTTCAGCACGGCGGCACTCTGGGTGGCCTGGGCGCGAAATTCGAGTTCTTCGCGCTTGCGATCGCTGATATCCAACAGCATCCCATGCCAGCAGATGGCCCCATGGTCACGGAGTTCCGGCTGGGCACGGGCCCTCAACCAACGCATCTGGCCCGAGGGCGAGACATTGCGCCATTCATAGGAAAAGACCGTTTGAGACTTGGCACAACGGGCGGCCACGGCGAGAAATTGCCGTTGATCAGCGGGATGCATCTGGGCGAAGAAATAGCGCTCAGGATGTTGAACGATCTCTAACTGCGTGGCTTCGAAAAAGGCTTCCGCTCGATGGTTGAGATATTCACAGGCGACGGAGCGGTCAGCGTTGACCCGCAGCGAATACATCACACCGGGCACCGCTTCAGCAAATCGCTGGAATCGGAGTTGACTTTGATGGAGCTCTTTTTCCAGCCACTGGCGAGTCAAGATTTCTTGTTCTAACGCGGTGACTTGAGAGTGCACTTGCGCTCCGATTAAGTCGGCAAAGCGATCGACCATCAGTGAACATTGCACTTGAGCGGTGATGTCTTGATAGACGGCGATGACATGGGTAATGTGGCCTTCGGCATCTCGTACCGGCAGCGCGGTGGACTGTAAGACTAACGGAGGCTCGTGCCCAAGGACGGCAATATCCTCGACACTGGCGATCGCGCCTTGCAAAGCTTGAAAAACCGGCAACCGCTCCAGCGGATATTGACAGTTTGTGGGCAACAGATGAAAGCCACACCGCAACGCAAATTGGCTCAACGGCAGGTGGTGAAGGTCGTTTTCATCCATGCTGAGGAGACTTTTCGCGACATCATTGCGGTATGAAACCGTCCCTGCCACTGTATGAATCACTATCCCAATCGGAAAAATATCAAAGAGCTGCTGGATGCCCATGGGGTCAACAATCGACGAATGGGCCAACACTTGCATCGCGGCAAAATTAAATTGTGAGGAGTTGCCCATAGGTTGAGATACAAGCGAAATTTCAGAACAGCATTTGCGCTAGGTGCCGATATCAGGATTAGGCACTGACCTCCTAAATAAGGGTTATAAACCTATCGTCATCCAGTTTTTTTCAATGGAAAGTCCGTCTCGCAACATGAATCAAGGTATTAATAATCGCCCAAGGAATTTTGTCGAAAGTTGAAGTGCTTACCTGGAGGCAGCACTTGTACGGCATCAATTTTAGTTTACACAAGTGATTTCGATCACTTAATCGCAAATACACGGGTCTCTGAGTATAAAAAGTTCAGTTGTCCGCTAAGTCACCCGGATCGGCTGCGCTCGACTTTACATCAACTCTACAAATATTGAATTTTCCTAAAGTCTCATCGTTACCTCCGAGGATCGCCCTGCTTAAACTGACGGCTCATTCAGGTCTGATGAATCTGGCTCGAAAGGTCCCTTCCATAAACGATCATAGCCAAAATTAGAGGGGCCTTGAAAGTTATTTCGCCGGAGTAACTGGGCCCACGAAGGAATATCAAAGACTCAGATGAGTTGCTAGTTGCCGTCAAAATAAGGCTGATTCAGCTTAAACCAAATTCATGAAAGCTACCGCAAATTTACGTAAGGAGGAGTAATTTTCATGTTGAATCCCTGACACAAAATGACCTGAAGCTTTCAAGTCATGAAAACATCGGCAACCTGAAAAGCTGGCATCAATCCACCCGTGAGGCAGCCGACAGCGGCGGCACCATCGGTAGCTTGTGAACCCATTGGTAAGTCGGTAGGCTGGATTAGCGTAGCGTAACCCTTGTTAAGTAGATGGGCTTAATTATTTGTAGGATGTGTTAGCGCCAGCGTAACGCATCAAATCCTTGTGGCATGGTGCGTGACGGCTTCGCCTAACAGCACCCTACGACATCGTTTATTTATGTCCACCTACTTAGTATGCGTTTAGCGTTAATCTCTCGGTCTGTATTGAATCCCCTCTTGGGAGGGGCGTTGGGGTGGGTTTAGTGGGCAGCGATAAACCAGATAACCCACCCCGCCCTACGGGCACCCCTCCGGTGGAGGGGATCAGCAATTTACGGACGAACACTAAACACAAACCCTTGTTGAACAAGGGTTTTGCGCTTGGTGAAGAGCCTACAGGATTTTTCAATGAATAGAACCCCCTGCCTTACCCCTCAGATCTACTCGGCGGGGTAAGGAATCAGGCACGACCAATACCAAAATTTAGGACTGACGTTGATCTGCGCGTTCCTCCAAAACCGACCAACGTGTGGGCCGATTGATCCGGAATGCTTAGCTGGCGATCGCGCTTTGCCGGGCTGACTGCAATTCTTGAATGCGCTCAAGATTGCCCAGGGGAATCGCTTGAATTAAGCGTTGGGTGTACTCTCGCTGGGGTTCGTAGTAGATGCGATCGGCAGGGCCAATTTCTTCGAGCTGGCCCTGGTTCATCACCATGATGCGATCGCTCATAAATTTCACCACCGCCAGGTCGTGGGAAATGAAAATATAGGTCAGCTTGAACTCTGCCTGGAGTTCTTTAAGCAGATTGAGCACCTGGGCCTGCACCGAAACATCTAAGGCCGATACCGATTCATCACAGATGATGAACTGAGGATTGAGCGCCAGCGCCCGCGCAATACAAATGCGCTGCCGTTGCCCGCCCGAAAACTCGTGGGGAAAGCGATTGATGCAGTTCGGATCGAGCCCTACTCGCTCTAATAGGTAAGTGACTCGCTCACGGCGATTGCGACGGCTACGGGCCACTTTATGAATTTTGAGCGGTTCCGCGATCGCCGCCCCCACACTCATGCGCGGATCTAGGGCACTAAACGGATCTTGAAAGATATACTGCATCTCTCGCCGCAGCTTCTTTAATGCGGAGCCGTTCAGACTAGGAATATCTTGCCCGTCAAACCAGATATGCCCCCCCATAGTCGGCACCAACCGCAGCAGTGCCCGCGCCAGGGTCGTTTTGCCACAGCCCGACTCGCCTACCAGGCCAAAGGTTTCACCTTGATACACCTCAAAAGAGACGTTATTAACCGCCATGACATAGCGACGAGTGTTGCCTAAGACGCCCCGAATGGGATAGCCGACCTGCAAATTTTCGACCTTGAGGAGGGGGCCTTGCTGCTCGATCGCCGCTAATCTGGCAGCCATCTCTTCAGCGCTGACGACGGTTTCATAAGCCTTGACACCACTAGAGTCGTGAGCTTTTTCGCGAATTTCGAGGGTGCCATCGGCAGCGGGCACCACTTCCATAAAGTCGGAAACCGTGGGCAGTTGTTGCAGGCGTTGGTTGGGCGTTGGGCGACAGGCCATCAACCCCTTGGTATAAGGGTGCTGAGGATTCGAGAAAATCTCCCAAACCGACCCGTATTCGACGATTTCTCCCTGATACATGACGGCAACGTGATCGGCGATTTCGGCGATGATGCCCAAATCGTGGGTGATGAAGATCATGCCCATGCCCCGGCGATCGCGCAGCTCTCGCAGCAGGTCCAAAATCCGCGCCTGCACGGTGACATCGAGTGCGGTAGTCGGTTCGTCAGCAATGAGTAAAGTGGGGTCACAGGCGATCGCCATTGCAATCATCACCCTTTGGAGTTGCCCACCTGACAACTCGTGAGGATAACGGTTGAGGATTTCTTGCTGGCGCTGTTGGACGGCGGTGGCGATTTGGGTTTGATCCCACTTGGGCTGTTCTTGCGCGATCGCGGCGGCGAGTTCTTCGTCGCTGTCCAACAATTTCACCTCTTGCAGCCGCGAGATGGCCTGCTGTGCCGCCGCCTCTCGAGAAATTGCCTGGTGCTGCAAAATCGCCTCCATGAGCTGAAACCCGCAGGTGTAAACCGGGTTGAGGGAACTCATCGGCTCCTGAAAGATCATAGAAATCTGGTCGCCCCGCAGCTTTTGCATCGTTTGGGGCGAGAGCGATCGCAAATTCACTGCTGGCGTCTGGTCATCGGCTTGAAAGAAAATTTCGCCGCTGGTCACTTCACCGGGGGGATTGGGGACGAGATCAATCACGCTCAAAGCGGTCACCGATTTGCCCGAGCCCGACTCCCCCACAATGCCCAGAGTTTGCCCTCGGGGCACCTGAAAGGAGATGTCTCTCACGGCCTGAATCAGACCGCTGTCGGTTTTGAATTGCACAGAGAGGTGACGAACATCCAGTACAGGAACAGTCATGGAATCAAACACAGGCGCTGGCAGCGTACAGTTGGATTAGCAGGATCATAACAGCGGTGTCACCGAGAAAACGGTTCACCGAGAAAAGGATGTTTAAACTCGCGATCACCGTACTTATCATGCTGATGGGGTCGGCCATCTGCTCAGGCACCGAAACGGCGCTCTTATCCGTCCCCATTCTCAAGGCACGACAGTTGGCCCAGTCGCAAAAGCCCCGAGCGGTGGCGCTTCTATCGATTCGCCAAAGAGTGAATCGCCCGATCGCCACCATTGTGATTTTCAACAACCTGTTCAACATTGTGGGCAGTATCGTCATTGGGGGCCTGGCTACCGACGTTTTTGGCGATGCCATCCTCGGCATTTTTTCGGGGATCTTGACGTTTTTGGTGATCGTCTTTGGCGAAATATTGCCCAAAATCCTGGCCGAGCAGCACGCCCAACCGGTCGCCCTGATGATGGCGATTCCCGTGCGGGCATTAACCTGGGCCATGACGCCTTTGGTGATGTTGCTAGAGCGCATTACGGCTCCGTTTACCCGCAACCGCCGCTTGCCGACCACGAATGAAACGGAAATCAAGCTGTTGGCTTCGATCGGTTATCAGGAAGGCATTATCGAGGAAGACGAGGCCGAAATGATTCGCCGGGTCTTTCGGCTGAATGATATTACCGCCGCGCAGATGATGACGCCCCGAGTCGAGCTGACTTATCTGCCCGGAGCCGCTGCGATCGCTGACCTCAAAGCCGACATTCTGGCCTCGCCCCACAGCCGCATTTTGCTGATTGAGGAAGACGTTGACCACATTCAGGGCATTGTCCTCAAGGACGAGTTGCTGACAGCTTTGATTGAGGGGTTGGGCGATCGTCCGGCCAGTAGCCTCCAGCGCCCTGTCCGGTTTATTGCGGCGGGAGAGCGGGCTGACCAACTGCTGCAAGCCTTTCAAGCTAACCGCGAACATATTGCGGTAGTCGTGGATGAATATGGGGGCGTCTCAGGGGTGGTAACGCTGGAAGACATTTTGGAAGAACTGACCGGGGAAATCGTTGACGAAACCGATGTCAATGTTGACCTTCAGGCACTCGCTCGCCAACGCCGCAAACGCTTATTGCAATCCAAAGGCTTTGGTGACTTGCCGCCCCCTAAGGAAAAGGGCGGCCCAGAGGGATTCTGAAACAATCCAAGGAGGGCTGTCACGCCCCCGATCGCCCTGCGGGCATGGCTGCGCGGCTGCGCTAGGAAAAAGGGGCTATTTATTCACCGCTTGGATTATTCTGCCCCCTTAATTACTGCTGCTTATATACATCTCGATTGCCACCTCAACAGGCGCATTCGCCCCCCTTAGTCCCCGCAATTCTGGGGGGAGACCGGAGTTTGAAGTCCTCCAGAATTGGGGGCTTAAAGCCCTCCGGGCATACCAGAAAAGGGGGCTAAACCACTGGCAGCAGTCAGTCAGAAACTTATGTATAAGCGGTAGCTTAATGCAGGGGGCAGGGCTGTTTCATGGTCGCCAGAGGATATCTCAGAGCGCCGATATTTCGTAGGGGTGCATAGCTATGCGCCCCTACCAACAACGTAACCACACCTATTGAGCCAAATAAAATACCAGGTTGTGGGGCATTACGCTGCGCTGATGACACCCTATAGAAGGGGAAGTTCTATTCCAGAAATTTCCACAGGTCGTACTTCAGAACAACCAATCAGTCCTCAAGCTAACGCCTTTGTTCCGTTCCTCAAGGTTGTCTGCTGAGGGACTGACAAAAGTTCGCCTTGTAGTTGGGTTGAGGTTACGAAACCCAACACCAGCAACGGTTTCGTTGGGTTACGCTGTCGCTTTAGCGGAGCCATGCTTCAGAGGGCTTTACCCAATCTAGGGCAAAATCAAGGCTCTGAGAGTTTTGTCAGTCAACCAGGGTTGTCTGTTCATCGAGCGATCGCCCTGGCTGGTTTTCCCTCTGCCACCCCCTTCATTTCAAAGTCATATCGCAAATTGCCAGGTTTTGTACTAAGTTGACTCTAAGAGTGTTTAGAGGGGAAGGGGACATCATGGCCAAAGCCCCAAAATCTGAGAAAGTGCCTAAGGCAATGCAGGAGACGTTCGATCGCATCACCGCGATCACCGACGACTTTGCTGCACACCGTCTCAACGCCGAGTATGCCGCGTTAATTCGTCAGGCGACGGCGGCCCTGTGTCGCAAACGACCCTCACCGCTGAAGACTGGCCGCGATCGCAGTTGGGCCTGTGGCATCAGTCACGCGATCGGCATGGCCAACTTTTTGTTTGATCCGTCTCAAGATCCGCACATCAGCGCGAGTGAACTATACGCCTGGTTTGGCGTTAGCAGCAGCACGGGGCAGGGCAAGTCTAAGCAGGTGCGCGATCTACTCGATATTGGGCAACTCGATCCAGAGTGGTGCCTGCCCAGCAAACTCGGTGCTAATCCAATGGCCTGGTTGGTCTCAGTTAATGGCCTGATCTTAGATGCGCGTTCTGCCCCGCCCCAAGTGCAAGAACAGCTTGCCGCCGCCGGGATCATCCCCTACGTCCCAAACGCGGTAGAAGACAATCCTCTCTTGGCAGCTCTTGCGCCACCGAGCCCAGGGTCTCGGTCCCAGGGCAAAAAGCCAAAAAAGACAACCGTTATCAACCGGGCCAGCGACGCTCTATACGTTCTAGAGGTCGACCTGATCCATGGTCCCGTAGCAGAAAGTTTTATTCAAAAGAATCCGCAAATTGCTCGCACGATTGAAATCAAGGGTGCACAAACCCTGCAAGCACTCCATCGGATTCTCTTTCAAGCTTTTGATCGCGAAGAAGAGCATCTCTACGAATTTCAAGTCGGTGGCGAGGGACCTGACGACCCGGAATGTCAGCGTTATGGCCTTGTCTTAGACGGCCAACTCGACTACGCCGGAGACGTTACCAAAACTTCCTTAAATGCCCTGAACTTAATGCCTGGAGACATGTTTGGGTATACGTTTGATTTTGGCGATGACTGGTGGCACGTGCTCGAAGTCAAAGCCATTCACGAAACAGCACCCAAGGGCAAATATCCTAAAATTACTCACCGAGTCGGTAAAAGTCCGCCCCAGTACGCCGATTTAGACTAGCCACAAGACATTCAGAGGGGCGTTGCCGCCGCGATCGCCCAAGCCCACACGGCCCCAAATATTTGCCGAGTTACTGACAGAGGCGCAAAATCTGATCGGCCATGCCCAAACTCTCTTGATAGAGCACATCTTCACCCCAGCGCTGGAGTTGCTGCCCCAAAATCAGGTCAGCCCGCTGGTCCGAAATGGCGCTCACCTCTTCTACCCGACAAGCCTGAGCCCCACCACCAGCTTCCATGCGCATGCAGCCCATAGTCTCAGAACACAGGATAGTGCAACAATCGGCGGCTTGATTGTCAGAAGTCAGGCGAATGCCAATCAAGTCGCCGATCACTTCGCCCACGTCAGCCACGGGAATAGCCGCCAGTTCTGCTTCAATTTCTCGATTGCCCCAACCGCTCTGGAAATAGACTTTGCGAATGCAGTAATCGCCCCCCTCCATGACGTAGCGCATGGGGGTCCACTCTAGACGACTGGCGAGCCATCCCAAGAACATCAGGGCTTGCGCCGCATTACCGGGTTCATGGTCGATGCTGACGTGGTCGATTTCGGTGAGGGCATCGCGCCGCTCAGGGGGATCAAAAGCCTCGGCAGTGAGTTCCTGCCAGGGAAAGATGCGGTGCCAGTTAAGGTCGGCGATGTATTTGCCGGACTCCGTGATTTCTTGAATCTTGTTGAGTTCCGACTCGACTTCGCTGAAATAGCTGGAGTCCACAATTAAGCAGTTGCTGGTTTCGGAAAGCTGGCTAAAGAGAGACTGCTCAGGATTGGGGGTCGCCTTCCACCAGACAAATTTGGGTAGATCGCCAATCATCAAGGAGGAGACGATGCCAGCGACCTGTTCCAGGGCCGACTTCGAGCCGCGCAGGGTAATATATTCGCAGCAAATGAGATTGCTAGCGTTGCGTTTTTGCACTGGGCAGTAGGCCGAAACTTGTGCCGTGACCCCGATATCGTCGCTCAGGTCGGGGCAGAGGGTAATGACTCGGCAAGGATTTTGGGCGGCGATCGCCTCACTCAGATTAAAGCCCCGCAAATCTGGATTAGAGAAGGTCCGCTGGCTGTCAGAGAGGTTGGCGTATTCCTGCCGCAATCGCGCCAGCGTCAGGTCATCCACCCGTCCAGTCACCCGCAACCCATAGGCCATTTGCGCTTGCCGAATGGCTTCCCGTGTCTTCGGGCCATGCAGGCCGTCGATCGCATCTTTGTAAAACGTCAGCGCCGCCAGTAACTGCTGAAACTCTTCGGGCTCGTAAACCACGATGCTAAAGGTACTGGCCCGAGTGGCCATCGGAGCTGTGTTGCCGTCGCTCTGGCTCCGCCAGATGTTTCGCAATTCGCTTTCAATCTCTTCGATCGAAATGCCTTTGGGTTTTTGCAGCGCAACAACAGGAGTGGTGATCATATCAGCTCTAGGGTGAGGGGCAGATTCAAACAGTGGAGCGGGCGCGTGTCTATGCTACCGAATTTCTTCCAAACACTTAGGAACTTAAGGATGATGCTAGAGTCTACGCCAGCGACGGCGATCGCAGTTCAGCAACAACTCCGACTCCACGGGACCCCAGGTACCCGCCTCATACATCGGAATTGTATCGGGCTCGGCGGGGGCATCCCACACTTCTAGCAACGGGGTCAACAATCGCCAGGAAGCTTCCACTTCATCGCCTCGCGTAAACAGAGTTTGGTCACCCAACATGCAGTCTACCAGCAGCCGTCCGTAAGCTTCTGTGCTGGGCTTACCAAAGGCGGCGTCATAGCGAAAGTCCATCGCCACCGAACGGGTGCGCAACGAGTTACCCGGCGTTTTCACCTCAAAGCGCATCGAAATGCCCTCATCCGGCTGAATCCGCAGCGCCAGCACATTATGACTTAACTGCTTCGCCGCCGATTGAAACATCATGTATGGCACATCTTTGAAGTGAATCGAAATTTCCGACACCTTTTTGGGCATCCGCTTACCCGTCCGCATGTAAAAGGGCACCCCCTTCCAGCGCCAGTTATCAATCGTCAACTTGAGGGCAGCATAGGTCGGCGTCGTTGAGGTGTCGCTAGCGCCATCTTCGTCCCGATAGCCGGGCACCTGTTCGCCCTTCATCCAACCAGGAGCGTACTGGCCCCGCACAGCGCACTTCGAGAGATCCTCCAAATCCGCCAGGTGGGTCGCTTGCAGCACTTTTACCTTTTCACTGCGAATGCTGTCAGCGTCGAGGGAGTTGGGCGCTTCCATCGCGGTGAGAGAAAACAACTGCATCAGGTGGTTCTGTACCATGTCCCGCAGGGCCCCGGAGGTTTCGTAGTAGCCCGCCCGCCCTTCCAGACCCACCGTTTCCGCCACGGTAATTTGCACGTGGTCCACAAACTGACGGTTCCACAAGGGCTCAAAAATGGCGTTGGCAAACCGAAACACCATCAAGTTTTGAACGGTCTCTTTGCCCAGGTAGTGATCGATGCGATAGACCTGTTCTTCTTTGCAAACATCCTGCACAACGCGATTGAGCACTCGGGCGGAGCCAATGTCCTTGCCAAAGGGCTTTTCGATCACCAACCGCTGCTTAGAAGGCTCGCTCAACATGCCCGCATCACCCAGTTGCCGCGCCGCTTCACCAAAAAAGCGGGGCGCGACGGACAGGTAGAACACCCGATTGCCGCGAGTCCCGCGTTTTTCATCCAGTTCAGCCAAAAACGCTTTGAGCTTTTGGTAGCTCTCAGGCTGGTCAAGGTTGGCCGGACAGTAATACAGCCCATCCGCAAAATTGTCCCAAACGGCCTGGAGGCCGATGCCACCGCCAAATTCGTCGACCCCCTCACGCAGGTGCTCCCGAAAAAAATCGTGGCTCCATTCCCGACGAGCGACGCCCACGATGGTGAGTTCGGGGGGCAGACGGCGATCGAGCTTCATTTGATATAGCGCTGGGACGAGCTTGCGCTGAGTCAAGTCACCGGAGGCACCAAAAATGACCAGAATTTGGGGATCAGGAATGCGATCTTGTTGCAGGCCAACGCGGAGGGGATTTTCGAGCAGACTAACCATAGGAATTTGTCAGGGGTTAAGTGAACAGAGGCTAATCGAACCAAAAGTCAAAAATGCAAAGCCAGCGGTAACGTCCCGGTCAAAGGTGGCTGGGAGGGCTTGTTCGAAGCACTTACTGGGAAGTCGCGATCGCCGCTTGTTCGCGCAGGCGTTCTTGAATGAATGATTCCACTAGTTCAACGTCTTCCGTGCTGCCAATTACCAGCGGGGTCCGCTGGTGCAATTCGGTGGGCACGACATCCAACAAGCGTTCCGTCCCGGTGCTGGCGCTGCCCCCGGCCTGTTCAATCAAAAAGGCGAGCGGAGCCGTTTCATACAGCAGCCGCAGCTTGCCTTCTGGCTTTTTCCGCGTACCGGGATAGAGAAATACGCCGCCCTGCATCAAGATGCGGTGAAAATCGCCCACCAATGCGCCGCTGTAGCGAGAGGAATAGCCCTCATGGCGATGCACATAGCGAGTGAAATCGCGAATTGACTCTTCCCACTGCCAGAAGTTGCCTTCGTTCACACTGTAGTTGGAGCCATGCTGGGGCACTTGAATATTTTCGGCAGTGAGGATGAATTCACCCAAGCTAGGGTCCAGCGTAAAGGAATGCACTCCGTTACCAATGGAATAGACCAGCACCGTCGTAGGCCCGTAAAGGATGTAGCCAGCGGCGAGCTGATCGCGTCCGTGGGTCAGCAAATCCGACGCCGATTGATCGAGGTCGTCACTCGTTTGGCGACGAATGGCAAAGATCGAGCCGACATTCAGATTAATGTCCACATTGGAGGAGCCATCAATGGGGTCGTAGAGCAGGGTATAGCGACCAATGGGACAATTTTCGGGAATGTAGTAGGGCTTCTCCATCTCTTCGGAGGCCAGCCGACAGACTAGCCCGCTCTGCTTAAATACCGAGATGAATACGTCGTTGGCAAATACGTCCATTTTTTTCACGTCTTCGCCCTGCACGTTCGTGCGGCCTGTAAAGCCCAGGGTATCGGCCACCAGACCCGCGCGGGATAGATGGCGGGCAATCAGCTTACCCGCCAGGGCGATCCGGTTCATCAACGCGCTTAAGTCCTGCGCCTCTGGCCCAAAGCTCTGTAAATGTTGGAGCACGTGTCGTGACAGGGTGGTGCAGTCGCGATCGAGCGTGTGCTCTGACGACGGTTGATAGCTTTCAACCATGCAAGACTCCTATGAGGACATCAACGAGAGAAACTAACGCACTCGGGAAATACCACCAAACATGAGTACCCCTAACTGAATTGCGCTTCTCTCTCAACCTCATAGTAAAAAGATTGCCGTTAAAGCACAGAAGTCTTTATGTCAGTTAAAGATTAGCCAATGGTCAAGATTGAGGCGATCGCAGCCTGCCAGGTCGAATTCCTGTTGGCTCGCCGGTAGCCGTTCCAGCGAGGCAAAGGACTCTACCAGCCGCGATCGCGCTCCCGATGCTGGAGCCAACCTAAAAAGGGCGATGAGTCATCCCCATCGCCCTTGAATTCAAATTAGCCTGTCAGCTTGAAGAACCCCAAGTTCGTCGTCCACCGATCGCCGCTTAAACCACTGCCTGAGGGGTCTTAGCCGTGAGCTTTTCGTAGCTCTCGCGCATCTTGAGGCCAACGAGCACCTGGAAGAGGCCACTGCCGTTGTTCGAGCCAGGATATTCCCGGTGCTTAAGCAACAACTCAGTCATTTCTCCGTAGTACTTAGTGGAGGTATTGCTGAGGTGACTTTCCACGTAGATCAGCTCTTCCAACCGCTCAAACTGGCCGTCGATTTCGAGTACCGAAACGTCATGGCCGTAGTAGCTGTCAGGGCCATAGTGCATCCGGATACCAGGGAACGAACAGGTCAACTTACGACCACAAGGAATCCAGTCGATGGTGGAACCCTCGTCAAACAGATAGACCGGAGCGAAGCCCTCAATGCCTTCTTTTTGCAGCAATCGGACGCGAAGAATTTTCTTCTCTGCATCATCTGCCGGAATCAGTTTTGACGGCAGAATCTGAATCACCACGTCGGCGTACTGCTTTTGCACATCGATGTAAGCTTCGAAGTCAGGACGGCGAGAGTTAATCGACGCCAGCACGTCTTCGTAGGTGTGGCCCCGCTCAGCCATATCGCGCTGGATTTTCCAAGCAATCTTCACATCATCGTGAATGTCGAGATAGACACTGAAGTCCAGCAAGCTGCGCACCCGCTCGTCATACATCGGGTGCAAACCTTCGATCACCACGATGCGATTGGGGTCGATGCGCTCAGGGGGATCAATTTCGCCGGTTTCATGGTTGTAAATCGGCTTGTCGATGGAGTTGCCTGCTTTGAGCGACTTGATTTGCTCGTACATCAAATCAAAGTTATTCGCCTTCGGATTCAACGCAGTGACGCCCGCGGCCTTACGCTGCTTGCGATCAAGGCTGTGATAGTCATCCAAACAAATGACGGTAATAAACTCTTCACCGAACAGGTCGGCGAGGCGTCTCAAAAACGTGGACTTACCACATCCAGAGTCGCCAGCAACCCCAATCAAAACCACGCGATCCGGCTTAATTGTCATAGCTTTCCTCGAGCAAATCAGAAAACAACTTGATAATGAAATTTAGCGACTAACCGACAATAAGGAGCACCTTACCGACCGCCAATCATAAAAGTCACGGACACCTGAGATGAAGTGAAATCACTATAGCTAACACTCATACATCGTCTGTCAGGGCCGACGAATTGAATAGGCAATGCAATGCACCCTAAACCAAAGACTCGCGCCATTAGCCAAGGTGCAGAGGGGCCTCAATGAACGATGCGCCAGGCCGCCATGAAACGAGCATTTCACTTGAGCCCCCAAAATTTGCTTAAGCAAGCGGGTGCCATCATTCAAGCCCTTACTAAGGGCTTATAGTACCAAATTGGTATCACTGCTCACAAGTGAATTTTGCAAATAACCTCAGTTGCTTTATCGTTACGGGAGCATCCCACTTTTGCGAATTGCCCTCATCCCCCAGTCCCTTCTCCCAATTCTGGGAGAAGGGGTGCAAGACTTCAAAGTCCTTCTCCCTTTCTTGAATGCCCCTTGGGCTATAGCTTGGGAGAGAGATTTAGGGTGAGGGCAACAGCGTCAAATACACACTTAGGAATGGGAATTTAATTCAGTGTGGACAGCCGTCCGGGCTGTCA
>Ga0081535_100353_pt1 | contig 36175 bp, 34 predicted proteins | sample HotLakmasection3_FD_71020 | JGI IMG/M metagenome (GOLD analysis project Ga0081535, IMG submission 71020) | Hypersaline microbial mat communities from Hot Lake, Washington, USA - Section #3 (SPADES assembly) (version 2) | ecosystem: Environmental > Aquatic > Non-marine Saline and Alkaline >... | reverse complement strand
AGCTTGGGGAGGGCCTGGGCGCGCTTCCGATCGGGCGGTGAGGCGTGCGGCCGCTCAGTCCCAGGCGAGTGCGGCCAGCCGGGCGGCGGCCTCGGCGAGGCGGTCCTCGGGGACCGTGAGCGCGAGGCGGAACCAGCCCTCGCCGGCGGGGCCGAAGGCGGCGCCCGGGACGAGGATGACGGCGGCCTCGTGGAGGCAGCGCGTGGCGAAGTCCTCGCTTGACCAGCCATCGGGGCAGCGTCCCCAGCAGAAGAATCCGGCGGTGGGCGCGGGGAGGTGGAAACCGGCGCGCTGGAGGGCGGGGACGAGGGCGTCGCGGCGGCGCCTGAAGGCGTCGCGGTAGGCGGCGACGGCGGGGTCGTCGTAGCGGTCGAGGGCCTCGGCGGCGGCGATCTGGATGGGGGTGAAGGCGCCGGAGTCGTGGGTGGCCTTGACGTTGCTGAGGGCGTCGATGACGTCCTCTCGTCCGACGGCGAAGGCGATGCGCCAGCCGGTCATGCAGAAGGTTTTGGAGAGGGAGTGGAACTCGATGGCGGGGGTCGCGTCGAGGTCGGCAGCGGGGGCCTGCCAGAGGGACGGGGGTCGGTGGCTGTCGTCGAAGTAGATTTCGGAGTAGGCCTGGTCGGAGACGAGGACGAGGTCGTGCGCGGTCGCGAACCGGGCGGCGCGGTCGTAGACGTCGATGCCCACGGTGGCGGCGGCGGGGTTGCCTGGGTGGTTGATGATGAGGAGTCTGGCCTCGTGGGCGTCGCGGGGGTCGATGGCGGCGAGGTCGGGGGTCCAGCCGCCGGCCTCGGTGAGGGGCATGGGGACGGGGCGGAGGCCGGTGAAGACGGCGGCGTTTCGGTAGACGGGGTAGCAGGGGTCGGGGAAGAGCATGGCGTCGCCGGGGTCGGCGACGGCGAGGGGGAGGTGGGCGAGTCCTTCCTTGGCGCCGAGGAGGACCTGGACGTGGCGGTTCGGGTCGCAGTGGACGCCGAAGCGGCGTCGCATGAATCGCGCGACGGCGGCGCGGAGTTCGGGTCGTCCCTTTCCGTAGTTGTAGCGGTGGGCCTCCGGGTCGCTTGCGCTGCGCTTGAGCGCGTCGACGACGAATCCCGGCGGCGGCATGTCGGGGTCGCCCACGGCGAGGGTGATGACGTCGCGGCCGCGGGCCTCGAGCGCTCGGCGCTCGGACTCGAGGCGGGTGAAGATGAAGGCGGGGAGGTTCTGGAGTCGCCTTGAGGCGATGGCGTGAGGCTGGAGGGTGGTCATCGGCGCGTGGCGGCGTCGTTAGGCGTTGGCGGTCGCGGCGCCGGACTTGGCCTTGCGTCGGCGCTGGAGTTCGGCGTCGATGAAGGGCTGGACGTCGCCGTCGAGGACGGTCTGCGGGTTGGCCTCGTGTGAGGTCCGGTGGTCCTTGACGCGGTTGTCGTAGAGGACGTAGGAGCGGATCTGGGCGCCCCATCCCTTGTGCTCGAGCTTTCCGCCGGCGGCCTCCGAGATTTCGGCGGCGCGGCGCTCCTCCTCGAGCTGCTCGAGCTTGGCCTGGAGGATGGACATGGCCTGTCGCTTGTTCTGCCCCTGGTCGCGGTGGGTGGAGGCGACGACCATGATGCCGGTGGGCTTGTGGACGAGGCGGCAGGCGGAGGCGACCTTGTTGACGTTCTGTCCGCCGGGTCCGGAGGAGCGGGCGAAGAAGGTGAATTCGAGTTCGGTCTCGGGGATCTCGAGCGCGGTTTCCTCGAACTCGGGGGTGACCTCGACGGTGGCGAAGGAGGTCTGGCGCTTGCCCTGGGCGTTGAAGGGGGAGACGCGGGCGAGGCGGTGGGTTCCGCGCTCGCAGTTGAGGTAGCCGAAGGCGAAGGGTCCCTTGACGTGGAGGGTGACGTCGTCGATGCCGACCTCGACGCCGTGCTGGAGGGAGAGCTCCTCGATCTTCCAATCGGGATGGTGCTTGTCGAAGAACCTGAGGTACATGCGAAAGAGCATCTCTGCCCAGTCGTTGGCCTCGGTTCCTCCGTCGCCTGCGCTGATGGTGAGGAAGCAGTTGCGGTGGTCGTGCCTGCCCGAGAGGAGGGAGCGGAGCTCGATCTTGTCCATGCGAGCGGCGAGCTCGTAGAGGGTCTGGTCGATCTCCTCGAGGAGTTCCTGGTCGCCGGCTTCCTTGGCGAGGTCGTAGCCGACGGCGGCGTCGTCGAAGTCGGCCTGGAATCGGGTGACGGGCTCGATCTGGGCCTTGATGAGCTTGAGTTCGGCGACGGTTTGGTTGGCGGCCTTGGGGTCATCCCAGAAGTCGGGCTGTCCCATCAACCGCTCGAGTTCCTGCAACCGGTTTGATTTGCCGTCGTAGTCAAAGAGAGTCGCGGATGGTCAAGATCCGCGCCCGCAGGTCGTTGATGACGGGTTGATGCGCGTCGAAGTGCATACCCTGAGTATACGCGATCGGCTGGTCGGCGCGCGGGCAGCGCGCCCACGGTGAGGAACCGGCGCCTGGCGCCTGAGGAGAGACTGATGCTGTGCTCCGCGGTGGTTGCGTTGGCGGGTCGGGCGGCGAGGTCTTCCTCGCGGCGGGCGGCGGCGTCGGGCGTTCTGGCGGCGGCGATCGCGGGCGGGGCGAGCGCGCAGAACGTGCTGTGGGTGGGCGGGGCGAGCGGGACGTATCAGGAGCCCTCGAACTGGTCGAGCCAGGCGGTGCCGACGTTCGGGAACACGGCGGTGCTCAACACGAGCCCGTCGATGACGATCGACCTCGCGGCGGACGTGACGGTGGGTCGTGTGCTGCACGCCGAGGGGGACCTGACGCTGAATCTCAACGGTCATCGTCTGGACACGCTCTCGACGTCGGCGATGCAGCCGTCGTTTACGAGCACGGCGACGGTCGACGGCGAGGGCGACGTGGAGGTGGTCGGGGGCGTGCTGAGCGGGGTCTTCGGGAACATCTCGGACACGATCGGCGACGAGTCGCGGGTGTTCCTGCGCGACGCGAGTTCGCGTCTGGAGTTCAGCGAGTCGCTTCGGGTGGGCGCGCTCGGGGTTGGCGGGCTTCGCGTCGAGAACGGGGCGGGGGCGGAGGTGCTCAACGATCTGATCATCGGGGAGACGCTCTTTGGGACGGGGAGCGTGCTCGCGACGGGTTCCGACGTTCTGGTGACGGTGGGCGACCAGATCCAGGTGGGGGCCCAGGGCGACGGGACGCTCCGGCTTGAGGCGGGCGCGGACGCGACGTCGGCGAATCTGTTCGTGGCGTCGTTCGCCGGCTCCGAGGGCGAGCTGTTCGTGGTTGGGGAGGGGACGAGGCTGATCGTCGGCAACTCGATCGGCGTGGGCTTCGCGGGTCCGGGGATGGCGATGATCCAGGGCGGCGGCCTGCTCTCGGGGGGGATCATGCGTGTGGCGTTCAACCCCGACAGCTCGGGGCTCGTGACCGTGACGGGCGAGGACTCGACGCTCGAGATCGACACGTCGCTGATCGTCGGCGCGAGCGGCGACGGGGAGATCCTGGTGACCGACGGGGGGCTCGTGCGCACGGGCGATCTGTCGGTGAGCACGGGCGGCTCGGTGGCGAGCGTGATCGTGGAGGGCGACGGGTCGCTGCTTGACGTGGAGACCGAGGCGACGTTCGGGTCGCTCGACAGCGGGATCCTGGAAGTTCGCGCGGGCGGGCGGGCGGAGTTCGGCGCCGCGACGGTGGGTCGCGGCGGGCTGCTGGTTCTCGAGGACGGCCTCGTCGAGGCGGCGGTGATCCTGATCGAGGGCGAGGCGCTGACGCCGACGGGCGGGACGAGGGGCGCGGGCCGGGGCGGGCTGATCGAGACGGGGGTGTTCGGTCGCGGCACGATCAACGCGGACGTGACGCTTGAGGGACCGATGAAGATGGACCCGTTCGAGGGCGTGATCGCGATCGACGGCGATTTGACGATGGACCGGGGCGCGGTCCTGACGATGCGGGTGCGGGCGCCGCTCGGGGGGACGCCGCGATCGGATCGGGTCGACGTGACGGGGGCGGTGACGCTCGGCGGGACGCTCGTGGTGTTGCGCGAGGTGTTTCTCTCGCCGAGCGAGGGGACGCGCGTGCGGCTGATCGACGGCTCCTCGGACGCGGTCGGCGCGTTTGAGCGGATCGAGTCGCCCGCGCTTTCGAACGGGCTTCGGTGGGTGACGGTGGCGGAGGTCGACGGGGTGGATCTGGTCGCGGCGCGTCCCGGGGATCTTGACGGCGACGGGGCGGTCGACGCGTCGGATCTGGCGCAGCTGATCGGCGCGTGGGGTCAGGCGAACGCGAACGCGGATCTCGACGGCGACGGCGAGGTGGGTCCGAGCGATCTGGCGGCGCTGATCGGGGCGTGGGGCTGATTTTTCCCGCGTCTTTCGTCGCGGCGGCGCGGGAACTCGACCTCGGCGGCGTTCTTCGGGTGAGATGACTCACCACAGGCCAAGGAGAACGCCATGCAGAGAACTTTGATCGCCGCGTGTGTTGCGGGCGCCGCCCTCGGCGCGCCGGCGAGCGCCCTGGATTTCTCGTTCGAGGGCGGGACGCTCAAGGAGTACTACGACGACCTGCAGGAAGCGGCGCCGGGGCTGCGCCTGGTCGTGCATCCGGACGTCGACTGGTTCATGATGCCTGCGGTGAGGTTGCGCGAGGTGTCGTCGCTCGCGGCGGTGGAGGCGGCGGCTCGCCTGCACCCGGCGGTGTCGGCGTCGTGGATCGCGGACGCGGAGGCCCCGAGGGACCTCGAGCGGGCGACCTTCGTGGTGACGGTCGATCCGGAGGAACTCGCGGAGCTGATCGACGCGGAGCTGTACGCGCGGGTCTTCGATCTTGATTTCCCCGGCGGGACGCTCGGCGCGTTCGCGGAGGCGCTTCGCGAGGCGTCGGAGGCGAACGTGGTGGTTCAAGGGGAGATCGCGGAGGCGGAGGTCCCGGCGATGAGCCTTCGGCGGGTGAGCGTGGGGAATGTCCTTCGGACGCTCGAGGACTCGGGGATCGAGGGCGGGGAGCGGTTTGAGCTTCACGCCACGGGCGGGGAGGGCGGCGCGGAGCCGCTCTACATGATCACGTCGGGGGCCGAGGGGTCGGGCGACGAGGTCGCGATGATCGTGCTGTCGCTCGAGGAGACGCTGGAGCACGGGACGCTCGAGGCGGACGCGGTGCTCGGGGCGGTGGAGACGGCGGTCGAGCTCTCCGGGGGCGAGTGCGAGCTTCGGTTCCACGAGCCGACGTCGCTGCTGATCGTTCGCGGTCCGGAGGAGGCGCTGGCGCTCGTGCGTGAGGTGGTTCGGGAAGCCGAGTCGACGGCGGCGGCGCGCCGTCTGCGTGATTGACGCTCGATGAGCGACCCGGCGAGGGAGCCCGGCTCGCTTGACGCGTCTGCCGTCACCTGCGCGATCATCGCGGGGGACGCGGACGCGTTTGAGCGGTTGTACGCGGCGAAGTTCGACCTGGTGCTGGGGGTCGCGATGCGGCGCGGCGGGCTTGACGAGCAGCGGGCGCTCGACGTGGCGCAGGAGACGTTCATGAAGGCGATCGGGAGGATGAGGCCGATGCCGACGGAGGCGGCGCTCGACGCGTGGCTCCGTCGGATCGCGCTGCGGACGGCGCTTGATCATGCCCGGGCGGAGCGACGGCGGGCGGCGCGCGAGCGTGACGGCGCTCGTTGGGGCGGGGGCGGGGGCGCGGCGGACGAGCGCGTGGAGGCGCTGCGGCGGGCGCTGCGGGAGACGCCCGGCGCGTCGGTGGAGTTGCTTTCCCTGCGGCATCGGGCGGGGCTGACGCTCGAGGCGGTGGGGCGGACGCTCGGGATCTCGGTCGGCGCGGCGGATGGTCGGGTTCGGCGGACGGAGCGGGAGCTGCGAGAGCGGATGGAGCGGGAGCGATGAATCAGATCGATGAGCGGAAGGCGGAGATGCTCGCGGCGCTGCGGGCTGAGACGGAGCGTGTCGGTCGGCGGCGCCGGGTTCAGCGTCGCGCCCGGCAGCGGGCGATGGTCGCGGGGACGATGGCGACGGCGGCGGCGCTGGTGGCGGTGTGGATCGTGCCGGGCGTGGCGCCGAGGGGCGTGGGGAGTGGATCGGGCCATGGGGCGGGGAGCTGGCCCGGCGGCGGCGGAGGGGGGGAGATTGCGGCGGGGCCGAGGGAGCCGCGGGCGGCGCTGATGGCGGTGGATCGGCGGGTGGACCCGGCGACGGTGAGGGCGAGCGACGCGGAGCTGCTCGCGGCGCTCGAGGCGGCTCGATCGGAGCTTGGGTTGATGTGGGTGGAGGGTCGGGCGGTCGTGGTTCGCCCGCGGCGAGGGGCTGAGGGCGAGCGGCCGGGCGCGCTCTAGCTCAGGGCCGCGAGGAACCGATCGAGGCGGTCCATTCCCTCGTCGATGGCGGCTTCGGAGCAGGCGAAGGAGAACCGGACGCAGCGGTCGCCGCAGCCGCCGAAGTCGGCGCCGGGGACGGCGGCGACGAGGTGTTCCTCGAGGAGGGCGGAGGCGAAGTCGACGACGGTCTCGAGCCTGGTTCCGCCGGCGGTGGTCTTGCCGAGGCAGTCGGAGACGTCGGGGAAGACGTAGAAGGCGCCGGTGGGCTCGGGGCAGCGGACTCCCGGCATGGCGGCGAGCCGCTCGTGGATTCGGCGGCCTCGGGCCTGGAAGGCGAGGCGCATGGTCTCGATGAAGGGGGCGCCCTCGGCGAGGGCGACGCGGGCGGCGGGGAGGGTGAAGCTGGCGACGCAGGTGTTGATCTGTCCCTGGAGCTTGGCGCAGGCCCTGGCGAGGCGGGCGCCGTTCTCGCCCGGGGCGGCGAGGTAGCCGAGTCGCCAGCCGGTCATGGCGAAGGCCTTGGAGAAGCCGTTGACGGTGATGGTGCGGTCAGCGATGGCGGGGACGGCGCCCATGGAGAAGTGTCGCTCGCCGGAGTAGATGAGCTTCTCGTAGATCTCGTCGGTGACGACGGTGAGGTCGGGGGCGATGGTGCGGGCGGCTTCCTCGATGACGGCGGCGAGGGCGGTGACTTCGCTGGGGGTGTACATGACGCCGCAGGGGTTGGAGGGGGAGTTGAAGATGAAGAGGCGGGCGTTCGGGGTGATGGCGTCGCGGAGCTGGGAGGGGGTGATCTTGAAGTTCTGGTCCGGGCCGGCGGGGATCTCGACGATGCGGGCGCCGGCGAGCTCGGCCTGTGGGCGGTAGGAGACCCAGGCTGGGGTGTGGAGGATGACTTCGGGGGCGGGCTCGCCTGGGGCGGGGGGGTCGAGGAGCGCCTGGAAGATGAGGTAGAGGCACTGCTTGCCGCCGGCGCTGATGACGACGTGGTCCCCGGTGAGTCCGTGGAGGTCGTTTTCGGAGCGGAGTTTCTCGGCGATGGCGGCGCGGGTCTCGGGGTCGCCCGGGGGGGAGACGTAGCCGGTTTCGCCGTCGCGGAGGGCCTTGATGGCGGCTTCCTTGATGGGGTCGGGGGTGTCGAAATCCGGCTCGCCTGCGGCGAAGGAGAGGACGTCCTTGCCGGCGGCGCGGAGCTCGGCGGCCTTGGCGGCGACGCCGACGGTGGAGGAGGGTCTGAGGCTTGTGACGCGGCGGGAGAGTCGCATGGGCGGGAGGGTACCGAGGGGGGGGTGGGCGTGCGAGACGCGCGGGTTGCCTTGGGGGGCGATTGGGCTTACTTTGTCGCGTTCCCTCGCCGGGCGGCGTCAGTCCTGCGCGTGGGGCGAGTCGGCGACGGATTCGGTCGCCCTTGAGGCGACGCCACGAGAACCCCGGGACGTCCGGGCGGAGTATGATCGTTCATGAGCGTGACGGCTGAGCGGAAGACGAGCATCATCTCTGAGAACCGGCGTCACGAGCGTGACAGCGGTTCCTGCGAGGTTCAGGTTGCGGTGATGACGGAGCGCATCGCGAACCTGACCGAGCACATGAAGAGGAACAAGCACGACTACCACAACCAGCGTGGTCTGGTGGGTCTCGTGAACAAGCGGAACAAGCTGCTTCGGTACCTGAGCCGGACGGACCGGGATCGGTACCAGGCGCTGATCAAGAAGCTGGGCCTGCGGAAGTAAGCAGGCCCGCGGCGGACCCCGAGGCGGGTGCGTCTGATCGTCACTTGCGGCAGTGAGCCGGGCGCGTCTGTTGGCGGCGCGTCGGGCTTTCTGCCTCAGGCGCGCGATTGGTCGCGCGTTTGCCCGTCACGGGGAAGATGGACCAGTCTCGACGGGCGCCCCCGCCGGCGCCGCGGCGGTCGGGGCGGCGCGGGGCGAGACGTTCGTCCCAGATGAAGGCGGACACGCGATGGCTGACGTGATTCGGGTTGAGCGCGAGATCGGTGGACGGACGCTGTCCATGGAGACGGGGCACCTGGCCAAACTGGCCTCGGCGGCGGTGATGGTGACGTACGCCGAGAGCACGGTGCTTGGGACGGTGGTGCGTGCGGAGCCGCGTCCGGGCCTGGACTTCTTCCCGCTGACGGTCGACTACCGGGAGAAGCTGACGGCGGCGGGCAAGTTCCCGGGCGGTTTCCGGAAGCGCGAGGGGGCGCCGAACGAGAAGGAAATCCTGACGATGCGGCTGATCGATCGGCCGATCCGTCCGCTGTTCCCCGACGGGTTCATCGACGAGGTTCAGATCCAGTGCTGGGTGATGAGCCACGACGGGCAGAACGACACGGACACGCTCGCGGGGGTGGCGGCGTCGGCGGCGCTGCACATCTCCGACTCGCCCTTTGAGGGCCCGATCGCGACGGTTCGGGTGGGACGGATCTTTACGGACGAGGGTCCGCAGTTCGTGCTGAACCCGACGGCGACGCAGATGGAGTACTCGGATCTCGACCTGGTGCTCTCGGGGCACAAGGACGGGATCAACATGATCGAGGTTGGTGCGGCGGAGATCCTCGAGGAGGACATGGTCGCGGCGATCGCGTTCGGTCATGAGGCGGTGCTCGACATCTGCGAGATGATCGAGGAGCTTCGCGAGAAGGCGGGGGTGGAGAAGCGGGTTGGGACGCTGAGCCTGCCGAGCGAGGACGTGATCAAGGACGTCGAGAAGTTCGCGGGCAAGAAGCTCCTGAAGCTGCGGCAGATCATGGGCAAGCACGAGCGCGGGGAGGCGATCCGCGAGCTTCGCGACCAGATGCTCGACGAGCTTTTCCAGGAGAACGAGGACGGCACGGTCAAGGAGTGGCTCGAGAGCCGGAACCGGCGTGCGATGGCCAAGGAGGCGTTCCGGACGCTTGAGAAGAAGGCGGCGCGGAAGCTCCTGCTCGAGAAGGGCATCCGCGCGGACGGGCGGAAGCTCGACGAGATCCGTCCGCTCGACATGCAGGTGGGCGTGCTCGCCCGCACGCACGGCTCGGCGATCTTCCAGCGCGGGGAGACGCAGTCGCTCGTGACGTGCGCGCTCGGCACGGCTCGGGACGAGCAGATCGTCGACGGGCTGATGCCGGAGTACTCGAAGAAGTTCATGCTTCACTACAACTTCCCGCCGTTCTGCGTGGGCGAGGCGCGGCGGATCACGGGGCCGAGCCGGCGGGAGATCGGGCACGGGGCGCTGGCGGAGCGTTCGCTCGCGGGGGTCATCCCGAGCCCGGAGGACTTCCCGTACACGATCCGGCTGATCTCGGACATCACGGAGTCGAACGGCTCTTCGTCGATGGCGTCGGTGTGCGGCGGGTGCCTGGCGCTGATGGACGCGGGCGTTCCGATCGTGGACACGTGCGCGGGGATCAGCGTGGGGTGGGTTCACGACGAGAAGAAGAGCGTGTTCATCACCGACATCATCGGTGAGGAGGACTTCTTCGGGGACATGGACTTCAAGGTGTCGGGAACGCGCGAGGGGATCACGGGCATCCAGCTCGACCTCAAGGCTCGGGGTCTGACGATCGGGCAGGTCGAGGAGGTCTTCGAGCAGGCGCGGAAGGGTCGTCTGGAGATCATCAACCAGATGGAGCAGGTGATCCCGGCTCCGCGCGAGGAGATGAGCCGCTACGCGCCGCGCCTGATCAGCCTGAAGATCGATCCCGAGAAGATCGGCCGCGTGATCGGCCCCGGCGGCAAGGTGGTCCGCGGGATGCAGGAGAAGTACGGCGTGACGATCGAGGTGGAGGACGACGGGACGGTGCTCGTCTCGGGTCTGAACGCGGACAACGTGATGTCGGCGGCCAACGAGGTCGAGGCGCTGGGCGCGGAGATCAAGCTCGGGACGATCTACGAGGGCACGGTGGTGTCGGTCAAGGAGTTCGGCGCGTTCGTTGAGCTGGCGCCCGGGACCGACGGCATGTGTCACGTGTCGGAGCTCGACACGGACTATGTGAAGAACGTGTCCGACGTGGTGAGCGTCGGAGACAAGATTCACGTGAAAGTCATCAACGTGGATGAGCAGGGCCGGATCAAACTCAGCCGCAAGGCGTACCTGGCGGAGCTCGAGACCGCGGGCGCCGAGGACTGATCCGCGGCGCGACCGCAAGGCGTCGCGGGAAATTTTCACAAGCTCTAAGTTCTTCAAGGGCAGCACGCTGCGCGTGTCATACGCGCGGCGTGCTTGTCCAATAATGATTGACGCTCTGGTGGGGCGGTGGTAGGCTCGCGCGCGGCTGGCGAACGCCCGCCATGAATCGAGAAAGGGATCCGTCGGGCGACTGGCGTCGTCTCCAGCGGGCCGAATCTGTGCTGCGGTTTCCTGGGCGCTCGTCGCCTTTTCACATTGATGTTCCTCACGCCTCCCATGGACCGGGGGCCGAGAGGGGGCCGCAGCATGGGCAGCGACGCGACCCGGATCGACGGCGAACATGGAACCGTCAAGTGGTTTGACAGCCGCAAGGGCTTCGGGTTCATCCTGGGGCCCGAGGGGCAGGACGTGTTCGTTCACTACACGAAGATCGAAGGGGATGGGTATCGGGTGCTTGGGGACGGCGACGAGGTGTCGTACGACGCGGAGAAGACCGATCGCGGTTGGCACGCGACGAGGGTGACGCCGCAGACGCCGGTCGAGGTGCGGACGCGTCCGCGGAAGTACGCGCGGACGCCGCGGCGCTGAGGCGTCGTCGGGCGCGCGGGGGCGTCGTCTGTCATCATGCCCGTCATGGACGGGGCGTGGTGGTTCATCGGCGGGGCGGGGGCGGGCGTGCTCGCGGCGCTGTCGGGCGCGCGGGTGGCGATCCGGCGTTCGGTGAGGCGGGCGCTGCGGGCGGAGCGGCGGGCGCGGAGCGCGGAGCGGATGGCCGAGATCGGCTCGATGACGAGCGGTCTGGCGCACGAGATCAAGAACCCGCTCTCGACGATCGGCCTCAACGCGCAGCTGCTCGGGGAGCAGGTTGACGAGCTGGAGATCCCGGAGGCGGAGCGCGATCGGCTTTCGCGGCGGATCGGCGTGCTCGGGCGGGAGGTCGATCGGCTTCGCGACATCCTCGAGGATTTCCTGCGGTACGCGGGGGAGTTTCGGCTCACGCCGCGGGCGGTGGATCTGGCGGAGACGGTGCGGGAGTTCGGGGACTTCTTCGAGCCGCAGGCGGAGCAGCAGGGGGTTCGGCTCGAGATCCGTGCGGGATCGCCGGCGCCGGCGCTGGCGGACGCGGACGCGGTGAAGCAGGCGCTGCTGAACCTGGCGCTGAACGCGGTGCAGGCGATGGCGGAGGATTCGGAAGCGGGGCCCAAGCGGCTCGAGATCGGGGCGGCGGCGGGGGAGGACGAGGAGGTTGGCCCGGCGGCGCTCGTGTGGGTAGCGGACACGGGGCCGGGGGTGCCGGCGGATCGGCGGGAGGAGATCTTCCGGCCCTACTTCACGAGCCGGCGGACGGGGGCGGGCCTTGGGCTTGCGATCACCCGGCGGATCGCGAGCGAGCACGGCGGGCGGCTGTGGGTGGAGGACAACGAGCCGCGGGGCGCGCGGTTCGTGATGGCGCTTCCGATGAGTGGTCAGAGACCGGGTGAGGGGGCTCGGGCGTGCCCGACGGATCAAGGCGTGTAGCTCTCACCTGCGACAGGGGAGCCCCGGCGGCGGCGCCTCAATCGAGATCGGAAGGGACGGTCGGCTTCACGACGCTCGAGCACTCGGCGGCTCCGTGGCCTCCGCCGACGCAGTCCGCGTCATCCTGATGCTGGAGCCGGCACCTGCACCCGGTGTTGTTGCAGCAGGCGAAGTAGGAGTCTCGGCAGGTCACGCTGCACGGCGTGCCGTCGTCGTTGGCCTCCTGCGGCTCTTCGAGCCACTCGATTGAGTCGCCGATGGCGATCACGCTGCCCGGCTGCATCGGGAAGGGCTGGCCGTCTGAGCCCATGACGACGACGGGTCGATCTGAGGTGTTCACCCAGACGCCTGACTTTGCCTCTCCCGTGTGCACGCCTGAGCCGATCTCGTGGTCGTAGCGGACGAAGCCTTCCGTGATGAAAATCACCGGCTGCTCGGTCATCCAGTACTCGGGGGCCTCGAGGAATGCGGCCACCTGCCCGATCTCGTGGGTTGACCAGACTTCGGCCTGTCCGATCAACTGCTGAATGGGGCGGGGGGATGTCTCGGGGGCCGGGGCGGCCAGGGCGGCGATGCAAACGAGCCCGAAGATTGCCGTCATCATGGGTGATCTCCTTGATTCAGGGCCGCATGTACAAATGCATAATGATTGTAGAGATCTGCGAGAACGTCGCAAGAACTTCGCCACTGGATCATCGGCCGTGATCAGGCGCCGGAGGAGCGTTCCTTCGGCGGCGGTCTCGGAGGGTCTCTAGGCGCCGATGCGGGTGCGGACGTCCATGAGTTCCTGGAAGAAGATCTTGGTGGTCATCTTCTCGAGGTAGTTGACGCCGGCGGTGCCGCCGGTGCCGCGCTTGTAGCCGATGGTGCGGAGGACGGTCTTGAGGTGGCGGAAGCGCCAGAACTGGAACGATTCCTCGACGTCGACGAGCTTCTCGCACATCTCGTAGGCGTCCCAGTGGGCCCGTGGATCGGCGTAGATGGTCTCGAAGACGTCGACGACGCGGGGGTCGGGCTCGCGGGGCTCGGCCCAGTCGCGCTCGACGGCGGTTTCGGGGACATGGAGCCCGCGTCGGGCGAGGTGTCGGAGGAACTCGTCGTAGATCGAGGGGGATTCGAGGACGCGCGTGAGTTCCGCGTGGGTGTTCGCGTCGTGCTCGAAGACCTTGAGCATGCCTCGGCTCTTGTTGCCGAGGAGGAACTCGATGGTGCGGTACTGGGCGCTCTGGAAGCCGGAGGCCTGGCCGAGGACGCCCCGGAACTCGGCGTACTCGGAGGGGGTGAGCGTGGCGAGGACGCTCCATGCGTCGGTGAGCTGGCTCTGGATGTGCTTGACTCGCGCGAGGATCTTGAAGACGGGCTCGAGCTCGGAGGCTCGGAGGCGGCGGATGGCCTCGTGGAGCTCGTGGATGACGAGCTTCATCCAGAGCTCGGTGGTCTGGTGCTGGATGATGAAGAGCATCTCGTCGTGGTGCTCGGGGCTCGAGAGCGGCTTCTGGGCGGAGAGGAGGCGGTCGAGCTGGAGGTAGCCGCCGTAGGAGAGTCGCTCGCGGAAGTCCGTATGGGCGCCTGAGATGGCGTCGCGCTCGCTCTGGTGGGGCGTCTGGTTCATTCGGACTCCGTCTGGTGTGGCGAAAACTTTGTCAAAAGTGGTGGAATCGTCTAGCGGCGTTTGCTCGGTCTGGTAATCTTCCGTCGCGACTCTGCGTGGGTGGCCGACCTCCCCGGGCCACCCGCGTTTTTTTTTGCTCCGGGTTGTATCGTGTGTCGAGTCTCGCCCGTTCGAGGGGCCGCGCGAGAGGCGGGGGAGCGGTCGCCCGCGTCACGACGGTTGCGTTTGAATGGTCGGGGTCCGAGAGGTGGAGGCGTAGCGTACCACGATGATGGACGTTTTCGACGTGGTGGTCGTCGGCAGCGGGCACGCGGGGGCAGAGGCGGCGTGGGCGTCGGCGAGCGCGCTTGGACACCCTGGTCGCGTGGCGCTGGTGACGCTCGACCCGGCCAAGACGGGCGTGATGAGCTGCAACCCGGCGATCGGCGGTCTCGCGAAGGGTCAGATCGTTCGCGAGATCGACGCCATGGGCGGGCTGATGGGCGTGGCGGCGGACGCGGCGGGGATCAACTTCAAGGTGCTGAACCAGTCGAAGGGCCCGGCCGTGCGCGGGCCGCGGTGTCAGTGCGACCGGGCGGCGTACGCGCGGACGGTGCGTCGGATGATCGCGGGTCGGCGGGAGATCGAGGTGATCCCCGGCGCGGCGGGTCGGGTGCTGGTCGAGGGCGGGCGCGCGGCGGGGGTGGCGCTGCTCGATGGGGCGGAGGTGCGCGGGCGCGCGGTCGTGGTGACGACGGGCACGTTCATGCGCGGGCTGATGCACACGGGCGAGGAGCAGACCGAGGGCGGGCGTCACGGCGAGGCGCCGTCGGTCGGGCTCAGCGCGCACCTGGCGGAGCTGGGGTTCGAGCTTGGGCGGCTTCGGACGGGGACGCCGCCGCGGCTTCGGCGGGGATCGATCGACTGGGAGTCGCTTGAGGCGCAGCGCGGCGATGATCCGCCGGTTCCTTTTAGCGAGCTGACGATGGCGGGGGCGCAGGGGGACGCGTTCGCGTGGTTCGACCGGTTCCCGCTGCTCGAGCAGATGGAATGCCGGCTGACGCGGACGTCTCCGGAGGCTCACGAGGCGATTCGGGCGAACCTGCACCGGGCGCCGATGTTCAACGGTCAGGCGCAGAGCCAGGGCCCGCGGTACTGCCCGTCGATCGAGGACAAGGTGGTTCGCTTTGCGCATCGCGAGACGCACCAGGTGTTTCTCGAGCCGGAGAGCCACGAGTCCGACCTGGTGTACTGCAACGGGATCGCGACGTCGCTCCCGCGGGACGTGCAGGACGTGATCGTGCGGACGATGCCCGGGTGCGAGCGCGCGGAGATCGCGCTCTACGGGTACACGGTTGAGTACGACATGGTGCGTCCTCACCAGATCGACGTGACGGGCGAGACGAAGCTCGTGGCGGGGCTGTTCCTGGCGGGGCAGATCAACGGGACGAGCGGGTATGAGGAGGCGGCGGGGCAGGGGCTCGTGGCGGGGATCAACGCGGCGCGGTCGGCGCGGGGCGAGGGGCCGATCCGTCTTGGCCGCGACGAGGCGTACATCGGCGTGCTCATGGACGACCTGGCGACGAAGACGCCGAGGGAGCCGTACCGGATGTTCACGAGCCGGGCGGAGCATCGGCTGCTGCTTCGGCCCGACAACGCGGCGGACCGGCTGACGCCGATGGGTCGGGAGCTTGGGCTCGTGGACGATCGTCGTTGGCGGCTCTTTGAGGATCGCGAGCGGGGGCTTGCGGAGGTTGACGCGCGGATCGCGACGGGGAAGCTCGACGGGGAGCCGCTTGAGCGCGTGGTGAAACGGCCGGGCTTCGGCGTGGCGGACCTGGCGGCGGCGCTGGGCGAGTCGGTGCGCGGGGCGTGGCCGGCGGGGTTGCTCGAGACGGCGCTCGCGGAGCGGCAGTACGCGGGGTACATCGAGCGGGCGCGGGCGGAGGCGAGGCGGCAGGCGGAGATGGAGCGGCGTCTGATCCCGGGGTGGATCGACTTCGCGGCGGTCGTCGGGCTTCGGACGGAGGCGCGGCATTCGCTCCTGCGGTTTCGGCCGGCGACGTTCGGGCAGGCGTCGCGCCTCGAGGGGGTGACGCCCGCGGACCTGACGGTGCTGCTCGTGACGATGCGGAAGGGGCCGCCGGACCCGGCGGGGGCGTGCGTGTGCGACGGGACGTGCGCGGTGTGCGCCGGCCGCGAGTGAGCGGCGGTAGACTCGCCCGCATGAGCGAGCCGAAGACGACCCTCCCCGACGCCCGCGTGAGCCCGCGCTTTGCGGGGATCTGCACGTTCTACCGGTACCCGCGGCTCGAGGACGTGGAGCGCGAGGGGAAGGCGGTGGACTGGGCGGTGTACGGCGCGCCGTTTGATTCGGGCGTGACGTTCCGGCCCGGGGCGCGGTTCGGGCCGCGGGCGGTGCGCGAGGCGAGCCAGTACGTGAAGGTGCACCACGTGGGTCACGACGTGACGGTGACGCACGCGCTGAGCCTGGCGGACGCGGGGGACGCGCCGGTGCGGACGTACTCGTGCGCCGAGAACGACGCGGCGATGACCGCGTGGGCGCGGGGGGTGGGCGATCCGGATCGCACGAGGCTCCTGGCGTTCGGCGGCGATCACTCGATCGCGCTTGCGAACATCCGGGCGACGTGGGAGCGGCGGGGGCGGCCGGCTGGCGGGCTGGCGCTCCTTCACTTCGACGCGCACCTTGACACGGTGGACGCGGTGTGGGGCGAGCGGCACGGGCACGCGTCGCCGTTCATCCGCGCGATCGAGGCGGGGTACGTCGACCCGAGGCGGATGATCTCGGTGGGGATCCGCGGTCCGCTCAACACGAGGACGGACCTCGACTACGCGAAGGAGCACGGCGTGCGCGTGGCGACGCCCGAGGAGCTGCGGTCGGGCGGGCCGGGTCTGCTCGCGGAGTTCGTGGGCTCGCTCGGGGGAGCGGAGACGTACCTGAGCGTGGACATCGACGTGTTTGATCCGGCGTATGCGCCGGGGACGGGGACGCCGGCGGTGGGCGGGCTGACGAGCGCGGAGGGGCTGGCGGCGCTCCGGGCGCTCGCGGGGGTGAACCTGGTTGGGGCGGACGTGGTGGAGGTGCTGCCCGACCGGGACCCTTCGGGGATCACGGCGCTGCTCGCGGCGCAGGTGGGGTTCGAGGCGCTGGCGCTCGGTGCGATCGGTTGAAATCCCGGCGCGGCGTCGCCGAAGCAGTCGGCGCGGAGCGATTCTGGAGACGGGCGATCATGACGAGGCTGGTGATGTCGACGGGCGCGGCGGCGGCGCTGCTCGGCGGGTGCGCGGGGTCCTGGGGGCCGACGCATCAGGAAGAGCGGGTGCTGACGGCGGACGCCGGGACGGTCGAGCGGCTTCGCCTCGAGACGGCCAACGGGTCGGTGCGGGTGACGCCGTGGGATCGGCCGATCGTCCGCGTGGACGCGCGGGTCAAGAGCGACCTTCTGGATCGGCTGGCCGAGACGGGCGTCGCGCTCGAGCTTGACGGGCCCGATGTGCTCGTCGAGGCGCTGTGGCCCGGCGGGGAGCGGCGCGGTCGCGACGGGTGCGACCTGACGGTTCGTCTGCCGGCGGCGGTGGAGATCGTGATCGTGACGAGCAACGACGAGGTGGTGGTGACGGCGAACGGGGCGTTCGTCGACGTGACGACGAGCAACGACGAGATCGTCATCACCGAGCCGGGCGGGGTGATCGCGCGGACGAGCAACGACAACGTGGTGATCCGGCGGGCGAGCGGTCCGGTGGACGTGCGGACGAGCAACGACGACGTGGTGGTGACGCTGACGGCGGACAACCCCGGGCCGGTGCGGATCGACACGAGCAACGACGACGTGGAGCTGGTGGTGGGTCCGGCGTTCGGGGGGACGCTCGTGGCGAGGACGAGCAACGGGCGGGTGGAGGTGCGCGGGCCGGGGCCGGGGCGCAGCCGGGGCGGGACGACGGCGGAGCTGAGCTTTGATCGGCCTGGCGAGGCGTCGGTCGTGGACACGAGCAACGGGGACGTGGAGATCGAGATCGAGGGGTGAGGGTCGCCCCGCTTCGGGTGACGGCGGTGCGGGCGTCGCTACACTCGCTCCTCCCGCGGGGATCGCGGGCAAGCAAGGAGCGAGACGGATGAGCGATGCGGCGGGCGTGAAGAAGATCGGCGTCATTGGCGCGGGGCAGATGGGCGGCGGCATCGCGCAGGTCGCGGCGCAGGCGGGGATCGAGGTGGTGGTGCAGGACCCCTTCGAGGGGTCGATCGAGAAGTGCCGGGCGCTGCGGTCGGCGCTGTTCTCTCGGGCGGTCGAGAAGGAGCGGATGACGGCGGAGGAGGCGAAGGCCGCGGAGGGTCGCATCGGCTACACGACGGAGCTGGCGGGGCTCGAGGGCGTCGACTGGGTGGTCGAGGCGGCGGTGGAGAACGAGACGCTCAAGACGGAGCTCTTCGCGAAGCTCGGCGCGATGTTCACGGACGAGAGGGTGGTGCTCGCGACGAACACGAGCTCGATCAGCATCACGACGATCGCGGCGGCGGCGGGCGCCGCGGCGGAGCGCGTGATCGGGATGCACTTCTTCAACCCGGTGCCGGTGATGAAGCTCGTGGAGGTGATCCGCGGGCTGCAGACGACCGACGAGGCGGCGGAGCGGACGATCGCGCTGGCGGAGGCGATGGGCAAGACGCCGCTGGTGGCGAACGACCGCGCGGGGTTCGTGAGCAACCGGGTGCTGATGCCGATGATCAACGAGGCGTTCTACGCGTGGATGGAGGGCGTGGCGGAGCCGGAGGCGATCGACGGGATCATGAAGCTCGGGATGGCGCACCCGATGGGCCCGCTGCGGCTCGCGGACTTCATCGGCCTGGACACGTGCGCGCACATCATGCACGTGCTGGCGGACGGCCTTCACGCGGAGCGGTACCGCCCGTGCCCGCTGCTCGAGCAGCTGGTGACGGCGGGGCGGCTTGGGGACAAGTCGGGGCGCGGGGTGTTTGACTACGGGCAGCGGTAGGAGCCCCCGCGGCGGACCGGACCGTGAAGGGGGCGCACGCGCTTTCGTTGCGCGATCTGAATCCTGATTCATCGCTTCATCACGCGCGCGTGCGTCTCGCAATGCATGCTCATCGCTCAACGAAAGGAGCCTGAGCGATGCAGACGATCGATACGCAGCAGCTCGAGTCGATGATGGAGAACCGGAGCGATCTGGCGGTGATCAACGCGCTGCCCGAGGAGTCGGCGCGTGAGGCGCACATCAAGGGAACGGCGAACATCCCGCACGACCGGGACGACTTCGTCGAGCGCGTCGAGACGGAAGCGGGCGGCAAGGACAAGCCGGTCGTCGTGTACTGCGCGAGCGCGGACTGCGACGTTTCGGAGAAGGCGGCCAGGACGCTCGAGCAGCATGGCTTTACGAACGTGATCGACTACGAGGGCGGCGCGCAGGCGTGGAACAAGGCGCACGCCTCGTCGTGAGGCTCGATCGCGCGGGCGCGTCCGGGCGCGATCGGCGCGAGGGCCCCCGGTCCAGCGACGATCACTGCCGCCAATCAACGACGAAAGAACGACGAAAGGGAGTCTGGCATGCTGGTACGAGAGTTCATGACGACGCCGCTGCACTCGGTGAGCGTCGACGCGACGTTGCGCGACATCGCGCACGTGATGAAGACCGAAGACATCGGCGCGGTGACGGTCGAGGAGGACGGGGAGGCGATCGGCTTCGTGACGGATCGCGACGTCGTCGTTCGCGGCCTGACGATGGAGCGCAACCCGATGGAGACGCGGGCGCGAGACGTGATGACGGACACGCTCGTGTCGATCTCGCGGGACGCTTCGGTCGCTGAGGCGCTCGACGCGATGTGCGAGAAGCGGATCCGGCGGCTGCTGGTCATCGACGAGAACCAGAAGGTGGTCGGCATCGTGTCGATGGGCGACCTGGCGCAGTCCAAGGAGCCCGCGGAGAAGCGGGCGCAGGCGCTCGAGGGCGTGACCAGGGGATGCTGCTGAGCGCTCGGCCCGTCACGTCACCCGTGACGGGGCGCGGAGCCTGAAGACCGGGCCGTGGTCTTCCGCAGCATGGCTGCACGGAGACCACCGGCCTTTTTCGTGGACGGGCGGGACGCAGGCGGGCGCTGGCGGCGGCGTGCGGGCTCGCGAGCGTCGTGGCGCTCGGCGGGTGCGCGGCGTCGATCGGGGATGACGCCGCGGAGCCTGAGGAGTTCGTCGCGCGTCGAAGGGCGGGTGGTCTGCCGGCGGGGTGAGGCGGCGACGGCTGAGGCTTGACGCCCGGCGATCGATCTGGTATTTGTTTGGTATGCTGATCGGGCCTGGCGAGGATGGCGAGTACGCGGATGCGCTGATCGAGGGGGCGCGGGGGCGCGGGGCCGGCGTGAACCCGGGGAATCGCTTTGAGCGCGTGCGGCTGCACGTGCTTGGGGAGGCGATGGACGAGGCGCTGCGCGAGCGGCCGGAGGGGGCGCAGGTCGCGACGGAGGTGATCGAGGATCGGTCGCGGTCGATCCTGAACCGGGTGGAGAGCCCGGACCTGCCGATGGAGTGGACGATCAATCCGTATCGCGGGTGCGAGCACGGGTGCGCGTACTGCTATGCGAGGCCGACGCACGAGGCGCTGGGGTTCTCGTCGGGGCTTGACTTTGAGCGGAAGATCGTGGCCAAGCGCGACGCGGCGGCGGTGCTTCGGCGGGAGCTGGCGCGGCCCGGGTGGCGAGCGCAGCCGGTGATGATGAGCGGGGTGACGGACCCGTACCAGCCGATCGAGAAGCGGCTGGGGATCACGCGCGCGTGCCTTGCGGTGATGGCCGAGTGCCGGCAGCCGGTGGGGGTGATCACGAAGAACGCGCTGGTGACGCGGGATCTGGATCTGCTGGCGGAGCTGGCGTCGCACGGTGCGGCGAGCGTGGCGGTGAGCTATGGCAGGCAGGGTAGAAGCAGCGGTTTCAGCCGGGGCTTGAGGCGTGGGGGCGATTTCGGTAGAAGTCATGGCGAGGAAGGCAGTACAATAAGAATGATAATCATTCTCTAATTTACTGCAATGAAGGCCAAACTTACCCGAGGTCAGCAGTGGGTCTATGAGCTGCTGAATAGCACATCAACGGAAATCACCGCGCAGGATCTCTATACCCAGTTGCAGGCCCAGGGGCGATCGCTGGGTCTGGCAACGGTGTATCGGGCGATTAAGGCGCTGCAATTGCAGGGGCTCGTGCAGGCACGGGCGCTGACCAATGGCGAATGGGTCTATCGTGCGTATTTTCATAACTTCGGCACCGAGTTGCATCAACTTCGGCACCCCTAAAAAACCTGAAGGAAATTCGCGGTCATCGGGCAGGTCAATTTCATTATGTCGTCAGTTGGCAGGTTGATGACGACAATAGAGATCGGCATGGCTAAGACATGGCCTTTTCCTCCGCAATAAGATCCGTCTGACCTTTGAGGGGACTCGTGAGTTTGCGCATGGACTCCCCTTTGAGAGCCAGTCGCAGCGAGTCATGGACCAGGCGGTCGAGAATGGCATCGGCTAAAGTGGGGTCTTGAATTTGCGGATGCCATTGGTTGACCGGAAACTGGGTGGCCAGCAAACAAGAGGAGCGGCGATAGCGGTCATCGAGGAAGTCGAGGACCTCCCGAGCATCGTTGGGCGAGAGGGCATCGCGGAGCCATTCATCGAGAATGATGAGGTCAAAGGCCGCGAGTTGCCTGCGCAGTCTGGGAAACGAGCCATCGACCTTGGCAAACTTCAATTCGGAGAGCAGTTCTGCGGTTTTGAAGTAGCGCACGGTATGGCCCTGCTTGCAGAGATGGTCAGCCAAAACGCAAGCGAGAAAGGTTTTGCCCACCCCGGTGGGTCCCATCAAGATGAGGTTGAGGTGCTGGCTTAACCATTGGCCTTGTGCCCATTCGAGGAACTGAGTCTTCTTCAACCCCCGCGGTACGTTGAAATCCACCGCTTCCAAGGTGGCGGGTGTGGAGAGTTGGGCTTGCTTCAGCCGCCGTTGCTGCCGCTGGTGCTGCCGCCGCAGGTACTCCCGCTCGACTAGCAGGGCCAAGCGTTCATCAAAGGTGAGGTCATGATAGGTGGGTTGGCCCTGTTGCTCTTGCCAGGCTTCCAGCAACCCGATGAGCCGCAGGGCTTTCAACTGTTCTAAGGTGTGTTGCATTGGAGAAAACTCCCATCGTGGATCAGTGGTAATAGTCCGCGCCCCGAACATTGTCGTGAGCGGCGGCGGGGGCTTGGGGCACTTCGACCCGGTGTACGGGTCGGTCCAATTGAGCTTTGAGAATTGCCTTGAGTCGCCGATAGCCCACCAGGTCAAAGGTGTTCGCCCGCCGACAGGCATCCTCTAACCGCTGCGGGCCATAGCGAGTGGCTAAGGATTGCAAGCCTTTGAGCGTACGAAAGGCTTGTTCTTCGTGGGCTTTCGCCGCAAAGATCGCCGTCACCTGAAGGTGCGTTTGCGGACCGACCTGCTGCGCCCAAGCCAGAAAAGTGTCTTTCGACTGGCATTTGTAAGCCCAGTGTTCGGGCGGCATGTGCTCGGGCGAGGTGGTATGCCGATACGGCGCACTGGAGCGGGGATGCATCGCGATGCGTTGGTGGTCAAAGAAGACTTCCACCAAGCTTTCGCTGATTTTGACGTTAACCTGACGACGGACGAACCAGTAGGGCACAGAGTAGTAGTGCTGGTCCACTTCCAGGTGATAATCCAAATTCACCTTCGCCGACTTCCAGCGAGCGAAGACAAAGGGATGCATCGGCAGCGGCTGCAACGCGGGTAGGTCGACTTGCTCAAAGAGGTCCCGACGCGAGCCGCCATAGCTTTTCATCACCCGCTCATTGAGTTGCTTCAGGCGCTCCCGAATCGCCGTATTGAGGTCACTGAAACTGGTGAAACGCTTATGGCGCAGTGGAGCTAAGATTTGCCGTTCGACTTCCTGTACGGCTTTTTCTACCTTGGATTTGTCCCGCGGCTTCTTCGCGCGAGCGGGCAGAATGGCGACCTGATAATGCTCCGCAAAGGCGTGATAGCTCTGGTTTACCCCCGGTTCATACCGACAGGGGTCAGTGACACCGGATTTTAGGTTGTCGGGCACGATAGCTTTGGGCACCCCGCCGAAAAAGGCGAGCGCCCGCTCGTGGGAGCCAATCCAATGCGCCAAGGTTTGCGCAGGCGTCGCTTCGGCAAAGGTATAGTTGCTCGCACCGAAGCAAGCGACAAAGATTTGGGCACTCTGCGAGGTGCCGCTGAGCGGGTCATAGACCGGGATGGTTTGACCACAGTAGTCGACAAACACCTTCTCACCCGCCTGGTGTGACTGCCGCATAGAAAGGTTTTGCTGCCCTTTCCATTGGCTATAGCGACGACAGAACTGACCATAGCTCAGGCTCCAACGCTGCTGGTCGAGGCCCTCTTGCCACAGCAGCGCGAGCGTCACCCCTTTGCCTTGCAGTTCCCGGTGGACCATGGCAAAGTCAATGACCGTCTCAATTGGGGGTTGTTTGCCTTTACCCAGACGGGCTTGCGCCTCACTATCACTCAACTGGCAGAGGTCGTCATAGCTGAGACCCTTTCCACTCGCCCGCCGGATATAGTCCTGCACCGTCGAGCGGGCCACCGCACAACTTTGCGCGATTTCGCTCTGGTTATACCCCAGCTCGTGCAGGCGGATAATTTCTCGAAATTTCACCATCGGCAATTTGGCTCCTTGACCACGACGACCCATGGCTGTCTCATCTCCCTGACGTATGTTTAGCCAAGGGTATGAGCACTGCCTTAGGGACTGGACACGACCTGCCGAAGTTGACGCGATTCAGGTGCCGAAGTTGGCGCGATTCAGGTGCCGAAGTTGATGCGATTTAGGTGCCGAAGTTGGCGCGATTTTGCATATCGACTGGCATCGGAAGATTGCCACTACCTGACCTGTTTGAACTGTGGGCGATCGGTGCCGGTGGAGGAGTGCCCGGCCCACGGGTTGGAACAAAAGCTGGAGGAAAAGCAGCATTTCAAGGTGTTTTATCACACCCTGGAGTTTTTTGGCCTGTGCTCAACCTGTGGCGAAGCGTAGGGTATAAGCTGTGATGACCACCTCTGTATCAGGCATTGTCGGCAAGACATGCTTTAAGCTTGTGTTCCAGTTCTGCAAGATCTAAATTGCGGCCAATGCAGACGAGTTGAGTGCTGGGTGATCCTGGCCATTGGGAGTCTTCGAGCTGAAACCGCTTGCCGGTGAGTTGGAAGAAGTGGCGGGCGGGGCTTTCCTGGAACCAGAGAATTCCCTTCATGCGAAACAGTTCTGGCGGCAGGTGAAAGTCGAGGAACTGCTGAAACTTCTTGAGGGCAAAGGGTTGGTCGGCGCAAAATGCCATCGACACAAAGCCATCATTATCCAGATGGTCGGAATGGTGGTGATGGTGTTCGTGGGGATGGTCATGGTCATGGTGATGCCCGTGGTTGTGAACCTCATGGTCATGATGATGATCGTGGTCATGCTCATGGGCGGCTTTTTCGGCATCGGCCTGGGCCACCGCTTGATACAGACCTTGATCGCCCACCTTCACATCGATGATCAGCGGCAGAGGTACTCGGCCATGCTGAGAATGAAGAATTTTGACATCCTCGCGGTAAGTGCGAATCCCCGATTCCACTGTTTGTAAACGTTCTGGAGAAACTAAATCGGTCTTATTGAGCAGCAGAATATCGCCATAGGCAATTTGACTCATCGCCGCCTGGCTATTGAACAAATCCGGTTCAAAGGTTTCGGCGTCAATTACCGTCAGGATGGAGTCGAGACGAGTCATATCCCGCAGTTCGGTACCGAGGAAAGTGAGGGTGATCGGGAGGGGGTCGGCAACGCCAGTGGTTTCGACGACGAGGTAATCAATCCGGTCTCGTTTCTCTAGCACGCGATACACGGCCTGCATCAGGTCATCGTTGATGGTGGAGCAGATACAGCCGTTGGTTAGCTCCACCATGTCTTGTTCAACGGTGACCAGGAACTGACTGTCAATATTGATGTCACCAAATTCATTCACCAGCACCGCAACGCGAAAGGCATCAAAGTTTTGCAGGATGTGGTTCAGCAGCGTGGTTTTACCGCTGCCGAGAAAGCCCGTGATGATGGTGACGGGGAGGCGGGTGTCGGGGAGGGTGGGGAGTTTGAGCATAGGAGGAGCGGGAGGGCGGTGTACGGTGTACGATCTCAGGTGCAAGGTGGGAAGGCGGTGCAAGGTGTACGGTGCAGGGTGGGCCTTAGACCTCAAACCGTGAACCGTACATCGTTCCTCCGTTAATGGAAACTTGGGCTATGGCGAATCAAGCTCATGAATTCCTGGCGGGTTTTGGGGTCTTCGGCGAAGGTGCCGCGCATGGCGCTAGTGGTGGTCCAGGAGCCGGGCTTTTGGACGCCGCGCATGACCATGCACATATGGGTGGCTTCGACGACGACGGCAACGCCCTGAGGTTTGAGTAACCCTTCCAGAGCATCGGCGATTTGGGCGGTGAGCCGTTCCTGCACTTGCAGGCGGCGGGCATACATTTCGCAGATACGGGCAATTTTGGAGAGGCCGATCACTTTGCCGTTGGGAATGTAAGCCACATGAGCACGCCCCAGAATCGGCAGAATGTGGTGTTCGCAGGAGCTGAACAGGTCGATGTCGCGGACCAGCACCATTTCGTTGGTATTTTCGTGGAAGACGGCTCCGTTGAGCAGCTCATCCAGGGATTGGTGATAGCCAGAGGTGAGAAACTTCAGGGCTTTGACAACCCGCTTAGGAGTATCAACGAGACCTTCGCGATCGGGATCTTCGCCCAGACCTAACAGCAGGGTGCGCACAGCCTGCTGCATCTCTTCATCAGAGACAGGGGACTCGGCTTTGGTTTTGAGCGTCCCTGAGCGCATGTCGTCACGAGAAATCGATAAAGTCATAAATCAGTCCTAACTACGGTAGAAAGTGGGGGAAACAGACGCTTCCCCCATGAGTGGAACACGCCTTTGGGGCACGGATATTGGGCAACTCCAGCGATGCCAGAGGGAACCCAAGCAGGGTTTGGCCATCGCTCGCTAGGACAGAAGTGAGACGCGGCTACCGGCCAAACAATTGTTGAGTTGCTGGTGCAGTTGCAACGGGTTCAACTGGCGACCAATGAAAACGAGTTGATTCTGCGGTGTTGTGGTCCAGGGTTCGGGGATAATGCTGCACCGTTTGCCGCTGAGCTGAAAGATGTGGCGCTGTTCTTCACCCTCAAACCAGAGAATGCCTTTGGCCCGGAACACATCGACGGGCATCTGGGCCATCAAGAAATGCTCGAATTTGGTCAGGTTGAAGGGGCGATCGCTCTTAAACGGCACCGAAACAAAGCCATCCTGAACGAGATGGGGAAATTTTTTGGGGAGTGCTTGAATTCCAGCCTCGTCCTCAGGCAAGCAAATGGGTGGTTCCGCTAAGCCCACATCTAGCAAGGCCGACAGGGGCAGGCGATCGCCCTCCTCCGTCAGCGAACATCGCAGATATCTGGCCTGTTCTTTGATGTCCTGAAGGTAGGACTCTAACCAAGTCAGCTTGGCCTCTGGCACTAAGTCCGCTTTGTTGAGCAGAATAATGTCGCCATAGAGCAACTGACTAAGGGCCACTTCGCTGCTGAAATGCTCCTCCGTAAAGGCTTCCGAGTCCACGACCGTAATGACAGAATCCAGGTGGGTGAAAACCTTTAGCTCCGTACTCAGAAACGTCACCATAATGGGCAGCGGATCGGCCAGTCCCGTGGTTTCGACCACCAGATAATCCATCCGCTCTTCCCGTTCCAGCACGGCATACACGGCATCCACCAGGCTGTCGTTGATGGTGCAGCAGATGCAACCGTTGCTCAGCTCCACCATGTTTTCTTCCACCGATACCAGCAGTTGACTATCGATGTTCATGTCGCCAAATTCATTCACCAGCACCGCCACCTTTAATTCCTGGCGATTGGTCAGGATGTGGTTCAGCAGCGTCGTTTTGCCACTGCCCAAAAAACCGGTAATTAGCGTCACCGGCATCCCCCGCTTGGGAATCGCTGGTATATCCATAGAAGTTAAAGGGCGATTGGTAGTGGTGTCTCAGCTTGAAGTTGCTGACAAGGAATACGACTAGAGAGCTCAGTCAGGCCAGCAGTGTAAATTTCCAATTGAGCCTCGGGGACGGCTTCAAACATCAGGCGATCGCTGGGAAAGACCACCCGCTCGAAATACCAATTAGCGATATTGCTGATGCGAAGAATTTGTAGATCCGGGGTCCGGTTTTGGTACATGCAGGTGATGCGTTTGGCGATCGTTGTCGGTAAAGCATTAAGAACTTGCATAGGCGTTTTGGGGGCAGCAATAGCAGGTTTAAACTGAGCCAAAATTTTAGAGGGAAGCCTGGGGTTAAGTATCTGCGCAGGGGCGATGTGAATCCTGCAAACAAGGGGGGAGCAATACGTTTAGCGGAAGGAGCAGACTTCGGGTGATCTTGGCGTCAGACTTCAAGGTTGCTGACGCCAAGCGGCGGACTCTAGCCGACGACTTTCCGAGTCATTAGTCATCAAATGGGGGCATCGCCCTCATCACAAGTGCCACCCAAAGCGTTGACGATCGTGCAGGTGTTGGCGACTAGCATTTCCTGAGTGGTTTCGGCGGCGGTTCCGGCTCCTCCCGGTCCTTCAACGAAGAGGGGTTGCTCTGCAACTTTGACAGCGGCGTTGCTAGCAACGGTGTTGATGAGATCAGGATTAGTGGTGCTTTCGGCAAAGATCGCGGGCACCTGAGCTGCTTTAACCTGATCAACTAGGCCAGTCAGCGTCGCGGCGGAGGGTTGCTCTTCGGTGCTGAGGCCGCTGAGGGCACCTTTGACTGCTATGCCGTAGGCGTCGGCATAGTAACGAAAAGCGTCGTGGGTCGTCACAAGGTTGCGGTTACTCGCCGGGATGGTGTCTACCTGAGATTGAATCCAGGTATCGAGGGCAGTAAATTGCTCGGTGAGGGCAGCAGCATTTTGATCATAGACCTCTGCCTGATCGGGATTTACCTTAGCCAGGTTGGTGGCAATAACTTCTGTGATCGCGGCATTATTGGTAGCACTATGCCAGATATGCGGATCGGCGACCAACTCCCCTTCACCGTGGTCGTGAGCTTCGCCTTCGGCATGGTCGTGGTCATGATCTTCCCCTTCAGCATGGTTATGGGCTTCGCCCTCGGCGTGATCGTGACCTTCCTCTTCGGCATGGTCGTGGTCATGGGCCTCACCCTCGGCATGGTCGTGTCCGTGGTCGTGCCCTGCCCCCATCAACGGCTCAGGAACGGCGGCTTCATAGACGGCAACTTTCGGCGCTGAATTGCTACTGGCATCGACTAAGCCAATTAAACCGGGGGCAAAATCATAGCCGTCGTACAGCACTAAATCGGCCTCATCGATCGCCTGCCGGTCAGAGGGTTTGGCCTGATAGGTATGGGGATCTTGACCGGGATCCATCAGGCAGGTAAGGGCAATCGTATCTTGGGCAATTTGTTCGGTCAGGTCGCAGATCACGCTAGTGGTGGCAACGACTTGCGGGAGTTCGACAGCGACCTCCTCGGCGGCAGTCTCTGCAGCGGCGTCATCGCTTTGAGCGACCGGTTCTTGACTGCAACCCACCAACCCTAAACCCAAGGAAACGGTCGCAATGCCAGCGAAGCGAACGGTCGTGGGCAACCAGTGTTGAAACATGGGGCGTTCTCCTGAAAAACCAGAAAAGGTCTGATATGATTTGTGAGAATGATTATCGTTCTAGCCTATTTTGTCATGCTAGAGGTTCAACACCTGTCTGTCAATTACCGGGGCATTCGGGCTTTGGAGGATGTGTCGCTATCGCTGCTGCCGGGGGAACTGGTGGGGCTGATCGGCCCTAATGGAGCCGGTAAGAGCACTTTCATTCGGGCGGTATTGGGGTTGATTCCTGGGGCTGGGCAGGTACGGTTTCAGGGGCAGCCGTTGCACCGCCAGCGCCAGCAGATTGCCTATGTGCCGCAGCGATCGCAAATCGATTGGGACTACCCGATTACGGCTTGGAACGTGGTGATGATGGCGCAAACGAGGCGGCTGGGCTGGTTGCGCTCTCCCGATGCCCGCGCCAAACAAAGCGTGACCGCTGCTCTGGAGCGGGTAGATATGATGCCTCTGCGTCGCCGCTCGATTGGTCAACTTTCGGGGGGGCAGCAGCAGCGAGTATTCCTGGCGCGGGCATTGGCCCAGGAAGCAGAGCTGTTTTTGCTCGATGAACCTCTGACAGGAGTGGATAAAAAGACGGAAGCGATGATGCTGGATTTGTTTGCCGATTTGAAGGCCCAGGGAAAGACACTGCTGGTGTGCAGCCATGAATGGGGCGAAGCCCTACACCGCTACGATCGCCTACTCCTGCTCAATCGTCGCCTGATTGCCAACGATGCGCCCCAGTCGGTGATGACGATGGAGAACATTCAGCAAGCCTATGGAGAAAATATTCGGCCTTCGCTTAACGGCAAAGCTGAGACGACGTTCTTTTGTTAACTAAATCCCTTGCCCTGAGTGCCGTAGGGTACCGTTCTGAAGCTGACGGTACTGGTATAGGGACTGTATAGCGTGTAAGTCGCCTTCCCCGATTCTTTGCCGACACTGCCGACGCCGACTACTTGGCGATCGCGCACTTGCTGCGTCATCGTCTGAGCCGGGGCATCCAATGTCGTCACGGTAGAAGTCACCGCCCCTGCCGGAATTTGCAGGTGAAACGTTAACCCAGATCGTCCACAAAACAACGTGTTCGCATCGGCCCGCAGCAGTCGGTCTAATAGTTGCATCGGGGGTGTTTCCGGCGTCAGCACATCATGGCAACCCACCGTACTGCCGTGAATTAGCAGGCAATCTAGCTCAAAGAAGCCAAAATCCAGCGATCGCAGCCATTGCACCGTTTCCCGTGGCACCGACTTCCAAAGCTTTTCAACGCCATCGGGGCCGATCTGTGCCAATAACTCGGTGGCCTCCGGGTCGCTGCCCATGCCATGCAGATTGAAGCATTGTTCTTCCCACCAGCCGAGGCAAACTTGGGGTGCCAACTCACCCCGGCGCGGTTGGCGTACCCGCTGCACTAAGTCCTCACATTGCGGATGAGGGCCGACGAGATCGCCCAGAATGTAGAGTGCTTCGATCGGGTGGTGGGCTCGCTTGAGGTCAGCGAGCACCGCTTCATAGGCGGAGAGGTTGCCATTAATGCCGGAGAGAATCGCCCAGTGAGTCATCGCTATCGCTCACAGACGTGAGTAGGGTCGTCGGCTTTTTCGGCGTATTCCAACCCTTTTGAAAGTCGCCAAGCAAAGATCGCAGGGAGTCCTTTTTCGAGAATGGCGGCGCAGGTTTGGGTGTAGTCGTATTCAACTTCGCGGAGTTCGGCTTGTTGGGTGTCGGTGTTGTAGACGATGTAAGTGGCGTTGGGCCGACCATGGCGGGGTTCGCCGACGGAACCGGCGTTGATGATGCGCTTGAGGGAAGGGAGAGGGGTCGGAGAGTGGGTGGGTGGATGGGGGGCTGGGTGGACAATGTTGAGGGTGAGTTGGCTGTTTTCTAAGTTACGCACGTAGGGAATGTGGGTGTGGCCGCAGAAGAGGGTGTCGGCTCCGGTGGCGAGGACTCGTTCCATCGCGATGAAGGCACTGGTGTCGGGTAGCAGGTATTCGTGCTGGCTGTGGGGACTGCCGTGAACGAAGCACAGATTGCTTTGTTGCAGCGTCAGAGGGAGTTCAGCCAAATAGTCACGGGTTTCGGGGGTGACTTCGCGATTCGTCCATTCGTGGGCTTGACGACCACGGGTTTCGGCCAGCAGGGAAGGATAGCTGCACTCGCAAGCGTTCAGCCCTTCGACGATGTCTTCATCCCAACAACCCTGGCAGGTGGGGATGTCGAGTTCACGAATGCGGGCGACGACTTCGTTGGGGTAAGGGCCGTAGCCCACCAGGTCGCCCAGGCAGTAGATCTGGTCAACGGGCTGCTGGTCAATCTTCCGCAGAACCGCCTCCAACGCTTCCAGGTTGCCGTGAATGCAGGACAGAACGGCGATATTCATACTACCTCCAGCGGGACAGAATCTTTTAAGGTTGCTTGATGAGCGGTGAGGAGTGAGTCGGATAAATAGCAGTCTTTGAGGGTAGCCGCGATCGCCCCTTCATCCAGTTCCTGCCCCACTACCTCAATACCGCTAAAGCGATTGGGGCGGCCCTGCACCCAACGGGGCAAATTGAGTTCGGTGTAGGCGCTGCCGGGCAAGCTGTTCACAAAATCCAGATGAAACGCCTGGCCCTCTGCCAACTCAAAAATCCCCTTGGCCCGATGCACTTTGCCGTAGGCTCCTTGAATCAACTCCTGCCAAAAAGTATCCAGACTGGGCGGGTCGAACACCTGACCACTCAACGGTGCCCGCCACACCTGCGCCGCTTGCAGATTCAGGGTCGATTGATTACCGCGAATGACCTCATCAGCCCACAATTGCCAGCCCGCATCGCGATTTTCCTCAGCCACCAGAGCGATCCGGCGGTGAGGCCGACCTTCCAGAAACGCGATGTCGGTCTCTAGCTGAAAGCCCAACTCAAAGTAGACGGGTACGCCAGCCGCTAAGCGTTGCAGCAATTCCGTTTCGGGCTGGCGCTGAAAAATTTCGACCTGGGGAAACCGCGCCGCTACCCGCGTCGCATCAATAGGTACTGGACCGACGCCCGGCGTGGCGTAAACCGCAGGCGTCGGCATCTGAGCCAGTTCCTGAAGAATCCAGGTGGTTTTACCGGCACCGCAGGGGCCAGCGACGACGGTGAGCATAGGCTTGCAAGGTGGTAACGATAATCATTATCATATTGCTCGCATCCTATTTGGGCAACCACCATCAACTGTCATGGTTCAGTCGCAGACCGATATTGCCGTCATTGGGGCCGGACCCCAGGCCCTCACCCTGGTGACTCACGTCCTGCAAAAGAAGGCGAAACTGCGCGATCGCATTCAGGTCTTTGACCCCAGCGGCACCTGGATGGCGCAATGGCAGCAGCAGTTTGCGGCGCAAGAGATTCAGGAGTTGCGATCGCCCGCCGTCCATCATCCTGACCCCAATGCCCACGCCCTGCGCACCTTTGCCGAAGGGCGCTACGAGGAACTCCACCCGCCCTACGATCGCCCCGGTACGCGCCTATTCCAGGAATTTTGCGAGACCGTCGTGCAGCGCTGGCAGTTGCAAAATCAGGTAGTGCCCGCAGCAGTCACCCGCCTAGAACCCTTGCAGAAAAGACCTTCCCGCTTTCGGTTGACCTTATCGACTGGGGACACCGTGCTGGCGCGGCGAGTCGTGCTGGCGACGGGCGGCGGGCAGCCCTATATACCCGCTTGGGTCAAGCAAATCAACGTTACCCATCCCCCGGAAAGGCTGTGCCATGCCAGTCAAATCCGATTGCCCACCTTGCATTCACTCAATGGCGAAACGGTGCTGATTGTCGGCAGTGGGTTAACCAGCGGCCACCTGGCTGTGGGGGCGGTGAAGCGCGGTGCCAAGGTCATAATGATGGCGCGGCGCACCTTCCAAGAAAAGCTGTTCGATGCTGAGCCGGGATGGCTGGGGCCAAAGTACCTGAAAGGATTCCACGCCGAACCCGATATGCAGACCCGCTGGCAGATGGTGCAGCAAGCCCGCGATGGCGGCTCGCTCACGCCTGCCATGATGACGCGCCTACGACAACTGCAGCGGCAAGGGCACGTCACGTTTTATGAGTGCTGTCAGGTGGCGGCTGCTCAGTGGCAAGGGGACGCCTGGAAAGTCTACTGCGACAACCATTCAGTCCATGACTGCATCGCCCATCAGCCCATCCATCGCATCTGGCTTGCCACCGGAACCACTCTGGATGTGCGATCGCATCCCCTATTGACGGACGTGCTAGCGCAATATCCCGTCGATACCGTCCACGGCTTACCCGTATTGGATGAACACCTGCGCTGGCCAGGGTGCGAACTGTTTTTGATGGGACCGTGGGCGGCGCTGCACGTTGGCCCGGTTGCCCGCAACTTGTTTGGTGGGAAACTGGCGTGCGATCGCATCGTGCCCGCCCTCACCAAAGCGAGCTTGTCTTTCGCCCAAGGATAAATTGAGCCCAAAATTTCGCAAGAGTTTATCGTTGTGCGCCCTTGCGAAACCGTGAGCGTGTCGATTGGTTCATCTGTGCTGTGGAGGCAGTCACTAACCAGCAACCGACGCGATTAGTTATGACACGTACAGCCGGTATGACCACAGCCCGAACCTTCAGGATGGCCATTGGCGCAGGCATCACTGCAATAGTAGTGGCCCTCCTTTTCAACCGCTTTGCTGGTATCCACGATACATAGGCATGAGTCACAGGCACATTTCATTTGAGTCACAGTCGTCATGGCAGTCTCCTAAACCGATAGAATGGAACAAACACTTGAACATCTGTTCAGGTATACCCTAACACTTGAATGCTTGTTCAGGTATTAAGCCTACAAAATCTTTAGCTTTCCCTGAAATAGCTGAGAGGTCGGACGGTGTTGCGGTTGCTGCTAGATATTGGCGGATTGATGTCGGACTCTGAAGAACAAGCGATGCAGGCGATCGGAGAGAGTGCCTCGGTCAGTGGGATTTTGAGTGTGGAGAAGGCTCAGCGGATGGCCGAGTTTTTTGGCGTGCTGGGCGATCCGAATCGTTGGCGCATCTTGTCGGCACTGGCTGCTCGGGAGTTGCCCGTGGGAGAGCTAGCGGAGGCGGTTGAGATGAGCGAATCCGCCGTTTCTCATCAGCTAAGAGTGCTGCGCACCATGCGGCTGGTCAGCTACCGCAAACGAGGCCGCAACGTTTACTACTGCTTAAAAGACAACCATATTTTCAATCTGTATCGTGAAGCCTCAGAGCATTTGGATGAACCCATTGATGAAGACTAATTTCTGGGCACAGCCAATTCACGACTTTTGATTTCATCTCGACAACCCTTAGGTTTGCTGCTTTGCGCCCTCGCCCATTTTGTCGTTTTCTAGAACTCTAACCAAACGACAGTTGTTGTATCCCTTGTTTTATTGGACGACGATGCCTGATTGCCTGTTGTCCCAATGGGTCTAATGTCGTGGGCCGCCGTATGAGCCGCAAGGTCATTGATGCTCCTCGCGAGCCGCCCAACACATATCGTTCCGTCAGGATTTTGTCGTGTCTTATTTCTTTAGCCAAACGACAGTGAAATTTTCTGGTGATTACTCAAGCGGATTTAGGTAACCCGAGTTGCTGTTTCACATGCATTTGAACAGCGTTAGCAGCGGCGGCGGCGATATCATTCCAATCTGCGGGCGTCAGAGCTGCATGAACGGCTTGTTGGAGGAGAGCTTGAGCATCTGCTGATAACGGCTCATTTTCCGTGTTAGCGAAATCTTCCGCCAACACCAATTTGAGTTGCGTCTGAACGTTAGGACTGGGCTGCTTCAGCCGTAGCATTAACCGTTCTTGTCCCACGCTCCAGGCCGCATCGGCACCCACACCGAGATTGCCATCCGCCAGTAGTTGCCGAAACTCCCTCAGCACTAGAGACTGTAACCGCTGAAACTGATGGAAACTGAGCGGATCCGCCATGAACTGCCCCAACCTGGCCCCGAATTCTGGTCCTGCACTGATGTCACAATGAGCCTCCTCTTCAATCCGTGCCGCATCCAATGCCCATTGCGGATCCTGCAACTGGGCCATGAGATCGAGGGCTAATCGAGAATCATCGGAACGTTGAGAGGCCATAGTCTTTCACTATCTGTTCAAAGCAGGATACTCGAAATACGTCAGCAGTTCCTCATCCGGATCAATGCGGTCATCCAGGTCAGGATCAAGCCGCATCATATTCTTGCGCTCATAGAACCCAGTAGCTCCAGGGAGAGCATGGAGTCCCACCCAACCTCCATAGCCTAACTCAACACTCCGGAGCCGAGAAAAAGATAGCAAAGCACTGCCGACCGTCTTGAACTGAGGTGGGTTCTGAATCGGGAGCCGATTCCACGGCGCGACCGATAACGCGGCCACATAGACCAGCCTTTGACCCGGATAAAACTGTGAGGAATGCCATTGGGTCTCCAGCATCATGAGACCTTGGGTGCGGCCCTCATACTCAACGGCATAGCCTTCATAATTAACATCGCGAATGGTGAGGCGCTCCTTGAACGCCCAATCCCAGTATTTATCTGCTTGGGAGAATTGTCGGAGTTGAGCTTGCCAAAGCGACTGAAAATCCGCCACATGCCTCGGTTGTAAATCCAGTAACCGGGCTTCAACAGACTGCTGATCCTGGCCTCGAACGAGACTGACGGGCAGTTGTACCATCGCTCAACAATGACCAAAGATTCACCTTCCAGGATATGGCCGACAGGCCCCCTTTGTCCTATCCAGAGACATGTACCCTCTTGGGCACCCCACCGGGCTCCTCTAGATGCTGAGCGATCGCCTTCGCACTCTCCACACACCTTTCATCTAAACGTGAGTTCGACGCTAAAAAATCGCTGGCGGCAGAGCTTCTAGTTCCTTGGGAGTCAAGTCTAGAGCGGGCTTGGTGGGATAGTAAGAGTAGGCAATTAATCCGCCTACCAGATTAGCGAGGAAATTCATGCCGCTGCGATGCCGAGAATGCTCAATCTGACAAATGTTTTTGAGCTGGTCGTTCACCGACTCGATGATGGCGCGCTTGCGTAAGAGGACTTTATCCATCAGGCTCATGAGCTGATTGGTCATGTTTTTGCGCCGTCTGGCAATCAATTCCAGACCTTGCTCATAGAGTTTTTCAAACAAGGCCTGAGAGACATACCCCTTATCCGCGAAGAGCTTGCCTGTGAGATGCTGGGCCATTTCTGGTACGGGTTTGCGATCATCCGTATTGCCGGGAGTTAAAGTCGCCGCTAAGAGTTCTCCCTGGTCGTTGATAATCAGGTGTAGTTTGAAGCCAAAGTACCATTTCACCGAGCTTTTGCCCCACTCCGCCTGGTGCTTGAAGACCTGGTTCTGTTTGGCTCGGTTGGGATGACAGACGGCGACGGAGGTGGAATCGATGAAGCTAATGCCCGTTAATTCACCAAAAGTCGTTTGCAAGAAATAGATCAAGGCCATCACGCGGCTTTGTTGCATGAATGATTTCTGGTGACTGGTTTCCTCAGTGGGGGCAATTTTTAAGCCTCTAAGACATAACTATCCGGCATGCCGAGATGAGTCATGCGATTGAGCGCCGCACAAGCTAATAATAATTCGGCGGCTTGGTTGTCAAAGGTGCGACGCGAACAGGTATTGCCAAAAATGCTCTTGAAGCGAAACATCATCGTCTCAGCCAGGGACCGTCGATGGTAGCCGCTCTCGCGTTTCCACTCGGCGCGCCCGACCGCCTCAATCCGGTTGAGGGTTTGGTTGCGGGCATGGGTTTCCCCCCCGGCTTCCCAGTACTGCGCATCTTCACGCGGCGGCATCTGGGCTTGCGCCCCCCGCTCGGCAATGGCGTCGTAGCACTTGCGCTTGTCATAGGCACCATCGGCTGAGACCGCTTCAATCTCGCCCTCGACGCTGTCCATGAGTTCACCGAAAGCCTCATCATCACTGACGTTATTCGTACTGACCACCGCGGCCAGAATCTCGCCGGTGGCTTCA